>Ga0123338_10002134_pt1 | contig 18594 bp, 12 predicted proteins | sample grotaG_FD_89793 | JGI IMG/M metagenome (GOLD analysis project Ga0123338, IMG submission 89793) | Glacier valley bacterial and archeal communities from Borup Fiord, Nunavut, Canada, to study Microbial Dark Matter (Phase II) -... | ecosystem: Environmental > Aquatic > Freshwater > Ice > Glacier ...
GTTTTTACCATCGGTACATCCTCCACTAGACGAATTGCTTTACTAAAGCATTTTTACCCTCATATAAAAACAGTAGATATAAGAGGTAATTTACAAACCCGGTTTAAAAAAATGGAATCTGGTGTTTGTGATGCATTAATTTTGGCATATGCAGGTATCCACCGAATGGATTATGATGTTTTCCTTAAAGAAACTTTAGATACTGATACTTTTACTCCTCCTGTTGGCCAAGGTAGTATCGCTATTGAAGGTATAAAAAATTTAGATAAAGGAATGATTTTTAAACTCAGGGCGATTCTAAATCACCCCGATACTGAAAAATGTTTATTATCCGAAAGAAAATATCTTGAAAGGTTGCAAGGTGGTTGTAGTATTCCTGTTTTTGCTTTGTCAGAAATAAAAAATAATAATATTATTTTAAGTGGAGGAATTGTAAGCTTAGATGGCAAACTTATTATTAAATTTAACTTAAGCTCTCCTATTGAATCTTTTCAAGCTGATTTACTAGGAAATCAACTTGCTGAAAAGGTTTTAAAATCAGGAGGCGATAAAATATTAACTGAAATTAAACAAAACTTAAATAAAGTCGAAATATATTAATATTTTTAGATTATACTTTAATTACTAATTTTGCCTTTATACAATCCTAAAGCATTCATGTTAAAGAATATAATATTTTTTCTGTTCATAAGTTTTTTTATATTTTCCTGCGTTTCAAACAAAAAAATTATTTATTTACAAAACAAGGCAATTTCTCATGATTCTGTAGGTAATGCTTCTTTATACAAAAGATTTACCTATAAAGTCCAGATTAACGATATAATACAAGTTAATGTACGTTCTAAAAATCCATCTGCTGCTAGCTTTTTTAATATTATTGAAAATAATACCGGACAAATAGCTATATCCGAAGTTACAAATTATTTAAATGGTTATTCAGTAGATGAGTTAGGAAGTATTAATATTCCTAATATTGGAAAAATAATGGTCGTTGGTTTAACAATTGATGAGATTAAGGTATTAGTTGAAACAAGGGTGAAAGAATATATTAACGATGCTTTTGTAGTTGTAAAACTTTCTGGTATTAATTATTCTGTAATCGGTGTAGCCAACAGACCTGGGAGATATATTTTATACAGTAACCAATTAACTATATTTGAAGCAATTGCAAATGCTGGGGATTTACAAGATATTGCGAATCGTAGAAAGATAAAACTTATAAGGCAATACCCTGATGGTATTAGATCCCATTTATTAGATTTAACTGATAAAGAAATTATAAGTTCTCCCTATTATTTCATTCAACCTAATGATCTTATTTATATTCAACCACTCAAAGTAAGATCATTAGGTATAGGGACAACAGGCTTCAGTACTCTTCAAGGTGTGGTTACAGTATTATCAGTTATTCTTTTAGTAATAACATTATCCAGATATAAATAAAAGGTGGAATTAAATAATAAATCGGCAAACAGTTTCATAACAAATCAGAATTTAAATAATCAACCAGATTCTTTTAGTATAAAAGATATCTTACTTAAGTTCTTAAAATATTGGTATTTTTTTATAATTAGCTTATTTATTTGTTTTGGAATTGCGTATGTTCTAAACAAATTAGCGATACCGTTGTATTCAACAACTTCAAGCATCCTTGTAAAAGACAGAAGAACGTCTGGATCTAGTGGTTCGGAATCATTTTTAGAGGGTATGAATCTGGTTAATATTTCTAGAAATATTGACAATGAGATAAGCGTAATTAAGTCTTACAATATTTCTGAAAGCACAGTAAAAGGACTTGATTGGGGCATAAGCTATTTTAAAGACCGTGGATTTTCTACTATTGAAATTTATGGCGATCAGGAAGTTGGATTTAAAGTTTTATCTGACAGCAATCACTTGCAGTTATTAAATATTAAATTTATTTTAGAAAAGATTGATACAAGTTCATTTCTTTTAAAGGTTGAAGGGGAAGAACCATTGGCGTTTAATCCTAAAACTCAATCTTTTGTTCCTACAAATACCAAGCCTCTATTTAAATCAGGAAGTTATAAATATGGTGAAACCATAGAAGGAAAGTTTTTTAAATTTAAAATTTTAAAAAAAGATTCTCCATATAAAAATTCTAGAACCTATTTTCAATTCAATACTTTTAATGAGCTTGCAGGATCGTATGCAGGCAGCCTTCAGGCTTTTGCATTAAGTAAAACATCGTCTATTGTTGTTTTAAGTATTCAATCACCCACTCCTTATAAAGCTATTGAATATCTTAACAAATTAAGTGAGGTTTATGTAAAGGCAGGACTTGATGAAAAAAACAAGATTGCAGAAAATACTATTAATTTCATAAATAATTATGTAATAAATATTTCGGATTCCTTATCGTCATCCGAAGATAAATTACAAAAATTTAGGACTGGTAATAAATCGTTTGATTTAAATTCAGAAGGTAAGACTCTTTTTAATAACGTAGAGGATTTAAAAAAACAGAGAAATGGATTCGAAGATGATATTCAATATTATAACTATTTATTAAAATATATTGAAAATAAAGAGGATTTTTCTAAAATTATATCTCCAGCTAGCAAGTCAAATAATCCCATTACGGATAGATTGATTAGCGAATTGGCTTCATTGTATCTACAGAGAAATGAATTATTGTTAAGCGCAACTTTAAAAAGCCCACAAATTATAATCCTAGATAAAAAAATCCAATCTTTATTAAATACCCTTGAAGAAAACATTAACAATTCAATAAAAGCATCCAGGTTATCAATTAATATAATTAACAAGCGTATAGGCTCTTTTGAAGGATCTATTTATGTTTTACCTAAAATGGAAAGAAGTTTGTTAGGTATTAAACGTAAACTTGATTTAGATGAAAATTTATATGTTTATTTATTAAGGAAAAGAGCAGAAGCTGGAATAGCAAAAGCTGCTAACTTACCCGACAACAAAGTTGTAGAGAGAGCAAGTGGATTTTCGAAAGTTTATCCTAAAACTGAATATAACTATGCAGTTAGTATAGTTATTGGGTTTATGTTGCCAATAATTTTAATTTTAATAATTCATTATTTAACTACAACTATAAAAGATAGAAAAGAGGTAGAAAGTTTAACTTCTATCCCTGTACTTGGTGTTATTGGGCACAATGAAAAATCTTTAGATCATTTAATAAGCAATAGTCCTAGATCATTTCTTGCTGAATCGTTTCGATCTTTACGATCTAATTTACAATTTATTTTAAGGAGTAAGGATCAGAAAATAATTTTAATTACCTCATCAATTAGTGGAGAAGGAAAAACATTTTGTGCTGGAAATCTGGCTTATATTTTATCATTAAGTAGCAAAAAGACATTATTAATGGAATTGGATCTTCGTAAGTCAAGTAAAGAAGATCGTTTTATTACTGATAATGAAATAGGCCTAACCCATTTTTTAATTGGACAGGCAACAAAAAGTGATATTATAAAGTCCACTCAATATCCAAATTTGGACATAATACTTTCTGGTAGTTTGCCTCCAAATCCTTCAGAAATATTAATGGATAATAAATTATCTATATTGTTAGAGGAAGTTAAAATGGAATACGATATTATAATAATTGATAGTTCACCAATTGGCCTTGTTTCTGATGCCTATGAATTAATTAGATTTTCTGATTTAATTTTATTTGTTGTAAGGCAAGAATATACCAAACGAGAGCATGTTTCAAAACTTGAAGAGGTTAAAAGAATAGAACCATCTAAAAAATTCAATATAATTATTAACGATGCTAAATATAAATTTAGTTATCGATATAACTATGGGTATAATAATGAATATTTTAATGATGGCATCAAAAAAAAGAATTTATTAACTCGATTATTTAATAAATCAAATAATAAAAGTATATAAATCTTTTTAATCTAAACCCTAAATCACACATTGAAAATTAAACATATAAGTTAACTTTTTATAGTCAAAAAGTTCTAATTTTCCAAAGGAAAGAAAAATTTAAGTTTACCAATCAAACCACAACCTATAAATAAGTTAGAAAATCTTTAACTTATCCCAACCTCCCATATAATAGCCTTTTAATTAAAAGAGCAAATTGGCTTTAAGTTGCTTCAACTTAAATAAAAAGTAAAAAAATCTATACAACAAAAATTAGTTAAATAAACCATTGAAATATTTAAGTTAAAATTGCTTTGAAAAAAATCACATCTTTTATGATTAATTTATTTTTAAAGTTTACAGGTACTTTTTTTCGTATTCTGTTTTTTAATTCACATGTAGTAAGTAAGAGGAGAATAATATTTCAAGTGTAAATCAATATCATTATTATCAATTAAAAAGTAAACTTTTTTTAGAAAGATGCAATTCCCTTAGTAATCTTTTTTATTTCATAAATGATAAAATTAATTTGTTAAGAAAATAAAACTTGTGCTTCTTTTTTTGATTTTTACTTCATCCACTTTTGCCCAAAAGATTATCAAATTAAGTTCCCCCAATGGCAATATTGAGTCGCTGTTTCCTCACAAAAGCCCATATAAAAAATTTATTTTTGTTTTTGAGCATTTAGAAAGCTGTTCTTTAATGATTTAATTTTGGGTTGTTATTATAAATAAAATATAATTTATTAAATTTCTTTTATTAGGATTTATTCTTTTATCAAATTAAACTTGTGAAAAATTTACAACCGGTATAAACTTTTAAAAACCCAAACAAACCAATGAAAAAAATTATTTTTTCTATTGCAGTACTAGTCGCTACAGTTTATACTGTTCAGGCACAAGAAATCTTACATTATTCCTAAAGCAGGGGTATCATTATCAACAATTGGAGGTTCTGATGGTAAAAATGATTTTAAAATTAACCCAGGGTTTCTTTTTGGAGCAGCATTTGAGATTGGCGTTACACAATCTTTTTCAATACAACCCGAGCTTTTATATATTCAAAAAGGTGGAAATAATAAGAATGGAGATGGTAAGCTATATTTAAATTACTTAGAAGTACCAGTTTTATTTAAAGTATATGCTGGTCCTGTATATTTTAACGCTGGCCCATATGTTGCCTTTGGCTTAAAAGAAAAGGTTTCTGGCGGTGGCATTTCTACAACCTCAAGCTTTAATGATGCACATACAAATGCAACTGATGCTGGTATTGCCTTAGGTCTTGGTGTAGCATTCGAAGCAGGCCCGGGCAAAATAGTTATAGATGCCAGGTTTGATAATGGCTTCTTAAAACTTCCAAAAGAAGCAAATTCTTCTGATAAATATTTTAATCGGACTTTAGCTTTTTCATTTGGTTATGCTATCCCATTAGGTGGAAAATAATTTTAAAAATTAAAATTAAGAGGGTTGTAGAATAATACAACCCTTTTTTGTTGTAATCTAAATATATAAAAATGAAAACAAAGTTAACCGCTATTTTAATATTTTTCATTTTAAGTAAAATGTTAAATGCACAAATCACTTTGAGCATTATACCAAAGGCAGGTATTAGCCTAAGTAATATAAATGCTTCTTCTAATGGCATTACTGAAAGTTATAAAAACATTGTTGGTTTTACTGGCGGTGTCGCCTTTGGAATGTCCTTTAATGAGCATATATCTTTACAACCTGAGATATTGTATGTTCATAAAGGTGCAAGATTAAAATACTCTGATACATATGAGTCAATAGATATTAAATTTAATGTCAATTATTTAGAAGTACCAATTCTCTTTAAATATAGTTATGGTCCTATTTATTTTAATGTGGGGCCATATGCAGGGGTAAAAATTTCGCAAAATTTAAAAGTTAAAGAGATTAGTCCAAACACAACCATAACGGAAGGTTCATCTAACTTAAAAAGTTTAGACTATGGCTTACTATTTGGAGGAGGATGTGCCTTTGAAGTTGGTACTGGAAAAATTATAATTGATGCCAGATATGGGCTTGGTGTTGCTAACATCAATACGAATGATGATACAACCCAAAGTATTACTACCAAAAATCGTTCACTTCAGTTTACAGTAGGTTATTCTTTCCAACTAGGAAAATAGATTTGAAAATGAACAAAATCATAATTTAAAAATGGTTTTTTTTTGTTTTTAAAACTTTTATGCTATCCATTTTCCCAGGTTTTAACTTGTTGTTCTTTATCTGACTTGTCTAAAATACGTATAATCAAAAGTTGAAAAGCTAAAGTGAAAAAATATTTAATGTTTAAAAAAGGAAATAATAGTGTAAGATTATAGAAATAGAATGTATTAAAAACGCCTCCATTTGAAAAAATCCACACATTAATTAAATTAATTTATACCTACAGCTTACCTTTTTCAATTATTTATGTATTAGGATTATTTATTTTTGGAATTCTTTTTCTGAATAGGTTAGTTCTTACTTACCTAAGAGAATCAAGGTAAAAAAAAGATAGATCTATACATGTTAATTAACTTTTATTATGCCATTGCGACCGAATCAAAAGCGTGCTAAAAATATTATTCTTATTTTATGGATATGCATTTTTGTCAACTTTATTACAATCTTTTTAGATTTTCAAGATTATTTTTCTTATAAAAATTCTTTAAAAAATTCCGGAATAGTATTCGATTTAGATAATAATTGGCAATATTGGATTTATCTATTTCGACTTTTGCTAAATATAGTAACAGCCATCTTTTTTATAATGTGGTTTAGAAGGGCTTACTTTAATTTGCATTTAATTAATACTAAAAATCTTGCATTTTCTGAAGGTTGGGCAGCAGGTTCATGGTTTCTACCTCCATTTACCCTTTTAACAAGGCCATATTATATCATGAAAGAAATATGGTTACAAACCCAATTAAATATTAAAGAAAAAAAAGATATTAAGAAAACAATATTAATTGAATGGTGGTGGGCATTTTGGATATCCTATAATTTATTGGATTTTTTTATTTCTTTATACTTAGGAAATGGAAACAGGCCTGAAAAAAGATTTACTGGCATTTTATTAAGCTTTACAAGGGAAATCATGCTGATTCCAGCTTCTATTTTGGTGATAATTTTAATAAGAAATATAAGCAAATTTGAAACTGAATTATTTACAAGTCGAGAAAATTTAAATCCTGAAGAAATATTATAATTTTATACCATCATAACTTTATATTTTTTACCTGTATAACCAAACGACTAAAAAACGACACTTTTGTTAAATAAGAAAAAAATTTTAACTCGACTATTTTGGATATTTTCCATAATTATAGTTCTAATGAATGTTGTTGCGGTTTTTCATTCCTACAAATTCACTCACTTCGTTAAAAGCAAAATTGAAAAAACCAAAGACGCTAAAAAACCAAGCCCCGCACAGAAAATTTCAACTTTAATTTTTGGCATTAACAACCCAAGACCAGAAAATGAAAAAATTCCTTCAACCAAATTTGAAATTGTAAATCTGAAAAGCAATATAAAAATAGAATGTTGGAATATTAAAACAACTAATTCAAAAGGAACTGTTATTCTCTTTCATGGCTTCAGCGCGCAAAAATCATCAATGCTCGATAAGGCAGAAATTTTTAGAGAACTAGGTTTCAATACTTTTTTAGTTGACTTTATGGGTTCAGGTGGTTCGGAAGGCAATCAAACAACTATTGGATTTTTAGAAGCAGAACAAGTGAAAACTTGCTACGACTATTTGACCAAAAAAGGAGAAAAAAATATTATTCTTTTTGGTACTTCAATGGGTTCTGTAGCAATTATGAAAGCTATTGCAGATTTTGAAATTAAACCAAAAGCGATAATTATTGAATGTCCTTTCGGCTCCATGTATAAAACTGTTTGTGCAAGGTTTAAAACTATGCATGCTCCGATATTTCCAATGGCAGGACTTTTAGTTTTTTGGGGTGGAATTCAAAATGGATTTTGGGCCTTTGAACACAATCCGACAGAGTATGCGAAGAAAATTACCTGCCCAACACTTTTAATGTATGGTCAGCAAGACGAGAAAGTTAGTAAAGCAGAAATTGATGAAATATTTACAAATTTAAATGGGCGAAAAGCATTGAAAATTCATGAAAACGCAGGACATGAAAACTACTTAACAAAATATAAAGATCAATGGACGAGAGATGTGGCTTTATTTATAATAAACAATTAAGAAGGCGAACATTTAAAACCCACTTATTAAAATGCTTATCCTCCCTTCATCTTTCAAAATAAAAAACACATTTTTATAATTTAAAAAAAATTCATAATTAATGTTTAGCAATAAAATAATAATAAGGCATGCTATTGAACGCGATGCAGAAGAACTTAGTGAGATGATTTGTGAAAATGCCAAAACGATGCTTGCTCCACACTATACAAAAGAACAATGGGATAATTTTAGCTTGTATTATTCACCAGAAGTAGTTAGAAAAAAGATTAAAGAACAGTTTGTTTTTTGCGCGGAATTGAATGGTAAAATTGTAGGAACTGTTGCTCTTGATAATGACTTTGTTGTTGGTTTTTACACACGTTTAGAGTATCTTAATCAAAGCATTGGAGCTGCATTGATGACACATTTGGAGGCATTTGCCATAGAAAAAAATTTGAATGAAATTCAATTAACCTCTTCACCTGAAGGGCTAAAATTTTATTTCAAAAACGGTTGGGAAAAAGTTAAAGATATTACTTTCGACCATCATGGAGTTGATTTTGAAGAAACGTTGATGGTGAAGAAGTTGAAATGAAGTGATAAACCTTTTTGTAATGTTTTAATTAACAATGATTCTTCAATTAAAATCTAGGAAACTCTAAAGATCGAGAGGGACAAGAAATTTTAAATCTTTAAAGTAATTCTATTTTGAGATTCCCATTCTTGAAAGATTGCACTCATATCACCATTTAATAATTTTTCAGTATTTTTATAAACTTCGTTAACCCATTCATTATTCAGATCTTCTTTTTTTTTCAGAAAAACCATTAAATCATTTAACTCCTCTTTTGCATTTTTTAGCCCTGCATAAGCAGCTGAAGCTGAATATGCTATTGCCTCAAAATTTCTAAAACTTGCTTTTTTATCCTTTTTATAATATTGATAAAAACTTTCTGCATTATTTATTTTTGAAAGGAAATCATCCTCAATCAAATTAATAACAAAAACTAATTCAGATCCTAGTTGCTCCAATCGACTTTCATCATATTCCCACCATTGCCTTTGAGTAGGTGTTCGCAAATTCTTACCATAATTAAAAGATATGATATTTTTGGGTAGATAGAGTGGCAGAATAAATGCCATAGGTTCAAATTGGGCTTCAGAAAAACCAGAGCTATTAAAATAAATACCTTTTAAAATACTAGATTCAACTTTTGTATAAAATAAATGGTTTTTAATCTCCCATTCTCTTTTCAAGTTTGCTTTTATGTACTTATTAAAAAATGATTTAAGTTTATTACTTTTCATGGGATCTACATTAATTGCAATGGTTTTGTGAAAACAAAAAAATTATGAAATTTTTCATAATTCAATTACTCTTTAACAAATCTCTATACCCATCTTTTCCATAAGTTTGGTTGCATTAAAGCTTCTGCAAATTCCTTTTTGAATTTTATAATCAAAAATAATTTCATCATCAATTATTTCGCTATTAAAACTATAATTTTCAATTTTTTCAGGATTTTTTTCTGCCATATCTCCCAACTCTAAATCGTGAGTAGAGATAAAGCCTGATGCTTTCTTTTTACCTAATTGAATAATTAAAGATTTTGCTCCTGAATGCCTGTCGCGGGAGTTGGTTCCTTTTAAAATTTCATCCAACAAATATAAAACGGGAAGGTTATTGTTATTAAAAGCTAAATTCGAATTTTCTGCAATTCCTTCTTCTTTCGTTTCAACATCAAGCAAATCAAGTAATTGTTTAATTCTTTTTAATTCAGCGTAGAAAGAAGAAATATTTTCTTCCAAATTATCATTTGTTCGCATGGAAGTAAATATTTGCATTAACGAACATTTAAAACTATCCGCACACACAACACTACCTGCCTGTGCAAGAACAAAATTTATGCCTACAGTTCGTTGAAAAGTACTTTTACCCGACATATTAGAACCAGTAATGATTATTGTTTTTCCGATTCCATCTAGCTCAAGATTATTATTAATTCTTTTATTTTTATTTATTAATGGATGAGCCATGTTTACAGTATTAAATTCAAAATCATTATCTGAAATTTGAGGAAAAACCCAATCTGTTTGCGAATAATGAACGGCTGCTAAACTACAAAGGGCTTCCATTTCGGCCAAGGCATTAAACCAGTCTTCTAATTCTGGTTTAATTTTTAATTTCCATTTTTCAAACTTAACAGTATTTTGAAAATCTGATAACCATAAAAAATTGGCTATAAATGCATAAAACACATTTAATGTATTATTAAAACCCTGCACAATTTTGGTTAAAGCAGAAATTGATTTACCTGCTTCTTTACAAGTGTTTTGCAAAAACTTTAAATGGGGATGATTGAAATTTTGTTTTTCAAGATTTAAAAATAAATCCCGATAGGAGTTTAAGGAAGTTGATGAAATAGAAGATAACTCACGAACCCTGAAAATATCTTTCTTAAAAATGGCTAAATATGCTGAGTTTAAAAGAATAGAAAGAAAGATGAATCGAGAATTAATTAAGGTTGGCAAGAAAAGTGAACCAAGAATAGTTAAAGCCGTTATTGCAGGAAGAATAAATCTAAAAGGCAATGCAAAATGATTCTTTTTTAAAAAATCGGAATCTTCTACAACAGCATTAATTAATAGAATTACATTTTTATCCCTTCCATCGTTTTTCATGCCGATTGCCTGAAAATCCTGCCTCCAATCGATTAATGGTGAAATTTCTTTTATCGATTCTTGCCTGTTTAAAATAGTATTTTTTTGTGCGGCACTTTTTAACCAATTGGCTAAAAGACTTTTTCCAAAAAAGGTATTTGTTCGATTTAGAAATTGAAATAAAGATTTCTTTCCAAAAATATCAAGATCAGAACTATAGATGTGTTGAACATCCAGAAACTCTAAACCTTCATCTAAATCTGTAAAATTATTATTTAATAAATTTATTTCTGTTTTATTGATCTTTATTAAATTACTAAAATGGTTTCGAGAAGCAATTATTTTTAAATGTGAAATTAAAATTATCAAAAAAACGATAACTGAAATAAAGAAAAATAATAAACCTTCATTATATAAATTAAAGTTGGCGAAACCAATTAAACCCCCAAAGCCAAGTAAAAAAACAACTGTGCGGGCGATAGAATAAATTTTATGCTTTTCAATAAAATAATTTTCTTTTTCTTCAAACTCTATTAGTCTGTTCTCAAAAATCACTTTTGTGTCAACGATCATTTTTTTAATTATTTATGAAAAAGATTTCATTGTTGTTTAACGGTGAAATTAATTTGGGCGCGCAATCTCAAAATAAATAATAATTATTCTCGGTTTATTCTAAATTATTTTTTATTTTAACGAAATATTATGTTTCGTTTATTTTAATATTATGAAAAATCAACCAGCGTGTAAATTTTTTAACATTCAGGAAATGATTGAAGGGAAAATTTAGTAATTCGTTAATAATACTCCCTCAAACATATCCTGACACAATTGTACCTTTGTATGATGAAAACTCATTTCAAGACGATCGTAATATCGGATGTGCATTTAGGCACTTCCGGATCAAGAGCAAAAGAATTGTGCAGTTTCCTTAAACTACATACTTGCGATAAATTAATTTTAAACGGAGATATAATTGACGGCTGGCAATTAAAAAAATATGGTACCTGGAAAAGGAAACATACCCGATTTTTTAAATTGGTGATGAAAATGATGGAAGATAACGATACAAAAGTAATTTATTTACGAGGCAACCACGATGATTTTCTTGATCAGGTATTGCCTTTTAAAGTTGGTAAATTTTCAATCAGGAGAGATTACATTCTTAACTCAGGAGATAAAAAATATTATGTTGTACATGGCGATATTTTTGACAGCATCACTACCAATCTTAAATGGGTAGCAAAACTTGGAGATGTGGGTTATACTTTTTTACTTTATATCAATAAGTTATATAATAATTACCGCACAAGGAAAGGTTTACCTTATTATTCTTTATCTGCAATTGTTAAAGCAAAAGTAAAATCGGCTGTTAGTTATATTTCTGATTTTGAAACAGAATTAGCAGAAGTAGCGCGTGCACAAGGTTGTGATGGAATTATTTGCGGTCATATTCATCAACCAGCAATTAAAATGATTGGTGATATTGAATATATGAACTCTGGTGATTGGGTAGAATCGTTAAGTGCTTTGATGCAAGACGAAAATGGAGAGTGGAGCCTTGTTTTTTATAACGAAACGCATAAACACGAAGATGATGAAGAAGAAGATTTAATTTTAGATCAAAAAATAGTAGAAGATGATGAAGAAGAAACTGAAACTATAAATTTGGATGAAACTTTAAAAAATTTAAGGGTGGCAAGTAAGCTATCAGCTGGTTAAAATATAAATTGGTTGAGATGGAAAAAGCATTTACTTGAAAAGGTAAATGTTTTTTTTATTTCTGATGCAACCATTTCTGGTTGAAATGGGTCATGGTAAAAATGTTTAATTCATTTAATTGAGCATTACTTCAAATAATGATAATCAAATCTATGAGAAAAATTTATTTTTTAGTGTTGCTATCAATTTTAAGTAGTTTACTGCTATTTTCCTGCAAAAAGGAAAACGCCATTAAACCAAATCTTTTATTCGGAACTTGGAAATGGATTTATACTTATTCAGATGCAGCACCAGGGCCAAAAAATCCATTAACACCTCAGAATACAACAAAAAAAGAATTTTTATTATTTAATTTAGATAATACCTGGAAAAAAATCGTTAATGATACAATTGTTGATTTTGGTAAATTCTCATCTGATTACAAAACGATTACATATTTCAAAAATGGCAGTCAAGTTAAAACGATGGATTATTATGAAATAAAAAATGATACTTTATTTTTTGATCCTGCATTAAGCGGGTTAGTTGGTGGTGGTATAAAGGTTTGGGTAAAACAATAACATTATTTAACATGAAAATAAACTTATATATCACGATAATCTTTATTATCGCAGCTTTCAGTAATTGTACCAAAAAAAGTACTGAACCAGCTTTTCAAGAAAAAGTATGTAATACAAATAATCCAGTTAAGGATTTAGTTTGGATGAAAGCTAAAATTGATTCCTCTATTAACCATAAAGGAGTTTTAGAAATTTGTAGTTATGATAATCAAGGTGAAAGAGTGTTTTCGATTTTTTTGTATGAAATTACCTTGGATGATTATAAAAACCAACATTTTTCAGAGAGTTATGGTGGTTATTATTATAATTGCCAAGGAAAAAAATTGTGTTCAATTTCATCTGGTATTGTTTATATAAATACATGTTCAAAATCTTTTTCTGATAATTTAACAAATAGAAAACTTATCTACTTAAAATAAAAATATAAAGTACTTTTTGTTGAATTTGACTCACTTCTTAATTTCAACTTCTAGTTAAAATAAAAAATCCGGCCTAACAAAGCCGGATTTTTTATTTTATTTTTTATGCTAACACCTTAAATAATTTTTACTTTAGCACAATTATTTTATAAATTTTAAAAATCCTTTTAAATTTCTTTTCGTTTTAAAATATTCAACATTAAATTTTTCAGAAAATGTTAAAAAAAATCCTACTTGGTGTTTTAATTTTAATTGTACTTGTATTAGCAGCAGCGTTTATTTTGCCTATTGTTTATAAAGATAAAATTAAAGCCGCCATTGATAAAGAAATTGCAAACTCTGTAAATGCAAATGTTTATTTTAATGCAAACGATTTTAGCGTAAGCCTTTTTCGACATTTCCCTAATGCAACTGCCTCTTTAAAAAACTTTGGCATTACCGGCAATGATGATTTTGAAGGAGATTCCTTAGTTTCAATATCTTCATTTGAAGTAACTGTTAATATTTGGGATTTAATTGGTGGAAATATTAATGTTAAAAATATTGATTTGGTTAACCCCAGAATACAGGCAATAATATTGAAAGATGGTAAGGCTAATTGGAATATTATGAAGCCTGATACAACAAAAAAAACAAATCCTAGTCAGAAGCCTTCCACACTCTCAATCAAAATAGATCATTGGTCTATAGAAAACGGATATATAGTTTATGACGATCGGAGTTCTAATATGTATATGAAGCTTACAGGTGTAAATCATAATGGAAATGGTGATTTTTCGAAAAATATATTTGATATGGTTTCAACTACCAATGCCGAAAGCCTGTCGTTTAAATATGGTGGAGTAGAATACATTTCAGATAAAAAGCTTTTTGCTGATATGACTTTAGGGATGGACCTAAACAACTCGAAATACACATTTAAGCAAAATACATTTCGTTTAAATGATTTTTCAATGGGTTTTGATGGATCAATTGCAATGCCTGATACTAATATAGATTTTGATATTACATACAAAGTAAAAGAAACTTCTTTTAAAAATTTATTATCGCTCATGCCTGGTGCTTATACTAAAGACTTTAAAGATTTAAAGGCTGATGGAGATATAAAATTTGATGGATATGCTAAAGGCAGATATAATAAAGTTTCAATACCAGGCTTCGGAGTTAATTTATTAGTTAACAATGCATCGTTTCAATATGCAGGTTTACCGGTTCCTGTTAAAAATATTAATGTGGATATGAAAGTTGATGACAAGGATGGTATTTTAAATAATATTATTGTTGATATCAAAAAATTTCATTTAGATATGGGTAATAATCCTGTTGATGGAAAAGTTTGGCTACAAGGTTTAACAAAATATAACATTGATGCCAATATAATGGCAAAAGTTAATTTGGCTGAAATTTCTAAAATCTATCCTATTAAAGGAATTATAATGAGTGGACTTTATGGTTTAAACTTAAAAGCAAAAGGAATTTATAATAAAGCTACGGATCAAATACCTGCAATTGATGCAAAAATGAGTTTGGTAAATGGCTATGTAAAATCAAAAGATTTCCCAGCACCTTTAGAGCAGATGAATTTATTAGCAGAAGTTGTAAATTCATCTGGTAAAATCCCTGACACAAAAATTCATGTAAGCGAATTTAAAATGTTATTAGAAGGAGAGCCATTTGAAGCGACGGCATATTTAGAGAATTTAAACGATTATACTTATGATGTTCATGTAAAAGGAGCATTAGATTTTACTAAAATAACTAAAATATACCCTTTAAAAGGAATGACCCTCACTGGGCGAGCAAAAGCAAATATTACAACAAAAGGTAAAATGTCGGATGTGACTGCAAAACGATACGACAAACTACCAACTAGTGGTACAGCAAGCCTGTCAAATTTTACTTTTAAAAGTGAAAGTGTGCCTCAGGGAGTTAAAATTACAAATGCAATCATGGAGTTTTCTCCGAAAGCAATTAATTTATCTTCTTTTGAAGGTTTTTTAGGTAAAAGTGATGTTTCATTAAAAGGTACAATAAGTAATTATATCGGTTATGTAATTGGTAAAGAAATCATTGAAGGAAAATTAGCATTTAAATCAAATAAATTTGATGTTAATGAATGGATGAGTAAAGGAACTACTCACGATACAACAAAATCTGCCCCATTAAAGGTGATTGAAATTCCAAAAAATATTGATTTTACTTTAGCATCATCAATTGGAGAAGTTTTATATACCAACATGAATATGAAAAATATGATTGGTACTATATATGTTAAAAACGGTATAGTTACCCTCGAAAAATTAGGGTTTAATATGCTAGGTGGCAATTTTATTGCGAATGGAAATTATAATACACAAGATATAAAAGACCCTAAATTTGCTTTTGATTTAAATATTGATAATTTAGGTATTTCCGATGCATTTAAAACTTTTAATACAGTTAAGGCACTCATGCCATTTGCACAAAGCATGGATGGTAAATTTTCAACAAAATTTAATTTAGTTGGTAATTTAATGAACAATATGATGCCCAAAATGAATTCACTTACTGGCGGAGGATTAATAAAATTATTTAATGCTGTTTTAACAAATGCCCCGGCAATGAATGCATTAAGTAGTTTTACAAAATTAGGCGACATTAAACAATCAAAGCTTTCAAACCTTATTTTAACTGCAGATGTAAAAGATGGATGGGTTGAGTTTCAACCTTTTGATTTGGATTTAAATGGTTATAAGGTAAATGTAACAAAAGCCAGAAACAATGTTGATGGAAACTTGGATGGAGTATTAAAAATTGATTTACCTGGAGGGCAAATAGGAAACCTTGCTAATAATGCAATTGCACAAATTACTGGTAAATCAATAGGTGCAGACCAAACAATAAAATTAGATCTTGGAGTGACAGGTACTTATAATAAACCACAAATTAAATTATTAGGTACAAGCACTGGTACAGCTGCAAAAGATGCTATAACATCTAAACTAAATGACGAAAAAGATAAACTTAAAAAGCAGGCTGAAGACAAAATGAATGCTGAACTTGACAAGGCCAAAACACAAGTTGATAAAATTAAAGCAGAACAAGAAGCAAAAATTAAAGCGGAGCAAGATAAATTGACATTAGAAGCGGATAAAAAGAAAAAAGAAATTGAAGATCAAGTTAAAGCAGGGCAGGATAAAATAAATGCCGACTTACAAAAACGCCAGGATGAGATTAAAAAGAATATTGAAAATGAAAAGAAAAAAGCTTTAAATAATCTTTTTAATAAACCTTAAATACAATTTTAATTTCATTTTACTTATTTGAAATTTTGTTATTTAAAAGTTTACTTTTTGTTAAGATTTAATTAAAGTAGTCAGGAAGATAATTATAAATTGTCTCTGACTATTTTTTTTATAATTTCTTTTTATAAAAAAAATCATATTTTTATATCATATTTAAAATAGACTCTTTATGCAAAAACATTTCCTTCAACCTTTCATTGCTTTATTGTTTTTTATTTTCTCCTATAATTTAAGCCATGGACAAAGTTTTATCCTCACTCAAAATAAAGTATTAAAAGGTTATGAGGAAAACCCGTGCTGGGTTACATTTTCTCCGAAGGGTACTTATAATACATTAACTTTAGCTAATGCTGAGGTTCAACTTAGAGATAAGGATTATAATACTTTATGGTCTTATACAAGTACCTCTAATAATCCAGGAGCTAACAATGCTGTTTTTTCGCCAGATGAAAAATATTTAATTTTTACAAAATTTCAAACAAGAGGCGATTTTGTTGTGATGCAAATTGCAGATAAGAAATTTGTTCAACAAGTAAAAGTATCTGAGGATTATATAACCGGATTGGCATTAAGTCCTGATGGAAAAACTTTAATCACCACAAGTACATTTGATGGAAAGATTAATGTGTTTAATTGGAAAAATTATCAATTTGTTCCTGTTCAATCAATAATTGGAGCGAAAATGAGTAAAAATGGATATAATTTAGGAGCTTTAAAAATTAGTCCTGATGGAAAATTTGCAATCACTTATGCTAATGGGACAAACGATACTGATACTCTTCAGGTTTATGATTTAAATAACGGAAAAATAACTCTTATTCAAAGCCTTTTACAGAAAAACATAGATCATATTGCATTTCATCCTTCTGGAAAATATTTTGTTGTAGGTGCTAATGAAGGCTTGGTTACTTATCAATTGGAAAAAGGCAATTTCAATCGCAAAAGAACATTTACAGATATTACTTATGCAAGAAGACTTAGTTTCGATCAAACCGGCAAATATTTAGTTTCCAATATGTCGCAATCAATAAAAATATTGGAGTGGACAAATGGAAATATTAAAGAGTTATCAGAAGTAGAAATGCACCGAGGTTATATTATGGATGCAGTATTTAGTCCGGATAAAAATTATCTTATTACCACATCTACTGATAAAACTTCCATCATTTGGCAATTACCTGATGCGCCAATTGCAAATACTAACATAAAGAAAGATATAAAAATAGAACAAGGCGAGAAAAAAGGAAATGAAAATAAAAATGAAAAAACCAAAACAGAAAGCAGTGATGTAAGTGATTTTCAACCTTCAGTAACAGGAAAGAATTTTTTATATATAGTTGGGATAAACAATTATAAATATTGGACTCCACTTACAAATGCATCAAAAGATGCAAAAGATGTTAAAAATATTTTAACGACACGATATACATTTGAGCCTGCTAATGTTTTTGAGGTGTATAATGATGATGCAACAGTAAAAAATATTTTAGGAAAACTTACAGAAGTAAGGCAAAAACTTACTAGCAATGACAATTTGTTAATTTATTTTTCTGGTCATGGCCACTATAATGCAGAAATTGAAGAAGGTTTCTGGATTCCGGTGGATGCAAAAAAAGGTCAGGAAACAGAATACCTTGCTAACTCAACATTATTAAAATACATAAAAGCCATTCCTGCAAAACATATTTTTTTAGTAGCAGATGCTTGTTTCTCAGGTTCGCTTTTTTCTCAAGGCAGCAGGGGTTATGTTGAGAACGTAGAACAATATAAATCACGTTGGGCTTTAACTTCTGGTCGTTTAGAATATGTTTCTGATGGACAGGTTGGAAAAAATAGTCCTTTTGCTGGATATTTTTTAAAATACCTACAAGA
>Ga0123338_10002136_pt1 | contig 18593 bp, 12 predicted proteins | sample grotaG_FD_89793 | JGI IMG/M metagenome (GOLD analysis project Ga0123338, IMG submission 89793) | Glacier valley bacterial and archeal communities from Borup Fiord, Nunavut, Canada, to study Microbial Dark Matter (Phase II) -... | ecosystem: Environmental > Aquatic > Freshwater > Ice > Glacier ...
TATCTACCCGCCCATTTGCCATGCCGCCCTCCCCCTATACGCCGATGTCTCAGCCCGCGCAGGCGGGCTTCGTAGCTGTAGCCGCGACCTTGGTCGCCCCGTCGCCCCCGGCTCAAGGCCGGTAGGTGGCGAGAGCCACGTCTACGATGCGGGCGGCGGCCCCGCGCGTCACCGGGTCGTCGGGGTGGAAAGTGCGGTCGGGGAAGCCGGGCAACACCTGGAAGGCGGCGGCGGTTTCGATATAGTAGGACAGCGCGCTACCGTAGGGCACATCACTAAAGCTGCTCACGCCGGGGTCCACCAGTTGCCAGCCGCGCGCCAACACCACCAGCTTCGCCAATTGCCCCCGGCTGATCGGGCTGTAGGGCCGGAACGCGCCGTCACCATAGCCGCTGATTAGCACCCGGCTGCGTGCGGTTTCGATATAGGGGTAGAACGGGTCGGTCGGCGGCACATCACTGAATTCAGGGCCAGCGCCGGTGATCAGCCGCGCTTGGGTTGCCAACACGACCAACTTGGCCGCCTGGGCGCGGCTGAGGTTCGCGGCGGGGCGGAAGCTGCGGTCGGCATAGCCGCTCACTGCGTCGCGGCGTTGCAGATCCTGCACAAAGGGCAAGGCTGGGTCGCCGGGGCAGAGGTCGGTGTAGAGGCAGCCAGGGCCGAGCGTCGGCATGGGCGAAGGGCGCGGGGTCACGGTCGGCGGTGGGATCGGCGTGGCGGGCCGGGGCGTGGTGGTGGCGGTCGGCGGCAGCGCAGTCGGCGGCGGCGGGGCGGTCGGCGGCGGGGGCACTGTCGGCGGCACAGTGGGCGGGCCGGGCGGACCGGGTGGGTTGCCCACAGCGGCCGCCACATTGATCAGGCCAAAGCCGTAGCTGTCGTCGCGCCCGGCTGGGCCGAGATCGGTAGCGGTGGCGGTGATGCGGTCCACCAGCGTGGCGTTGGTCCAGCCGCTACTCGTGCCGAACATCAGCGCGACCAGCCCGGAGACCAGGGGCGCAGCTTGCGACGTGCCGATTTCGCGCGCATAGCCGGTCTGATAGTTGCTGCCCAGGCCCAGCGGCCAAGTGCTGATGATAAAGTGGCTTTCTGGGTCGTTGCCGAAGCGCGCATCGCCGCCGGGCGCAGCCACGGTCACAAAGCGGTTGGTCTCCGAATAATAAGCGCGGCTGTTATCGGGGCCAGTGGCGGCTACCGAGACCATGTTGGCATAGGCCGCCGGATACTGGACCGGGTTGCCCGCGTCGCCGGAGTTGCCCGCCGAAGCGACCAGCACCACGCCGTGGTTCCAGGCATCACTGATATACGCCTGCTCGGTGCTGCTGAAGGTGGTGCCGCCGAAGCTCATATTAATCACCTGCGCGCCATGCGCCACCGCCCAAGCGATGCCGTTGAGCCAAGCTTCACTGGTCAGATTGCCGCTGCTGTCGGCCACTTTGATCGGCATGATGCGGGCCTGCCACGCCACGCCGACCCCGCCGATGCCGTTGCCTCCGGCGGCGGCGATGAGGCCGGCCACATGGGTGCCATGCCCGTTATCGTCGGTCGGCGGCTGTCCGGCCTGGACAAAGTTCGCGCCCGCGACCACACGCCCACTGAATTCGGGGTGGCTGCTGTCTAGCCCCGTGTCTAGCACAGCCACAGTTACGGCGCGCTGGGCCAGCCCCCACGCGGGCGGCGCGTTGATACGCTCATAGGCCCACTGCACCGGGTAGAGCGGGTCGTTGGGCGCAGCGGCGGGCGCGGGCAGACCCGGTGCAAGCGACCGGCGGTGGATGTGGCGCACGCGATTGGGGCTGGCGGCGATCACGTCGGGCGCGGCGGTCAGTAAGTCGGCGGCCTTGCTTTCGTCGCCGGGTGCCACGTTGACCACAAAGCCATCCACCGCTTCCAGCCGCCGGGTGACGCTCCCCGGCACACCGGCCTCAGCTAGGAGGGTCGCCGGACGGTTAGCAGGCACCGTCTGCTCACCCGGCGGCGGGCGGAAGCGGACCAGCACCTCGCCCGGCACAATCGCCCCGCTGCCGCCGCCCGGCGCCACAGTGAGCGGATCGCTTACGCCTAGCGTAGCCTGGGACGGCGGATCACGCACGCCTGCCGTGGCCTGGGACGGTGGACCCCCCGGCGGGGCGGCTCCCGGCCCCGCCGCCCCGCCCCGTCCGCCGCTGCCCGCCAGCGTCACGAGCAGCGCCAGTGCCCCCAACATCGTCCAGCGCATTGTCCGTCGTTGCATTGTCGGCCTCCCGGCAAGGGGTCAGGGGCCAGGAATCAGGGGTCAGTTTTTCGCCGCTTGGTTCCTGACCCGGACAACTCACCGATCTGTGAGATGCAACCCGTTATCTCGTCAGCTTCTCGTCTCCTGACCCCTGACCCCTGACCCCTGACCCCTAATCACGTTCTACGCGCTACTGGCGAAAGCCGGCCAGCACCAGCACAATCAGCAGCAGGCCCAGCGCCACGCGGTAGATGATGAACGGCAGGGTGGTGTTGCGCTGCAAGAAGCGCAGCAGCAGCCAGATGGCGGCGTAGCCGCTGACGGCGGCGACGATCATGCCGACCGCGAACAGTGTGGGATCGGGCACCGGCGTGCCGTGCGGCTTGAAGATGTCATACGCCTTTTTCACGCCGGCCCCGACGATCACCGGCGTGCCGAGCAAAAAGCTGAAGCGCGCCGCCGCTTCGCGCTTCAGATTCATAAACAGGCCCGCCGTGATCGTGCTACCGGAGCGGGACACGCCGGGGATGATCGCCGTGGCCTGGGCCAAGCCAATCGTTACCGCTTGGCCCAGCGTCAGGTGGTCCATATCGTATTGGTGGCGGGCGATGCGCTCGGCGGCCAGCAACACCAGGGCCAGCACAATCATCACGATGCCGATGATCAGGATACCGTTGCGTGCGCCGGCGGCGGTGTTGCCGTGGAACAGTTCATCGAGCTTCGACTCGCCCAACAGCCCGGCCAGCGCGCCCGGAATGGTGGCGATCAGGATAAACCAGCCCAGCCGGCCCGCCGGGTCGCCCAAGGGATTGCCGGCCCGCAGGCTCCGCAGCGCGCCGCTGATCAGGCGCAGCCAGTCTTGCCAGAAGTAGGCCAGCACCGCGACCAGGGTGCCGATATGCAGGGCCACATCAAAGGTGATGCCGGGGTCTTGCCAGCCCAGCAGCCAGGGCACGATGATCAGGTGGGCCGACGAACTGATCGGGATAAACTCGCTCAAGCCTTGCACAAGGCCGAGAATGATCGCCTGGATAAGGTCCAATGGGTCGGGGTCTCCTTTGCGTGATGCGCGAAACGTGATTATGTGAGCATTGTGGCTCTTGTCGTGCGATCAGCGTTTGCTGGGCCGCACCGGATCATGGGCGGTTTCCTGCTCGACAGACGGTGTGCTGCCGTTCTGCGCGGCGGGCGGCGGCAGCGGCGGCCCGGCTTCGTCGTCGTCACTGACGGCAGGTTGGCCAGCGGCTTCCTTCTTTTCCAGCGCCGCCAGTTCGCGCCAGGAGACGCTTTCGCGCGCCATATAGACGAGGCCCAGCGCCGTGACCGGGAAGAGCAGCGTGGCGTGCAAGACCACCACATAACTCAGCGCGGTGTCTATGTTCAGATGGAACAACCCGTTCAGCACCTGCTTCGCTACGCCCTCGAATACGCCGATGAAGCCGGGCGACGAGGGCACCAGGGTGCTGAGATTGGCCGCCGCCGTGGTCATGGTGTAGCCATGGATGGGCAGGCTGAGGCCAAAGCCCCAGGCACCGATGATGTAATACATCGTCGCCTCCGCTGACCAAGCGACCACTGATAGACCCAATAGGCTGACCACACCCTGCCAACTGCGTAGCACCGCGAAACCCTCGACAAACGACGCGGTGACGTGCAGCGCACGGGCGTGCAACGCCTCCGGGATCACGCGGCCCAGTGGACTGCGCCCCAGGAGGATCTGCACCAACGTGGTGATGCGATCCGGTGAGGCAGCGAGGGCGACAAACACCAGCAACCCAATGACAAAGATAATGCTGAACACGCGCAGCGTATTGGTCATTTCGGCGTTGAGCGTGATGAACAGCGCCGACACGGCCAGGAAGCCGAGCATGGTTAAGCCGTCCAGGATGCGCTCCACCAGGATAGTCGCCAGGGTCGCGCTTTTGGTGATCCCCTCACGGCGGCTAAGGACATAAACGCGGATCACGTCGCCCAGTCGGGCGGGCAGGATGTCGTTGCCCATATAGCCGATTGCCAGCACGCGGAACAGGCTGTAAGGGCTGATGCCCTGGCGCAACGGGGCGAGCAGCACACCCCAGCGCACCGCGCGCACCCACACACCCACGAAATAGACCGCCAGCGCCGGGATCAAGGCCCAATATTGCACCCGCCCCAGCGCCGCGCCAATTGCGGCAAAATTCGCATCCCGAAATGCCCAGTACAGGGAAATAACACTAACAATGACTCCGAGCCAGAACTTTTTGTCTTTGAGCAACCGATTAGTCTCCCGGCGTAAGGCGTAATACGTAAGGCGTAATACGTAATACGTAATACGTGAAGGTTAGAAACGCAAACCATGCACTTGTATTTACGTCGCTCCACAAGAAGTATTACGGCACACACCTTACGCATTACGCCTCACGCCTTACGTATTACGTATTACGCCTCACGCATTACGAAACACGCCCGCATGATAGTGCTTCGCCAACACATCGCGCAGGTGTTTGCGGAACAGGGGATAGCGCCGGAGGCCGAGTTTGTGGAACAGGAAGCGGCGGGTGACGTTCAGCGTGGCGAGGCCATAGGTCACGCTGCGGCGGAAGTTGACCGAGGATGCTTCGGGGAAGTAGCGCGTCGGCACGGGCACCTCGACGATGTGGAAGCCGAAGGCCACCGTCTGGGCGATCACTTCGCTGTCGAACACAAAATCGTCCGAATTGAGTAGGAAGGGGATGGTTTCGAGCAGGCGGCGGCTGTAGGCGCGGTAGCCGGTGTGCATCTCCGACAAATGGGTGCCAAAGGTCAGGTTTTCCACCGTGGTCAGGAAGCGGTTGCTGACAAACTTCCAGATGGGCATCCCGCCCTGGAGCGTGGCTTGCGGCCCGCCCAGCAGACGCGATCCCAGCACCATGTCGGCACGCCCCTCGGCAATGGGGGCGATCATGGCGGGCACGCGCGTGGCATCATACTGGTTGTCGGGGTGCAACATCACCACGATGTCCGCGCCGTCGCGCAATGCTTCCAGATAGCAGGTCTTTTGGTTGCCGCCGTAGCCGCGGTTTTGCACATGGACCAAGCACTTCAGGCCCAACTGACCGGCAACCGCCACGGTCTCGTCGGACGAAACATCGTCCACCAGGATCACTTCGTAGACCTGATCTTTGGGCAGGTCGCCGTAGGTTTTTTCGAGCGTGCGCGCGGCATTATAAGCCGGCATCACCACGATTACGCGGGGGTCGGTCATGGGCGGGTGGGGCCGCCGGGTCCGTCCTTTAGTCTGTGCGGTCATTTGTCTCCTTTGCGAGTTCGCGCTGTAGCGCCACCGGCGGCAACCGGATCGGTCAAGTATACCATATCAGCGGCCCGCTAGGGCGCGAATACCGCCGCCACATTATCGCGCAGCAGCATCACCAGCACGCCGTCCTTCGCGGGGGCCAGCACAGCGGGAATCAGAACCACGCCGTTGCGATTGTAGATCCAGCGGCCCAGTTCTTTGCCCGCTTTATCGTAGCGCACCAGCGCTTGGCCGGCCATTTGGCTAACCAGCACCGTGCCGCCCGATTCGGCCAGCACACGGTCGCCGTCACGAGCTATCGATTCGCCCACGTCCCACTGCGCGAGGGGCGACCCTTGCGCCGAAAAACTCTGGATGCGATGGTTGCCGTTGTCGGACACATAGAGCGTGCCGTCGGAGCCTTCGCTCACACCGGCCGGTTCGGCGAACTGACCGGGACTGCTGCCCTTCGCGCCCAGCGTGGTGATTGTCTTACCCGCCGGGCTGATTTTCACCAGCCGGTTATTGCCCGTGTCGGCCAGCCAGTAGGTGCCGTCGGCGCTAGGCGTAATGCTGCGCGGGTTGAAGCACTCGCACAGGTGCAGCGGATCGCCCGCCTTGCCGTCGAGGCTGTAGACCAGCAGATCGGACGCGCCCGCATCTAGGACATAGAGCCGGCCGTCACGCAGAAACATATCCGATCCTTCGGTCAGCGGCTTGCCGTCTTTGCCCAGGACATCCCATGTGGTCAGCGCTTTGCCGTCCGGGCCGAACTGGTGGATTTTGCTATCGAGTTCGGTAAAAATATAGTAGTTGCCGGCGCTGTCTACGGCTCCACCGCGGGGGTGCAACAGCGGCCCTGCGGCGCCCAGCACCAAGCGCGGTTGCAGCGGTGTGCCGGCCACGGGCGGGGCGGCCGGCGGCGGGGCGGCGGCGGGCGGCAGATTAGTCGGCGGCGGCGGCGCGACCCCTGCCACCGGATGGCGGGCCTGCGACTCAGCCAGCGTGGGCCAGGGGCCACTTTCCGGCGTGGCGGGGTAGCTGCCCTGCTGGGGCCAGAGGAAGGCCGCCGGGATGATGCTGCGGGGGTAGCCGGGCGGGGTCCAGTAGAGATACATATGCGAATAGGGGTCTAGGTCGCCGTAATGCACGCGGATGTCGTGCAGGCCGGCGGTCAGGTTGAGCGACGTTTCGACCAGCGAGTTGGGCTGGTTGTTCACCACCACCTGGGTGCCGTCAAGCCAGATTTGCGCTTGGCTGATCTGTTCCGTGCCGAAGGCGTAGATGCCGGTGGTGGGAATATACAGCTTGCCGTTCCAATCCACGTTATAGGGTCGCCCCAACACCGTATTGTGGAAGTAATAGGCAACGACTCGATCTACGTGCCCACTGACGGGCTGAGTCGTGGTGTCGGGGCCGGAGCGGTAGAGACCGGTCAGCCCGCGCGGTTCCACCTGCCGTGGATCGTACAGATTGGCGCTGGGCAGCGCTTGCAGCGGCGCGCCGGTGGGGGCCCACAGCAATTCGGCGCGCCCACGGGCTGTTTGCACGGTGTCGGTCGCCACCAGGGTGTGCAAGCCCACGCCCAACGTGATCGGCCGGCTCGCACTCAGGGGGTAGCCGTCCACGCGCAGGCTATCGGTGATGGGTGGGCCGGCGGGGTTCCATTGGAAGGTGTAGGGACCGAAGCTCGCCACTTGGAGGGTCGCGGCCAAGCGCACGGTGCCGGGTTTGCCCGCCGCGCCCCAATCGAAGGCGAAGCCGGGCAGCGTCTGATCCGTCGCGGTCGGCGCGCCCGCCACCCGCAGGCCGGCCCGCACGCCGCGCACCGCGCTGAGGTCGGCCAGGGGAATATGGACGGTGTAGATCAGCGCCTCGGCATCGTTGGGCGCATGGAACAGCACGATCTGGGCGTGCGGATAAAACTTCTGGAACGAGTCCATGTCGGCGGCCAGCGGCGGATCAAGGATTACCGTCACCGGGCGACCGTGGTCGGGCAACGGCAACTGCTCCATGCCCTGCCACTGGATCGGCTGGGCTGTGGGGGCCAGATAGCGCAGGGTCGGCAGGTTGATGTAGCCGGGGGTGATGTACAACTCATCGCTGGGCGCAGCAGTAGCGGCTTCGCGCCCCGCCTGGGCCTGGGGCGTATACATCTCCTCAAAGACGGCGCGGGCATTGGCCTGCACCTGGAAGTAGCGCGGCAGGGTGAGGCTGGCGACCCCGCCGATCAGCAGCATAATGCCCGCCGCGCTGACGGCCCAACCCAGCCGCCGCGCCAGCCGGCGTTGCGGGATAACCCGCGCCGGCACCGCCCCCACCGCTGGAACTACGGCTGGGAGTAATTCCGGTGGCGCGGCTCTCGCCGTGTTTAGGGGATCGCTGCCGCTGTCGGCGCTAGTCAACAGCGCGGGCGCAGCGGTCACGACCACGGCGCTGGGCGAGTCGGCAGTTGCGCCGTTCGCCACGGCGACGAGGGTTGCGATGGGGGCGGTCACGATATGGCGGCGCGTGGGCAGCGTGGTCTGCGCCAGGGCCGGCTGGAGCGCGTGCAGCGGGCGACGGCGCACCGGCATGGTGGTCAAGTCGGCCTCGGTCACATCCGCCGGCAAGCGCACACGGGTCAGCAGCGCCCACAGTTCGCCCAGCACAATGCCGGCCAGCAGCGCGGTCACAACGCTGTTTTCCAGCGTGCGGTGGCTTTGCGGCGCTTCAAACGGCAACGACAGCACGCCGCCCGATAGCGCCGAGACAAACCACAGCACCGCGAAGGCATATTGCCAGCGCCAAGCGCGCAACAGGCACGCACCCAGGCCCAGGAAAAACAACGCCGCAGTGATGTCGTCGAGCATCGGCGCGCCGGGCAGGTTGTGCCGCCCATTGCTGTCGCCGTGGAAATTGAACATCAGCAGATGTTGATTGAGGCTGGCGCTGAAAGCGTTGGGGTTGCCGCCGTTGACCACCGGGTTGAACACCGACACGTCGTTGATGCGCCCGTTAAAGGCCGCCGGCTGTTGCAAGGCGAACAGGCCGACCGGCAGGAACGCCAACAGCGCACCCAGCGCGAAGATGATCAAGCCCAGCCCGGCGCTGCGTAGGATGCGGCCGCGCGAGCCGACCAGTTGGTGCAGCAGCAGCGCGATCAGCACAAAGGGCACCAGACGCGCCGCGTAATAGGTCTGCAAAGCCAGCCCCAGCAGCACCCCCGCGCCGGCGTAATAGCCCAGCCGGCCGGTACGGAGCGCCTGAGCCGCGCACAGATAGACAGCCACATCTACGGCGACCGTCATCAGCGAGACGATACCGAAGCGGCTAAAGGTCAGGTTCCAAGCCGAGACGGCCACCAAGCCGCCGGCAGCCAAGCCGACGCGCCAGCCGTAGAGCCGCGCGCCCAGCAGGTAGAGCAGCGGCGCGATCAGCGCACCGGCCAGGGCGGGCAACAGGCGCAACGGCCAGATCAGGGTGCCGGTGACTTTGAGGACCAAGCCGAAAAAGTAAAACGGCAACGCGCCCATCTGGGTGAAGTTGCCGATAAAGGTGGGGTGAATCGCCCCCGGCTCCAGCAGGTTCAGCCCGACCATGCCGTTTTGCGCTTCATCGAACCAGAGGCCGGGCGGCACACTATCCAGGTGCCAGAGCCGCAATGCGCCCGCCGCGACCAGCAGCGCGGCCATGATCGCCCACTCCACGCGGGCGGGCAGGTGGTCGCCCGGCGGGTCGGCGGGCCAGCCTTCGGTCGGCGCCGGGGCACGCCACTCCCAGACGGCGCAGGCCGCGCCAAAGAGCAGCAAGGCGACGATCCAGAGCGGCCAGCCCCATTGCGCGCCGTCCATCGTCACCGGGCCGACCACCGCGCCATTGATGGTCATGAACAGCGGAATGGTCGCCAGGGCTAGGACGATAGCGGCCGCGCCGAGCAGCAGCGCCGGACGCAGGCGCGGTTGGCGGCGCAGCGCCGTGCCCCACGGGCCGGGCAGGCTCCCACGCAACGCCGCCGGCCACGCGCCCACGGCAAACAGCAGCGCCGCTAGGCCAAACAGTTGCCAGACGAGTACGGGCGGGCTGCCTCCGCCGCCGGTTCGCAGCCGCTCATCGCTAGTCAGCTTTTCGGCATAGAGCGCCACGCCTGCTGCGCCGACCACCAGCACCCGGCGCAAATTAATCAAGGAAAACACGTTGGCTAGGCGACGATTCATCGCATCCTATCTATTCTATAGGCCGCCGCTCCGCAAGGGCGGCAGACGACAGGCAGTACTCCCCACAGGGGACCGAGGCAACACAAACCCGGCTACCACGCCGGTAGCCTACCTAATTGTAGCACGCAGGCCGGGGCAGCGTCAACCGGCGACACGGACGCGCAACCAAGCGAGCTGTGCTTCGTCATAGCTGCAACAACGCCGGGCGAATGACGGGCCGGCCACGATTAGTCAGCGTCAGCTAAGGAGTACAGACCAGTGAATATGAATGCTTTAGGAAACACATGGCGATCCCGCACCGCGTTAGGGTTGTTGCTGGGCGGGCTGCTGCTAGGCAGCGGCGGTAGCGGGCACACCGCAATCGCCCAAGCCGGCGCGCCGCCGTTCTTGCCCGTGACCATCGCCGATTTTGGCCCAGTCACGACCAATCAGCCGCAGGTCGGCTGGCTGGCGGTAGAGGGAGCGTGGGTGGCCTATGGCGCGCTGCAACCAGGCTGCGGCCATTGCCACGGCCATATCGGGGCGATCATTCTGCAAAACGTGCAGGACAACCGGCGCATCACCATTCGTAGCGCCGCAGCGAGCCAAAACCTGACCTCGATGTCTACTATCGGCGCAACCGACCTGCGCTTCCAGGACGGTAACCTGCTCTGGCACCAGCCTAGCGGCCCAGTCACGCCGCAAGAAACCTTTGCTCCCGGCGATTACGCCTGCACGGTCTGCTATTACAACGTCCAGAACGGTGCAGGCGGGCCAGTAGGAGACGAGCTGCCGCCGGTGCCGCCGCAGTGGAGCGCCACGGTGGAAAATGGCCCCGCCCCCCGCTACCGCCCGCAGACTCTCGTGCTAACGCACCACGGCGACGCGCCGTACCGCATCGTGTTGGCTGCGGACGAGAGTGCCACTATGCCGGCAACGGACGGAGAAAAGGTGGTGTATGTCAAGCTCGGCTTCGATGGTTACACGCAAACCCAAGCTATCCGCTTGGCCGGGCTAAATACACCGCCGGCGGCGTTCGCGGCGGTGTGGGCCAAGTCGGATGCAGCAGTGGCGGCGGGCAGTGTGCCGCGCACTTGGCTGTGGGGGCCCACCCCCCGCTTCATCGGCCGAGAATCCTATGCGGAGGGTACAGGACAGAGCCGGGCGGTATTATACTATGACAAGAGCCGTATGGAAGTCAACGATCCCACCCAACCAGCCGGCGATCCGTACTACGTCAGCAACGGATTGCTGGTGGCAGAGATGATCAGCGGGCAGATTCAGATCGGCAGCACGGCCACGATCTCGGCGAGCGTGGCCTGCACCCTGCCGGTGGTCGGTGATCCGCGCAAGGGCAATCCCTATACGCCCAGCTACAGCGATCTGGCCGGGGTTGCCAGTCTGCACGGCGACCATCAAGCGACGAATCGCAGCGGCCTGCCGGTAGACGATGCGTTGGCGCTGCATGGCATGATCAGCACCGACCCGGCGCACGCCGGCTTGGCCCACTATGCCGCCTATGTGCCGCAAACCGGCCACAATATTCCCGACCGCTTCTGGACCACGCTGCAAGGGATGCAAAACACCTATGGCTTCGATTGGATCTATGTCACCGGCTACCCGATCACCGAAGCCTATTGGACCCAGATGCGCGTGAAGGGCCAGGATCTGCCGGTGCTGATCCAAGCCTACCAGCGCCGTGTCCTCACCTATGTGCCCGGCTTCGCGGCGGAGTGGCAAGTGCAACAGGGCAATGTCGGCCAGCATTATCTGGAATGGCGCTATACGCTGAACGGGTTGGTGCTGGGTTCGTCAGATGGCTATGTCGCCCCGTGAGACAGGGGTGACCTCACCCCCCCAACCCCCTCTCCTACGAAGAGAGAGGGAGTCTATGATGGCTATGTCACCCCATGAGACAGGGGCGACCTCACCCCCCAACCCCCTCTCCTACGAAGAGAGGGGGAGTCTCTCTGCGACTGGGGCTATCCCGTCTGGCAACGCCAGCCTCCTCTCTTCGCAGGAGAGGGGAGGCTATTAGGACGGCGATATCGCTCCGTGCGGGCGGCGGGGAACGACGGCACAGAATGTGAGAGGTCCAGCGGTCTTGATGACTTAGCTAGGCAGCACACGCTGCAACACACGATCAGGGTGGGAGGAACCGTATGAGTTGGCTGAAAACGGCGGCGAAATGGGGGCTGGCCGCGCTGATGGTCGCCGGTGGGACGGGGCACTTTCTGACCACCGAGACTTATCTGCGGCTGATGCCGCCGGGCCTGCCCGCGCCGCGCGAACTGGTCTACCTCAGCGGGGTGATCGAGGCGGGACTGGGGCTGGGGCTGTTGCTGCCACGCACGCAGCGGTTCGCGGCCTGGGCGCTGATAGCGACGTTGCTGGCGATCTTCCCGGCCAACGTCTATGGCGCAACCAGCGCGGGCACCGATCACCCGGCGATGCTCGGCGTGCCGGTCTGGATGGCCTGGGCGCGCCTGCCGCTCCAGTTCGTGCTGATCGTCTGGGCCTACTGGTACACGCGCGACCCGGCATAAGCATCAGAAGGCGGGGCCGAAGCGCCAGATCAGGTCGTGCAGCAGCCGGTACTCCCACGGCAGCGCGGTGCCGGAACCCCAATTGAGCGTTTGATAGCGTGCGGCGAGGCGGCGGCCGGCGGCAAAGGGGATCTCCACAAAATCCGCACCCGGCGCATCCCAAAAGGGCACACTCCAACGCGGCGACAGGTCACGAGTCGCGGCGACCAGCCCACGGTGACGGGTGCCCGGCGGGGCGGGGGGCGGCAAGCTGGTGGCCGCGAAGCCTTCGCTGCCAAACGCATCAGTGATGCCGTGGACGCTGTGCAGGTAGAGGCTCAGGAGATCGAACGTGCCGGCGGGCTGGGGCAGCAAGAACCACAGCGCCAGCCGCCCGGAGTCGTCCCCATCGCTCTGCAAGGCACGCGCCGCCGGCGGCACAGCGGCGAAGCGCGGCAGGGCCCCGCCGCTCAGTTGCAGCTTCAGCAAGGCGCGTTCAATACCACTACGCGGGCCGGGCGGCGCAACGAGTTGCAACATCCGCAGCGCCAGCCATGCGTCCGGTGTGCGGAGCGCTGCCAACGCCTCGCCCGCGCCGGCGTGCAGCGCCGGATCGTCGTGTAGCGCGATCAATTTGAGCAATTCGATGCGGCTCTGCGGCCCCAAGCGATCTGCCTGCACCAACAGGTGGGCCAACACGGCGGGCGGCTGGGCTTGCAGCGCCCCCAAGTAGGCCGGCAGCAAGTTGCGGTCGCCCTCGGCGCGGGTCAGCACGTCCAGCAGCGAATCGACCGCCACGCCGGTGGGGTCACGCAGCCCGGCAAAGTAGCTGTCGTCGAGCGCCTGATCGAGAAACTGCTGCAACACCAGCATCGTCGCCATGCGCCGCAAATCGGGCTGGTGCGGGTCCAACGCGGCTCGGCGCAGCGCCGCAACGGTCGCGCCACGGTCGGGATGGGCCGCCGCTAGTTCGCCCAGGCGCTGGATGGTGGAGGGGTCAAACGTGTCCAGCCGCCGCACAAGCAGCGGCAGCAAGTCGGCACCGGCCGCTAGCAGGGTGGCGCGGGCGACCGCCCCGGTCGGCGCATCGGCAGCCAGCAGATAGCTGTCCAGGTGCGGCGCGAGTCGTTGATGGACCGCCAATTTCTGCGAAAAATCGTGCGGCGCAGGGGCGGGATCGGGCGGATCGGGCGGCGGGGCCACGGGCGCGTCAGGGGGTCGGGGTCAGATCGAGTACGACCCCCGGCACCAGATGGAGCATACTGGGCAGCACAAAGACCAGGAACACCAGCACGGCCACCAGCACCAGCAGCCCCACCAACGCGCCGAAGCCACCCCCGCGGCGCGCTGCTACGGGCGCGGCTTCCCAGCCGGCCGGGGCGCGGGGATCCACCCATTGCTTCTTGCCGCGCCCACGTTGCTTGGGCGCGGCGGGCACCGCAGACGCAGCGACTTTGGCGTGCGGGTTGGCGCGCCGGGCGGCTCCGCGCACCGGCTCTTGGCCCAGCGCCAGCTTGTCCACCGGCTGTTCACAATGCGGGCACACATCGCGGCCGCGCGGGTCGGGTGCGCTCGTATCAATAAAATCGCTGCAATGGGGGCAGGGCGCGTAGAAGCGGTAGCTGCACCGCGGGCAGGAGAGCGAGTTTTCACTCACCAACTCGTTGCAGTTCGGGCAGGGAATCGTCGGCACCACCGGCGCGGCGCGTTCGCCCACCGGCGGGCGCGCGATCAAGGCCGGCGAGGATTTACGCCGGTCGTCCACCCCGAAGTCGGCGGGCGCTTGCGGCAGGCTCAAGAACGAGTCGGGGGTCGCCTGGGCCGCGCTTGTCGCCGACGCGGTGAGGCCGAAAGCGGCCAGCCCCGGCACCGCTTCTTCGACGTTGCTCCACGGATTGGCCCCGCTGGGATTGGGGGTCGGGCCAAAGGTCAGCGCCGTGGGGTCGCTACTCAACACAGCGGCGGATTCGGTCGATCCCGGCGGCGGGGTGGCGCTCATCACCAGCGGGCTGTCGCGTTTGCCGGCAAAGGCATCCATCCAGTTGCCGCTCATACCGGGCAACGATTCGGGGGCCGGGGCGGCGGCCGGGGTGCCCGCATCGGCGCGCAGGCCCGCCCAAGGGTTGGTCGGGTCGGCGGGGGGCAGTCCTTTCCACTGCGGCAACGGCTGATCGGGCGGCGGAGCCCAGGCGGGGACCACCGCCACTGGAGCCGGCTCGCTCCAGCCCGCCGGCAGGGCCGCGCCACCGACCCAACTGGGCGGTGCGGGCGACTCCACGGTGGGGGCAGCCGCGCCGGGTGCCGCCGATAGCGTCGAGGAGGCCGACGAGGGATCACTCCACGGCGGGGTCGCACCGGCGGGGGGCGGGTTCTCCGCCGCCTGTTTGTCCAGATAGGCCACCCCCTGGCGCGCCGCTGTGCTGCCGGGGTTGATCAGCAATACGTTTTCCAAGCAGATGCGCTGCTCCGCCGGCGAATCGACCGCGCCGCTCAACCAGAGCCAAGCTTGCTCATTGCGGTCATCCACTTCCAGCACACTCGTCAGCAGGTCGCGGGCGCTGGGTTTATCGCCGCGCGTCAGCGCATCCATCGCCTGGCGCAACAGAGTGGGCACATCGGGCGTATTAGCGGCCACCATAATCGGTCTCCTACAAGGGAATCTGCCGGGGATGCACCCGGCACTTTTCGGCGGTCAGGATCGCAATAATCTGCTGCACCGTATGATCTAGCTTCCCGGTATGATTAACGACCACATAATCGAAGTCGCTCAAGGCGTGCATCTCTTCGCCGGCGATCCGCAAACGTAAGGCCAACGCGGCGGGGTCTTCGGTTTTGCGGCGGCGCAAGCGGTCGGCCTGTTCGGCTAACGACGGCGGGGCCAGGAAAATAGCCACCGCTTGCGGCATCTGCCGTTTGATCGTCGCCGCGCCTTGCACATCGGGCTTAACGATCACATCTTCGCCCTGCGCCAGATACGCGGTGACTTCCGACTTCGGGATACCATAATAGTTACCGTAAACGACGGCGGATTCGATCAATGCGCCATGACAGAGCATCCATTCAAACTCGGCCACCGTTTTGAAGTGATAATCGCGCCCATCCACTTCGGTCGGGCGGCGCGGGCGGGTGGTGGCAGTGACCGCGTAGTGGAACGGGTAGCCGCGCTCGCGCATATGGGTCAGGGTGACATCTTTGCCCACGCCCGACGGCCCGGACAGGACCACCAACAGCGGAGGCGGGGGGCGCAAGACATACGCCGTCATCTCCGGCACGTCGGTGTCCTGCAGCCCAGCATTCATGGGCACAGTATAGCGAAAAGTGGCACGCTTGGCAAGCGCCCGCCCCGGCGCGTATACTAGGTTGAGGGAAAGGGGAGATCCGCGTATGTTTTTTGATGCCTTAGCCCTAGCTGCGGTGCGGGCCGAATTGCTGGCGAGCGGAGTGCCGGGACGGGTGCAACAGGTGCGCGCCGTAGGGCCGCTGGCGCTCAGTCTGGAACTCTACGGCGGACACCGGCGGCGCTATCTGTTGCTGTCGGCCCACGCCGAACACGCGCGCGCCCATCTACTGACCACGCCGCCGACGCGCGACCCGACGATCCGTTCGCCCCTGCTGTTGCTGCTGCGAAAATACCTGCGCGGCGCGATCCTGCAATCGGTGGAGCAGCCGCAGTTTGAGCGCGTGCTGGATTTTGGCTTCAGCAAGGTGCTACCGGTGCAACGCGGCGGCCCCGGCCTGGACGATGCGGAAGCCGAGGAAGACGAGGATGGGGAGGAGAGCGACCACCTGGAGGCCGACGACCGCCGGGCTGAGATTCCGCCGGGCTTCGCGCTCTACGAGACGCACCTGATCGCCGAAGTCATGGGTCGCCACAGCAACCTGGTGTTGGTCGGCTGGGACGGCCTCGTGCTGGACGCGATCAAACACATCCCGTCGAGCATCAACCGCGTGCGAACTACCCTGCCCCACCAGCCGTATATTCCGCCACCCGCGCAACGCAAGCTGGACCTGCTGACGATGGGCGAGCGGTCGTTCCTGGGCGAGATCCAGGGATTAGCCCCCAGCGCGGCAGCTTGGCAGACGCTGGTGGCGCGCTTCCGGGCCGTCAGCCCCTTGCTAGCGCGCGAGGCCGTCTACCGCGCCAGCGGCAACGAAGATACGCCCGTGGCCGCCATAGACGCGCCGCGCCTCTATGCCACACTGAACGAGTTGCTGGGCCTAGTCCGCACCAACGCCTGGGCACCCAGCGTGGCCTGGGCACCGCCCGCAGCCGCCGACCCCGATGAGGTCGCGACCGAGGCCGACCCCAGCAACCCACGCTACCTGCCGCAAACAGATCAGCAAGCCACGCCAACAACTCATAATTCAGAACTCATAATTCAGAACTCAACACTCGCGTTAGCCTTCGCCCCCTACGCGCTGCGCCACCTAGCGGCGGCCGGCGCGACCTTGCAGGCGACCGACTCGATCTCCGCCGCCGCCGAAGCCTATTTTGCTGCGGTGGAGACCGTGGCCGGGCACACGCAACTCAAAAGCGCCGTGCGCGCTGAGTTGGCCGAGCGGCGTAAGCGGTTAGACCGCCGGCACGCCGCGCTGCAAAGCGAACTGGACCGCGCGGCAGGCTTTGAGCGCGAGCGACACAAGGGCGAAATGATCCTGGCCTATATGTACGGCATCGAACCCGGCCAGACGCACCTGACCATTCCCGAAGAGGGGTTGACAATCAAGCTGGACCCCGACCGCACGCCACTGGAGCAGGCGCAGGCCATGTTCCGCGAGTATCAACGCGCCCGCTCCGCTGTCGCTGGGGTGCCTACCCGCCTGGAAGCGGTGGACCTGGGCCTGCGCTATTTGGACGAAATCGCCACGCAACTCGACCTCGCCGACGACCACGACACGATCCACCTGTTGCGGGCCGAACTCGCCGCCCTGCCCGACGACGCGACGGTGCCCGCGCCCACCGGCCCCGACGCGGCCAAAGGCAAGCGCCCCGAACCCAAAGGCAAAGGCACGCCCAGCCAACGCGACCGCCACGCCAAAGCCCGCCAGACCGGCAAACTCACCCCCGCTGTCGGTAAAGAGTCGCGGCTGGCGACCACCCCGGCCAAAGTGGTGTCGCGCGACGGCATCAACATCTATTATGGGCGCAGCGCGCGGCAAAACGACGCGCTCACCTTCAACGTGGCCCAGCCCGACGATCTGTGGCTGCACGCGCGGGGCGTGCCGGGATCGCACGTCGTCATCCGCAGTGGCGGCAACCAAGTGCCCGAAAGCACCGTGGCCGAGGCCGCCCGCCTCGCCGCCCGCCACAGCCAAGCGCGGGCCGACACGGCGGTGGATGTGATCGTCACCGAGAAGCGCCATGTGCGCCGCGTGGCCGGCGCGCCGCCCGGTCTGGTCACGGTCAGCAACGAGCGTGTGCTGCGCGTGCGCCCCGGCACGGAGCCGGGCGACGTAGAAGGCTGAGGAGTGACGGCAAACTCCCCCGCTTTTTGCCCCGCTTGCTGCTAGACAGCCGCCGAAGGAGTGGGCTATAATTACAGGGTGTCGTAGCGATCTAACAGCTTCCATGCGCCAGGAGAGGTCCACCCCTATGCCCATCGCCCATCAAGCGGCCGCCCACCGCCGGCTGTTGTGCCTGCTACTGGTGATCAGCGCGCCGGCCGGGTGGCCGGCGGCGGCGCAGGCGCGCTTGGCCCCTGATCCAACCACGCCCCCGACAACGGCGGGGTTACGGGTCGGTTTGCAAGCGGGCCATTGGAAGATCACGGGACTGCCCGATGATCTGGCGCGGTTGCGCGGCGACAGCGGCGCAGTGGCCGCCGGTCACATCGAAGTAGCAACTAACTTGGACCTGGCCCGCCGCACCGCCGGGTTGCTGACCGCCGCCGGCGTGACCGTAGACATCCTGCCCGCCACGGTGCCGACCGGCTACCAAGCGGATGCGTTTGTGGCGATCCATGCCGATGCCAACAGCAGCGCCCGTATCCACGGCTACAAAATCGCCACGCGCTGGCGGTCAAGCGTGACGACGCGCGATGTGGCGCTGGTGGCGGCGCTGGATGCCGCCTATAGCGACGGCACCGGCCTAGCGCACGACAGCGCCGTGACCCGCAATATGCGCGGCTATTACGCGATGAACACTTGGCTGGGCGACAGCGGGCGCATCAGCGACTCCACACCCGCCGCGCTTATCGAAACCGGCTATATGACCAGCCCTACCGACCGCGCGCTGCTGTTCAACCAGCCGGACCGCGTGGCCGCCGCTATCGCGCAGGGCATCCTCGATTTCGTGCGGACCGGCAGTGCGGTAGACGCGCGCCAGCAGCGCACCGAGGCCGTGGCTGCCGCCTCACCGACCCGACGCAGCGTGCTGGTGATCAGCGGCGCGGTGCCCATTCGCACCGCCGGCACAACGACCGCGCCGA
>Ga0123338_10002137_pt1 | contig 18590 bp, 12 predicted proteins | sample grotaG_FD_89793 | JGI IMG/M metagenome (GOLD analysis project Ga0123338, IMG submission 89793) | Glacier valley bacterial and archeal communities from Borup Fiord, Nunavut, Canada, to study Microbial Dark Matter (Phase II) -... | ecosystem: Environmental > Aquatic > Freshwater > Ice > Glacier ...
AATCTTATGAAGGCGATATGGATGCACGTGCTAGAATGCATAATGCACAATGTCTTGCAGGTATGGCTTTCTCGAACGCTTTACTTGGTATAGTTCACTCCATGGCTCATAAGACGGGTGCTGCATACACCGGAGGTCACATCGTACATGGCTGTGCAAATGCAATGTATCTTCCCAAGGTAATCAAATATAATTCCAAGGATGAAACAGCAGCAAAAAGATATGAACAGATCGCTGCCTTCCTCGGACTGGAACCGACAGCAGACGCACTTATCGATCATATTAATGCTTTGAATAAAGTCCTTGATATTCCATCCTGCATTAGAGATTATGAAGGTGGGATGATTAATGAAAAAGAATTCCTTGATAAACTCCCAAAGGTTGCAGAACTTGCAGTAGGTGATGCATGTACCGGCTCCAATCCAAGAGCAATTACCCCTGAGGTAATGGAAAAATTATTGTATTGCTGCTATTTCGATACAGAGGTAGATTTCTAATCCATAACTGTTATATTGTGTCGCCAACACGAAACGTTATAGATTTGAAAATATAAGGGAGCGGTTCAAATGAACCGCTCCTTTATCAAGTAGAAATTGAAAAAACAATAAAATCATGGTAGGTGCTATTTATTTAGCACCTACTATTTCTAGCTCTTTGGGGGTAGTTGAGGATTTTGAACCTTTGCTAGAGCCAACGAAGCGGAACTTAGAATTTAATTTAACCAAAAAGTGAAAGTAAAATACCGGCTGCTACTGCAGAACCGATAACACCAGCAACATTTGGTCCCATTGCAAACATGAGCAAATAGTTTCCTGGATTTGCTTTTTGTCCTTCAACCTGTGATACACGAGCTGCCATAGGAACTGCTGATACTCCTGCTGAACCTATGAGCGGATTTACTTTTCCCTTCGTAATCCAACACATGAACTTTCCGATTAATAATCCACCAACGGTACTAAACATGAAGGCTACGAGCCCAAGGATGATGATACCCAGCGTTTTTGGCTTTAAAAATTCAGCACCGACTGAGGTAGCACCGACAGTAACACCAAGGAAAATAGTTACGATATTGATTAAAGCATTTTGTACCGTATCGGATAGCCTTTCAACGACTCCGGATTCTTTAAAAAGGTTGCCTAACATCAGCATTCCAATCAATGGCGCAACGGAGGGCAAAAGCAGTATGCATAAAATGGATACAACAATCGGAAAACATATCTTTTCTAATTTTGATACTTTACGTAATTGCTTCATTTCAATCATACGTTCTTTTTTTGTAGTGAGTAATTTCATTATAGGAGGCTGAATCAATGGAATAAGTGCCATATACGAATAAGCTGCTATGGCGATAGAAGCCAGCAAGTGCGGTGCAAGTCTTGTTGTAAGGTAAATGGCTGTTGGGCCATCTGCTCCGCCAATAATACCAATAGAAGCCGCTTCTTGAGGAGTAAAACCCATAACTGCTGCAATAATGAAGGCGATTGCAATACCAAGTTGAGCGCCTGCTCCAATTAGCATACTACTAGGGCGAGCAATCAACGGACCGAAATCTGTCATGGCTCCAATTCCCAAAAATATTAGGGAGGGATATATTCCTTTTTTTACACCAAGGTATAGATAATATAAAAGCCCTCCTGGTTCTGTAGAACTTGCAGGTCCCGCCATTAAACCTGTCAAAGGTAAATTTGCCAGGAGCATGCCAAAGGCGATCGGTAATAAAAGAAGCGGCTCAAATTTTTTAGCAATAGCAAGGTAAATAAGTACGCAAGAAACAATTATCATTACAAGAGATTGCCAGGTTAATGCAACAAAACCCGAATCTTCCCATAATTTTATTAATGAATCAATAAACACTATAAATCCTCCTTTTACTTACCATATATTTGTATACATGGGTGGTCAATCTTAATGATTAGTTTCAGAAGAGCTTTTCACATTTCTGCACTCTATTAATCTAATAGCATACGAAAATATCCGAATAATGGCCCACAGCATTCCAAGTACGGCAAATACAACAACCATACAGAATATGGCAACGAAAATACTCTCAGATAATGGCATTTATTTCACTCCTTTCCAAAATGCTTCATTTGTTTTCCGTAAATAAGTAAAAGGTGGGGAACTTCAAAAGGAAGCTATCCACCCTATAAGCTAAAAACTTGTAACAGCTATTGATAACTACCAACCGAAAAACGATTTGTTAAAATAATAACATACACAAAACTAACTGTCAACGATTATAGGACGAGAATACAGTACAAAATAAAGAAAGATCGAGAAATAATTAAGAATCACTTATTTCAAAAAATTTTAGCATAAAAATGTTATAGTAATTGCAAATATTTCACATTATCAGTAGTGTCTGTGTCAACTTTGATATCTAATTTCGTAACGTTATTTTCAATAACTACATTTTTAGCATTCGAAACATCAATATCATTTTTGGCATAGTTATTGTTCAACAAAAACTGATTGCCAGATATATTAATGTTTGCATGGATTAAGTTGACAAACTTGCTCGTGATATAGACCCCGGCAGACTTAACATTACCTTTTGCATTAAGAATATTATTATTTATAATTTCTACATTATTACTACCTGATTTTGAATTTGGGCTTGTTGTACTCTTAGTTCCATTAGCACTATAAAACTTACTGCAGGAAAGAACTGATATAGCACGGGTAAAACCCTTGATTGTATTATTACGTATAGTAAATCCATCCGTATTAATAATCTTAATAAAACTTCCATCACCTTTAAGAATGCATCCATTAGCGGTACAATTAATAACTTGAATGTTTTTGTGTTTCTTATTTGAGCTAGTTTCAGTATGAGTACCGATACAATAGTTAGCGTCTGCGAAGTCACATGAATCGATCAATATATTTTCACAATGATTATTGTTATAAACTTTAGCATTTTTACTATAATAAGGATATCCATATGTGTATGCAAAATCATATTGTATTTCCTCTTTATAGTATGTTTTTTGGTCAATAATTTTTCCACTAAATTTTATATTTTTTAGTGTTACATTTTTACAGGCACATAAGTCAAATCCATGAGACTTATATACATTTTTAATCTGCATATCCTTAATTAATATATTATTCCCATGCATAAAACCAAAGATTGATCCTGTCTTTTTAACTCCATCACCTATTAATATTCCTCCACTTATTGTGATATTTTGAACAGCGTTATAGTTGTACGAAATATTTGGATTCAGATATCCTCTAAAAATATGACTGGATGTTTTTCTGATTAGTGTTGCTTTATCTAGTATGATAGTAGTATTACTATATAACGTGAGAGTTTTTACAATATTGTAAGTGCCTTTCGTAAACTTAATTGTACATCCATTTTTCTTTAAATAGGATTGTATTTTATCCATTGTCATCGATGGATTAACTATAATATTTTTCTCAGTCATTTCGCTCACCTTAATCTTAATTCTTACAAGTTGACCTATAAGAAGAGATGTGGTTTTTAATAATATTATATTCCAATACCGAATAATAGTTAAAGGTAATGATGTTTTGCTGGTGTGTAGCAATTATTACTTCATACAGAAACCTCAATACTAAAAAATATGAACCTATATGGAATATATATACTTTAATTGACTTGTCATAAAGAATATACTAATACTATATATTCAATATTGGGGAGGTCAATATGAAGAATTCGAAAAAGAGCATTATTGCAATCATAGCAGTTTTGTTGGTTGCCATCTGTATCGTAGTAGTCGTAGTAATGAGTAAAAAGGATAGTAAATCGGAAACGAAAGTAGATCAGGCAGTTGAAACTACTGAATCGGCCAAAGAGACAGACGTGAATACAGAAGCAAACACAGAAACAAACGCAGAATCTGGCGAAGATGGAAAAATCATAGCCATATCTGAAATGATGGAAGATGCAGTTGCTAAGAAGGATGTCATTTTGACATTCAGCGAAAATGAGGATTTTAGCGATGCAATTGAAGATGTGATAGTGAATGGAAAATCGGTCGCTTTTGAAAAAACGTCTGGAACCATTACCATCCCCGGTGACTGCTTCAAATTCCCGGTGGAATATACTATTCAAGTTGTAGCAGGAAAGTATGACACATCTTTGGTTTATCAGAAAGTTTTAGAAGAACCAACTTGGGAAATTGCCTGGAATGATGAGTTTGAGGGCGATTCCCTAGATACCTCCAAATGGGATTATCAGATTGGAACCGGTGCAGAATATGGTTTGACAAATTGGGGAAATGACGAAGCAGAATATTATGCCAAAGAAAATGTTTCTGTTGGAAATGGTGTACTGACATTGGAGGCAATTCCGGATGTTACAACTTATGCAGATGCTGGTACCTCTTATACATCAGGACGTATTAGAACATATTCAGATGATACCGGATCACTTTTTTCAACAACATATGGCAGAATTGAAGCTAAAATTAAACTTCCGCTAGGTGATGGCTTCTGGCCGGCATTCTGGATGCTTCCGGCAACGGATACCTATACTACATGGGCAGCTTCCGGTGAAATCGATATTATGGAAGCAAAAGGACGTATTCCGAATGAGGCAACAAGTGCATTACATTACGGTGAGGTATGGCCAAATAATAAATATAGTGGTAGTGCTTATTCTTTTGGTACAGAAACAACAATTAACGAATATCATGTGTACACATTGGAATGGGATATCGATACAATAACATGGTATGTTGATGGTAATCAGTATTTTCAGACTGGTAAATGGTTTTCGAAAGGTGCAGATGAACCGGCGGATTATACTTATCCGGCACCATATGATGAGCCATTTTATATCTTACTCAATCTCGCAGTCGGCGGAGCGTTTGATGGATTTACTGAGCCGAGCGAGGAAGACTTCCCTGCAACAATGGATGTGGATTATGTTCGGGTTTATAAGAAAATAGGTGGGTATGATGCAAGTCAGGCTAAGGCAGAACAAGCGGACACAGCAAGTTTTGAAAGCTACGAAGTATACGAGGATGGTAATTTTATCACGGATAGTGTTTTTAAATCTCTAAATGAAGATGCACTCACGACAGCCTCCATGGATCCGGCTTCGAAGCAATGGTATTTTTTAACCATCAGTGATTATAGCGGTGTAGCTACATTAGCAAAAGAAGTAGTTGATGATACTACCTATGCGGGCATCGATGTGACTGAGGTGGGTAACCAGAATTATTCGGTACAGCTCATTCAGCATATGCCTGTTGCAAACGGATATGCTTATACAATTTCTTTCGATGCTTATGCTTCAAAAGAAAGAGAAATCGTAGTTAAAATGAGCGGTGATGGGGATAACGGCTGGTCTGTATATTCTAGCGCTTACAGTACACAACTGACAACGGAGCCTCAACACTTTGAATATACCTTTAGCATGAGTGCAGCAAGCGATCCGACAGCAAGATTGGAATTTAATCTGGGATTGGACGATGGATTGGTATCTATCGGTAATGTAGCTGTAAAAGCAAGCAGTGGCGGGAATGTAGACCCCGATAAAATCAAAGAACCGCTTGTAAGTGGAAACTATATCTACAACGGCTTATTCAATCAAGGTTCAGATAGAATCGCCTTTTGGCATCTTGAAGCAGGCGAAGGAAGTGGAGTTAATACTGATAAAGCTATGGTTATCAATCCGGTAGACGGCGGTGAAGCACTTTTATACCAGACAGGAATTCTGTTAAAAGCTTCTGCAGATTATACTTTAAGTTTCACGGGCGCAGCAGATACAGGTACCGAAATTACAGCCCAGATAACAGATGTAAACGGCAAGACAATTTATGCAGTGGGGAATTTTGTAGTAAGTGCAGAAACAAAGACCTCATTAGCTTTCAAAATGTCTGATAAAGTACCGGAAGAAGGTGTAACAGTTACCTTCCGTATCGGTGATACAGCAGTGAGAATGAAAGATATTTCTTTGGTAAATTAATAGTACATTGAATTTCAAGCCGAGCGGTGCAGGTGTTTTTATTAATAAGTAAAGATAAATATTCCTATGAGGGAGTGTTAAAAATAGCTAAGATTTAATACAAGATGAATTGGTAAACCAATTCACCTGTCATGAAATAGAGTTTCGTATCAATTATGGGAGATGATATGGAACTTTATTTTTGTATAGAATTGAAAATGTTAAGTTTAGTTGACAAATTTCCATTATCACATGGTAGAAAACAAATTATATTTCAAGTATACTATTATTACAAGTTAACTTAAAATAAAAGAAAGACGAGTGATTTTATGCCATTAGGAGAAAAACTATTAGATTTGCGTAAAAAAGCAGGTTTATCCCAGGAAGAAGTAGCCGATAAATTAGGTGTATCCAGGCAAACTGTGAGTAAATGGGAAACCGACCAAACAGTTCCGGAATTGATTAAAGCTAAATTGATAAGTCAATTGTACAATATAAGTTATGATTATCTTATTAGCGGATGTCCAGTTGGTGGTGATGTTACCAGTATCGAAATGATCGTTGATGAAATTGATTGGACAGGCGCCTGGAGCAAAAAGTATCCAATTTTAGCTTCTTATCAAACGGTAGAGGGAATTGATACTTACAGTGAGAAAATATCAGCATTATATGACGAGTTTAAAACAGAGTTCGGATTTGATGATGTGGATACTGTCTTAGTTATAAAGGATATTCTATATCAAAAATACAAAAAGGCAAAAAAGAAATCCTAGTAAAATGAGCATATAAAAAACGACTATGTTATAATTAACTTTGTAGCATAGTTATTTTGTTGTAAAAGATTATTACTCCTAATTGTAGCAGAGGAGATAGTTAACTAAATAATCGGTCATGGGCTCAAAAGAAACATTAAGGAAGGTTATGTTAAAATTGCGAAATTAAGCCTGTATAGAATAGCGCGCTTTCACATACTTATAAAACATAAGGTAATTGCGAGGTGCTATTATGAACATTTTCTCTATGTTATTGGCGATATTAGCAGGGATATTTACAACCATAGAAACAAGTATAAATTCACAACTCGGTAAATACCTTACACCTAGCATCGCAACGCTTCATAGTCTTATAACAGGAATGACATTTATGCTGCTGATTAACCTCTTTCTGGGAAACCTTACAAGATATTCTAAAGTGTTAACAGTACACCCTATTTGGTTAATCGGGGGACTTTTCGGAGCGTTTATCATATATTTATCCTCTAGGTCGATTCCAGTATTAGGCATTTCGAATACTTTAATTTTAATACTTGCTGGGCAGTTAGTTAGTGGTCTGGTCATCGATACACTTATAAATAATTTGGATATCAGTTTAAAAAAGATGGTTGGAATGGTATTGTTTCTAATCGGAGCGATTATGTTCCTTCAAGAATAAAGACTTATAAAAGTAATGCAGTAAGTTATATTGACAAAAGAAATTGTGAGGTATACGATATACATATTTAATAAAGCTAGATATGTAAGTCTGAAAAAGGAGGTTGCTATATGGAAAATCGTGCTGGTAATCCAAAAACAATTAGGGAAAATAACCAAAAGGTTTTAGCACAATATTTGTTTCATTATGGAACCACATCAAGATCTAATCTCTCGAATGTATTTCATCTAAGTTCACCTAGTGTATATAAAAATATAGCTCAATTGATTGAACAAAATATCGTTTTAGAAATCGGGGAGGGTGACTCAGAAGGTGGCCGGAGACCGATGATGCTTAGTTTTAATTATGATATGGGCTACATAGTAAGTATGGATTTAAAAGGAGAATATTTAAAACTTGCGCTTGCGAACTTAGGGCTAAACATTATAGGCAGAAAGGAAATTTGCATACAAAATTTTCAAAATGGCCAGGATTTATTTGCTAAGTGTATTGAAGCCATTCATGATTTAATGAAAATGAACCATATTGATTCAAATAAGCTATTGTCAATTGCAGTGGGTATTCCTGGTTCTATAAATCAACAGACAGGTAAAGTAAATATGCCTCCTATTTGGTTTAATGTTGGTGATATAAAACGTATTGAAGACTTGTTTCTAGAAGCATTTCCAACTTGTAGAATCATTATTAAAAATGACATAAACCTAGCGGCAATAGGTGAAATGCGTTATGGTATTGGGAAGGGATTTGAAAATTTAATCTATGTAAGTGTAGACATGGGCGTTGGTGCTGGAATCATCATGAATGGGAAATTGTATGAAGGCAGTCGTTTATCAAGTGGAGAAATTGGATATTCAAGAACAAGTCTTCAGACAACAAAAACCTTAGAAGACGAAATTTCTATTGTAGCTATCACCCAGCGTATAAAAGAGCATGATTTATTTAATCAAGATGGCAGGGCTGATAAATTTCTTTCGAAAGATCAAAAAACCATCAATATGAAAGAGATTAATCAAGCACTAGCAAAAAAAGATAAAGAATTATTAAATATTATGGAGGATATTACTAATAAGTTGGGCATGATTTTATCTAATATCTGCGCCTTATTAGACATAGAACTAATAATTATTGGTGGAAAAATTGTCGATATTAATTACGATATAAAAGCAAAATTAGATAAAATAATTTATGCCAATATCCCTACTGATGTTAAAACCGGATTTTCTTCGTTGAGTGGTGATGAGATAATTTTTGGGGGATTTGCATTATCTCTAGATGAAATACTTAAAAAAATAGCAATATATTAATGGTAATATAGGAGACTACTCGAAAAAGCGAGGACAGACCAAAATTTAACGAAATACAAATTGGCTAAATAATTAATTTCAGTTAAAACGATAACATAGAAAAATCCTAATAAGCGAAATTGATCTGCATGGCTATTAGGATTTTTCTGTTTATGGTCTCTTTCATTGAGCTTTTTCACTTTTCTATTTCAGAACAGTATGAGCCAATTTTTCTTTTAATTGATCTGTTATTTGGGTTAATGGAAGTCTTACCTCCGACGAATCAATCAACCCCATCTCCTTTAAGCAATACTTGATAGGAGCAGGGTTAGGTTCTTTAAATAAGAGGGGAATAAAGTCATAAAGCTGTTTCCATATTTGTAAAGCTGCTTCCTGGTTGTTTTCCATTATTTTATTATATACGTCCACAAACATATCTGTTTTTAAATGAGAAGATGCAAGAATTCCACCTTGACCTCCCATTGTGAGTGTTAAATAGAACAAAATATCTTCCCCGGTAAGAATGGAGAAGTCCTTAGGGGGATTCATAAGCAGTGCCATGGTTTGCTTGATATCACCGCAAGAATCCTTTAATCCCACTATGTTTTTGTGCTCAGCAAGCTTATATACTGTTTCATTCTCAATATTTACACCGGTTCGGTATGGTATATTATAGACAATAATATTTAAAAAGGTTTCCTCTGCAATACTCTTAAAATGGCTGTATATACCTTCTTGGTTTGGTCTGTTGTAGTATGGACAGACCGATAGGATACCTTGAATGTCATAGTATTCGGCGATTTTTACTTTTTTTATTACTTTAGCCGTGTAGTTGCCCCCAACTCCAACATAAACAGGAAGCCGACCTTTGTTATATTCCATAGTCTTTTCAATCATTTCTTCAAACTCATAGTCGCTTAACACAGGAATTTCTCCTGTTGTACCTAATGGAATAATTCCTCTTATCCCCTTGTCAGCATAATGTTCAATTAGTCTTTTATACGATTTATAGTCAATTTTATCTTCTTTAAATGGAGTTATGATTGGTAACCAGACACCAGTAAGCTGCATTAAAAAACCTCCCTAAAATACTTTACTGAACTTTCTTGTAATAATATTTTACTAAATATAATCTAAAATTAAAAGCAATATACTGCTATAAATATTGCATATACTGCTTTAATGAAATGGTACAATTATTGAGATTTTGATTGCGACCTTATGCATTTTATGCAGGAGGGAACAGGAATTAAATTCTTTATATGTTTAAATAAGGTCTCTATAATTTTATTATTCTACAACTGTATAATTGATTTTTCATTTAGTACATAATCTTGAAACAGCAGGAAAATCAGTTTTTTAAATCCAAAATTATCTATAATGGCTTTTAATTCAACTTTATCAATATATTTACCAAAATATTTATAATGCAATAATGTAGTTTATGCTGAAAATTCTGCACTTTTTTATTCTATCCAATTAGACAATATAATGAAGAAAATGTAACAAATCTCTAGACAAAAATTAATTATTTTTGAATGCGGTCGATAGCTATTGAATAAGATATTTTCCTGATAATTAATTATACTACGTCAGTAGTATTTAGATATTAGGCGGTTTTATATTAAGGGGAAAAGTAGAAATTGCTAACTTTTATGAAGATTCTGCATATTTTAATGGAATAATTTATACATGACACAGTTTTAACATGATTTAATAATAATGTAATATTTATAAACAAAAGATTAATGAAATATTCAGAGGATTACGATAAAGGGGGAGAAAAAGGATTCAATTTAAGATAACAAACAGCAACACATTAACGATAGACTAAATATTACACTTGGAGATGAATTAACTTATGAAGAAAAAAATACTAACTTTAATTTTTCTATTAATGGTAGCACCCTGTTTATCAAGTTTATGGGTCCCTTATACTGCAAAAGCAGATGAAACAGGTACTACAGCAGATGAATCAGGTACTATAAAAGAAGAAGAAACGGCTATGGTGAACCAGATTATTATTAATCAGTATCCTTCTAAAATGATTTACGTCAAAGGAGATAATCTTGATTTTTCTGATATGATTGTCGAAGGATATTATGATGATGGCACCAGAAGTATAATCGCCGACTATATCGTTGAAGGTTACGACAGCAATAAGGTTGGTACCCAGACTGTTTTCATTAATTATCAAAACTATTTTGCTGTTTTTAATATTACAGTCATACCGGCTAAGGTTACTAATATCTCTGTATTAAGCCATAATACTACTTCGCATACGCTTACCTGGGATGCTTTTTCTGACACAACAAGATATGAGATTTATAGTCTCGATGATATAACAGGTACATACAACCTTCTTACATCTACCTACGGCAACAGTAATACTTTTTATGATTATCCCGGGACGATTCATAATTATAAAATTAGTGCAGTTGAGTACATTGGTGGGATCGAGTATAGAAGCGAATTATCTGATACCTTTACAGCTGCAACAGACCCTGAAATGGTAACTGGTCTTATGGTAACAGGTATAACTACCTCATCTGTAACATTAACCTGGAATGAGGTTCCCGGTGCAACTGGGTACCTTGTCTACCGCTCCCCGGCTTCCGTAGATAACTATAACTACTACAATACGACAGATTCCACTTCTTATATAGATAAAAAACTTGCTTCCGGCACAAGTTATAAATACAAAGTATGTGCCTATACACTGAATGAAACTTATTCGGGTAGTTTCTCTATTGAAATTGAGGCCAGTACCAATTTAGAAAAAATAAGATTAAACTGTAAAGTCGGCGAGCAGAAAGTCAGACTTACATGGCCTAAAGTAAACGGCGCGTCCTCCTATGATATCTATATAGGCAGTGACAGTACCGGATTTTCTCTACTTACAACAAGTACCGGAAAAAATTTAAGCTTTAGTTATATTGCAGATGGATTAATTGCCGAAAATACCTATTCTTTCTATGCAATAGCTCATCGCTATTATAATGGAGCTGTATATGACAGTCCCCCGTCCAATATCACAGTAATAACGATGGAAGAAATAGAAAAAACAAGTACAGTTGCCAAATATTTCATGAACGTGAATGAATTTAAAAAATCATGGTCATATACACAGCTTCCCTTTTTTAAAAAATATGTAAATTATTCAAAAAGCATTAAAATTCCTGGATTGGTCACAACAAATGTAGGTGGTTTTTCCAGTACATCTATGTGTCCTCAAGGAATTACCTTTGCAGAAGATTATGTATTACTAACTGCCTATGATACTGCTTCTGAAGAAAACTCCGTTATCTACGTCATGGATAAATCTTCAAAAAAACTTCTAACCACCTTAATTTTACCGTCTAAGACCCATGCAGGCGGCATCGCCTATGATGGTTCAAACATATGGATACCAACCGGCACTAAAATTTCCTCAGTTCCATTTTCGGAGATTGATGCCGCTGCAGAAAAAGGAGATCCTTATTCCTACATAAAATATAATACAACCAGTGCGATAGGTATTGTTGCTTCTTATGTCACTTACTATGACAATAAGCTTTGGGTCGGTTCTTATAATGAACTAAAATCTACAAATATGTATAGCTATATCATTGAAAATAAAGAAACGGTTCCGTCTTTAATAAAAAAAGATACCATCATTATGCCGACCAGAGTCCAGGGCATGGCATTTACAAGTCAAGGAACCCTAATCCTCTCACGTTCCTGCCAGCTTCGGAATGGATTGCGCGGCTATATGCGCCAGCTTGACGTATACAAACCGGCTTTTATAACGGATGTTAATGGTGTAATTTCATTGGGCAAACTTATTAATTCAGTTATGATGCCATCCATGAATGAAGATATTGCAATCGACGGTTCTTATCTTTACGTCAACTTTGAATCCGGTGCTTTTGACAAGGCATCTTATATTATGGATCGGATTTGTGCATTTAAATTAATTAACATAGTTAGGAAAACCAAATAATTATGATTGAAAGTACGGCACTCCCTTTTGTAGAAATATAATTGGTAGTGTCTTTTTTATGAGCCTCGAGACTTTATGATTTTTAATACTCAACTCATTTTATTTCAAAGCTATTGTACATGAGAGAAATATGCCATATAATAGATATTATTATTTAACTCATTAAAAGTATATAGTAGGGAGTGTATATATGATTGATTATAGGAATGAATATCATAAGTGGATTCATGCAAAAAGCATGGATTCTCAACTAAAAAAAGAACTCGAAAAAATCAGCGAGGATGAAGCTGAAATTCAGGATAGATTCTATAGTGATTTATCCTTTGGTACAGCAGGCCTACGTGGAATACTTGGCGCTGGAACAAATCGTATGAATATTTATGTCGTTGGCAGAGCTACTAGAGCTTTGGGCAAAGTTATACAAAAACAAGGAGAGAAGTTTTCTGAAAAAGGTGTGGCGATTGCATATGATTGCCGAATTATGTCACCTGAATTTGCTGAAATGTGTTCATTAATTCTGGCCAGTATGGGTATCAAAGTGTATTTATTTGATTCATTACGTCCAACTCCGGAATTATCCTATGCTATTAGATATTACCAGTGTGCAGCCGGTATTAATATTACCGCAAGTCACAATCCAAAAACTTATAATGGATACAAAGTATACTGGGAAGAGGGATCTCAAATTAAGTCTGATATAGCAAATCAAGTATTAGAGGAAATTTCTAAGATGGATCTTTTTGAAGCAAATGAGATATTAACAATAGCCGAAGCCAAAGAGCAAGGATTACTTATTACGATAAACAAAGAAGTAGATGAGAGCTTCTATGAAAAAACAATGTCTGTTTCTCTACGAGATGAGGATGTGGATAAGAACATCGGTATCATTTACACACCGCTTAATGGTACTGGTAATATTCCTGTTCGTACTGTTTTAAAGAGAATGGGATATAAAAATGTACATGTTGTTGCGGAGCAGGAAAAACCGGATGGAACATTTCCGACGATCGAATATCCTAATCCTGAAGATCATGCAGCATTTGCCCTCTCTGAAAAACTTGCCCTAGAGGTAGGGGCGGATGTTTTGATAGCAACAGACCCAGATTGTGACAGATTGGCTGTTGAGGTTGTTCATAAGGGTGCGATTGAAGCCTTAAACGGTAATCAGGTAGGAGTTTTGATGATCAACTATCTGTTAATGTCAATGGCTGAAAAAAATACTATTCCTAAGAATGCAGCAATAGTGAAATCCATAGTAACCGGTGAAATGGGAAGTGCGATTGCAAAGGATTATGGAGTCAAAATGTTCGATGTATTAACCGGATTTAAGAATATCTGCGCTTTAGCCAACGATTGGGATAAAACAGAAGAATATACTTATATCCTTGGTTATGAGGAGAGTATAGGCTATAACATTGGTAGTTATCTACGTGATAAAGATGGAGTGTCCGCAACGCTTATTTTAGCAGAAATGGCAGGCTACTACAAAAAACTTGGTAAGACATTGATAGATGCGCTAAATGATTTGTATAAAAAATATGGATACTACCGTGAGAATACCATTTCAATTGTTCTGGAAGGTATAGAGGGACAGGAACGTATCAAGAGAATGATGGTGGAGTATCGTAAGAACTATATAAGCTCTATCGGTACCTCAAAACTTATTGAGGTAACTGATTATGCTATTTCAGAAGTAACAACGGTTTTAACAGGTGAAATTGGTACAATAACAGTAGAAAAAACCGATGCTGTCAAATATAAATTTGATGATGGATGCTGGTATACATTAAGACCTTCCGGCACAGAACCAAAAATCAAACTATATATTTATACAAAGGCGGACACAAAAGAAGTAGCAGATGCTAAATTGCAGGAGATTGAAAAAATAGTTGTTGACCTTCTCAACAATATTGAATAATACTTGATATTTGTAGGATTAAAAAGTATTATATGTTATTTCATCTATAAAAATATATAAATTCAAGATTTATGTATCTACATGAGGATAATATTAATATATAGACAGAAAAGAGAGAGTTCGTAACACTTTTTGTTATGACTCTCTCTTTCAATTTATTATTAGAATAAGTAATTCAATAATTTATTAATATCGTAAATTAGGAATTTTCATTTATTCTAGCACCACATCCACTGCAAAATTTAACATCAGTGGTAAGCGCCTTGCCGCAATTTGTACAATGCATGGGTTTTCCCATGGCAGTGCCGGTAGAATTCATGGGAATGGGTGGTGGAGCCACATATCCTGTATTTTGATTCAAGGATTTCATCTTTTTCCGAGTAGCAAGAAGGATGATCACTACTACAATTAAAGCTAATATAATAAAAGCCGCTCCAATGATTATCAATAGGGTAATGAAGTTTTTATTGTTATCTTCCTTCTTAATATTTCTATTTAAGGTTTCCTCATCCACTACCTTATCTGTAATTTCAGCATCATTAAAGTCCTTGGTGCCAACATCATTTGTTGGATCTGAATCATTCGCTGTAACATCATTCGATATTACAGGTATTGGTAGCTGATCGGCTAAAGTACGTGCTTCAGCCAGCAATTCTGCCACGACCGGATATCCGGGGTTAGTTTCACTTAGTCCCCTTAAAAGCTCTAATGATTCCGAATATTTTTCATCTTCAAACAACGATAGTGCCTCTTTGTATTGCTGAGTAAATGAGCTTTCCGCTGGACTTACATTCATTTCATTTAAAAATTGAACTGCTATACTGATTGGGACGGCAAAATTCATTCCCGCTACTTGGCCGCCACTATCAGGATCCAACATACCAAAGGTATTGATTCCTATCACTTCACCAGCTTCGTTAAATAAAGGTCCACCGGAATTTCCACCATGAATGGCTGCATCAGTCTGTAAAATGCTCCAGCCACCTGCCATTTCTTTGCGGGCACTTATAATTCCGCTAGTTAAAGTAGGCTCTTGAATGGCTTTCGCAACATTAAGTGCATCGTCTAAGGTTGCTACAGCCGGATATCCCATGGCATAAACTTTATCACCAGTCCGCAGTTTGCTATCGTCACCGAGCGTTACGGTAGGCAAATTAGTTTTATCTATTTTAAGGATAGCAACATCTTTTCCTGGTATTGGTTCACCCATCTTTCGTAAATCAAGCCCTACTCCTATCGTACTTACATCACTGCCGGGAGTAACATTGCCCATAAAGCAGCTGTAGCTTGTTTGAAGATTACTGATTGAAATACTGGAGGACATTATGTCATAAAATGCATACATGATACCATCGATCTCTGTCTGGTTCATTTCATAACCAAGGGTTCTCATTTCTGCCACAAAACTATTGGTGCCTTTCACTGCATAATCTTCAAGAGCGCTCATAACAAAATTGTAATTTAGTTCTTCATCATTGGTATTGACAACATGAGCGTTGGTAATTAAATATCCATCGGGAGTTATAATAAAACCAGTACCTACAACTGCAATGCTTGCTGTTTCCGTGTAAACATTACCGGTTGAAAATGCATATAACCCCATGTTTTCAATCATTAACTGTACCATAGCAGAATACATGGAATACTCGTCATTGGCGATGGTGCCTTCTTCCACCATGGTCAAAATCATGTTAGTTAAATCTTCTTCAAATCCACTTTGGAATGAAAACTCATATAAAGTCAGATCTGCAGTCCAAACTGTTTGCACTAAAACGACCCCAGGCTTATTAATCATTGCGAGAGAACGTGCACTTAAAGTAGAATCCTCCGTTTCTTCTGCAGAAACAGCAAAAGGTAACAATAGAAACGAGATTAAAATCATAACAACTATAAACCGGCTTGATAATCGAAGTAAAAATTGTTTCATAAGATCCCTCCATCTTTTTGACTTTCATTATTCTAACATACTACAAATTCCAAATTATGTAATCACCCTGAGGGTGATTATCAGAAAAATAAATTATTTTAATGATTAGTATTTGATGAAATAAGTATAATAGATGATATGAATTAACATTTACATCAATGCATTGACAATAAAAGCTTATAAAGGTAAAATAACGTTACTATGTTATTACATAATGACATAGTAAAATTTAGGAAAATTAAGCGAATGGAGGAATTATTATGGCGAACAATTTAAAAACTACATCAGCATCTTGGGGATCTCCGGGAAGATATATTCAAGGTCCGAATGAACTGGATAATCTACCAAAACATACTTCCAAATATGGGGAGAATGTATTTGCAATTATAGATCAGTTTTTCTTTGAAGGATTAACGAATCGAATTTCCAAGTTATATGAAGTAGCCGGTGGAGCCTTTAAAAGTGTAGTATTTAATACGGAAGTAACGGTGGAAAAGGTAGCAGAAACGGTAGAAACTGCAAAGAAATTTTCACCGTCTGTTGTTATAGGTATTGGAGGCGGCAAGACATTAGATTCTGCAAAAGCTGTAGCAGATGATTTACATGTTCCTGTAATTGTGGTACCAACCTCAGCATCAACGGATGCAGCTACTAGTTCGCTATCTGTTTTCTATTTAGCGAATGGAGAACATTCACATGCAAGGCATTATTTCAAAAACCCTGATTTGGTATTGGTTGATAGTAAAATAATTGCGGATGCACCAGTTCGTTTCTTGGTATCAGGTATGGGAGATGCGTTAGCAACTGTGTTTGAGGCAAAGGCAAATAATGCCTCCGACAGCGCAAACTATATTGCCGGTGAATCAGGAGCCTATAGAAGAACTAAGACAGCGATGGTTGTGGCACAGGCTTGTTATGATATGTTAATTGAAAATGGGTTTAAGGCAAAGATTGCAGCTGAAAATCATTTACTTACGGAAGCTGTCGAGACAATAATTGAAGTAAACACACTAATGAGCGGCCTTGGATTTGAGAATACAGGTTGTGCTGCAGCTCACTCAGTATGTGAAGGAATCACAGCTGTTCCGGATGCAGGAAAGACATTACATGGAGAGCAAGTTGCTTTTGGTACGATATGTCAACTGATTGCAGAAAATGCGCCTACAGATTTATTGGAAGAAGTAATTTATTTCTGCTTAAGCGTAGGTCTTCCGGTGACCTTGGAGGATGTTAAAGTCAATCCTACAAAGGAAAATGCTAGAATAATAGCAGAATATTCTGTTAAAAACTCTTATTGGAGTGCTCAGCCCTTCCCTGTTACGGTTGAATCGGTTATGGACATTGTATTAGCCGCAGATGCTATGGGACGACACTATAAAGAGGAAATGGGATTCTAAAAGATAGAGATGTTCAATATAAGCATAGAGAAAATTACTTCGGTAATAGTCTTCTATGCTTATTTTATTGTGATTTGTATGTGATAAAGGCCGGACTTAAAAAGAGTTTTAAAGTATTTTCTCAGTTGCAAATCGAAATGCAACCCTCCCGATTCTTTGTTAAGTCTTTGTTAAGGTATTTCCTATTGACACCCTATTGACACTTATACAATTAAAAGGTAAAATTATGTAATAAAAATGTATTATTGAGGAAAAAATGGATTAATATGTAACAATGATTAGTTGAGGCGGGATTATCTATTTCCTAGTATAAAGGAGTTTTATGGATACTTTAATAACCAATGGATTTAAGTATTTATCAATCACGGATAAGGAACTGTTTGACAGTTATTATGACAAAATGAATGGTAATTGGGCATCATCCATCTGCTTTGCAAGTATGATAGCTTGGAATGACAGTATTAAAATATATCATCGAATTATTGGGCATTATCTATGCTGCCTAGCCCTTGACATGAACTGCGACAGATGGGTTCTACTTCCATTTCTGGGGTTCTATGCGAACGATAAGTTAGATCAATGTGCCAAAGAACTAATAGTGATTATGGAAGAACTTAAAATACCTATTGTATTTACCGATGTTAGTGAATGGATGCTGCTATATTACTTGAATTTAAAATCAATTAGATTCAAACATTCCTATGATTTGGGTTTAAGCGATTATAT
>Ga0123338_10002143_pt1 | contig 18565 bp, 14 predicted proteins | sample grotaG_FD_89793 | JGI IMG/M metagenome (GOLD analysis project Ga0123338, IMG submission 89793) | Glacier valley bacterial and archeal communities from Borup Fiord, Nunavut, Canada, to study Microbial Dark Matter (Phase II) -... | ecosystem: Environmental > Aquatic > Freshwater > Ice > Glacier ...
CCCAGAGCACCCGCGTGCGCGAGGCCCAGCGCGCCGCCCGCGCCGGTTTGGCCGCGGCGTACGCCCAGGCCGGCAACTACGCCCGGGCCTACGCCGAAGGGCAGCGCGCGGCGCTCCTCCGCGATTCCTTGCTCGACGAGACCAGCATTCGGCAGATTGTGGAGATGCAAACCCGCTACGAAACCGAAAAGAAAGACGCGCAAAACGGCCTGCTTCGCAAGCAGCAGCAGCTGCAAGCCGCCCGCGTGGCCGCCCAGGAAGAGGTCATTGGCCGGCGCAACGCCCAGTTGCTGGCCGTGCTGGCCGTGGCCGGGCTGCTGGGCGGCGCGGGGTACTGGACCTACGCCCGCCGCCGGCTGCGGCGGGAAGTGGATTTTGCCCGCGAGCGGGCGCAGCTGCATCAGCAGCGGGCCACGGCCGTGCTGGAGGCCGAGGAAACCGAGCGCCGCCGCATCGGGGCCGACCTGCACGACGGCGTGGGCCAGCTGCTGAGCGTGGTCAAGCTCAACATCAACGCCCTGTGCGAAGACCTGCGGCCCCGGCTCGACGACGACGAGCGCCACCGCTTCGGCGACGCGCTCGACGTGGTGGACGAGAGCGTGCGCGAGGTGCGCAGCATCAGCCACAACCTGCTGCCCAACGCCCTCATCAAGCGCGGGCTGGCCCGGGCCGTGCGCGAGTTCTTGGACAAGATTCAGCAGCCCGGGCGCCTGCGCATCCGCCTCGAAACCCTGGGCCTGGACGAGCCGCGGCTCGAACCGACCGTGGAAAACGCCCTGTACCGCGTGATTCAGGAAGTGGTGCAAAACATCGTGAAGCACTCCCAGGCCACCGAAATGAACCTGCAGCTCATCCGCCACCCCTTCGAACTGACCCTGCTGGTGGAAGACAACGGCGTGGGCTTCGACCCGGCGGCGCTGGGCGAGGAGGGGGGCATCGGCCTGCGCAACATGGCCAGCCGCGTGGCCTACCTCGGCGGGGCGCTGGAGCTGGACAGCCGCCCCGGCCACGGCACCACCGTCACGGCCACGGTGCCCCTGCCGGAGAAGCCGCCGGGCCGCTGAAAAAAAGCCGGGGTTCGGGGCCAAAAAAAGTATTAAAGCAAGGTAAAACGGAAGTATGTTTGAATTACGGTATTTCCGTCCGTTTCGTGCTTTCAATGGACCGCCCTTTGGTGAGCGCCAAGGGCGGGCCGGATTCGTCCGCTGTGCTTTTCTGCAAAACCCCTCTCTTATGAGTGATGCCCCCGTTTTTCCGGTCCGTATTCACCTGCTCTTGGTCGATGACCACCAAATGGTCATCGAAGGCATCAAGACGCTGCTCAAAAACGACCCCGCCGTGCGCGTGGTGGCCCAGGCCAATTCCGGCGCCGAGGCCCTGCGCCGCCTGCATGACCACCCCGAAATCGAGGTGGCCCTCGTCGATTTGAACATGCCGCACATGAGCGGCGTGGAGCTCACCCAGCGCATCCGGGCCGAGTTTCCGGCGGTGCGGGTGCTGGCCCTGAGCATGTTTCACGACCACGCTTCCATCATGGAAGTGCTGGAGGCCGGCGGCCTGGGCTATCTGCTGAAGAACACCACCCGGGCCGAACTCGGCGCCGCCATCGCCAGCGTGGCCGCCGGGCGCACCTACTACAGCCAGGAGGTGGGCCAGACCCTGCTTGAACACCTCGACGTGCCGGGCCAGCGCGGGCCCGCCGGCCCGGCCATTGCGGAGCTCACTACCCGCGAAAAGGAAATTTTGCGTTTGGTGGCCGAAGAAAAGTCGAACCTGGCCATCGCCGAAGCCCTGTTTATTTCGGAGCGCACCGTGGAGACGCACCGCAAAAACATCCTCACCAAAACCAACTGCAAATCGGTGGTGGGGCTCATTCAATACGCCATCAAGCACAAGTTGCTGGCTTGAAGTGACTGAGTAGATAGGGCTTCTTACTGGCGCTGCTTGTTGGCGCGCGTCGCAGACGCGCGCCAGCACGTTTGGGCGTAACAGCGGTGATTTAATGAGTAAAGGAGCGTCGGGCGTCCTCAACCGGGCGTCTGCTTGCGAAGGACCCGGGCCAGCCGAAACAGCTGGAATAGCTAGCCCCGATTCATTCGGCGCGACCGGCGCGGCGCCAACCTTGCGCCAACTGCGTTGGAGTGCTGAGGCCGGGTTTAACATTCCCGCCGTTCTTTGCACCGCTCACCCCCGTGCCCCGCCGATGTCTCGATTGTTGTCGCTGTTGCTCCTGCTGCCTTTTTTTGCCCCCGGTCAGACTCCCTTCGTGCCCGACGAGCAGGCCTACTACGGGCTGATTGACCGGGGCAGCGGGCGCTGCCTCGACGTGGCGGGCGCCAGCACGGCCAGCGGCGCGGCCGCGGTGCAGTGGGAATTCACCCACGCCAACAGCCAGCAGTGGCGCTTTGTGCCGCTGCGCGCCGGCAGCGGGTATTACCGCATCGAGGCGCGCCACAGCGGCCAGTGCCTCACCGCCGACCGGGCCGGCGAGAACATGCCGCTGGTGCAGCGCCCGTTTCAGGGCAGCGAGCAGCAGCAGTGGCGCCTGGTGCCGGCCGGGCCGCTGGGCAGCTTTCAGCTCGAAAACAAGGCCGAGGCGCGCTGCGCGGCCCTGGCCTCGGCCGACAAGTTCAACGGCACCCCCGTGCTGGCCCAGAAAACCAACGGCCGCGCCAGCCAGCAGTGGCGCCTGTTTCGGCTGCGGCTGAACGTGGCGGAGGGCCCGTCGCCCTTCGGTCCGCCGCAGCCGCTGGCCGGCCCGGTGAACTCGCCCGGCAACGAGGTGCACCCCGTGCTGAGCCCGGACGGCGCCACGCTGTACTTCGCCCGCACCAAGTACGCGGGCAACACCGAGGGCAACACCGACTCGGGCGACGCGTGGATGAGCCCGAGCGCCGACCACGGCCAGACCTGGGGCCCGCCCGTGCGCCTCGACGCCATCAACACCGCCCAAAACAACGAAGTGGTGGCCGCCGTGGCCGAGGGCCGCACGCTGCTGCTGCGCGGCACCTACGAAACCACCAGCGTTTTCCGGGACGAGGGCCTGAGCCGGGTGAGCCGCGCGGCGGCCACCGGGGCGCCCGGCAAAGCGGTACGCCCCGAACCCGTCCGGATTGGCAACTTCTACACCGCGGTGCCCGGCGCGGGCTTTTTCGTGTCGGCGGACGAAAAAATCCTGCTGCTCTCGCTCGAGCGCGGCGACTCGGAGGGCGGCAACGACTTGTACCTGAGCCGGCTCGACGGCAACGGCGGCTACACCGAGCCCCAGTCGCTGGGCCCGGTGCTGAACTCGCCGGGCTTCGACTTTTCGCCCTGGCTCGCGCCCGACGGCAAAACCTTGTATTTTGCTTCCTACGGCCACATGGGCTACGGCTCGGCCGACCTGTTCGTGAGCCAGCGCCTCGACGGCAGCTGGACCCGCTGGAGCGAGCCCCGCAACCTGGGCCCGGCGCTCAACGGCCCCGGCTTCAACGCCTTCCTCACCCTGGCGCCCGACGGCAAAACGGCGTATTACACCTCTTCGGCCACCGCCAACGGCACCAAGGACCTCTGGCGCACCGGCCGCGCCGGGGCTACCGACTCGCTGCCCGCCGCGCCGGTGGCGGCCGTGACCGAGGCCTCGGCCCGGGCGTTTGTGAGCGGGCGGGTGCTGGATGCCCGCACCCGGCTGCCGGTGCCCGGCGCCCTGGTGAAGGCCAACCTGCTGGCCGGCGCGGGCGGCACCCAGTTCAACGCCACCAGCAAGGCCGACAACACCGGCGGCTACCAGCTGTCGCTGCTGCCGGGCACGTATTTCCTCACGGCCACGGGCGGCGGCTTCCTCACGGTGAGCGACACGCTGCGGGCCAGCGGCTCGCCCCGGCGCGACCTGCTGCTGCTGCCCGCCGCGGTGGGCGCCAAGGTCGACTTGCCCACCATCCTGTTTGCCCAGGGCAAGGCCACGCTGCTGGGCTCGGCCTACGCCGAGCTGAACCGCCTCGCCATTGCCCTGCAGGCCAGCCCGGCCGTGGAAGTGCGCCTCGAAGGCCACACGTCGAACGAGCCCCCGGCCGACAAAAACCAGCAACTGTCCGAAGACCGGGTGGCCGAGGTGAAGCGCTACCTCGTGGGCCGCGGCGTGGACGAGAAGCGCATCAGCACCGTGGGCTTCGGCGGCTCGAAGCCCAAATACTCCAACGAGCGCGAAGAAACCCGCCGCCTGAACCGCCGGGTGGAGCTGGTGATAGTGAAATGAAGGCTGCGGCAACGGGGCACTAAACGGGGGCGTGCCTTGGCAAAGCGGGCGTTTGTCACCCGCAAGTAAAGTTGGTGGAGACAGCGCTTTGCTACCCAAAACACTGCCGGAACCTGGGTCAATAATGAGGGTGATGATGTAAGAAAATAGATACATTATAATATAAATTACAAAGTGTTTATTACCTTGGCCCGGCGCAGTCGCTACCCCTGCGCGCCCCGCCATGACGCCGCTCGCCGCCGATGACCCGGCCGCCCCCGTGGGGGTGCAGCCTTCCGAAGAAGCCGTTTCTTCCCTGCGTGACTTGCCCGATGGCCTGGGAAACCCGGGAAGCGACCCCAAGCCGGTGGCGGTGCTCATTTGCCACGGCATGGGCCAGCAGGTGCCGTTCGAAACCCTGGCCTCGGTGGCCGACATCCTGCACGAGCCCGCCGCGGCCGGCGGCGCCGTGCCGGTGGTGCGCCACGTGCACTTCGTGAACCCCGCGGACCCCAAGCGCAGCATCTGGCTGCCCCGCGCCGAAATCACCGTGCGCGGCCCCGCTGGTCAGGCACTGCGCCAGGTGCACGTGTACGAAGCATATTGGGCTCCCCTCACCGAAGGGCGCATCTCGCTGAGCGAGGTCATGTGGTTTTTGGTGACGGCGGGCCTGCGCGGGCTGCGGCCCCAGATGGTCCATTTTAAGCGCTGGGTGTTTGGCCAGTTCCAAACCTACGACCGGCCGATTTCCACGCCCCTCGGCCTGCTGGCCACGCTGCTCGTGATTGCGGCGCTCGTGGCCATCAACGCGCTGCTGACGTTGGTGGTGGGCAGCAACGCCCTGGCCCTGCAGCAGACCGCCGGCGCGGCCGGCCCCGACCACCGGCTGCTGTTCCAACTCACCGTGGACCTGGGCTGGCTGCTGGCCGCGGGGGTGGTAACGGCCGTGCCGGTGCTGTGGAGCGACCGGCGCCGGGTGCAGGCCCACGCCGCGCGCCCGCCGCGCCCGGCCCGGCCCGGGCTGGTCGACCGGCTGGCCGGCGTGGCCCTGGTGGCGCTGGGGGTGCTGGTGGTGCTGGTGGCCGTGGCCATGGCCTACCACTACCTGAAGCTGCGGGAAGCCCGCGAGGCCGACATTTCGGGCATCTGGACGCTGTACCCGTTTTATTCCCGGTTCGACCCGCGCTACCCGGCCCTGGCCACCCACGCGCTGCCCTGGTGGCTGCTGCTGCTTGTGTGGGGCACGGTGCTGGGGGCCAGTTTTTGGGCCCGAGAATTTTTTGTGCAGTACCTGGGCGATGTGGCCATCTACATCGACTCGCACAAGGTGGACAAGTTCAACAAAATCCGGGACCAGATTAAGCACATGGCCTTCGAAACGGCCTGCACCATCTACGGCGCCCGGGCCGCCGGGCCCGCCCGCGGCGGCCCCCTGCCCTTTGCCTACGACCAAGTGGTGCTGGCCGGGCATTCCCTGGGCTCCGTCATCACCTACGATGCCCTGAACGCGACGCTCAACGTGGACGACACCCTGAACGGCCGGCTGCGGGTGGCCGAACGCACGGGCTCGCTGCTCACCTTTGGTTCGCCGCTCGACAAAACGGCCTTCCTGTTCAACTCGCAGCAGCCCAAAGCGGCGCTGCGCGTGGGCCTGGGCGCCTCGGTGCAGCCGATGATTCGCTCGCTGCTGGTGCGCAGCCAGGTGCACTGGGTAAATCTTTACTCGCCCAGCGACATCATCAGCGGGGCCCTGGGGTTTTACGAGCTGCCGCCCAGCGTGCGCGCGGCCGCCCCAGCGGCGGTGCCCGACCCCCAGGACGTGCGCGTAACCAACCTGGTGGACCCCGAAGCCGTGACGCCCCTGCAGGCTCACACCCAGTACTGGAGCAACGCCCTGCTGGCCCAGGAGCTTCGCCGCGCCATTTTCCGGGCCGACGCCTTGCGTTCGTAAGCGGGTTTGGGCTGCATCTTCGGGCGTTATTTCCCTTGTTGATTTTGCTCCGCACCCGTTGCCATGACGGCCACCATCCTTTCCGAAACCAGTATTCCCGGGCTGCCCTCCGCTTCGGGCGTCGAAATCATCGGCGATACCGCCTACGTTATCGGCGACGATTCGCCCTGGCTGTTCCGGCTGGACGCCGCCACGCTGGCGCCGCTGGGCCACGTGCGGCTGTTCGAAACCCCGGCCCCCGGCCCGGCCCGCCTGCCCAAGCCCGACAAGCCCGACCTGGAGTGCATGGCCGCCGTGAACTGGCCCGACGGCCGCGCCGGCCTGCTGCTGCTGGGCTCGGGCAGCCGCCCCAACCGGGCCCGGGGCTGGTTCGTGCCCGCCGGCGCCACCCCGCAGCCTGCAGCCCTGGACCTGGCGCCGCTCTACCAACTGCTGCTGCCCTGGCTGCCCGCCGGCGTTGGGCTCAACCTGGAGGCGGCCGCCACGTCGGCCACCGAGCTGCTCCTGTTTCAGCGCACGGTGGGCCGGGCCGACGCGGCGCTGCTGTTTCGGCTGCCGCTGGCCGCGGCGCTGGCGTTTGTGGCCGGCGGCGGGGCGGGGGCGGCGCCGGCCGTGGCCGTGCTGCCGTTTGCGCTGCCCGCCATCGCCGGGTGCCCGGCCGGGTTTTCGGGGGCCACGTTCGTGCAGGACAGGCTGTTCGTGACGGCGTCGGTCGAAGACACGGCCGATGCCGTGCTCGACGGCGCGGTGCTGGGCTCCTACGTGGGCGTGGTGGACCTGGCGGCCCGCACGGCCTCGTTTGCCCGCCTGGCCTGGGCCGACGGACGCGCGTACCGCGGCAAAGTGGAAGGGCTGGCCGTGCGCCGCACCCCGGGCCCCGGGCGCTGGGAGCTGCTGCTCGTGACCGACGACGACGCGGGCGGCAGCACCGCCGTGGTGGCCGAAGTAGTGGCCGACGACGCGGCCGCCTGAGGCCAGCGGGGCGCTAGGCCCGGGCCGCGGGCGGCGTGCGCGGCGGGTTCACCTTGCGGCCCCGCGGGGCTTCTTCGTCGCCCAACAACTGGCCCCAGGGCTTCAGCGACTCGATGCGGTCAAATACGATTTTCAGAATGGCAATTACCGGCAGGGCCAGAAACATGCCGGCCACGCCGCCAATGGCGTTGCCCACCAGCACGCCCACAATGGCCACCAGGGCGTTGACCTTGATTTTGGCCGCCACGATGCGGGGAATCAGGTAGTGGTTGTCCACGAATTGGATGAGCATGTACACCGCCAGCACGGCCAGCGCGTGCCCGTAGCCGGGCAGCGTCACGAAGGCCATGAGCATGGGCAGGGCAATGGCAATGAGCCCGCCGATGTACGGAATAAAGTTGAGCAGCGCCCCGATAACGCCCAGCAGCAGCGCGTAGGGCACCCCGATGACGAGCAGCCCCAGCGTGTTGAGCGTGGCCACGATGCTGGCCTCGATGAGCAGCCCCACCATGTAGCTCTGGATGGTGGCCTTGCTCTGGCGCAGCACCTCAGCCACGCTGCTGTCCTGCCGGTGGCCAGAAAATACCTGGGTCAGGAAGTCAACCAGCCGCCGCTGGTACAGGAACAACAAAAAGATGTAGACCGGAATGAGGGTGGCCACCACCAGCAGCCCCGACACCGCCGAGAGCGTGCCCCCCAGCAGGGTGGAGGCCTTGCTGCCGGCCTCGCTCACCCAGCCCTGCAGCTTTTGGTCGCTGAAGCCGAACCGGCTTTGCAGCCATTCGTGGACCTGGCTGGTGGTTTGGGCGAATTTGGTTTTGAACAGCGGCATCTGGCTGGAGAGCTGCGCGGCTTCCAAGTAAATGAAGTAGAGCAAGCCCAGCAGCGAGGCCACGCCCAGCACCACCGTGAGGGCAATGGCCAGCAGCCGGGGCACCCGGTGCCGCAGCAGCCACTGCTCCACCGGGTGCAGCATGATGGCGAAGATGGCCGCGAAAAACAGCGGGAAAATGATGTCGCTGGCAATGTGCAGCGTGAACACCAGCAGCGCCAGGCCCAGCAGCACCAGCGGCGCCTTCACGTAGAGGGGGATGGGTAGTTCGCGGCGAATGTCGGGCGGTTCGGGCATGGCAAGGGAGGAAAAGCGGGTGGGAGGGAGGCAGGGGAGCCGGGCGGGCCCGCGATGCGAAAGTTGGGGCGGGCCGGCGTTTGGCTGCCCGGGGCCTGCCGGGCCGCTTACGTTCCGGGGCCCGGGGCGTTGCCCGGGGCCGGGCCGGCCTCAGCGCGTAAAGTCTTCGACCACCTGTAAAAACATGGGCGTGGGCACTTCCACCGCCTGTCCGGTGGGGGTGAGCCGGCCGGTGGCCGGGTCCACGCGGTACGTTACCACGTTGTTGGAGTTCTGGTTGGCCACCAGCAGCAGGCGGCCCGACGGGTCGAGGGCGAAGTTGCGGGGCGTCTTGCCCTGGGTGTCCACGTCCTGCACGGGCGCCAGGGTGCCGGCCGCCGCGTCGATGGCAAACACGGCAATGCTGTTGTGCCCCCGGTTGGAGGCGTAAAGGAACCGGCCGTCGGGCGAAACGTGCACATCGGCGCAGGAATTCTCGCCTGCGAACCCGGCCGGCAGCGCCGACACAGTTTGCAGCTCCCGGAACTGGCCCTGGGCGCCGTCGTAGGCCAGCGCCGTCAGGGTCGAATTCAACTCGTTGATGAGGTAGGCCCACCGGCCGTTGGGGTGGAAGGTGAGGTGGCGCGGGCCCGCCCCCGGCCGGGCCACAAACGCCGGCTCGGGCAGCCGCGTAAGCCGCCCCCGCGCCGGGTCCAGCCGGTAGCCGTACACGCGGTCGGTGCCCAGGTCCACGGCGAAGGCGTAGGCGTTGGCCGGGTCCGGAACGATGCAGTGGGCGTGCGGGCCGCCCTGGTTTTTGTGCGGGCCCGACCCCTCGTGCTGGTCGGTGGCCGCGGGCGGCGCCAGCAGCCCGCGGGCGGCCACCGGCAGCAGGCTCACCGTGCCGCTCACGTAGTTGGCCACCAGCGCCACCCGGCCCGAGTGGTCGAGGCTGACGTAGCAGGGCGCCGCCCCGTTGGAGGGCTGTTGGTTCAGCAGGGCCAGGGCGCCGGTGCGCCGGTCCACCGCGAAGGCGCTGACGGCCCCCGTTTTAGCGCCCCGGAAGGCCTGGGTTTCGCTCACGGCGTAGAGCACGCGCCGGCGGGCATCCAGGGTGAGGTAGGTGGGGCTGGCGCCGCCCCGCTGCGCGCTTACCGGCGTGAGCACCCCGGCGGGGGAAAGGCGGAACAGAAAAAGGGTGTTTTCCTGCTCCGAAGCCACGTTGGTGCCCACGTACACGAGGCAGTCGCGCGGGCCGGAGGGGGCGGCCCGTTGCGCGCACCCGGCAAAAAGGAGCAGGGCCACGACGGCCGTTCCAAAAGGAGGCAGGAACGGATAACGAAAGCGTAGACTAGGAGTCATGGGCGGCGCAGGTGAACGAGTGCGCTGCAAATGTGCACCCGACAACCCAATTCCCGAACACGAGGGGCGCACCTTGCTTCTCACCCCGGGCCAGTTGGCAGCAGAACCCGCGGCGGCGCTGACTGCTGCGGAGCAGGACGCGCTTGCCAACTGGCGCGTCGGGGGGCTAGCGGGAGCGGGCCCAGGGGTGGGCTACGGCATTTGGTGCCCCGCAATGGCCGCCTGAAACGCTTTGGCATACGCCTCGCCCACCGGAATCACGGCCTCCCCCAGGTAAATGCGGCCTTTGTGAAAGGAATTGATGTGCTGCAAAGCCACAATGAAAGACTTGTGGACCCGCACGAAATCAGCCGCCGGCAGCCGCTCTTCAAACGCCCGCAGCGAGTTCAGGGTGAGCAGGGGCTGGGGCGCGCCGAGGTGCAGGCGGACGTAGTCGCGCAAGGCCTCCAGGTAACGGATGTCGCTGAGCGGCACGCGCTGCGTGTGGGCATCGACTTTCACAAACAGAAAATCCGATGTCGACGCCCCGGCCCCGGCGGCGGGTGCGGCCCGGCGGGCCTGCGCTTTTTGCACGGCCTGCAAAAACCGGTCGAAGGCGATGGGCTTGACGAGGTAGTCGAGGGCGTCGAGGGCAAAGCCCTCCACGGCAAAGTCCTCGTAGGCCGTGGTGAAGACGACCAGCGCCTCGGGCCGCACCAGGCGCACCAGCTCCACGCCGGTGAGGCCGGGCATTTGAATGTCGAGAAAAAGCACGTCCACCGGCTCGCGGGCCAGCAAATCCAGGGCCTCCTGGGCGTTGCGGCAGGCGCCCACCAGCGCGAGCACCGGCACTCGCGCCACGAAGCTGGCCAGCAGGCGCAGGGCCAGCGGCTCGTCATCCACGAGCAGGCACCGGAGCGGATTCATGGGCAAAAGTTAACGTGAGGGTGGCGAGAAAATCAGCGCCCGGTTGGTCCAGGGCCAGGCGCTGGCGCACGTTGGCCAGGCCCACCCCGCCGGCGCCGGCGGGGGCCGGGCCGGGGGTCGCTACGCGGTTGCGCACCGTGAACGTCAGCCCCTGCTCGTCCACCCGCATCCGCACGCTAATCGGCGTTCGGCCCGGCGCGCCCACGCCGTGCTTGAACGCGTTTTCGACGAACGGAATCAGCAGCATGGGCTCGATGAGCAGGCCCTGCGGGTCGCCCTCCACCACCAAGTCGATGGGCACCTGGTCGGAATCGAGGCGCAGGCGCTCCAGGTCCACGTAAGTGCGCAGGTGCGCCAGCTCGCGGGCCAGCGGCACCTGCGGGGCCGCGGCTTCAGTAGAGCAAGTAGCGCATGAGGTGCGACAGCTGCAGGATGGCGGCGGGCGCGTCGTCGCTTTTGAGTTCGGTCAGCGAATAGATGTTGTTCAGGGTGTTGAACAGAAAATGCGGGTTCACCTGCGCCTTGAGAAAGGCCAGCTCGGCGGCCAGCTGCTCGCTGTGCAGCTGCCGGCGCTGCGCCTCGTGGCGCAGCCACTCGCCCGTGATGCGCAACGCGCTGCTCAGCGCCCACACCAGCGTGAGCAGCGCCCCCAGCAGCTGCAGCGGCGTGGTGGCCCGGTGGGGCGGCAGGTAGGGAGCGGCCAGCAGCCCCGCGTGTTGGAGCAGCAGCGGAACCGCAAACGCCACCCCGATGAGCAGCACCAGCGCCGCATAGCCGACGAACTGCCGCCGGGCCAGCAGGCGCGGAATCAGCACGAAGTAGTTCAGGTAGAAAAAGCCCGCCAGCAGCGGCACCGGCGCCACCAGGCGCAGCAACGCCCACCCCACCGCAACGCCCCCCACGGGCTGCGCAAAGGCCAGCAGCAGCACCAGCGCCGCCAGCCACGCCGCCACGTGCGCCAGCACCTGAATGGCGCGTTGCGACGCCGGACGCACGGAAGCGGGTTGGGACATGGAAGGCGCCGCGTGAATCAGGACCAAGCGGCTTGTGCTTCAAAACTACCGCTTTTCAGGAGCCGGTCCACCACCCGAACGGCGTTGCCCACGCCATTTTCCTGGCGCAGGCGGGCCCCCAGCCGGGCGGCCCGCGCCACGACGGCGGGTGCCAGCGCCTTCCCTAATGCCGCGGCCAGGTTCTCGGCCGTGAGGTGCTTTTTTGGAATCGGCGCGGGCCCGGCGCCCAGCTCGAACACCCGGCGGCCCCAGGCCGGCTGGTCGTTGGCGTGCGGCACCACCACGGTGGGCTTGCCCGCCGCCAGGCCCGCGTGAGTGGTGCCGGCCCCGCCGTGGTGCACCACGGCGGCCATCTGCGGAAACAGCCAGGTGTGGGGCGCCCCGTCGAGCAGGTACACCGTGGGCGGCAGCGCCTCGGCGCCGTCGTCTAACGTGTTCCAGCCCAGCGCTACCACGGCGCGCTGCCCGGCCAGGGCCGCGGCCCGCACCAGCACCCCCAGGGTTTGCCGGAAATGCGCGGGGTCTTTCATGCTGCCAAAGCCAAAACACACCGGTGGCGGGCCGGCGGCCAGAAATGCTACCAGCCCGGCAGTCGGCGTCCAGGCTGTTTCGTCGGCCAGGGCCCAGGCCCCGGTGACGGCAACGTGGGCGGGCCAGGCGGCTGGCCGCGGGAAAAACACCTCGCTGTAAGCGCCTAGCAGCGGCATGCCGCTGGCCGCTTGCAGGGTCGTGGCCGGCGTCAGGGGCACTGCCTGCTGGCCCGGCCGGGCGGCCCAGAACGCCTGCACCGCGGCCCGCGACAGCAGCCAGAACGCCCGCTCGAACACGAAGTGGGTGGCCCGGTTGTACCACCGGCCCAGGCGCGGGCCGCCGTAAAACAGGATGGCGGGGTAGTCGGCCGTGGCCATGAGGGGAAACGGGCTGGCCATGATGCCGGGAATGCCCAGCTGCCGGGCCATGAAGTAGCCGTTCGGCATGCCGGGGTGATAAATCAGGGCATCGGCGCCCTGGCACGCGGCCCAGACTGCTTCCAGCACCGCCCGCATGGTGTGCTTCAGGGCCGCCGTGCCGCGCAGGTGGCTGCGAAGAAACTTCAGCGGGTTGTCGCTACGGGCCATTTCCTGCACGGCTGGGCCGTTCATTATCTGCTCGATGTCCACGTTCAGGGCGTGGTGCGCCAGCCCCAGGCCGCGCACAAACGCTGCATCGTTGCGGGCCGACACGACTTGCACGTCGTAGCCGGCGCCTTGCAGGCCCAGCGCCAGCGCCGCGAAGGGCTGCAAATCGCCGCGGCTGCCCAGGGTGATGAGGGATATTTTCATGGGAATCTGAGTGGAAGAAAATAGGAAGCGGGCCCGGTTTAGGGCCGGGCCGACCGGCTTATCTGAAACTGGCTTAGGGTGCGGAAGCACTCGTGGGCACGGTGGCCCCGCTCAAGCCTTCGCCCGCGGCGGCGTTCTTCACCGGGCCCTTGAGCGTAGCCCGGGCTTGGGTCCCGCCCGCCCGTGGAACCAGCGTGGTCAGCAGCATCCCGAATGCCAGGCTGAAGGCTTTTGCCACGCCGGGTACGCGAATGGGCAAAAAAGAAGAGACGCAAGCCAACGAGCTGTGTTCATGGCCCAAACCTAGCCGGGCTCCGCGCTAACCCGCTTGTTTTTTCTGCCAACGCCAGCGAAATGCCCACAACCCGGCTTAATTCAGCTTCGCTTGAAGCCCGGTGCTACACCTCGCCGCTCGCCCCAAGCTCTGAAACCACCATCTATGGCTACGCCGCGGGAACCAGCATTTTTGTCGCCCGTCAGCCTTCCGCACGTATTTGTTTCTGTCCGTTTACGACTCCCGGCCCGCCGCCTGCCGCTTCTCCTGCCGCCGCGCTGCCCGAGGACTTTATCCAGTCGCTGCTGGCCGTTTTCCTTACCGGCGTCAACATCGTTCGCCCCCGCTATGGCCCCACCGGCGCGACTGGTTCGTTGTCAGCCTCACCGACGCCGCCGACCAGCCCCGCCCGCCCGTGGAAGTAGCTCTGCGCGAGGCCTAGGCCGCCGAGAAAGCCGCCCGCGCCAAGGCCGAAGCCCGGCGCCAGCGCCTGCGCCTGCACCAGCGCCGGCCCATCCGCGAGGCGCTGCCGGAACTGGCCGGTCAGGGCCTGTTCGAGCTGCTCGACCGCGTGTACCAAATCGGCGAACCCTTCTGCGGCCAGGGGGAACGCGCCACCCGCCAACCCATCGTCTCCTTCCTGCGTTCTGTGCCCATGCCCAAGCTCCTCTGCACCCTCTTGGTCGACGACGACCCCACCACCAATTACCTAAACCGCAAGCTCCTCGAGAAACTTGGCGTCACCGAGCACGTGCTGGTGGCCCTCAACGGCCAGGAAGCCCTGCAGGTGCTGGCCACTGAATGCGCCGAGGCCAGCCTAACCTGCCCGGCCCTGATTTTCCTCGACGTAAACATGCCCGTGATGGACGGCTTCGGCTTTCTATCGGCCTACCAACAGCTGCCCCTGGCCAAGCAGCAGGCCATTGTCATCGTCATGCTCACCACTTCCGTTCACCCGCGCGACCTGCAGCGCCTGGAGGCCCTGCCCGTGGCCGGCTTTGTCAGCAAGCCCCTCAATTCGGCCAAGGTCAACGACGTCATGCAGGCCCATTTCGGCCGGGCGTAGGGGAGAGGCACTGTAAAACTGCTGTCCTGCTGCGCACGTCGACCCGCAGGCCGGCGCGGCCAGGCAGCTTTACAATGCCTGCCGCCGAAACCTCACTCCTGACCCCACCGGTTCGCATGATGCGCGAAGCCCGCGGAGAGGGGCCCCGGTATTGCGTGGTTGTGAGCCGCTAACTCCCCGTTCCACGGGAAAAGGCCGGGGGTGATGTTCGCGGGGCGGGGCAAATGCCTATTCGCTCAAGCTGTTTATTGGTTTTTAAAGCAGCGTAATTTCCAATATTTTCCGTTCACTATCCGGTCCGCGCCGTATACTCGGCACCGGCCCCGCTTGGACAGCCGCCCGGTTTTGCCCCCCGCCCCCGGGGGCCCCTCCACCGCCTCAGCGCGGCCGTCGGTGCATTCCGCCCGCAGACTCTGCCGCTGCTTTCCTGGCCCCGCTTTTCCCTTTGGCGCACGTTGCGCCGCATTATGGAGTTTCTCTCCGCCGACCCCACCACGGGGCCCCGCCCTCCCTTGCCCGCCGCCGACGCCCTGCTCGAAAGCGTGCTCGATGTTTCGCTCACGGGCTTCCAGCTCTGGCGCCCCGTCTCTGGGCCCGGCGATGAGCTGATGGATTTTGCCCTCGAGTACCTCAACCCCGCCGGCCAGCGCATGCTCTCGTTGCCGGCCCGGCCCGGCGGCACCCTGCGCACGCGCTTCCCGCACACGCTGGCCACCGGCGTCTTCGAATTTTATTGCCAGGTGTTCGAAACCGGCGAGGCCGGTCGTTTCGAAGTAAATTACCAGGCCGACGGCCTCGACAACTACTACCACCTGGCCGCCCGGCGCAGCGGCCCGTTGCTGGTGGTGAGCTTCACCGACACCGCCGACCACGCCCGCACTGCGGTTGAAATTGCCCTGCGCGAAAGCCAAGCCTGCGAAAGCGCAGCACTGGCCGACGCCCAGCGCCAGCGCCAACGCCTGTTTTCGGTCTTCGACGAAGTGCCCGGCCTCATCGCCCGCCTTGCCGGGCCCGACCACGTCATCGAGCTGGCCAACGACGCCTTCCGCCAGGTTTTCGGCCACCGGGAGCTGGTGGGCAAACCCTACCGCGAGGCCGCCCCGGAGCTGGCCAGCCAGTCTTTTTTTGACCTGCTCGACGGCGTGTACCGCACCGGCGAGACTTACCGCGGCAACGAGGTTCCGGCCCGCATCGACCGCACCAACGCGGGCCGGCTCGACGACGGCTACTTCAACTTCATCTGCCAGGCCACCCGCGACGCGGCCGGGGCCGTGGCCGGCGTGCTCGTTTTTGCCTACGACGTGACCGAGCAGGTACTGGCCCGCCAGCAGGTGCAGTTGCTGAACGAGCAGCTGGAAGCCCGCGTGGCCGAGCGCACCCGCTCCGCCCTGGCCGCCCAGGCCGAGGTGCTGGCCGCCGCCCGCCGCCAGGTGCGCGAGCGCGAAGCCTTCTACCAAGTGTTCGAGCAAAGCCCGGCCCTCATTGCCCTGCTGCGCGAGCCCAGCCACCGCATCGAGTACCACAACCCCGCTTTCCAGCGCCTGCTGCCCGGCCGCGCGCTGCTCAACCTCACCATGGCCGAAGTGGCCCCCGAACTGGCGGCCCAGGGCTTTGTCGACCGGCTCGACCACGTCTACAACCAAGGCGAAACCCACGTCGAGCCCGAGGTGGCCTTCGAGCTGGTGCCGCCCGGCGGGGGCCCCCCCGAAACCGCGTATTTCACCTTCACCTACCAGGCCTACCAGGAAGCCGGCCGCACGGCCGGCGTCACAATTTTCGCCACCGACGTGACCGGGGAGGTGCGGGCCCGGCAGCAGCGCGCCGCCCAGCAAGCCGAGTTGGAACAGCTGTTCATGCAGGCGCCGGCCCCCATCGTCATTCTCAGCGGCCCCGACCTGTTGTTTCAGCTCGTGAACCCGGCCTACCAGCAGATTTTCCCCGGCCGCGAGCTGGCCGGCAAGCCTCTGCTCGCCGCCCTGCCCGAATTGGTGGGCACCCCCATTCCCGGCCTGATTCGCGGGGTGTACGCCACCGGCGCGCCCTACGTGGCCCAGGAAATGCCCCTGATGATGGCCCGCCACGAAGGCGGCCCGCTGGAGGAAATTTACTGGACCTTCACCTACCAGGCCCGCCGCGACGAGCACGGCGCCATCGACGGGGTGCGCGTGTTCGCCCACGAAGTCACCGAGCCGGTGCGGGCCCGTCAACTGGCGGTGGCCAATGCGCAGCAGGCCCAGGCCCAGGCCCGGGAGCTCACCGCGGCCAACCAGCAGCTCACCCGCGTCAACGCCGACCTTGACGCCTTCACCTACACCGCCTCGCACGACCTGAGCACGCCGCTGGCCAACCTCGAAGGCCTGCTGCACGCCCTGGAAGAGCAATTGCCCGCCGCCACGCGCCAAGCGGCCGACGTGCGCCCCCTGCTCGACCTGATGCAGGGCGCCATCGAACGTTTCCAGCGCACCCTGGCCCAGCTCACCGACGTTATTCGGGAGCAGGCCGCCCAGGACCAGCCCACCGAATCCGTGGACCTGGCCGCCCTCGTTGAAGGCATTCGCCTCGACCTCGCCCCCCTGGTGGCCACCGCCGCGCCCGAGTTGCGGGTGGACGTGGCCGGCTGCCCCAGCCTCTCCTTCGCCCCCCGCAACCTGCGCAGCATCGTGTACAACCTGCTCAGCAACGCCATTAAGTACCACGACCCGGCCCGCTCCCCCGTGGTGCACGTGCGCTGTTTTTCGTCGAAAGCAACGACCGTGCTCGAGGTTGAAGACAACGGCCTCGGCCTCGACGCCAGCCAGCAAACCCGGCTGTTCGGCCTGTTCCAGCGCCTGCACACCCACGTCGACGGCTCGGGCATCGGCCTCTACACCGTCAAGAAAATTGTGGAAAACGCCGGCGGTACCATCGCCGTGCGCAGCCAGCCCGGCGTCGGCACCACCTTCACCGTCACCCTGCCCGGCTCCGTGCCGGCGGCCTGAACCGCCAAATGCCCGGCGCGGACGGAAAGTTTTGGAACTAGTTTTACCACGCAAACCTTCCGGCCGCAAACAGCGTCTGTGCTGTTCACAAGCCTCTCCCCGCATGATTAAGCTTTCCAGCGTGCTGCTGGTCGACGACGACCCCGCCACCAACCACCTCAACGAGCGCCTGCTCAAGCAGCACGGCGTGGCCGACCAGTACCTTGCTGCCCAAGACGGTGCCGAAGCCCTAGCCATCCTTGAGCAGCTCGCGGCCCAGGCCAATCCCAGCAGCCCGGTTTTGGTGCTGCTCGACGTGAAAATGCCCGGCATGGACGGCATGGCCTTCGTGGAAGCCTACAAACGCCTGCCCGAGGCCCAGCAGCAGGCCGTCGTCATCGTCATGCACACCGCCTCGATGAATTCCGTTGACCTCGGCCGCATCGAGGCCCTGCCCATCGCCGGCCTTGTCAGCAAGCCCCTCACCAAGGAAAAAGTCGATACCATCCTCAAGCTGCATTTCCAACGCCAGTTCCCGGCCGCGTAATTCGCCCGGTCGGCGTTCACCCCCGTTAAAAACACGGCCGAGCGGTCAGTTCGCCAGTCAATCTGAATCATTGTGACGTGGCAAAAATAGTTTCACGTATAGTGGCAAATTTCCCGTAGTAAGTCGGTTTACGTACCGTAGTGAGCCAAACGCAAAAACCCCCGAAAAGTGCTTCTACTACGTAGTAAGCGACTATTCGGGGGTTCCCGTAGCTAGTAAATGTACCCGGAGCCGGGGTACTTGGAACTACCAGATTTACGGCCCTAACTCCTTCATTTACTACCCATTCACTCCGCCTCTAAACGCGGTTGATTTGGTCTTGGTAGCAGTATTGGTAGCAGCAGCTTGATTAGCTCGCTTCGCCCACCAGTTTCACGTCGTAGCGGGACGCTATGTCCAGCAGAATGCCGCGTAGCTGCGTCGAGTCGTGAGCCAGCATTTCCAGCAGCACCAGCATCCGGTCGAAGGCCTCGTTGGTGTTGGCCGGCACGCTGCGCGTCACCACGGCTTGCACCTGCCACAGCTCTTTCAAATCATTTTGCGGCAGGATGAACGGGTCGTAAAACCGGTTGTCTGACAGCAGCTCAATGGGCTCGTCGCGCTTCACCGGCCCCCGCAGCCGCTTGACCATAATCCGGTCGCGGGCTACCACCACGTACACGTGCTTGGGCTGAATCAGGTCCAGCCGCTCGGTGCAGGTGGCCACCACCAGGTCGCCCTGATTCAGCGTTGGCTGCATGCTGTTGCCGGACACTTCAAACGCCCGCACCGTCTTACCGCCCGGCATGTCCGGGATGCTCAGTGTCTCCGGTTCCTCCATGGTGTCGTCCACGTCGCGGGCCAGCAGGTAGCCGGCCTCGGCCTTCCTCGGCAC
>Ga0123338_10002145_pt1 | contig 18547 bp, 9 predicted proteins | sample grotaG_FD_89793 | JGI IMG/M metagenome (GOLD analysis project Ga0123338, IMG submission 89793) | Glacier valley bacterial and archeal communities from Borup Fiord, Nunavut, Canada, to study Microbial Dark Matter (Phase II) -... | ecosystem: Environmental > Aquatic > Freshwater > Ice > Glacier ...
CCCGGCGCAGCCCTGATCGTCGAGATCAAAAGCAGCCAGAACCGCAGCACCATCGAGGCCCAGCTACCCGCCGACCTTGACGCACCCGTGAGCGTCCCCGCCTTCCTTGCCACTGCTACCATTGACGAGGCCCGCAAGACCCTCTACACGCTGGAATGGGTGCAGCAGAGCAAGCGCAGCGGCGGCAACCCGCTGCGCTACACCATCATCTTCGACAACGAAACCCAACTGTTGACCCAAGCGGTCAAGGAGTTTATCAACCAGCCTGATACTGATGCTGCCTGACGTGACCGATAGATCATCTAAGGCAGATTGGACAACCCAAGCCAGCCACTAACGATGTGTCGGGACATGGTGCTTGCGCTTACTCACCAGCACCGTCCACCAACGCAACCATCCGCAACACGAGTGATTAACGTTAATCAGCGACAGGAGACGACGATGAGCGACGACGCGCAGCAAGATAACCAGCAGCAATCTGCCCCCGCTCCCCTTGAGGGAGCGGGCAGGGTGGGGGTGCGACAGACGCGCACCTTCGAGCAGGAGCGCGAGGTCGCCATCTCTGACGTACAGGGTCGCCCCATGCTTCACTGGCGCGGCAAACGACCGCTCCCCACTATCTACGCCCGCCCCGCCCAGCTAACCGACACCTTCAGCGCGGGCGACCAGCCGACCAATCCCCAGTTGTGGGCCGACTGGCCCACGACCCTGCCCCACGCTGGCTTGCTGTTCTACGGCGACAACAAAGATACGCTGGCGACCCTCCTTGCCACCGGGTTGCGCGACAAAGTGCGCCTTATCTACATTGACCCTCCATTTGCCAGTGGAGCCGACTACGTGCGAAACGTGCAGCTACGCGGCGTGTCCGGCCTCAGTCAGCTTGAAGGTGAGGCCCAGTCCCTCATTGAACAAAAGCAGTATACCGACATATGGACGAACGACCTTTACCTCCAATTTATGTATGAGCGGCTGATCCTGCTCAAAGAGTTGCTAACTAAAGATGGGAGCATCTGGGTACATTGTGACCCCTCTATGAACAGCTACTTGCGGATTCTGCTGGATGAAATATACACAAAGGAACACTTTGTTAATGAGATAATCTGGAGCTACAGCACGCAAGGCAGACCCACAGAGAGGTTCGCGCCAAAGCACGACTCTATTCTATGGTACGAGCGTGCAGATAAGCACTTCTTTAACGCAGCAGCAGCTAAAGTTGATCACACTCCCGAGTACATAGGTTCACACTTTAATGATGTAGACGATGAAGGCAGACCATGTAGGATACGTGTGGATGCTGGTAAAAGACGCATTTATTATCCAGATGATGGTATGATACCTAACGATGTATGGGACATACCTTATGAAAATCCAATGGCGTTGTCCCGCACTGATTACCCAACACAAAAGCCAGAGGAGCTACTAGAACGGATAATCCTAGCCGCAAGCGAACCGGGTGACATCATCCTTGACTGCTTCAGCGGCAGCGGTACAACGGCGGCAGTGGCGCAGAAGTTCGGTCGCCGCTGGGTCGCGGTTGACCTCAACCGGGGTGCAATCCAGACCACCTCGCGCCGCCTGCAACAGATCATCAAGGAGCAGGCCGCCCAAGCCAGCCAGCCTCAGCAAGCCGACCTCGGTAATGTGCCACCCAGCAACTCTGGCAACGGGCGCAAAGGCAAGCGCAAAGCCAACGGCAACCCGCCCCCGGCCCAACTCGGCTTCAGCACCTACCGCGTCAACAACTACCTGCTCAACATCCCCTACGTTGAGGCTATAGACCTTGCCCTCAAGAGTGTGGGAGCCAAACGTCTCAGCGGCGACCTGTTCTTCAACGGCACGCGGGGTGACAAGCTGGTGAAGGTCGTTGCCCTTGACCACCCGCTCGGCCCGCTCGACCTTGAAGCCGTCAAGCGTGAACTGGAACTCCGTAGCGGCGAGGCCCGCAGCATCGTCGTCGTGTGCTATGGCCGCCTGCAAGCAACTGAGAAGTGGCTGAAAGAATGGAACGAGTTCCGCGCCGTCGCCAAGCTGGACGAGGACAGCGGCACGGCGATTGAGTTCGTCAACAAAATTGAGGTTATAGACCTTGAGGACGATCCACGTTACGGCGGCTTCCTTGATGAACAACCGCCCATTGCCGAGGCCACCATCCGCCGCGAGGGCGAGCAGGTCGTGGTGACGATCAGCGGCTTCGACAGCCCTACCATCGTCCGCAGGCTTAACATGGACATAACCATCTTCCGCGCCGTTGTCAGCGACTGGCGCAGCCTTGTCAACAGCGTAGAGCTAGACCTTAGCTACGACGGCACGGTGTTCGACATTGATTACAGTGAACTGCCCGTTCGCAAGAACGATCTGGTGCAAGGCAACACACCAAACCCACCCGCTGGCAGCATCATCTACCGCCTGCCTGCCCCCGCCACGCCAACCCGCGTCGCCCTCCGCATCACCGATATGCTCGGTCAGGAAGCCCCGCTAATTGAGGCTGAAATATAGCCATTGCGGTCTAGCGATATACATACACGCGCCCAGCTTGAAACCAGCACGCCCAATTTACATCATGCTAATCTAGTCAGCGATATGTATAACCAAGCGAACCATCTAAACAAAACCACATAACTACCCTAGTCACGAGGCTTGCTAACGTACCTGCCTGATCTGCAATGACCGGAAGACTAATTGTTGTTATTTAGTAGCAGCAAAGATTTAACGTTAAACGTCCGCGCCAACCGCCGGATTTAACGTTAAATCTCCTTCCACCCCAGCCCCACCATCCAACAGCCCCAGCCCGAGCCAAACAGCCACGTTGCCGCTCCCCTTGCCGCGCCGGTAGCCACGCAACTCTAGCTGCTTGTCCAACTCCTTCGGCTTCAGCGGGCGCAGCTTGCTCTCCTCGCACCAGCGGAAGTATGCCTGCTTCATCGCCCCATAAGTGCAGCGCAGCCCCTCACCTACCAGCACACACTCGCCGAGGAAGTCGGCCAACTCGTCCATCTCTGCCCGGTATGTCGCGGTCGCGGCTAGTACCTCCGGCGGATCTTGCAAGCCGCCATCGTGCAGCCACAGCCGCGTCCCCTCAACCGCCCAGGCAAGGATGCCCGGCAACTCCGCTTTCAGCTTCTCCGCCATCTGCTTGTCGGGGTTGGCAATCTGCACCTCGAAGGGGATGAGCCGCACGCGCCGCCAGATACCCTCGTCCGTGCCGCGAATGTTCGGCTTGTAGTTCGTCGCCATGAACAGCTTGAAGTTCGGCTTGAAGGTGAAGGGGTCGCGGTGCAGGAAGCGGGCAGTGATCGGGTCGCCGCCGGTCAGTTGCTTGGTCAGCGGCTCGTTCAGTCGCCGCCCCTGCCCGATCTCAGTGGTGCATACCAGGCGCACCCCCGCCAACCGCGCCACATCCGGGCTGGCCGCGCTGCCGCTCACCCTGTCCTTGTGCATGAACGTCTCCGGGTCGGCCTGCCGCCCATAATGCCCAGCCAGGGCCAGCGCAACATCCAGCAACGTCGTCTTGCCATTACGCCCGTTGCCGTAGAGTACGAAGAAGCACTGCTCCGACGTATACCCGGTCAGGATATAGCCGAACACCCGCTGCCAATACGTGATTAGCCGCTGATTACCGCCCATCACCGTGTCAAGGAAGGCCAGCCAGGTCGGACACTGAGCCGCTGGGTCGTAGGCGATTGGCAAGCGACGGGTCAGCCGTTCGGTCTCGCGGTGGGAGCGCAGTTCGCCATTGCTCAGGTCGAGCGTGCCGTTGGTGCAGTTCAGCAGCAGGTGGTGGGTATCGAAGTCGTCCACCTCGGCCTGTATCTGCGGGTTGCTGGCCGCCACATCCACCATCGCCTGCAAGCGGCCCTTGCTTTCGCTGTTGTAGGCCCAACGGATGATCGCGGAGCGGCGGACCTCGGCTTCCTTGCGCTCCTGTTCGCTGCCGCCGAGCCGCACCAGGCTAGCCTCGGCGAAGATGCTAGCGGCGGTGTGCTGAGCAAGGTAGAGGGCGTAGAGGTGTTCATCGCGCTGCCAGTGCGTGCCGCGCCAAACCATCCAGCCCCAACCCGGCACCGTCAGCAGCCGGTTGCCGAACAGGTAGACCAGCCGATGGGCGTTGCCGACATCGGTCAACTTCTCGTTCGCCGGGCAGACACGCACCACCCCATCGCCACCGACCGATTTAACGTCAAATACATCAACCCCCAACACATTGTTGTCAGCAGATTCAACGTTGAACTGTCCAAATTCCAGCAAGTTGTTGCTGACAGGTTTAACGTTAAATTGTTCAATATCTGACACACTGTTGCTGACAGGTTTAACGTTAAATTGTTCAACATCTGACACACTGTTGCCGGCAGTTTTAACGTTAAATTGTTCAACGTCTGATTGACCGTTGCTGGAAGATTTAACGTTAAACAATGCTGGCTCGGTTTGCACCTCGTAGCGGGGGCGAGGTGGGTGTTGCAGGCGGCGGGGAGCGTAGCGCGTTTTACCTTCGGCCCATGCCAGCATCGCCTCGGCGCGGCGGAGGTCGGCGGGTGGCTGGCAGCTACGCGCCCACTCCTGCATCAGCCGAGCGCGGGCATGGCCGTCACGCACCTCCTCCAGCAGCAAGCAGGCAACCACGCAACCTGCATCGTTGCGCCGACCAGCGGGCGCACCCTCATGTACCAGCTTGAGCAACCATGCAGGGCAGTAATCGGTGGGCTTGTCGTCGCGGGCCAGCCGTTCGGCGGCGAGGGGCAGGCGTGGAGTTGGTCGCTGGCGGTCGGCGACCAGGCGGCTGAAAATCCAGGGGGGCAAGTAGGGCGCACCGTTGCCAACCATGCTGATCGTCGGCGCACCCTCAGCCCAGCGGTACTCACCACCGAGGGGATGGATCGAGGGGGGCAGCAAATAGTAGCTGTTCCCAGCACGGGTGTCTACATGGGGGGCGAGCTTACCGGCGGAACCGTTGAAGTCGGTGTCGGGCGGGGCGACGAAGAACAGGGCGATGCCGCCAGTCGGTGACTGGATGCGTGGCACGTTGTCGAGCCAGCCTTCGCCATGTTCAGCGGTTGCGGCGGCCAGCCAGTCAATGCCATTGCTGGGGCAGTCGGGGGGACAATCAGGTTTGTCAGGGCGACCCCGGTTGTGGCGGTCAAGGTCGAGGACGATCACGCCGTTGAGACCCGCCGGGAGCGCGAGGTTGGCAGTGGGGTGCTGCTGCCACCAGTCGGCTAGCCAGTCGGCATCGGCCAGTATCTTGCTGTCGCGTTGCCAGTTGCGGATGGCAGCGGCCTTGCTGCGGGCTTCTACGGGCAACAGGTAGAAGCCTTGAGCGGCGTAGTAACTAACCGCCCGCTGTAGGGGATTGCGCTCGTCGTATGTTGCTGTCATCTTTGCCGTCCTCCGGTAGCCTGTAGCTACCAGACCTTGCGGGACGGCGGGGGCGAACTCCACGATTTAACGTTAAATCTTTGGCACTCCGTACAGAAAACGTCAGAAAAAGCGCAACATAACGTTGTGTGCTATTGACACAACGCCGATTTAACGTTAAACTATGGTTGTAAGCCGTCCGCTTGCACGTGGCCCTTCAAGGTCAAAGCAAAATACCCGAATTCCGCCCGCGCCAACGATTGGAGCGGGTATTTTGCTGTCTGTCGCTATGTTGATGTTGCCGCTGGTTGGACGTAGCTTCATTGAGGTGGCGGCTGCTCGCCAGCTGATGGGCTGCCGGGTTGCCTCTTATGATACGGACATTTGAGGTGGCTGTCAAGCCCCGAACTACTGTGCTAATCATACAGCATCAGTCTGCTTTTGGCAAGTCTTTTTCCACATTTTGCGGCCTTTGCTCTACAATTCCGGTTTGCAATCTGTTCTTGTACCGCTGCGAACCAGTAAGTGGGAGATGGTTCGTATCCAAAGCAGTTATCGAGTTATCGCGATTATCGCAATTCCAGTATTTTCTCATGATAGCGCAAGAGGACACACAAAAAGATATGGGAAACGCAATAACTGCGATAACTCGATAACTAGCTGGGTACGGACAGACCGCTTGCCTGTTCCATTTGCACGCACCGTTCGTTTTGTGCTACAATGATTTGTGCGGGAACTTGACACAAGGAGGTTGTTACGTCTATAATGAACGAACAGAACTCATCGAACGAAGGCCGCGAGCTGCTAACGGTGGCTGAGGTGGCAGCGTTGGCACAGCATCCACCGCAGACCGTCACGCGTTGGATACGTGAGGGGCGATTGCCCGCCCGCCGCTATGGGCGCAAGTGGCTGATCAGCCGCGCCGACTGGGACGAGTTTGATAGGCAGGCCGCTGCCGCCTTCAGCCCACAACAGGGCGATTTAACGTTAAATGTTGGTTTTGAGGGGGTTTAGCCGATGAGTGCAACCATTATTGCGATTGCCAACCAGAAGGGCGGGGTGGGCAAGACGACAACGACGGTCAACCTGGCCGCCGCGCTGGTGGAGGCGGGCCGCCGCGTGCTGGTCATTGACCTTGACCCACAAGCGAACGCGACTGCCAACCTCGGCATCGTCGTGGACCAGGGGCAAGCGACTACCTACGAGGTGTTGCAGCGTGAGAAGGCGCGGCGACTACCGCTGGCTGATGTGTTGTTGGAGTGCGAGGGCATCCACGTTGCACCAGCCAGCATTGACATCGCCGGGCTGGAGATTGACCTTGCCAGTATGATGTTCGGCAAGGAGCGGGTGTTGCGTGATGCGCTTGCCCCACTGGTGGCTGAATACGACGTGGTGCTGCTCGATTGCCCGCCCAGCCTCGGCATCCTGACGGTCAACGCGCTGGTGGCGGCCAGCCACGTGCTTGTGCCTGTGCAGATGGGGGTGTGGTCGGTCAGTGGCATGGGCAAGCTGTTGACGACGATCAGCGAGGTGCGCGAGAGCAATTCCCGGCTGCAACTGCTTGGAATCCTGCTGACGATGGTGGAGAAAAGCCAGCTATCCAGCTTTGTACGCGAGGAAGCGCAGCGTCTGCTGGCCGTGCTGGAATTGCCGTCCGACCTGATCATCTCGGTCGAAATCCAAAGGGCGGTCGTCTTTGGTGAAGCTCCGGTTGGCGGCACTTCGATTTATGGCTACAGCAACCCCGACAAGGCGGCCAGCATCGAACGCGCCCGCGAGAGCTACCGGCAACTAGCCGAGGAGGTGTTGCGCCGTGTCCAGTAAACTAGGGCGGATGGCCCAAAACAACCCCGCACTAAACCACAACCCGGCGACCGGCAACCGACGATTGGCGGCGGTGTTCGGCAAGCCGACGTTTGAGGTTGAGCAGCTTGACCTTGATTTGATTGACCCTGACCAGGACAATCCGCGTGGTGCCGACCTCGGCGACCTTGAGGGGCTGGCTGCGTCGGTGGCCGAGGAGGGGGTGCGCCAGCCTATCTATGTGGCGGAGCGCGGCAGTCGCTATCGCACGGTGGAGGGGCATCGCCGGGTGGCGGCTTCGCGGCTGGCCGGGCGGCAGACGATCCCGGCGTTCATCCTGCATGGGGCAGGTGATGATGAACTGACCGACCTTGCGTTGCTGCTCAACACGCAGCGGGAAAACATACCCCAAAATAGGTTGTTGGACATCAACGACCGTTACCGGCAGCGCGGGGTCGCGGGCAACCGGCGGGCGCGGCTGCTGGGCGTGTCCCCGGCGACGATCAGCCTGTGGGATCAGCACGGCGACAAGTTGCGGCAGGGCGTGCCGTTGCGCCACCTGTTGGACGGCAGCTACCAACCGGCAGCCGAGGCCGAAGCTACGACGGTAACTGCACCAACCCCGGCAACGGCTGGCACACCGCGTCAGCGGCGGGCGAAGCGGTATTGGGCGGCGGTGCTGGTCGAGCGGGCCGACCGGGAACGGCTGGGGCGACCGCGCACAACCGACGAACGGATCGTGCTGCTGCGGTTGCGGAAGCAGATTGACGAGTTGTTGAGTGACGACTTAGATAACAACTGTGTCGTTTCCAATAATAATGTAGCACTCCGTGATCATTATGATCACAGAGCAAAAGGAGTGACAGAGTGACCAATGAGGACGTTGTGGGCCAGCCGGTTACGCCAGCCGAGGAGCGGATGATTGACTTCTATGGCGATGCAATCCCGGTCATCCGCATGGGTGATGGGCGGCTCTACGTGCCGCTGCGCCCGATCTGTGATGCGCTCAACATCAACTTCACGCCCCAACGTCTGCGCGTGTTGCGCGACGACGTGATGGCTGAGGAAGTGGTCAATGTGCGGGTGGTGTTGCCGGTGGGCATCCGCGAGATGCTGGCGATCCCGGTCGAACACCTGCCAGTGTTCCTCTATGGGATTGAGGTGAAGCGTCTGAAGGTGGACGAGGGCAGTCTTGAGCTACGCGACAAGCTGCTACGCTACAAGCGCGAGGTAACACTGTACATTTGGCAAGCCTTCACCAACACCGAATTGGCAAGCCTGCCAGCACCGGCGCAGGCGGGGACGAGTGGCGAACTGGCTACCGTCGAGCGAGGTTTGGCACAGCCAGAACCGCCTGCACTAACTCAACTGCCAACCAATGTTGAGCTTACGTCTGCCGAGCAAAATCTAGAACACGTAGCGGCCCTCTACCGGCTGGCGGCGTCTGCCGTCGCATTGGAGCGCAGAACGACCCAGAACGAGGCAGGCTTGGCTGAACTGGCGGGCAAACATCAGGCAATGGCTGACTACTTGCGCGGCTTCATCGTAGATACGCGGCAGCAGTTCAGCGGTCTACGTCAGCGGTCTGACGATCAGGAGCGGCGCATCGGCAAGGTCGAGCGAGGGCAGGTGACAACAGACCCGATCAGCAACGCGCAAGCAACGCAGATCAGCCAGAGCGTCAAGCGGCTGGCCGACCTGATCGAACGACGCAGCGGCAAGCGGTCGTTCGGCATGGTTTACGACACCCTCTACAACCGCTTTGAGATAACCACCTACAAGATGCTGGCAAAGAGCGACTTTGAGGCGGCGATGGAGTGGCTGCGGCAGTGGTATGAGGAGGAGTCGGGGCAGCTAGGCAGGTAGACGGGCGGCAGTAGCTAACCGCCAGCTTTTAGGGGACTTGGCGATTAGTTGGCATTTAGTTGGCGATTGGAGGGGAAGTCGCGGCTACTAATCGCCAACTTTTGGCAATTGACTTGGCGATCAGGTTGGCGATTCGCACGGCGTAGGAGCAAGGAAGTGGCGCAGAACAAGAAGCCAGATTTGCGCTGGCTGATCGGCTTTCTGGTAATTGTCACCGGCTACGGCATGGGCGGGCTAGCTGGCTACTTGCCAACCTTCTTCCCCATTGTGGAGGGCGGTTTGTGGTTCTACCTGAGCGGGGTGTGCCTGCTGATCGTTGTCACACTGGGGCTGGTCATCTGGCAGTTCCGTGCTGAACCGAAGCCAGAGCCGCCACCGCCTGTGCCGCCACCCTCTAACCCACCGATTGTGGTTAGCTCACCGCCAGTCAACATCAGCATATCATCAGAGCTTCTACGGCAACCAACAGCGGAGCCGGTCGCACCGCCAGTCGCGCCCTTGTCCACGCCAGCAGAACCATCCGTCGCGCTGCCGTCCAGCTTGCAGCGACCCGCCTTGCCGCTGGTAGTGCAGCGGCGCGAGGCCGAGCTTGACCAGTTGGAGCAGCAATTTGGTAGCAGTGCGGCGGTGGTGATCGTCGGCCAGGGCGGACAGGGCAAAAGTACGTTCGCCAACCTCTACGCCGACCGTTGGCTCAAGCAGCGTGGCAAGCTGTTCTGGTACGATGCTGAACGCGGCAAGCTATCCGGCGATCAAATCGTCGTCTACGTGCTGGCTGCGTTGGGTTGGCGCGAGGGCGTGGACTACCGGCCCGGCGATTACAAGCTGGGCGAACTGGGTGGCTTGTTGGCCGACCGCGTGGCGCAGGCCGACGCGAACTGGCTACTGATCGTCAGTGGGCTGGACGAAGGCGACTGTGACGGCGACGGCCTGCTGACCGACCCAGAGCTACGCACCCTGCTTGAGCGCGGCTGCGGCGGGTTGGGTGGGTCGCGCTTGCTGCTGACCGCCCGCGACCGGCTACTACATGGCGGCAAGTTCGGCCAGCCCAGCTATTACCCGCTCGGCCTGCTTGACCACGAGGCTAGCCACGCCCTGCTGCGCGATAACCTGCCCCAGCCCGAACGGTTTGCTGTGGAGAAGCTGCGCCGGGCGGTGGGCAAGAACTACGCCGACGGCTACCCCTACGCGCTGACGCTCCTGATCAATGCGCTCAGGAACTCGCCGCTGGACGATGTGGCCGCCTACTTCGACGAATTGTTGGCGAAGCCGGGGCAGTGGTACAAGGCGCAGGGTGGCGGCGGCAGCCTGCTGCTCGAAGGCGTGTGGGCGGGACTGGCGCGGCGGGGCGGCTTGCAAGCGACGGTGCAGCAGGTGGCGGTCTGGCAGCGGCCCACGACCGCCACCGACATTGGGGGGATGCTAGGGGAGATGCAGCAGTCGGTGGCGTTCGACGCAGCCAGCCTACGCCAACCGGCGTTGCGCGATCTACTGGAACAGAGCAACGTGGAGGGTCAGACCGCCTACACGCTGCATCCGCTGCTGCGCGACTATGCGTTGGAACAGTTGGGCGCAGCGGCGACCGCCGAGTACCGCCGCTCCGCCGCCCGCCACCTGCAAGTCAGATACTTCGCCGCACACGACCCCCAGCGCAACCCGTCGCGCACGGTGGCCGACGTGCAACCGCTGCTCGATGCCTTCGACCAGTTGGTGGCGGCGCAGGAGTACGAAGATGCCGCCTACTTGATGTTCGTCAACGTGGAGCAGGGACGGGAGCGGCTACATCTCTATAACAAGCTGGATCGCTGGGGTGAAGCGCGGCGGCTGGTGCAGATGTGGAGCGTGCTGGTCGAGAGCGGCGCGCTGACTGAGGAGCAGCAAGGTGTCGTCCTCAACAACTTGGGCAATGCCTACAGTAGATTGGGCGAGTATCGCAAGTCCATTGGCTATTATGAGCAACGCTTGCAGATAGCTGAACAGATCGGCGACGAGCGGGGCAAGGGTGCCTCTCTCACTGGTTTGGGCAATGCCTACAGTAACTTGAGCGAATACCGCAAGGCGATTGGCTACGTTGAGCAGGCATTGCTTGTATTTGAGCGGATCGGCGACGAGCAGGGCAAGGGTGCTGCCGAGGGCAGCTTGGGCCTTGCCTACAGTAACTTGGGCGAATACCGCAAGACGATTGGCTACTGTAAGCAGGCTTTGTCTACGTTTGAGCGGATCGGCGACCTGTCAGGGCAGGGAACTAGCTGGAACAACATAGGGGTGGCTTATAAGAGGCTGAAGCTGTACCGCGAAGCCCTGGCCTGCTACCTCAAGGTGCAACCTCTTGTGGGGCGGCTGGGCAACCCTGACCATGTTGCCGCAAATGAGCGCAATATCGCCGGCGTTCGGGCAGCCGTCGGGGAGGCGGGGTGGGCGGAGGCGGAGCGGCTGGTGGCTGACCCGCAGTGGCGGCCCGCGTTGCCGCCGGGGGTGGATGCGGCGGATGGGTTAGGGGGCGACGGGCGTAGCATGAACAACCGGCGCACGTGAGCTGGACGGAGCATAGGCAACTGACTGCCACCCAACGATGGTCGCCAGCTATCTAGCAGAGCAAGGGAGCAATGTTGAGGGGATTACACCGGATGCAGAGATAGTTATTAGCAACCTGTGTGCAGCACCCAACATCGCTGCGGCAGCAGATAGTGTGGTTGTGGCAAGCTGGTAGCAGGTGATCGCTTCGCTGGTTGCGGGCAGCGGTCGGTTGGGGAATAGAGGCTAGGTGCTGTCGCTAAGTCGCCTTAGTCAAACCCACTCTGACGGAGATGTTCTAGTCTCCGAGATTTCGGACGTTCAACGGGTTGCAACTCAGTGGGTGCGCCAAGCTTGTACTTGCGTTCAACCCGGGGGCCGACGCACAGCCATTCAGCGCCGGTCAGGTCAGTAGCATAAGATTTCTGTTCATGAGCCAAGTTTATCGAACTGACAATGGCTACACCTGATTCTCCAACAGGAATCTAAACCCAAGCTGAAGGGGAAGCTCTGTGTCTGCCGTATTAACTGATCCCTGCCGAGCCCTCGTAAACAGCCAGGCTCTGTCCTTTGCAGAAGAAAGCATGTCAGTGTATACTTGGCGGTGATGAAAGTTGTTGACTGTGTTGAGATCACGCAAATGAACTTAGGCCGACGCTTTGACACAAGATGGCATCTGGGTCAACCCTGGTCTCTGGAGTGGGGTAGTAAACACATGATGGGTAAAGCAAAGTTGCCACTGGAACTGCCTGCCTGGATGAGCTACCTGGCTGCGGTATCAGGAGTTTTGGCTCTCAGTTTGGCTCTGCTAGCGGTGCGACTGACCGTTTCTGCTGATCACGCTGCCAGTGCCCCGTTGTTGTTGCTGCTAGTTGTCTTGGGGGTGGCCATCTACCTAGGTCTACGCCCCGCAATTTTGGCCTCGGTAGTTGCTAGTTTTTGCTACAACTACTTCTTCCAATTTCCCTACTATGAGCTTTCGGTTGCCCGGGTGGAGGATATACTTGCCACCACCGTTTTCGTTGCTGTGGCTATAGTGGGTAGTGCGGTTGTTACGCGCCTCAATCAGCAGCTGTATGCACTAACTTCCCTAAACAGGTTGAGTCAGAGTCTGCTCGCTAGCGCGAATCTCTTCGACCCAAAACTGCTGCAGCAGATCGCTGCTGATCTAGGAGCTGACTGGACCAGTATCCAATTGGAACTTCCTGCCGACGGTCATATGTACCCAGATCAGGTGGCCTGGGCTTATCCCCAGCTTCAAGTAAGCAATGTGAACACTGAAGTGCGGCTGGGCTGGCACTGTGTAACCACACCGCTCCAGGTAGGTGCTGAAGTAGTTGGGACGCTCAAGGTTGAGCGGAGCAAAGGCACACCCTTCTCTCAGAACGAGCAGCAGCTACTTCGCTTGATCAGCTCCTTCCTGGCAAGTGCGTTCGAGCGTAGACGCTTGAGCGAACAAGCAGCAGCTTCCGTCCAGCTTCAGGCTGCCGATGAAGTTAAAGATGCTCTACTTGCTGCTGTGTCACATGAGTTGCGCACCCCCCTTACCACGATCCGGGGGGCTGCTAGCACGCTCTTGTTCAAAGACAATAACCTTGACGTAGCCAGTCAACAGGAGCTATTGGAAGTAATTGGCTCCGAGAGTGAGTATCTCAGTGAACTGGTGAGCAATCTGTTGAACCTCAGCCGCCTTGAGGCTGGGATACTCAAGCCTTGTAGGGAGGGCTACTTCCTAGATGAGGTGGCCCACGCCGCTGGCAGGCGGGTAGCAAGCCGCTTGCAAGGCCACGATCTGCAGTTTAACTTCGCTCCTAACCTGCCAACCGCACTAATTGACTATTGTCTGATCGAGCAGGTGCTGGTGATGCTGCTTGACAACGCTATCAAGTACACGCCGCTAAATAGTGTTATCGCTCTCAATGTGATGGTAGAAGGTGAATGGCTCAAAGTAAGTATAGAAGACGAAGGCCCTGGTCTCGCGGAGAATGAACTAACGCGCATCTTTGACCGCTTCTACCGAACGCCTTCTAGCTCTGGCGGCCAACCACCTGGCATGGGCTTGGGCCTTGCGCTTGCGCGTGGCTTTGTTGAGGCACATGGCGGCCAGATAGTAGCTTACAACCGCTCCGCGAGTGGTCTTGCAGTTGTGTTTACCCTGCCGATCACCTGTGCCACATTAGTATAGAAGTAGGTGAGGTTATTTGAGTACCCAACCAGCGATTATCTTGGTGGTAGACGACAACCCACAGGTACTGCGGTTGCTCAGGACGACACTTATGGGGCAGGGCTACCAGGTGGTTACTGTTGCTACTGGAAGGGCAGCCCTCGATCAATTGGCAGCAGGTAACATCAACCTGGTAGTCCTCGACTTGATGCTGCCGGACACTAATGGTGCAGCAATTTGCCAGGAGGTGCGGGGTTGGGGTAGTGAGGTGTCTATCATCATCCTTTCCGCCCAGGATCAGGAGCGCGAGAAAATTGCTGCTCTCGACAGTGGCGCGGATGATTACATGACCAAGCCATTCAGCAGTGGTGAGCTACTCGCCCGCGTGCGCACTCTGCTTCGGCGCACAGACAGAACAACAAGTAGTGCTGCCAGCATCGTTGAGGTCGGTGATCTTAGCCTTGACCTGGCCTACCATAGCCTCACTGTCGCAGGTCATGCTGTTCATCTCACCCCCAAAGAGTATGCCCTCTTGGCCTACCTCGTTCAGCACGCTGGGAGGGTTGTTACTCACCACCAACTGCTCAGTGCTGTTTGGGGTGCGGAGTACACCGAGAGTTCTTCCTACCTGCACGTCTACGTCCGGCAACTACGTCAGAAGATAGAGGCTGATCCTGCCAACCCACGCCACATTCGCAACGAGTCTGGCGTAGGTTATCGCTTCATGCTGGAGCCACAATCGGATGTTTAGAAAATCCTTAGTTTTGCGCTCTACTCCTTTAGAACTTCCTTAGCCAAGATCGTGTATGATCGCGTTGAACCCTAGCAAGCAGTCACTTGTATGCAAGCCCGTCTTGAGCTTTCAACCAAGCCTTGACCAGCCAAGCGGGGAAGAATGATGGCGGCTAAACTCAATATTTGCCATTACAATTGAGCAAGGGTAGCAAAGAGGAGAGTGCTGAGATGAAGAACAAACAATACCGTCTTCTGGTGGCTGGCATGTTGCTCGTGATGGTGGCGAGCTGGCTGCCTGCCATGACCCACGCCGCCGCTCCGCTAGTGCCAAGCTACCTTGCTGCTGCATTGCCAAGTCCCCAGGCAACCCAGCTCGCCACAATGGTACCCTCAGCTACTGCTCTCCCCCAGGCTACGCCTCTTGCTCATGCTATTACCCAGATGCCTGTTCCACCCCCACCCGTCTACCACACCACCAGCCCGCAGCCAGTACCGCATCTACCCAGCCTCTTGCTCAATACCACCCTCAGCTCGAAAGTAGTCGTTATTGGCAGCATAGTTACCGCGACGATCTCGGTCTTCAACCAGGCTCCTGACGCAGCTCAGAACCTGGTTGTTAGTATGACGGTACCGAGCGGTACGGTTGCCCTACCCACCGCCAGGCAAAACTGGAACTGGAACGTAGGTCAACTGGCAGGCGGTAGCAGCCTGACCTTGACCACCACCCTGCAAGTTGTTGGTGTTCTCGACGGTGGTGCGCTCCTGCTCCAGCCGCAGGCTAGTGCCGATGGCTTGAGCCTGCCGGTGACAAAGGTTGCTGGGGCCATTGCCATCGATCACCTGCTCGACGTGCCTAGTGTCACCTACACGCCAGGACAGAGTACTACCCTGCGCAGCGGTGATGGCAGTATAACGGTCAGCCTGCCTGCCGCCGCTTACACAGCAGCTCTCACCCTCCGCCATAGCTGGCAGCCTCTACCTGGCAATGTGGTCGTGACCAGCACTGCTGGCCTGCGCCGCAGCCTGGGTGCTTTCTACCTCAACGCTACCGACACCCTCAGCCAAAGCATCCACCAGTTCAACCAACCCCTCACCCTTACCGTGCAGTACACCCCCCAGCAGCTCCAGGCCCTGGGCGTGAGTGAGGGCGACCTTGCCCTCTACTGGTACGATGAGGGCAGCCAACAGTGGACTAAGGTAGCAAGTACAGTCGATCTGGGTACCCACAGCGTCACCGCTGCCGTCAACCACTTCAGTGCCTGGCAGATCGGTGATGGCTCCTCGCCATCCAGTGCCTTCATCCCTAGCCTGCAAGGCTTCCAGGCTGGCCTCTACTCTGGCTCGACCAGCTATAGCTACCCCATTGAAGTACCAGCTGGTGCCGGTGGGATGCGTCCCAGCGTGCAATTGAGCTACAGCAGTGCCGCCAGCGATGGTAGTAGCGGCAAGCGGCAGGTTTGGCAGGCTAGCTGGGTTGGTGAAGGCTGGAGCCTTGACCCTGGTGCTATTTCCTTTAATGCGGTGCAGCCGGGTGCCAGCCGAGCTAGTATGGGCTACTACACCCTGGTGCTGAACGGACAGTCCTACAACCTGGTGCGTGAGGCAGGCATCTGCGGTGGCACCTGCAACAACGACGACCCCAGCCAGTGGGATTGGCGCACTAGCGACGAGTCCTTCATGCGCGTACGCGTCTTTGCCGCCACGCCGCAAGCTGGCAAGGGTATCATTGGCGGGCCACGCTACTACTGGCAGGTGTGGGCGAAGGATGGCACTACCTACCTGTTCGCCGAGGACGTTTACTGGGCCTGGTACTGCAACAATGGTGGCAACCCCTGTGGCATAAACAACAGTGGCCGCTACATAGAGGCCAACAGCTGGAAGCTCTCACAGGTGAGCGACCCTTATGGTAACACGATCAACTACAGCTACAGCCGTACCGCTACCCAGCCGATCAACGACCTCAACTACACCGTGATTGGCTACGTGGACACTGATGTCTGGCTCGATCATATTACCTGGGGCGGCAACTCGGTACAACATACACCTGACCGTTACCAGGTCGTGTTCGACTCTTATGCACGTACCAATGACAACAACTATGCCAGCTTCAACGGCCCCGCTCTAGCCCAGTACCAGCCCCATCAGACCCGCCAGCTTTTCACCATTCGGGTGCAGAGCAATTCGGCTGGCACCTGGGATCTAGTTAGCCAGTACAACCTGGGCTACAGCTATGACCTGCGCTCCGACTACTCACTCTATGACAAAACTACCAGCCTCTACTCGGCAGACAACACTACAGCCAAGCTGACCCTGATTGGCATCCAGCAGGTGGGTAACGATGCTGCGAGCTACCTGCCTGGTACCAGCTTCAGCTATGGTACTACGCGTGGCACAGGCCTCTATCCCAACGGTGACTGGAACCGGCTGACTGGGGTGAACAATGGGCGTGGTGGTAGTGTCAGCCTTGGCTACGACAACATTGGGGCATATCAGCAGGCAGTGGGTTGGGGAGCTGCCGCCCGCCTCTTCGACAACAATCGGCGGGTACTTGCTCGCGTACTGAACGATGGTCGCGGGCAAACTGCTACCTGGTATTACAACTATGGCAGTCCCGCTTACAACTGGCGGTTTGGTGATAGCTCGGTGCCGACTGGCAAAGCAACCAACTCGGCTACTCTCTACAACGGCTACCAGACCAACCCCGGCTACCTGGCCGAAGATCGCTACAAGGAGTTTCGTGGTCATGATTGGGTGGCAGAAGTCGATCCCTACGGCACCAAGACCACTCACTGGTTCGTGCAGGGTGATCTCCCTTGTGCGGCTGCCACTACCCTGACTTCTAGCTGCTACAGCCAACTGATCAACCAGGAGTTCCTCAAGGGGCGGGAGTACCGTACCACCACCTACAACTCGGCTGGCACCGCTCTCAGCCAGGTAGACCACAGTCTCGGGGTCAACTACTACGACAACAGCAGCTACATCAATACTGTCTGCGCTGGCTGCTTTGGCATCTGGCGGGCCTTCACCTACGAGGGCAGCACTACCGAGACTAGCTGGAACAATGGCAGCGGTGGCTCTGAGGCCCGCAGCAAGACGACGGTGCAGACCCTTGACCCTAACCAGTACGGCAACCTGACCCACACGGAGCTACGCGATACCTCCAACAGCGGTAGTGCACTGCTGCGTTATACGGACTACCGCTATGCTACCCCTGCTGCTGACACCCACAGCCCCAGCGATATCTATATCGCCAACCACCACTACTCCGAGGAGGTTTACGCTGGTAATGGCACGCGGGCGGCCATGACTTTCTACTTCTACGACGGGGCTGGTTTCGGCTACGTCGGTAGCAAGGGTAGCATAAGCACGATCCGTAAGTTCTTCAACGTACCAGCAGGGCCAGGCATTACCAACTACACGCTGCACGGTACCGACACAGGTTACCACTACGACCTCTACGGCAACCAGGATCAGGTAAGCACCTACGCTAGTGATGGCACTGCTACCTACAATGGCACAAGCTGGGCGATCAGCGCACCTGGTAGTGGTAGCGCGCCCCGCACCAGCAGCACTAGCTTCGATGGTACCTTCCACGCCTTCCCCATCCTGATGACCATGCCAGCGGTGAACAGTGTAGCCCTTACCCAGCAGGTAGGGTATAACTACCTCATGGGTACGTTGACCAGCAGCACCGATGCCAACGGCAACATCACCCAGGCCAGCTATGATACCTTCGGGCGACTGACCAAGGTAGTGCGGCCTGGGGACAGCTTCTCCTCACCCACTACTGAGGCGATCTACAACGACTGGAACCAGCCGACCAGCTACACGGTGCTTAAGCGACCTTACGCAAACACGCCCAACAACTACCTGCCGACCACCGGCTTCTACGACGGCCTGGGTCGTCAGATCCAGACCAAGACCCAGGGACAACCCTGGACCACTGGGATAGTAGTGGATCGCAAGTATGACCTGGTAGGGCGGCTTTCCCAGGAAGGTCAGGCCCGTGCCGTCACCCAGGATGCTACTACTCTGTTCCAGTTTGCTACTCCCCCTGCCAGTCTTAGTAATCCTACCACCCACAGCTACGACGCACTGGGTCGGCCCCTACAGACC
>Ga0123338_10002148_pt1 | contig 18539 bp, 32 predicted proteins | sample grotaG_FD_89793 | JGI IMG/M metagenome (GOLD analysis project Ga0123338, IMG submission 89793) | Glacier valley bacterial and archeal communities from Borup Fiord, Nunavut, Canada, to study Microbial Dark Matter (Phase II) -... | ecosystem: Environmental > Aquatic > Freshwater > Ice > Glacier ...
ATGACTACGTTTGGCGGTTTTAGCGGTTTTGGCGACTCTGGAGACAAAGAAAATCCTGTCTGCTTTGGATGTGCTGCTACTTGCACAATTCAACAGTTGTCAGGAGTAAATTTTACCGACTCTCAGATCTTCTCACTGTCGGGAAGATCTCGTCAAACGATCGGAAACGCGAAAGATTTAGATGAATTTGAAGACGCGATCGACAGCGCTAGGCTGGGTCATTTGATTCCTATTTTTGACTACATGGGCAATCGACCTTCGCACGAGCTTATTGCCGATCCCCAATGGATTCTGTGTACTGACGACTGGCAAGAGCAGTTGCCCCTAGTTCAAGACTTTGTAAATATGCTCAAGCTAAAAGGACTTTGAGCGATCGCGCTCTAAACCGGACTCCGGGTGCAGTGCGCTTTGTAATCTGTCCGTGGCGAAGTGGTGGAGCGATTATCAATTCTCCCTCACATTAATCATCGAATGAATCGCCAGGGCGAGGAACGCAAAAACAACCAGCACGATCGCGCCGATTCCGATCAAAGCCGTTGGATCGCCTCCATCTTTGGCTTGCTGCACAGCGCCGGCAGCCTGTGAGATACCTTGAGCGACCTCAATAACCCGTTGTTTTTCGATCGATGGGTTGATTGGCATGACTTCTTTAAAGACTTCAGCCATAGAGTGCCCTACTTCTCATCCTCATCTAACCTGATTTCTTCTGGACTCATGGTTTTACGATTCGTCTTGAAACTGCTCTGTTAGCATCCGGTATTCATCAAGAGTTAGTTTCTCAAACTTGCCCGTTAGGATCTGATCCCACATTTCCTCAAAGCTAATCCTGCGTTTGTTCGCTAGGTATTGAACCCGCTCTTTCATTTTGGGTTCACGTTCCTGGAGTTTTGAACACAGCAGAGAGTGAGCCTGAGTCGGTTCACTGCGATCGTTAATTGCTGAATCGATCGCTAGTAAGTCTTGATACCACTCACCAAGAGGCGGGATTTGAAAACGTTCGTTTTTTCTGGGCATTGACTTGCCTTTGTTTTTTAGACTCAAATTTGAGTCTAACTCTCAATAAGTTACCTGAGCCTTCATTCTAGGCACTAGGCAGATGCGAGTCAAATTTATCTCAAGATTGACTCTTTAATGATGCAATTCCGTCAATCATTGTGCTACTTTTATTTTATGATTTCTGCAAACGAAACTCCCGAAGCCCCTTTCAATTCAGAAAAGTGACCCAAACTTTTGCACACAAAACTCAAACCTCCGAGGTTCAGCTATCAATCGCTTATGTTCGCGGTTGGTGCGAAGAAGTTGCCGGAAAAACCATTCCTGCACCGACTTTCTCGCGGTGGTGCAGTCGGTTCTGTGTGTCAGGACGATCGGAAAGCGAAGCCCCCCTTCCTATTGTCGCCGCCTTAATTACCTGTGCGGCTCTGCATCGCATGGGCGTTCGCAGCTACACAGGACAGACCTACAAAGAGCTATACCCCCTGGTTCACCGTAAAGTTTTGGAGCTATGCAATGTCAACCTCAACTGATTTAACTATTCAAAATTCTGAGATTCCCGTTCCTGCGACTCCCAAGCGAGGCAAAAAAGGTGAAGCCGCCCGTCGCAAGCTTGCCAGCCAGGGAGCCTTGCAAATCGACAGCGCGATCGAGAATGCCAGAGCGATTGTCAACGAAACCTCAGATATCGTCGCCAAGGTTTACGCCTCAGTTCCCGCCATGATCGAAGTCGAAGCGGCTGTCAAAGTTGAGGCACAACTCCCGCTCATTCAGGCAGAGAACGATCGCCGCATTGCCGCCACAAAAGAATCAGTGCGCGAAGCATTGGCAGAGTCAAATCAATCTGCCGATGCTTTTCTAAAGGAGTTTGGAATTGAATAAATCGTTAGTGACAGATCGCCCCAATCTCACGGGCTATCTAGATGGCGCGAAAGCAGTTCGAGAAGACCGACGATCTTCTCGCGTCAATCAAATTCCTGAAGCGCAAAGAAGAGACTACATGGACGGATTCAAAAGAGGCGCAAGACATTCAGCATGAACTACTACGATCGCTACCTCAAACAAGTCTCAACCGATCGCACCTTACAAGTCTGCGAAGCGACGGGTCAGCTTGCCAAAGGTCAGGCGGCGATCGAGTTCGGGGTCTTGCAAAACCTGAACGGCATGACGGATGCAGAACTCAGTCGGCTCATTCAAGGGCAGTTAGACCAGGCGCAATCACAGCAAGCGACCCAGTTCGATCTGATTCGTCACGAGTGGCAGATGAGGCTTGCTTTCATGAGCGCGATCTTCTCGCTCAAGTCAAAAGTTTTTGTGCTGAGTGCATTTATTCTAGGGTTAGTTTTAGGCGTTGCCTTGACTACCACATGGGCAACCACAGCCCGAAACTGTCCTCAATCTCAACAGAAATCATGATTTATATTCCTCAAAAACTCCTTGCCCAGACCGATCGATCTACTCTGTCTTTGCTAATGATTATTGCCGAGCTTGGCAAGGGCAAAGGGCGGCATCGCATGATGTTTGTCCACAGGCAAGACGGTCGGATCGTTTCAGTTGACGAGTACGACTACACCCTGACAAAGTATCTGGTTCAAGAGCTTGTCGATCGAGGCGAAACCCTAATCGCTCAATACACCGACGACACCGCCCCAGAAACGCGATGCAAGGTGCGAACGGTCGAGTCAAGCGACGGTGATTTCTATTTAGAGTTTCTAACCGAAAAGACTGCAATCAAGAAAATCCCAGGCGGGTATGAGGTTCTGCATCAAGCCCCGCCCAATCAGCAGGTAAATTATGCAAACCCAAGCTCAGACTCAATCACCGTCTACTAACTCGCCATCGATCGAGGCGCATATCCTCGATCACGAATCAAGATTGCAGTCACTCGTAGCCGGACACGATCAAATCGTCGATCACCTCAAGCAGCTTGCTCAGTTGCGACAGCAGCAAAAAGCAGAGTCAGATTGCACGAACGCATCTCACAAAACCGAGATTGCCTCACTGCGATCGTATATCTGGCTCTGCTTAGTCGGGATGCTAGTAACGTCGTCCCTAGCATTGGTTGGCTCAGTTCTTCAGAATCAACAAATCAATCAGCTACAGGAGAAGCTCAATGTCCGACCTCATCAGGGTTCCATCCAAGCTCACAAGAATTGAGGAATTAGAATCGTTTTCTCTCGATCTAATTCCTCTCTACGAATCGCAGTTGCTTCCTGTCTCTCAGACTACAGCAAATCCGCAAGATCGATTAGCCCTCAAGCTATTTGCGATCGCGTCTCTCTCATTGGGTGCCGTCGGTCTGGTCATCATCGGGTTGATGTTGGGTCACACATCTACCCCGACCGTTCAACCCAGTCCCATGATCGTCGTCGTTCCCGCCCCGGCTCCAACACAGCAGCCCCCTAAGTCGAGTTGTCTAGTTCTCTGCTCTAACTGACTTATGTTTAAGAATCTAAACTTCTCCAATCCGTTCAAATCTCTCACCGTCAAAGGTCTAGGTAACACCCCTCGCCCTACCGCTCACTTTGGTTTAGCCGATAACAGATGGTCAGAGATCGAAAAGTTTGCCAACGGCTTGCCCTGGGACTTCCCAATGAGTCAACTAACCGCCCAAGACGTGAGTGATGCAGGAGGATATCGCACCGCTCTACTTTCTCAGCTTGAGCATTGGAAAGAGTACACCAAGACTCAAGAACAAAATTTAGAAACCTTTGCCGAGATTCAGGCGCAACGTCTGGAGCTATCTAAATCGGTGCTGAGTTCCAGATTCAAAGACGCTCAAAATGATGCCAAGCTCAATGATGCCGTCCACAAACACGGCTCTCAAATGGGTGTATTGCAGCAGAAAAATCTTAATGCTAGAGAGTTAGCCGAACTGCAAATGAAGCTAGGCATCCAACTCGAAAACCATAAGCACAACAACAACCGAGACTTTGAGCAGTCTCAGTTTGGAGAGCAAACTAAACTCGAAACCACTCGGTTAGGCACTCGTAAAACAAGCCTGGTCGATCGCTACAAATCGATGCGAGAGCAAGCGTTCAACCCTAGCCAAAAAGAAGAAACCTACGTTCCGACCCCAGGGCGTGTGCTTCGGTTTGGTCGGAGGGCGAGTTAATGGTCGATGCCCTCGCAACGCTCAAACTAACCGGGATGTTTTTCGCTGGCGTTGCCTTGTCTGCTTTGCTGCACGGCGTTCTATCCCAACTAGATCGTGGCGTGTTCTTGCTACCCGCGATCGCCATTCTCATTCTGTTAATCAGTTTCATGGTCGAAGATCACTTGCAGCCCTATGGCTTTTTGGTGTTTGGCGTGACAGCGATCGGAATCCTTATCTGGAGTATTTAATATGACATTTTCAAGTCGATTTATCGGAGCCGTTTTAATCACAATCTCGGTCATCTGGGTTGGTCAAACCCTTACCTCGATTCATCAACCCTCTCAGCCAATTGAGCGAGGGCAGAAATGAAAAGACTACTCACTCTCATTCCCAGACATTGGCTATTAGCGCTTTACGAGTTGAGTATGGATGAGTGTTTTCGACGGGAAATGATCAGTTGGATCAAAGAGCCTGACGATGTTTTAGCTGACGAGGTTAAGCATGAGAATCCTTGAACCACCCCCATTCCTTCGCCCCTCAGTCGCGCTTCGCAACAAAGGCAGACTGCCATCTAAACCAGGCGTATATTACGCGCTGCAATGGTGGAAGCCGTTTGCACGACCGCTCTATATCGGTGAGAGCGGCAATATCAACGCTCGATGGAATAGCAGACAGTGGGGCGATCATGGACAACTTTCTGCGTTGAGGAGTCGGGTTGGTGTGCGCCTGCACTATCGCGTCACTGCCAACAAAGCAGCAGCAGTAAGACTCGAAGCGATTGAGATGCGTCGTTACAGTCCGACGCTCAACCGCAAGCTAGAGCCGCTTAGAAAAGACAACCTGAGAGACGTTCTAGATTTCTGCGCTGACTCGCTGATGATTGGTGTGATTTTGTCCGTGATCATGATCGCAGTCGTAGGGGTGATGAGATGAAATACCTACTCCTTCAAGCATTGATTCGCAGTCTTGGAGCGACCTTCTGTATTGGCTTTCTGTTGTCTACAGCCGTATTTTCAGGGTCGTCTGCCACTTTGATTCTAGCCGCTCCGTTTGTGAGCGATCGCGCAGAATCTGATATCAGCTTAGTCGTAAAGTCGAGTGCAGATGCGATGGGGAGATATATGTCCTATCTGATTTTGTTAGCAGCTTTCGGGGGGAGAATTTACTACAAACATTCAGATCGAATGGAGATCGAGACAGAGATCCTGCTATTCGATCGCGCGGAGGTGCAGCTATGAGCCAGTCACGCAACACCCTAATCTATTCATCTGGCTTATTGATGAGCGCGATCGTTGGCATCGGTCTATCACTCTCAGCCCCTAAGCCCTTGCGAATGATTCCTTTGCTTGCCACGATGGCGCTATCGAGCGGAGCCGCTTACTTTGCTCAGAAGGGTGTTAGACCTGCCGAAATCGAAGCGATGGATCGGGCGGCTGAGTTGGCTTGTCTGGAGGCAGAGCGGGAAAATGCGCTTGAAGAAATTCAGGAATCTGACGACATCGAGCGTGAACTATCCACCTATGAGCGGCGGCTGAATATTGAGGCTGAGGCGATGCGGCGTACCTTCCCTGCCAAGATTGAAATGCAGAAGATGCAGCAGTTGCTCTATCCTGCTCAGATTGTGATCAACCAGTCCACCGCAAATTCAAATGCTGCGGAAGTGATGATGGCTCCCAGCGTGGTTACTACCCCTGAAGGGTTGTTTGACTGGAGCAGTCTCAAAGATGCAGATCGCCATCCCATGTTGGGCATGATTGCCAAAATGGGCGGCGGGAAATCGCTTTTGGTGAAGTGGCTGGCAAAATATATCATGGGCGGCACCATCTCTGTCATCGACATCTACGGCAGCAAGAAAGAGTGGGAAGGCTGTCATGTGATGTGGGACTACGAAGAGATGGTGCTGTGGATGGCTGAGGACAACAAAAGCGTTGAGGGGGATGTAGCGCGATATCGGGAAGGAAAGCGGGACTTTGCGGCTCAGTTAGTGGTGTTGGAAGAAGGGAAGTCCACCATCAACCGCCTCAAGAAGTTAGCGCTTTCGAGCGAGGCAAAGGAATATCTTGCGAATATGACTACGACCAGACCAGGCGCGATCGTGTCTGAGTGGCAGATGAATTATGAGTCACTCACCCGCAAAATCAGGCGGCGTATGTGCCTGGTTTCAACCAACATGAATGCGTCAGTCATCAACATGAACGCCGAGAGTCGAGACGAGATGACGATTATCTTTCCCGGTCGGGAAGGCATCAGTAAAGCGCTTAAGGATACCTCGATGCTCAAGCTGGGGGCAAGGGCGAACCGGGAGATTCGAGAGAAGCTTATCCAGAAGTTGCAGGGCATTGAATACCCCGCACTGGTCTACCACGATGGCGAGTGGTTTGCCGCCGCCATTCCCAAGTTGGATGAGTTGGGAAATCCCGTCAACTCGGTTCCGATCGTGGGCACTCCACCGAGTATCCCCTATCCACCGAAGCTAGACTCGATCGAGGAACTGCCCACGATTGCAGAGCCGCCTGTAAGCCCTCCACAGATCCAGCCACCCACCAAGGCAGACTTAAACAGGCTACTCAAGCTGGAAGTTGATGAAGAGGACAGCGATCGGTAATTGACCAAGCAAACGTTTCAATGAGGCTCCCATGATTGCAGATTTAATCAAGCGGTGGTCAGAACTAGAACCAGAGCGTTGTCGTGCTTACCAGGGCGGCTTGTCTGATTTGGATAGCCCATTTATGTACAGCGTCCTGCTCACGGTTGGGCGTAGGTCAGGCTGGGTTGAGATTGGCTTGATGAACACCGCTTCCTCCACAAGTGGACTGGCAACGCTGCAATACGCCTTGCAGCAGGCAATAGTCGCTCATGGCTTCCGGCTCCGGTTGGAATATCTAACAGAGAGATGGGAGGCGGTTGTGTCCACGAGACGCGACGATCGGGGCTTCTTACCTTACGAGAATGGAGATGAACCCACGATCGTGATCCTCAGAAGCTATGTTTCCTGTTTGGAATCAGAGAGAAATGAGGCGCAATGAAAACGATATCTTTGAGTGATCGCTAGTTACCGCAACCAAACAACTTATTTATCACCCAATCCAACCCACCCGCCAACAGTAGAAAAATCACAAACACGATTGCAAACAAGACAAATAGAATATCCATAGTCGTTCAACCTGAAGAATACAGGGTGAGTATTCCCAAAAGTCTACAAGCTTATAACCCGTAGAATCTTCTGCCAGTTCTTAAAACTGTAGAAAGGTTGTTTGCTGTACCAGGTGTGAGCGTCCTGCTTACTCTTGGAAGAATTACACCGCTTACACGCTGGCACTAGATTATATAAGCCGTCTGCTCCCCCGCTTGCAAGTGAGATGATGTGGTCTATGGATGTAGCTGGTTGATCGCAATAGGCACATAGATTATTAAACGCTGAATAGCGATCGCTAAGTTGGCATTTGGTGTAGGGATGAACCGGAGCGTTCAGCTTCTTGGCACGTCTCTTGCTGCTCACTTGCGTCCCTTCTCTAACTCCAAATCCCACCAAGCGGAAGGTAAGTATTTTTGGATCAACATTGACACTATCGCAGACTTGCCCTCAAGCTTTGCCGCTTTTGCAAACTCTTCCAACTTGCCCATCTCTGCTCCTGTGAGCGAGATACCCGCATTCCTTTTTGGATCGTCTATTTTTTGTCTGGGCATGATACTCTCCAATAAGAAACCCGCGCCCTCTAGGTGGTTCTTGAGATGCGCGGGTTTTGTTGTGTTTAAATTTCAAAAGCTGAAATTGACTGCCAGATATTATTTAAGTCTTCAGAACCTAGAGAAACATCACCGTTTTGCAAGGCTTTGAGGTGAGTTAAAAGTTTTTCGCCATCGTAAAAAACCGATGTGTGATCGTTGTAAACTTCAACTAGAACCTGATCCGTCACAACGTTAGGGATGCGGCACATCAGTCCAGAGCAGGGATCATCGTTAGCGCTAATTTCTAATCGGATCAACTCGTTAACAATTAGGTCAGATACCTGTGCAGTGCGCTTGTCTAGCTGGGTTAAGTACATTTGAGTTTCCTCTAGGTGGTATGCAACCAATATAGTCTATAGCTTTAATCCTTGTCAAGGATTCAGCAGAACATACTTTCCTAGTGAGAAAGAGCGGAGTTTACTCGCTCTCTTCTCGGCTATGCCGTCTCCAATCTAGATGCAGTGATTAGTCCTGAGAGTGCATACGTTAAGCTATCTACGGTATCGTCGTGCCCATGTGAACCAAAATTAACTAACTCTGTTTCCCACATTTTAAGTTTGCGATATTGGTTAAACACGATCATCTCATTCTCAAAGATGCCAGTCACACCCCTGAGCCGCTGTAGTTTGTCACCCTTAGCTGCAACTGGGGTACAGGTCATGGCGTGAATGCCTCGCTGATTGACCACATAATCCTTGAAGTCACCTGAGAATGAAGCCTGATATGCCACATTCTCAACTCGTACCCAAACTTCAGGACAATCCCAATCTCGCCACAGTTCAATTAGGTGCTTGAACTTCTCCAGGTTGCCTGTCCACCGACCCCGCCGCCCATCCAAAACATAGTAGCGGTTGCCGATTCTCCCGCAGAGTGTGAACACGGTGTAGTCAGCTTTCTCTTTGAGCGATGAGGATAGGTCAACCCCGATCGTCAAAGCCTCGTAGTCGCTGGCTTCACTCGGAACCTCACCCCATTTAATCCACTTGGGATCAATAGAAATTTCACTAGAGCGAACAATGACATTCTGATACTGAAAGCTGAAGCCTACGGGGTCTTGTTCTCTGAGTCCTTGCAGCCACGCCAAACTCCAGAAGCCCCAATAACTCCGCTCGTTGCCTTTGTCATCTTCCACGATGGCAGACTGAGTGATCACCTTCCATCCGTTCTTTTCATTGAAGCGAGTGGCTTGAATATCATCAGCTCGTTGTAGGTTGCCTAAGTGAATGGCGCGTCCTCCAGGCAAGATAACGGGGAGAATGGCGCGTGTCCAGTTGCGATCCATCTGCTCACGCACATCGGGGTTAGCGATATCGTCAGCAGATTTAATAAGGTCATCGAGCAGTACGATCGCCGCACGTTTTGAAACAATCCCGCCTTTCAGTCCCGCGCACCAAACCGTAAAATCCTCATCGCCCACTACACGAATCCCTGCATGGTCATAATCAATAGACCAACTCTCATCGCCCCACTTGCGCCCCTTCCTCACCATCGGGAAAATGCGTTGATATTCTCTCGACTCAATGATCGCTTTAATCGCCGCACTCTTAGGGCTGGCAACATCAACGGTGTATGAGATGTACAAAATGGGGAGACGCATCCCCGCTTTGGCGTGTACCCCAATTAACCATGCAATGAGCAAAGCGCAGAACGTCGATTTCGCGCTGCCCCTCGGTGCGCGAATTGAGGTGTTTTGCCCTGCAATCCCAATTAGACATGAGCTACTTTTCTCGGTCAGAATCAACTCATTCCAAACCTTCATGTGAGCAGGTTGAACTTTTGGTTCTGCCGTCTCTCGCGTCACCCACTCACAGAAAAAAGGAAAGTCAAGCTGTGCCCGAATCTCCTCAGCGCTTTGGATGCCCACTGCCATCACACGGGCTGATTCTCTAGCTCTGTAGCGAAAATAATGGTAGACCTGTCTGGGCATTACCCAACCATTCCAGCCAATCTCGGCTGACCTTGCTGCTGATCGTATTGTGCTTTCTGCTTAAACCACTGCTGATAACGAGGTGTATTGGCTTGTTGTTCTGAGAATGCTGCATCATCCAACTCTTGTGCTTTTCCGCTATACATGACTCTGAGTGAGTCAAGCTGATCTTGGCTAAGTCCTTTAGCGGGTTTGCTAGCCAAGTCACTGTACGAAAGTCCTGCGAGAGATCCTGGTAACTGCATGGCGTTTAACTAATAGGTGATATGGAATTAACGACAGATACCGTCAGTGTAACGGGATCTACCTGAAAGTCTCCCACTGAAACGATTTGCCCCTTGTTTCTTAGGTAGCATTCAATCATTTCTTTAAGTTCTCTTGTGGTGAAGGTGAGCGTCTGAGGATTCTGGCTCACAGGAAAGGGCATGGGTCGGTAACGACGGTTGTAGTCAGACATCTTGTTTTCTGATTAACCAGCCTCCCTCTATTTTTGCTGTGACATCTCGAATCCATGCGTTCCATCTACACGGAAATGGCATCAATAATAATTTTCTAGCTTGGGCAATTGTTAACATAACTCTCAATCCTTTGTCGTAAAAATTTTCATGGGGATTTGTGGCATAACTTAAATTGTTTCGCTCATTATGCCCGTCCTCTTTGCAATTGACCCCGGAAAATCAGGCGCGATCGCTCGGTTTCAGTTTACGTCCACAACGCTCAAGCTCATCGAGCTAATCGACACGCCGATGATCGGTAAAGAATATAACTATTACGAAATCGTTGACATCCTAAAAACCCAGAAACCCGACATCACCATCATTGAGCAAACCCAAGTGAGATCGGGCGAGGGCGTGTTGACGGCTCTAGAGGTGGGAACGGGTAAAGGGATGTGGCTCATGGCGTTTGCTGCACTGCAACTGAGACATGAAACAGTGCAGGCAAGCGCATGGACGAGGCGGTTGAAGCTTCCCAGTTCTAAAGGGTTGAGCGTCAGAGAGGGCAAAGAGACTCACATAAACTTGGTGTGTAAACTATTTCCTGCATTTGCAAAACAGTTCTACGGCACCAGGGGCGGCTTGCGAGATGGTCGAGCCGATGCTGCTTTAATTGGTGAGGATTGGTTTCGCCAGTTCTGCCGAGACGCACCCAAACTTGAGGATGAGATCCCTAACCTAAAACTCAAGCTAGAGTCTGCGGTGTTCTGAATCTGTGAAACGTGTCCTCACTCTGGGGTGTTTTAGCCTGTTTCAATAGATAGGCTTCCATGAATTTTGAGAGGTCTGAGATGCACTCTCCACGACTCTGTTTCTCAGGACTTCCTACAAAGCTGCTGTATTGCCTTTGAGACTTAACCTCTTTAATGAACCATTCCCATGCTTCGGGATCATGGTCACACTGTCTAATCGAAACCGTAAAGTCAAAGTCATTCATCATTATTAAACTCAAGCTAGAGTCTGCGGTGTTCTAACAGTTTGGCTCATTTAAGACTTTTAGAACTTTATCAGCCTCTATTCGATCGCTGTCTTTTTCTGACTCAGATAGATGCTTGTAAGGAGTCTTCATTTGTCGCTGCCAACGCTCGACCTTTTCGACTGGTATTGTCATCGATCCGTCTTCATTTGCTTGACAACATTGGAACAGCCACTTCATCCAGTGCGACCAGATCTCATGCTGCAAGTCTGCTAATTTTTCTCGTAAATCCATGCTTTAACCTTGTCGAACAATTACAGCCTGAATGCCTGCTCGAACCTTATCCCCTCCACCATTCTCAAACCAAGCTTTGCTAGCCGAGATCGCGTCCAATGCAAGCTGACTTGCCTCCCAATCAGCACAATCGATTGTGTCGTCTGTTGGTGCATGAAAGGCATTGCAAATAAACGGATTGCCTTTCATGAAATAGGTACAGTTGCGGCAGTGTTGCATTATGAGTTCAATTCAATCTCGTTCCACAAGAAAATAGTGACGGTTCCAGAAAAAGATAATGCCAACGATAGCAAATCCAACCACTAGAATTTCAATAAAACCAAGCCCCCATAGAAGCCAGATTGGAATAGTAATTGTCATTATACAAAATCCAGTACGCAGGGCTTGAACCTTTCGACGCTAACAGTTGAGAGTAACCGTTTTGCAACCTCCTTCAAGGTCTTCGGTGGGGCGACTCTCCAGCCAATCCAGCGATTCTCTATCTCTGAGGTTTGCCGATCTGCCGACCAGAAGTACTGGGAAAACGCGATCGCATCACCATGCTACTCTACGAGCAGGGAAGTTTAATTCCTGGTCAGAGGTTAGTAGGTTGACGCTCAAGACTTTTCAGCCCTTTCCAGAATGCTCTAAAAAACATTAATCGTGCTTTCCACTTCCCAAGCAGTTTGTAATGTCTTGCGATGTCATAAGCCGTTTCAGGATCAGCGCACCATGAAAGCCCACCGTCATTATCGTTAAAAGTTATCGAAACTGATTTCGTGTATTTAGCCATGTTGATTTAACTATTCGGTTTCGGACCATACCCTCTCAGATTAGACTCCCCAGGTTTTTCACCGTTGGGACCCGTTCGTATCCATCCCCCACCAGCAGCCGTTGCCCGTTCTTCAGGTGTGGCAAGTCTCACCGACTTTACCTCATCGCCACCCCGTTGCTTATTCTCTCTGGCTTTACTGACCGCATTGCTGCGTGACTCAGCACTCACCGCCACAGGAGTACGCCTGCCTACAAAGTAAACTAGATAGCCTGCAAGTCTTGGGGTGCCGCTCATTGCTGTTCTAAAAACTCCAACAAAACCTTACAGTGTCTTGCATCCGCTAAAGCGTTGTGTTGCCCTTCAGCTTGCTTTGGAAGCTCAGTCTCACGGACTCCTAACTGATTGCGATATTGCTGAATGTCATGGGTAAACATCGGCATTCCCTTGGGCAAGTCCATCATCGTGCCCCAAAGTTGGCAGAGTGCAACCCAATCGTATGAGGCATAATCAGCCCAAATCTCAGGAGGTTTGCCTAAATACCCATCAATAGTAGGTCGCTCATCCGTGCCCAATAAAAACTCTTCAACGTCAGACGCGATCGCTTTGCGCGACTTCCAAGCTTGAGAAGCCTCTCGATCTGTGGGAGATATCCAAGGATTATGAATCTCAGAAGGTCTGGGAGGTAATTGAGCGATCACATTGTCTTTCACCCACTGACTGGCTTTACTCCAATCACAGTCCCAACTAATCGCATAGTATTCACGCCCATTGTCACCCACGATTCCGATCGAGATAAGGTCAATCGTTTCACCATCTTCAACAAATTCTGTATCGATAAAGTAGCGAATAAGGCAACTCCTTTGATGTCATTAGAAAGATGCTCGATTGACGGCTGCTCAAGATCTATTTATAGCAAAACTAATCAGCTTTGCAATGCCCATTACTTGAGACTTAAACTAACCCTCGCTCTCGTCTCCATTTTGCGCGGCAACCCAACCCCCCAGCCCTGAACGTATAGCTCTAAGCTTGGCGCTTGGGCAGCGTGAATGTCTCTGAGCAGGTGCCAGATCTCGATCGTTTCCACAAACTCACAGACACAGCAAATCTCCAACTCTTCAGCTATTCGTAGCAGACCCCCTACGATCGTCCGCGCTTTAGGACTCTTCTCAATCTGCAAGACCAGGTGCCCATCGATCTTAATCCCCTTAAAATTAAAGTCGAATAACCGATTTAGACCAGAATGTCCTGATCCGATGTCATCCAACATCACCGGGAACTGGGCACAAATCTCAGCCAGCAGATTGTTTTGGATTAAAGAGAGGGCGAGATGTTCGGTGAGTTCAAGCACAAAATGATGCTCAGATCGCAGCAGCGACTCGATGAACTGCCGATTGCAGAAAGACCAAGGCGAAATGTTGATCGCGTAGCGATGACAGGGAGGCAATTGCTCGACCTGATCGGCAACCCACGGATCGAGTTTAAAGTAGTCCTGGGAGCTAAGCCGATCGAGGAAGGTGATCGGGCTAACTTCCTTCACCCTCAACAGCGCCTCAAAGTAATCAACCTCATCGTTTAGGGATGACCCGATCGAGCGGATTGGCTGAAAGACCAGGGATAGATCCCCTCGATCGTGGGCTGAGTCGAAGCTGTCGGGCACATCAGTTGGGGGCAGGTTAACTCTCGCCTTGATCGTAGCTTGCTAACTTATTCGCCCATTCTTGAATGTTCTGATCCTTGCGATTGCTTAACGCAGCCAAAGCTTGACGCGCTAATTGGCTTTGTTGGCTTGAGCGATGAAGCGGCTGAAGCCTCTGCAAGTCTTGAACCAAACTGGACAAACTCTCAAAATCTTCATGCCTCGATCGTAGTCTCATTACCTTCCCTCTAGTTTGGCGATTGCTCCACGACACGCCTCTTGGATTGCATTCTCAATCGGCAGATCTTTAAAGACGATCAAGAGTTCTTGAACCACTGCTTCAGCACCCGCCATCTCTAGCTCTCGCTTGTCTCGAATAAATTTGTACTCGTTGATATTGCCAGCGATTGACCGCAGTTCTCGAAGCAGCGTAGGCACCATCATTAGAAAACCAGACTGACCCGACTTTAATAACTGAAGTTCTGCCTCGCTAACGTCCTCTTGATTCTCAACCCTAACCTTGATTACTGCAAACTGATTTAGAAGATCTTGCAGCCGATTGAGTTGTTCAAACGCAATCCCTAAAGCAAACTCTAGAGAGTCATAAACATCAATCCCCCGATAGTTAATGGCAAGCGCGTTGAGTGCTTTCGCTTTCTCGCCAATCGGAAAGTTTGCGTGTCTCCAACGATGCACAGCCGAGATACTGACATCGCAGCCCAGGTCAACGAGATACCTGTGAATGTCGGTATTATTGCGATTGTGACGACAGAAATCATTGAACTCCTGTTGCCGTTCGTCATCCCAGTCAGCACGAATCGCGTCTATTTTGCTTTGCGGGTTTTTCTGCTGACGCTTGGGCATGACTATAATCCACTACTACGAATGGATCTTAAAGCACCTTGGGCACGAGCGGCATCTCGCGATCGCTGAACCTCTACATTATCAAACCCTCGCGTTTGCATTTTCTCACGCGAACCAATCTCTACGCCTTGCCTGAGATTCATCCCTCCGATGTCTTTATCCTGCATATACTTCTTGGTTTCACCCTCAGCCGCCTGCCGACGAAATGCCTGCTCGTCAACCTGACCTTGGGTGCCGCCTTCTGCCGTGCGGTACTTGTTTGACAGACCCATCAGCTTTTCTTGCTGAGTCAGCCCCAGATTTGCTAATCGCTCTTGCAGACCACCAATGTCACCCGTTGACGGACCTGCACCTTTGCCCCCCGATTTAGACGCATTCTTGACGTTGTTAGTTTCTGCCTGTAAACGTTCTAGCTCTAACCTGCGTTTTTCTGAATTAAATCGATCAACTTCGGGATTTGAATAGTTGGTTTGAAAATTGAAACCCATCATAGTCATAATTTGTTACCAGTATTTGTATCCACCTTGGGAGAACGAATTATTCAGTGAACCCAGCAAGCTATACATACCTTGCGTTTCTGCTGTCTTTTCCTGTGAGGCGTTAATCGAGCTTTGACGACGGCTCTGCTCCTCTTCCACAGCAATGGACGCATTCGCTTGTATCGCGTTTGCAACGTGCGATTGCTGGGCTGCTGCATTCGTCGCTTGACGTTGAGAGGTTTGGTTAGAAGAGGCTAGATTGCTTGCCACCCTCACAGCTTGGTCGTTTGCTGTATACTGCTTCGCTGCTTCCTCCTGAAATGAACCCACCCGATTGTTGACTTCTCTGGCTCTCGCAGCTTGTCCAAATTCTCGTGCTGTATTTACATCACGCTCGTAGTCTTGTGCTGCCGCCCCTCGTGCCCGATTCATCATTAACGCTTGCTGATCGTTAAAGTTGAGTTGAGTTTGAGGAGTGCCTGTGACGTTAGAGGCTGTGCCGCTACTGGATGAGATAGACGGCTTTGCAGCCTGCACCGTAGAACTAATAGGAACCTTAACGGGTTGAGTCTTAAGCTGTTTGATATCCTCAGCCCGTCTAGGGGTTGGCGCTGCGTTTCTGCTGCCCGTGCGAGTGTCGAGTCCTGCCATGATTTAGTACCTTATATTTGCAGCTTGCATAATTGTGTTGGCGTTGTTACGGCTCAAGTCCAGGTAGCTAGAGAGTGCGCCTGAAGCCATACCTTGATTTGTCTTGTAGTTATCAGCCACATACGATCGCTCTAAAGCTTTCTTTTGCAAACGGTCATTGCGGTTTTCAGTTGCGTCCAGATCTCTCTGGTTGTTTTTGAAGGACTGATCCTGCAAGAAGTTATTGGTCTGAGGATTTCTTGGATCGTACATATCACTGTACATTTTGTTCTGAACTTCAAAAGCCCCAGAGCTTTCACCAGGCATCCCAGCTTGAGGGCTACCACCACCAGGTCTACCCATTATCTTGCCGTTAGCGTCGTTAGCTTCCTGAGCAGCCTTTGCCGCTCCTCCTGTATCACCAGCAGCCATTGCTTTGTTGTAGTCTTGGGTGGCTCTAGTCAATGTATCTTGTGGACGTTCTCCCAAGACGGTGTTTGCCAAACGATCACCCGCATTCTCACCCCCTAAACCAAACGCCACGAAGTTAGCGGTGTCGCCTGCGGTGGCGACGGCTGCTCTTGCTGGATCTTGACCAGACAGCAAACGACCACCCAAATTTATAGCGGCTCCGGCTGCGGTGACTGGAACTGCCAGCTTACCCGCGACTCTTGCAATCCCACCAATCAGGGGATTAGACATTACTTTTGCACCCAATCCGGTAGCTGCCTTAACCCCTGATACTGGGTTCTCGACATATCTGCCTGCGGCACTGGCTGCATTCCCAATAAAATTGCGCCCTTGTTGATAAACGTCATAGGCTTTAGCTTTCAGTGGGTTATATCCACCCAACTGTGATCCTGCTGGTACGTTGTAAACCATTATTCCTGTCCTCCGTTATATTGACCGAGTTGCTGTGCGTAGAAAGCGTTGAGCGCTGCTTGCTCCATTGCTCGTTTCTGAGCCTTTTTCACCTGCTCCTCATTGAGTGGCGTGACTGACTCCATGCCTATGACTTGAGAAATCGGCTGACTCGCACCAGCAGGAGCTTGATTGAGTTGAGTCATGGACTGCTGAGGAGCTTGCTGCTGCTGAGAATTGCCACCAAATAGATTGAGTGCCATCGCTCCTGCTCCTACACCAGCCGCTAACTGCACAACAGGCTGAGAGGCTGCGTAGCCAATCTTATTCGCGATCGATAAGTCTGGGGTCTGATAAGTTTCTCTATTTCCAAAGAGTCCTACTTCGTTCGGGTCAAGCTCCCTTTGAAGTCCTCTTAGGCTAAAGCCCTCGATCGCCTCGTTTCTCAAATTGCCAGCCAATCGAGGGATACCCTCTAACCTGGTTATCATCTGATGAATCACTACTGATATCCTCCATACTGCTGCATTGCCTGAGCTTGATATTGAGCTTGGGCTGCACGGCGAGAAGCCTGGTCTTGTAGCTTCTGCATTTCTTGAGGGGTTAGCTGACTCATCATTTGCTGCTGGGCTTGCCTGGGGTCTTGCTGGGCTGAGTCAGGATTGCCCATCTGCTCGGTGGGTGAACTGACAGAATCGAGTCCTAAAGCTTGTGGAATATACATTCCTCCAACCTGACCAACAGCACCCCCGACAAATTCACCGATGTTCTGTCCTGCTTCACCCCCAAGCCGATGACCTAGAGCGCTGCCGCCCCAAGCGCCTGCACGACCAGTAACAGCACTGGCTCCTGCCTCTAACGGTGATGCGCCAAACATCATGCCAAAGCCTGTATCTTCTACGGAGCCTACCGCAAATCTTCCAACAGGATGGTTATACCCTGTTTCCAAAAGCTTCATGACAAGGTTCTTGGGTTTAGCAACCTGTCCAACCTCTTCAAGGACACGCGCCCCGCCTGCAAGCCTTGCAACTCCCCTGCCAACTAAATCAATAATTCCCATCTACGATCGCCTCCTCATTGTTTTAGCTGCCAGCAACGCCCCACCCAATGTACCTGCTGCCGCTAATGCGCCAAGAGGAGTCACACGGTAGCCTGCAATTCTCGCCTCTGGTCCATCTACCCCATCCATCGTGCCCTTAGCCACACCCAATCCTAGAACACCCTGATCTTTAAGATAGTCCTGATACTTGGCATAGGTTTCGTAATTGACATCGGGACGCTCTTGAGTAAACTGTTCCCAGGGAAGTAATCGACCTGTGCGACCGAAGAATCCCCGTTGAATGGTGTAGTCAACTAAAGCATTGTCAGACTGGCGCGGATCATCTGAGTTAGGCGTGACGGCTTGAAACCCCTGCTGCCTTCCTCCTTCTGCAAAGTTGAGCGGGTTAAAGTTGCCACTGCCCAATCCCAATGCCGTCCCTGCTGCATAAATTAAGGGTTGCTTAAGGGCTTCTGGAATCTTGTAGGTAGCAACGGGTTTATTGTCAGCAACTCCAGGAATGCCCAACTGCTCATTGGCATCTGCAATCCGAGTCTTGCCTAATACCTCATGTCCAAAAGTTCCTAGCACATCTAGCGGGTTGATATTCCAGGCAAAGGACTGAGTGCCAAAGCCAACTAAGTCACGAGCTGCACGTCCGACTGGAATGGCTGCACGTTCAGCCAGGTTCAAATCGCTATAGGCTGAAACAGGTTCTAAATTGCCTGTTGCTGGATTCTTTACCAACGTGTCAGGCAGATGAGTTCCGGTTAACAGATCTGAAATGTAAGAATTGCTGTACTTGCCGTCTGTATTGAAGCGCTCG
>Ga0123338_10002149_pt1 | contig 18535 bp, 15 predicted proteins | sample grotaG_FD_89793 | JGI IMG/M metagenome (GOLD analysis project Ga0123338, IMG submission 89793) | Glacier valley bacterial and archeal communities from Borup Fiord, Nunavut, Canada, to study Microbial Dark Matter (Phase II) -... | ecosystem: Environmental > Aquatic > Freshwater > Ice > Glacier ...
AAACAGAAACAGATCAAAGATCCGAAGTTAAGAAGTGCAGATTGTAAATCTGCACTAGCGGGATGAGTTAAAATTGGTTATGTCGTGTACCGATGCTGATTTTAAAGAATGATCTTTTTTGAAGTATTCCCTTTTAAGACTATTGTCGCTCATCCGGCTTACGGGAATAAAATTTATTTCATCACCAGTTCCAGACCAATTCATGTGAAAGCCATCCATTTTCCCATCAGAAATCATTTTCATTTTTTTTTAGGATCATCAATATCAATTTCATATATGCCCTTATAGCCCTTGCTTAAAAGCATTTTAGTCCCATCAGCAGATAGTTTTGGTTGATTAAATCCTTTTTCGGGAAGTTGAATTTCAACAATTTCACCTAATTCAAACGGACAAGTTGCAGAAGAAGAATATTGAATCTTTTGGGCATTAGTTACATATGTTGAAAATATAAGTAGAATGATTATCAAATTTCTCATAGATTTTATTTTAGGAACTACTGACCGAGTAACTTTAGTTTCCAATTCAGGAACAGACCTATTTTATTGTAAATTCATATTAGTGTAAAGTTAGGAAATTATACAATATATTTATTCGGGATTGCAATTCCTTCATTAAAAGGTGCAGATTGTCATTTACTGATGTGGTGACTTCGAGTCTCCCCATTATTAGCAATCACTTTCATAGGTATTTGGCTTCTCATAAAACTTCTTTTTCCTAAATTTCCCATAAATCCCCTTAGATTCTTTAATACTAAACTCTTTTGCTGTTACTTTGTAGTAAGTATTACCATGATGAAAAGATTGAATGAGTAAGTCAAAAATGAAGGAATCCTCGGAAAAGGAATCCAAGGCAAGTGTATTTAGTTTACTCAAACCTTATTCGGGGATGGTCACCTTTCTGGTGGTATTTGCCCTGTTGAGCAATGGTGTAAACTTATTGTTACCTAAGCTCATTTCGCAGGCTATTGATTCCTTTACTGGTGGCCATTTTGTATTTAAGACTGTTGTATTGCAGTTCTTAATTGCATCACTGGTCATTTTTATTTTCACCTATCTGCAAAGTATTGTACAAACTTATGCCTCTGAGAAGGTCGCCTTTGATTTGCGTACCCGATTGTCGGACAAGATTTCGCGGCAGAGCTATAGCTACATTCTTAAAACCAACCCATCAAAGCTTCTAACACACCTCACCTCGGATATCGACTCCATCAAGATGTTTGTCTCGATGGCCGTGGTCACTATTTTTTCATCGGTCTTCATGATTATCGGAACCTGCGTGCTGCTGATCATGATCAACTATAAACTGGCCGTCCCCATTATTACCATCATTCCCATTATTGGTGGTACTTTTTTTATTGTTCTCCGCAAAGTGAAGGTTTTATACAAGCGAAGCCGCGAAATCATTGATTGGCTCAACAAGGTAATTAACGAGAGTATTATGGGTTCAGCCATTATACGTGTGCTCAATTCGCAGCAATCAGAGTATCATAAATTTCTTGAAGCCAATACCGATGCCCGTGATCTTGGCCTTGCCATATTGCGATTGTTTGCAACCTTGATACCGGTAGTCAGTTTTGTGGCTAACCTGGGTATGATAACGATCCTGATGCTGGGCGGTCATTTTGTAATTACCGGCAGCATGACTTTGGGCGATTTTGCAGCCTTCAACAGTTATTTGAGCCTGCTTATCTTCCCGATTCTGATGATTGGGTTTATGAGCAATATTATAGCACAGGCCTCCGCTTCCTATCAACGCATCAACGAAGTGCTGGAAGCGCCTGAGCTTCTGGAAACCGGAACATTGAAGGCATCTCTTCAGGGTAATATCGAACTCGTCAATGTATCTTTGTCTTATGGACAGAAACCGATACTTAAAAATATTTCTTTTTCAGTGAAAGGTGGGACCCATGTGGCTATCATCGGCCCTACTGCCGCAGGTAAAAGTCAGTTGCTCAACCTCCTGACTGATCTGGTGAAACCCGATAGCGGCACCATCTTGTTTGACAATCAAAACGTTGAAAATTACGACAGGGAATCATTTCGCAGTCAGGTGGGATTTGTACTTCAGGACAGCGTTATTTTTAACATGAGCCTTCGCGAGAACATTGCCTTCAGCGATAAGGTAACCGACGCTTCACTTGAAAGGGCAATTAATACAGCTGAACTGATGGACTTCGTAAATTCGCTTCCTGACAAGCTTGATACCATCGTTACTGAACGTGGCACCAACCTTTCCGGTGGGCAGAAGCAACGAATTATGCTTGCACGGGCGCTTGCTATCAATCCCAAAATATTGTTGCTCGACGATTTTACAGCGCGTGTCGATCGTACTACGGAGAAGAAAATCCTGGCCAATCTGGAAATCCATTATCCCGAACTGACACTTCTTTCGATTACTCAAAAGATAGATTCAGTGAAACATTTTGAGCAGATCATTCTGCTTATGGAAGGCGAAGTGATTGCCAAAGGCACTCATAATGAGTTAATGGAAGCCTGCACTGAATACGTTCAGATTTCCAATTCACAACGTAGCACCAGCCATTATGAACTATAACCTCAACGACCTATTTGGTGACAAGGAGCAAAAGAAATCAACCCTGGCTGCTCTTAAAAAGCTGATCAACTTAATTCAGGAAGAGAAAAGAACCATCAGCCTTGCAATGGTGATCATTTTCATCAATGCTGTCCTGAGCCTGCTTGGACCTTACCTGATTGGGCACACCATCGATACTTATATTCAATCAAAGCAATATCACGGAGTAATCTTATTCTCCGGCATTTTGCTTACCATGTATCTGATTGCTTTTGTGACCAATTACCTGCAAATGATTATGATGGGTGGCGTCGGGCAACGGATGCTATTTAGTTTACGCAACGCGGTATTCAATAAACTACAGGAACTGCCGGTTGACTTTTTTAACCAAAATAAAGCGGGCGATCTTATTTCGCGTATTAACAACGATACCGATAAGTTGAACATGTTCTTCTCCCAATCGCTCATGCAATTTATCAGTAGTATTTTTACCATGGCGGGAGCCGGTATTTTTCTGTTGACCATCAATCCCCAACTTGGAGCTGCTGCACTCTTGCCTGCCTTGGTGATCTGGATTTTTACAAAAGCAATTTCGCCCTGGGTGAAAAACAAGAATGCAGCCAACTTAAAAAGCGTGGGGGGCTTGAGTGCCGAAATTCAGGAGAGCCTCAATAACTTCAAGGTCATTGTTGCCTTTAACCGGCGTGATTATTTCCGTAAACGTTTTGATGAAGCCAACCAAAATAACTATGCTACATCGGTCAGCGCCGGATTGGCCAACAATATATTTATACCGGTATACGGACTCTCAGCCAACGTAGGTCAGTTGATCGTTCTGGTATTTGGTATTTACTTGATCATGACCGGAGAGTTCTCCATTGGTCTGCTTATTGGATTTCTGGCTTACATCAATAGCTTTTATCATCCTCTCCGGCAATTGGCCGCCCTGTGGGCCAGCTTCCAGATTGCCATGGCTGGCTGGGACCGTATTTCACAAATCCTTTCACTCGACACCAATCTCTCGGTCACTGAAGAAAAGACCGTGGATTCATCTTCGTCCTATCTTTCATTCCGCAATGTATCGTTTACTTATCCCAATGGGAAAGAAGTGCTGCATCATGTGAGTTTTGATCTTGAGTGTGGAAAGACGTATGCATTTGTAGGCCCTACAGGGGGTGGAAAAACTACAACTGCCTCATTAATTGCCAGATTATATGATGCAACTACAGGATCAGTTATGCTAGATGGGAAAGATATTCGTTCTTACACTCCGGAAGAACGAACAGATAAAATAGGTTTTATCCTTCAGGACCCGTTTCTGTTTACAGGCACCGTGCGTGAAAATATTTTGTATGGCAATCATGAATATAAAAGTTTATCCAATGTGGAGTTTGCTCAGGTCATTCTGGATTCCGGATTGGAGAGTCTGCTCAGTCGTTTCGATGAAGGGCTGGATTCTAAAGTTCAGGCAACCGGAGATGGCATCAGCCTGGGACAAAAACAATTGATTGCTTTTATGCGCTCGGTACTGCGCAAGCCAGGATTGCTAATTTTAGATGAAGCCACTGCCAACATTGATACCATTACTGAACAACTGCTGGAAAGTATACTGCAAAAATTACCCTCCTCTACTACGCGTGTGATCATTGCGCACCGGCTGAATACCATCGAGAATGCGGATGAGATCTTCTTTGTAAACTCAGGTGAAGTGATTCGTGCAGGCTCACTCGATGATGCTGTCAATCTATTGTTACACGGATTAAGGGAGAGTTGAATTGATTTATGCATTATGACCATTAAAAAGGCAACCACACAGGGTTTGCCCCTGCAGGATCTGTCATTCCAGCATTGTGTTTATTTTTTTTGACTTGAGTTCGATCTAAGTCTTGATTACGGAATTACGGAGAATACTTTATCACAGTCTTCCACGATTAAATGCTATAAATCAATTGTTTAGCCTCTTTTCATCGTAAATCGATACTGCATTGTCTTTGAATTTACAAAATGTTCTGGTCCAGTAATATTAATTATAAAGCGCTGTATATATGTACTATAACAATCTATTGTGCATTTTATAGAATGGCAGCACTTTGTTCTAAAAGTTAGAATCTCCGTAATTCATGTAACCCAAGCTGTAAATCCTCAATTGCTCAAATTACATGAATGATTAAAAGAGAAACCATATATTTAAACCTGCTTTCAACCTACATTGATTGATTCATTTGAAAGTGAAATCTCTTACAATATCTTCTGAAAGAAGAGTTCTGTTTTCCATCCATCCATGGTGCGGTGCCAATCTTTTTTTGTCCCTGTAAGTTCAAATCCATTGTTTTTGAATAACTGGATACTGATCATGTTATCCAGCGAAATATTTGCAAACAACTGGTGTAACCTCAAATGGTTGGCCGCATAGTGGCAAAGAAGTTGCAGTGCATCGTTGGCATAACCCATATTACGGTCTTTTTTATCATGGATCAGAATGCCAACGCCTGCCCTGAAATGAAAAGGGTCAAAATCGAAAAGATCAATGGCGCCAACCGCTTTCCCTTCGAGTGTTTCAATAATCATGCGTACCTGCTTGCTTTCATATATATCGTGCTGCGATTCTTTAATATATTGGGCCAAAATATACTTCGAGAATGGCTCAAAGGTATTGCTCACTTGCCATATTTCTAAATCGTTTTCCCACATATACAATAATTCTATATCAGTAGGTTCCAATGCTCTGAAACGAATTTTGCCCAATTCAAGTTTGTCGTTTATCATGATTTTCCTATATTTTTCCAGGCCTTCACTACGATTTCCAGATCGTTCATCAACCTGTAATCCTTTGCGTAAACAATGTTCAGTTCATTTTTCTTTTTATCCTCAATAGTTTTCGGATAAACTGATGCAGGAGAGAGGATGCCTTTTTTGATCGGTGGCAAATGATTTTGAGTGCCCGAGCAGTAGCCAACCCAGCTTTTATTTCCCGAGAATACTTCAGAAATACTACGGTAGAAACCATACTTAGACGCAGCAAACCAAATCAGTCCCGGCGAAAAAGTAAGTAACAAGGTTGATATTATAAGGTCTAAAGCTCTTTTATTTTGTTTATTGTTCTCCTTTGCTATCGAGTTGATTTGAACTACATACAAATCACCGGCAGTTGAAATGGAGTTACTACCAATTATTGATAGGCTTTCAGGAGGTGCAATTTTATAGTCGATGTTTAGATCGCTTAAATCAAGCATAATCCGGATGATATCCTGAGAAGGAATATCTCGGGAAGAAAAAATCAGTTCGTCAATTTTGTTGATTCGTATAATGTCAGGCAACTTTTGAATATTGCCAAGATAGAATTGCTGATGGATAGAACTGTCGGGCGATACAAACCCAACGGTGTCGATTTTTAACCCTGAGTTGGCAATCAGTTCCGAGATCCGTTTTGATTCAGCCACCGCAGCCACCACAGCGATTCGTTTTTGCTTGTCGAGTTCAAGTTCTAATCCTGTCATTCGTAGTTTGTAAAACAAATAACGGTAGGCAGGGAGCACTAAAAATGCCCAGCCTGAACCTAATAACAGCAAAGCCCTGGAATAGCGAATACTATCGTCGACCAGCGAATAAAATATAAGGATAGAAATTGTGCCCCAAAGCAACCCCTTAAAGATTCGCCTGAACTGGATATTTTTACGGTATCCACCATTAAGCCAGATGCAGACAATCCAAATCGCAATATAGATTGGCACAGCTATATGCAAATACTCAGGCGGATAATAGCCCGGCTCGAATTTGTAGGCTTCCCAAGTGGGCAGCAAAATAACGAAGCCCATGTAGATCAAAAATGTATCGGCCAATGGCAGTATAAATGCTTTTAAATACTGCCCGGCCAATGTGAGAAGTGCCCTGAAATAGATAGCCATATTGATCAGGATGGCAGATTGGCGGGCATTTTTTTTCGAAAAATGCTTTTCTGCAAAGATGATCATCGCGTTATAAAACACTCTCACATAATTGATACTGCCTTTTTTAGTGCTTTCGCCTTTATAATGAATAATGGTTGTTAAAGGAAAATAGTAGTTTTTATATCCTCCCTGAGTGATGCGGTACGAAAGGTCAATGTCTTCGCCATACATAAAATAATCTTCATCCAACAGTCCTACTTTGTCAAGTGTTGCACGGCGAAGCAGCATGAAAGCTCCGGCCAGTACATCTACCTGGTGAATCTGATTGTTGTCCAGGTAACCCAGGTGGTAGCGGCCAAATCGTTTGGAACGGGGAAAAAGACTTGAAAGCCCAAACATCTTATAGAAAGCCACTTCCGGAGTGGGCAATCCACGTTTGGATTCAGGTAGAAAATGGCCCTTGCCATCGATCATCTTGACGCCTAACCCACCTGCATCAGGCGTTCTGTCCATAAAGTCTATGATCTTCAGAAAGCTGTCTTCCTGGACCACTGTATCTGGATTCAGCAGTAAAATGTATTCTCCCCTGGCAATCCTGATGGCCTGATTGTTGGCTTTCGAGAAACCCACATTTTCTTTGTTAGCGATCAGGGCAATGTACGGAAACTTTTCAGAAACCATCTGACAGGAGCCATCAACCGAATCGTTGTCAACAACAATAATTTCGGAACTTACCTTCGATGCAGCTTTTATAACGGCATATAGGCACTGTTCCAGAAAATACTTGACGTTATAATTGACAATGACAATTGATAGTTTCATCTCTTTATTGAATGATCGAATCCTCAAAGTTCATCCGGTTCACAATCGATCGGCCAAGGGTAACTTCATCCGTGTATTCCAGTTCATCACCAATGGATACGCCACGGGCCAGAGTCGATATTTTAATATTCAGGTTTTTAAGCTTTTTGTAGATAAAAAAGTTGGTTGTGTCGCCTTCCATTGTGGTGCTCAGAGCAAGTACAATTTCTTCAACACTACCTTCACTAACCCGCGTGACAAGCGATTCAACCTCCAGGTCGGAAGGGCCAATTCCATCCATGGGCGAGATGATACCGCCCAATACATGGTACAATCCGCTAAACTGGTGGGTATTTTCGATGGCCATCACATCCTTGATATTTTCGACCACACAGATAAAGGAGGCATTGCGCGAGGGGTTCGAACAGATATTGCACACATCGGTGTCCGAAATGTTGTGGCAAACTTTACAATGCTTTACTTCAGAGCGTAACTGAAGGAGGCTGTTAGCAAACATTTCTACTTCATGGATATCTTGTTTAAGTATATGCAAAACCAATCTTAAGGCCGACTTTCGTCCAATACCCGGGAGCTTGGCAAATTCATTTACAGCATTTTCCAATAATCTGGAAGGAAATCGGTCGAGGTGCATATTCTATTTTCTTTTTATAAACTTCAAATTTAATCAGCAAATTTTAATAACTCACCTTACGCATGAACAATATAAAAGAAACACGATGAAAAATAATTAAAAAAGGGGAACAATGATGATACTGATCCAATAGATAAACACTGATTTTTCAATTCGTGTTTTTAATTCGTGTAATACGTATTTTTAAAAGATCAGTGTCATCAGTGTTCTCTTTTATCTTTTTTATATGTCATCAGTATTCTTTTTTATAATATATCCGTGTTCTTGCGTAAGGTGAGTTAATAAATAGGATATTCAACCAATTTTCATCTATTTTTTTTATTAAACACAAAGACACATAGAAAACATAGCTTAATTTTTCTATGTCCCTATGTTCTTATTTCTTATTTGTTTTTAATTACTTTTCAATGACCAGATAGAACTTTATTTAGGATGGCTCATTTTACCTATTATTAATGCAGATATTTGGCCACGGTGGTTAATACATCATTCATTCTAATGGGTTTAATCAATACTTCATTGCACCCGGAGTCAAAACATTTTTGTTTATCTTCTGCCATAGCATAAGCAGTTTGGGCGATGATGGGAATATTAAGATCCTTCAACCTGATTTGGGTAGTGGCTTCGTATCCACTAATTTCAGGCAATTGTATGTCCATCAGGATAAGATCAATTTTGGTGGTGTTGAAAATGGTCAATACATCAATTCCATCTTTTGCCCATATTATATTGGCCCCTGTTTTTTGAAGTATGCTATTTAGATACTCATAATTATAAGGAGTATCTTCAGCTACCATGATGGTATAATTGCTAAAATCGTATTTCCCTTGTGTCGGTGGATTGACGGTCGAACGCACCATGGGAATCTTTATTTTATCGTAGGGCAGCGTTAATAAAAAGACACTTCCCTCACCTGCAATGGATTTCACATTGATATCTCCACCTAACAATAAAGCTAAATCTTTACAAATGGATAAACCAAGACCGGACTCAACACTTGAATTAGCATCATCAGAATAATTGAAGCGCTTGAATATATTTTTGATCCGCTCAGGAGCTATCCCTGCACCGGTATCTGAAACAAAAAATCTTAATTTATTGTCACCCATAATGTTATATCCTATATCAATATGCCCTTTTTCTGTATATTTAAGGGCATTCAGAAATAGATTATTTAAGATCTGCCTCAAACGGTAAGGATCCGTGAAAACTACATCATGGTGGGCTTCCTCAGGAAGTTGGAAAATAAGCTTAAGATCCCGATTTTGTTTACGTTTAAGAAAATTGCTATAGGTCATTTCAAGTTCTGAAAACAACTCGCCCAAAGCGCAGGCTTCTTTTTTAATCTTAAGCTCGTTGGCTTCAATTTTTGAAACATCAATAATGTCATCAATCAACCGTAACAAAGCCTGACTGTTTTCTTCTATAATTTCTGAATATTTATTACGCTTTTGTACCGGTAGCTGCTCGTTTTTCATCAATTCGCTAAAGCCAATAATCGAGTTGATCGGTGTCCGGATTTCATGGCTCATATTTGCCAAAAAGTGATTTTTATAAGTATTGGCGCTTTCGGCTTCCTGCTTGGCTTTTTTCAGGTCTCTCTCAATTTTCTTCAGGTAAGTAATGTTTTCAGAAATCTTTACATAATGGGTAATAGTACCGAAATTGTTCCTGATGGGCGAAATACTTGCCAGTTCCCAGTAATATTCACCTGTCTTTTTTCGGTTTTTAAATTCTCCCTGCCATTCGTTTCCTGCACTAATGGTTTTCCATAGTTTTTCGTAAAAACTCTCTGGCTGAAATCCTGATTTCAGCATGTTGGGTTTTTTTCCAAGTATTTCCTGGTCACCCCATCCGGTCACCTTGCAAAATGCAGGATTGAAGAATTCAATATACCCTTCAGTATTGGTGATAATAACAGCAATTGGACTTTGAAGGATTGCCTGGTGCAGTTTTGTATATTCGCTTTCCGATTTTTTCTCTTCCGTGATGTCACGATGAGTCCCAAACATACGGATTGCTTTACCGCTGTTGTCGCGGATTACTGAAGCCCGATTCTTGATCCATACATATTTGCCACTTTTATGCTTCATCCTGAATTCCGCTTCATAAACGTATAGTTCGCTTTTTATGAAGTCATTGAGCGAACGAACCACCCTGTCCTTGTCTTCCGGATGAATCAATTCTTCCCATACTGAAAAATTATTCTTTAGTTCATCGGGATAATATCCGAGAATCAGTTTCCATTTTCGGGAATAGTATGTTTTACCTGTATCGATCAGGTAATCCCATATTCCCAGATCGGTAGCTTCGGCAGCAAGCTGGAAGCGCTGTTCACTTTCCAGTAATTTTTCTTCTCTTTTCTTATACCGGTTGATATTTTTGAGAATAAGCAACACCGATTGTTGCTTGCTAACCGGATCTGTTTCCGGAATAAAAGTCATGTTCCACCACAACTGGTGTTCCAGCTTTTTTAGTTTAACGTCTTCTTCCAGTTTTTTTTGTAATTGAAATGATTTGGTAATCAAGTCTGTAATTTGTGTAGTCTTATCGCCAAACAATTCAATTTCTTCAATTGATTTACCTTTTATCTCACTAGCAAATTCACCTAATTTGGGATAGCAGTTTTTAGAAATTTCGGTCACCTGTAAATCAGGGTTTATCCTGATGAATATTTCCTTGAGTTTTTCAGCCAATGATTGTTGGTCGAATTTTTCGTCCTGAGGCATTTCCTCAAAGCTAAGGATGGTTAATCCTGAAGCAATGGGTGTTACCCCAATGGTTACAGCCGTACTTTTTCTTTCAAAGAATAGATGTCTGATGCGCCGGGCCGTGATTGCCGGCAAAACTTCTTCTTTGAAATAGGCACGGATATTTTTATTCATGCCCTCAATTGTATGAAGCAAGCTGTCGTTTTGATCAATGTTCTCTATCCTGAGAATATGATTTATATGACCCGAAACTTCCTCTATTTGAAGTGTTTCGTTGATCCGTATATAGCCTGAATAATAATTAGTTTTTTCGTTTTGAATGAACATATAAGCATGTGTGTTTATATACCTTAAATTTAAGAAATTAAGTGTTACAAATTGAAAAACCAATGGTTTTTTTTTCTTATAGTTTAAAGAAACTCCATATTTGTGTTTCTTTTCACCCATTTTGTATCACAATTCCCGTTTTGTAATCTATTTTTAAATAGTGGAATAATTAATCAACGAAAAGTATATAAATTTTTCCACATACGTTATAAAATGTTAACAACTATTATTTTTTTAAACGTATTTTGACTGTTCAAACGTTATTTTTCGAATTCCTGAATGATTTCGTCAGAGTTTTTTAATCAAATATTACCTAATAAATGTAGAAGAGCGGATTAGATAATCGTAAGAGGCCATGATCAAAGAGTTTGGTTGTGAAAATCCAATCTAAAAAAAATGATAATAATAGTTGTAAATATTTATAAAAACTGCCTTAAAAAGATATAAATTTGGAAAGGATATGGAAAGAGTTGAAATCATACAAAAAACAGCAGTCTTTATGGCCCGCAACTTTGAATCCGAGGGCAGCGGTCATGACTGGTTTCATATCGACCGTGTGCGGCACTCAGCGCTTCACATAGGACATATAGAAGGAAGTGATTTGTTTATTACTGAAATGGGAGCCTTGTTACACGATTTGGACGATTGGAAATTGACAGAAACTGAATCTCATTTTCCCGCGAAGGCACAAAAGTGGCTTGCTGATATGGGCGTGGAGGCGGAGGATACTATCCTGATTTTAAATATTATTGAGGATGTTTCATATCAGGGGGCAGGCACAGAAACCCCCGTTCGGTCACTTGAGGCGGCTGTTGTCCAGGATGCCGACCGTCTGGATGCCATGGGAGCCATCGGGATAGCACGTACGTTTGCTTATGGTGGCTATAAAAGCAGGCTTATTTACGATCCGGCGGTTGCTCCGGTGATGCATGCCGATTTTCAATCGTATAAAAGCAGTACTGCCCCAACGATCAACCATTTCTTTGAAAAGCTCTTGCTGTTAAAAGATCGTATGAATACAGCTACAGCCAAATCCATCGCCCAACAAAGACATCGGTTTATGGAAAATTATCTGGAACAGTTTTTTAATGAATGGGAAGCAAAAAAATGATAAAACAATCTTATTACAACTACAGCGATGATGAAAATTGAACACATTGCCATTTGGACACGCGATCTGGAAGGAATGCGCAACTTCTATGCTCACTATTTTGATGCCGTGTCAGGTTCAAGTTATTACAATCATTCAAAGGAATTTAGGTCCTATTTTCTTTCATTCGGAGGTGATAGCCGGCTCGAACTGATGGAGATGCCCACCGTCTCGGCCAATAAAAACGACTACCATAAACATAGCTCCGGAATTGCTCACCTGGCTTTTAAAGTCGGAACTCGCGAAAAGGTGGATCTGCTGACCGACCTGTTGCGAACTGACGGATTCGAAATTATAAGCCCGGGAAGAATGACCGGAGACGGGTATTATGAAAGTGCCATTTTTGATCCTGAAAAAAACAGGATAGAAATTGTGGCTTAAGCAGTTCTATAAAATTTATTCACTCCATCAATGGAGAAATATGAAATGGGAGGCTTGGTGTGTTTTTATTGGAACCTATAGGGGATGAGATTGAGTTAAAACTTTTATGTGAATTCATGGTGAAGTCATCCATAATTCATAAGATATTAAGTAGACGATAAGTAGATAATAAGAAGATAATAAGCAGACAATAAGGATTATTACTTATAAGGTACCAGTTAGGTACTACATAAGTTCTCATTTAGTAGTGACTCCTGGATGGCAAAACGAATAGACCAACTAGATTCAAGACATTTTTTTGGAAAAGTAAAACGCAGTTGTATTTGTATATTTTAATGGTGAGTTGCTGATGCCAGAAGCGATATAGGATCTGTGACACGACACTATCTTGAATCTATTAATTACTGAAAATTCCCCTTAGGATAAGTATCAGGTATCAGATTAGTCTTGAGGAGCATAAACAGGATTTGATAGCTTCCTGTTTTTCTATTTCTTACTTAAATAGTTTTCTCCGGCGTAGTTCAATTGTTCATACCATTCTTCCCCATATTGACGGATCAATGGTTCTTTCAGAAATACATACAAGGGTAGCTTTTCACTTTTGCCACATTGGCGACCTGGCTTGCAGATATCAATTTGTTGGTAATTGACCGCATCGAAGCGTTTGTATTTTGTAATGCGGATAGGAAACAGATGGCAGGAAACCGGCTTGCGGAACTTGATTTTTCCATCAAGAAAAGCTTTTTCAAACCCACATTTCAAAATGCCTTTTTCTTCATAAGTATAAACACAGCAGCGGTTTTCTACCAGGGGCGTTACAAGATCACCTTCAAAATCTATTACAGCAAATCCTTGAGTTTTGATTTCATTCTGATGGACTTGCGAAAGATATGGTAGAACTTCAGGATAAGCCTCCTCAATGGCTATTGCCTCTTCCGCAGTAACGGGAGCGCCTGAATCGCCTTCTACACAACATGCTCCTTTGCATTTTAGTAAATCACATAAGAATTGTTTCTCTAAAATATCAAGGCTGACAATGGTGTTCCCGATTTCGAGCATACAGAAAATAGTTTAAAGTTTCAAGTTCCAGGTTCAAAGTTTCAGGTTCAAAGTTTCAAGTTGCGTGCCGATGGTGGAGCAACTTGAAACTTTGAACTTGAAACTTTGAACTTTATTTTGTTATCAAAACATTGCCTGTCATTTCTAAAGGAATTTGCAAACCCATGATTGAAAGTAGGGTAGGGGCTACATCCGCCAGAATGCCGTTTTTGATTTTGGCATTTTTGTTTTCAGAAACGTAGATACAAGGAACCGGATTCAGTGAATGGGCTGTATTGGGCGATCCGTCTGGGTTAATAGCGTTGTCGGCATTTCCATGATCAGCAATAATGATTATTTCATATCCCCCTTTTTGAGCAGCTTCAACAACCGCTTTTGTACAACTGTCGACAGCAGAAATTGCTTTGACAATGGCATCATAGACGCCTGTATGTCCTACCATATCGCCGTTTGCAAAATTAAGGCATACAAAATCTGCGGTCGCATTGAGCAATTCAGGAACAATCAGGTCACGAACCACAGGAGCCGACATTTCTGGTTGAAGATCGTAGGTGGGAACCTTGGGTGATTGAGCCAGCAATCTTTTTTCACCTGGGAATTCCAGTTCGCGGCCACCGCTAAAAAAGAAGGTGACGTGTGCATATTTTTCCGTTTCTGCAATGCGGATTTGTTTCAATCCGGCTTTCGAAACAATTTCGCCCATCGTATTATCTAAGTTGGGCTTGTTGAATATTACATTGACATTTTTGAAGTCGGCTTTGTAATTGGTCATGGTATACCACTGCAATGGAATGGTTTTCAATCCAAATTCCGGTAGGTCCTGCTGAGTAAAAGCAATGGTAGTCTGGCGCAGACGGTCGGTGCGGAAATTGAAACATATTACCACATCATTTTCCTGAATGGTTGCCAATGGATTGCCGTACCCATCAACCATTACAATGGGTTTCATGAATTCGTCGGTCACCCCGGCATCATACATTTCCTGAATAGTTTTCAGCAAGTCTGTCGATGGGGTACCTTTCCCTTGAGTGTATAAATCGTAGGCTAATTTAAAGCGGTCGTAGTTTTTATCACGATCCATTCCGAAATAGCGGCCAATTAGAGAAGCAAATTTACCGTTGGTTCCTTCAAGGTTTTTCAGATCTTCTGTCAGAAATCCAAGGCCAGAACGGGGGTCTGTATCGCGTCCATCAGTAAGTCCGTGGATGAAGGTATTTTTCAAACCCATATCAGTGCCAATCTGGCAAAGGGCCACCATGTGTGAACTTAAAGCATGAACACCGCCAGGGCCAATCAATCCAATCAGGTGAACATTTTTATTGTTTTCTTTTGCATAGGTGAATGCTTTCACGATCTGTGGCTCACTCCAAAGCGCTTTATCACGGATAGACTTGGTAATTTTTACCATGTCCTGATACATTACCCTTCCGGCACCGATGTTGAGGTGTCCTACCTCCGAGTTACCCATTTGTCCATCGGGCAAACCCACATTTTCACCACTTGTAAGCAATTGTGAATGTGGATAGGTGGCATTCAGGTAATCCAGAAAAGGAGTAGGTGCGGTTGCAATTACGTCTCTCTTTGTACCATCGCCGATTCCCCAGCCATCGAGGATCATTAAAAGTGCTTTCTTATGGGTTGTCATAACTTATAGTCGTTTTTAAATAATAAACAATTGATTTACAAAAGTACCCTTTTTCCATCAGCTTTGGAAATAAAGGGTTAGCTCTTAATGTGAATTAACAATTAGCTTTTATTTCAGTGTTCAGTTTACAGTGTTCAGTTTACAGTGATCAGTATTCAGTTTGCAGTTTACAGGAATTAAAAAGACTCTGCCCGAAAGTATCATTCAAGCAAAGTCTTCTCCAAAAGATACTGTACAATTTATTTTACCAGCGTGGCATCTTCCATGATCAGTTCATAAAAATAACCATACCCAAAATCTTTCTTCAGACTGATGTTTCCTTCAAAAGTTACTACCTCGTCCAGTTTCACAATGTCGAGCGTGGTAACAGTGAGGTCAAAGTTTTCGGAATCTGCGGTACCATCCTGAATATGAATCCAGTTTTTACCCATCACTCCTTCATTCATTTTAACAACCTGCCCTTTCATTTTGATCTTTTTACCTTCAAAGTTACTTCTGTCAGCATACAATTTGGCAATTGTAAGTCCATCCTGAGCCGGAGCAACTGTAACTCCTTGCTTTTTGGCATCAGCATTTTTTACCGGTTTCATTGCCTGCGGGGTTTGAGCCCCTGCAACGCTCTGTTCTTTGCTTAATCCCTGGACGAAGAAAATGGATTCAAAAGTACGATTCAATTCTTTACTGTTGAAATTGTTCATCTCCATGGCCTGCTCGTAGTAATAAACTTCTCCCGGGGTGGCTTCCTGATGATTCACAGCCATCCAGAATTCCGCATTATTTTCACTTACTTTCAAATAGGTATAATTGGAAGTCTGAATAACTTCTTCCACTTTCACCTGATGTATTGAAGGGTTGGCAAGCGTTTGAGCAGTAGGAACCTTGTTCTTTTTTACACAGCCCGTAAAAGCTACCAGAATTGCAATGATTACTAAGAATGATTTCATATTTAATATTTTAATTATTTACAATTTTCTATGAGGGGTTAAAAATAATATTTGTAACGATACAAATTTTGCTTTTATTTTATTTGAATAAATAACTTGCCTGATTCACTAATAATCTGAAATCTTTTATCTTTATTTTCCATTATATGAGCACAATAAATTGTAATTTTAATTGACATTTAATTATCGATTAAAAATACATAAAAAAAACCAATCAATCAAGTAGTATTAATTATGGAACAAACTATTAAAGATCAAAACTTAGATCATGTAAACGGAAAAACAAACCGGCGCGCTTTCATTAAGAAGTCAGCTGTATTGTCAGGTGGCTCTATGATTGCTTTGTCCATGTTGCCGTCAATGAACCTGGATGCACAGATTACCCATTCTGATGATCCGCAACTTTACACTGAAACCATCAAGTATGCAGGTGAAACAGGACCTGTAATCGCTTATCTGGCGAGACCAAAAGGCACAAGTAAATATCCGGCAGTCATTGTGATCCATGAAAACAAAGGGTTACAGCCACACATTAAAGATGTTACCCGTCGTATGGCCCTGGAAGGTTTTGTAGCCTTGGCGCCAGATGGACTTTCGTCACAGGGTGGAACTCCTGAAGACCCTCAGGAAGCTGGTCCTATGTTTCAGAAAATGGACTATGAAGCCATCAAAAAGGACTTTACCGCCGCGGTTGCCTATCTAAAAACTAATCCGTTGACTACCGGCCATGTAGGGTGTACCGGTTTTTGCTGGGGTGGTGCAATGACCAACCAGGTTGCAGTAAATTCACCCGATTTGATAGCTGCCGTACCATATTATGGCTCTCCACCAAAGGAGGAAGATGTGCCTAAGATTAAAGCAGCCTTGCTTTTGCATTATGCCGGCAATGACGAGCGCATCAATCAAGGCATTCCAGCTTACGAAGCAGCGTTGAAAAAAGCAAATGTTGATTACAAGCTTTTTATGTACGAAGGAGCACAACATGCTTTCAACAATGATTCTAATCTTGAAAGATACAACAAGGAAGCCGCCGATTTGGCATGGAATCGAACCATTGATTTTTTCAAGGAGAAGCTGAAATGAAAAAGTGGGCAGTGGTCAGTATTCAGAGGTCAGTTGGCAATAAAAGTTTTCAGTCATCAAAGGAATAGCAAAGTACCAACTACTTAGGCGACGGTAAACTGCCCACTGCCCACTGGCCACTTTTCCACACTTCAGACACTTCCTCTATAAACGGTTTGCTGTGCGTGAAAAAAAATTTGTACCCTTCACATAAATAATTCAGACCCGGTTTGCCATCTGGAGTTTGGATAAACCTATCTTTGGGGCAAGCGCCATTACACATGTCCAGCACTTCGCATTCAAGGCAGAAGTAGGGTAAGGTATCACGTTTTTTCATTCCAAAAGCTTTCTGACTGCGACTTTCGAGTAATTCGACCAATGAAGTTTGACCGATGTTGCCAATCAGGTGATTTTCATCTACGTAATGATCACATGGATAAAAGTCTCCATTGCGTTCTACTACCGGCACATTTCCGCAGGTTCTTTTAAATATACAAATGGTGTGTTCCTGATCAAAAGCAGTCCGCAACGCTTCCTCGAAAATCTGTATTTTAATTTCTCCAATATCAAATGCCTTCCATTCATCGAAAATAGTGCATAAAAAATGACCAAATGCCTTTGCTGAAACGGATCGTTCAGAAGCCACATTTTCACCCGAAGGCAGTCTTTCAACCAAAGGCAGAAAAGTAAGGAATTTACACTGAAGCTCTTTGAAGAACCTGTAAACCCGTATGGGCTTCTCAACATTCACAGCATTCACCACACACAGTATTTCACAATGAATGCCATAGGTTTTTAAAAGCTCATATCCACGGATAGTTTCCTCAAAGCTGGGATTGCCTTCCTTTGTATTGCGGAAAACGGACTGTAAATCTTCAGGGCCATCGATACTGATGCCCACCATGAAATTTTCGGCAGCCAGAAACTGGCACCAATCGTCATTCAATAAAGTACCGTTGGTTTGCAATCCGTTAACAATCAGGCAATCTTTGGGCTTATGCGTTCGTTGAATTTCAACAATACGCTTAAAGTATTGCAAACCGGCCATGGTAGGTTCTCCACCATGCCATGAAAAAAATATATCGGGTCCCGGGGAAGCATTGATGTGCTGCACAATATAATCTTCCAGCAATTCATCTGGCATGCGCGCATTCCCTTTTTCAGGGTTCAGTGCGCCACTTTTCAGATAATAGCAATATTTACAAGCCAGGTTGCACAAGGCCCCAACGGGCTTCACAAATACCTGAAAATCGGATGCGGCTTTCTTCATAACATTCTTTGTTCTTGATAATGAAATAGTTTCATAAATCGGCGTTCTATTTTTGTCGTGAATTAAATTAATTCTATCAGAATTAATTTATAGAAAAATACGACACCAAAGGTT
>Ga0123338_10002150_pt1 | contig 18534 bp, 13 predicted proteins | sample grotaG_FD_89793 | JGI IMG/M metagenome (GOLD analysis project Ga0123338, IMG submission 89793) | Glacier valley bacterial and archeal communities from Borup Fiord, Nunavut, Canada, to study Microbial Dark Matter (Phase II) -... | ecosystem: Environmental > Aquatic > Freshwater > Ice > Glacier ...
AGCGCGTCGACACCGAGCAACGCAACGAGCGCTGGCTCGATCCCGCCGACGCCGACGGAACGCAGCTCGACGTCGCTGCGCGGCAAGTCGTCGGTCGGATGCACGTCGCCCCACTGGATGAGGAGCGGCACCGCGCCCGCGGCATGTCGACGACCTCCGGCGGCGAGCGCGATGCGCCAGCGCAGCAAGCCGCACGCCGTCATGCGCTCGGCATCGACCACCGGACCGGAGTCGAAACCGGAGTCGCGCAGGACTGCCGTCGCGGCGACGATGTCGCCGGTCCGTGCGACCCAGTGAACGAGCTTCGGCCCCGCGGCGATCCGCGCTTGCAGCTCGGGGCGATCGAGATCGAACCAGCGCGCCCGCGGTGGCGAAGGCGCATCGGGGTCGATCGCGATGAGCTCGATGTACGCGCGTGGGAAACGCGGCGACGAGACCGCGACGAGGCGGTTGTGCGTGCCCATCAGCGCGTGCCGGCCGCCAGCCGCCGGCGTGCAGCCGAGGATCGCTTCGCACCAGGCGCGGCCGTCGTCGAGCGTGCGGCACGCGACGACAAGGTGGTCGAGCTCGATGCGTGCGGCAGCGGCCTCGCTCACAGCTCGACGTCGCCACGGATGCAGGTGACGGTTTCGCCGCCGACCCAGATCGTCGCCCCTTCGCGTGCGATGCGGACGCGGCCGGCACGGCCGAGGCGTGTGCCCTGCGCAGCGAGGTAGCGATCGGGCGCGCGGCCGGTCGCGATCAGCCACTCGGCCAGGCCGGCGTTCAGGCTACCGGTGACCGGATCCTCCGAGAACGCGGGGCGGCCGACGAAGCCGCGCACCTCGAACGCGCACTCGCCACCGGCCGGATGCGCGCCGACGACGCCGATCGTGCGAAAGCGCCCGAGCAGCCCGCCGTCTGGCTCGGTCCCGAGCACCGTCGCCGCCGAGTCGAACAAGAGGCCAAGCCAGCGCGGACCGTTGGTCAGCCACTGCGCGTCGATCAGTCGTTCGCGCGGCACCTTCAGCGCGGCGAGCGCGGCAGCGAGGTCGTCGTCGCAGACCACTTCGCGCACGAGCGGCGGTGCCGCGAACGCGGCCGACATCCCTTCGCGCCGCAAGCGCACGAGGCCGACGCCGCATTGCTGCACGACCTCGCGGGCGCGCTTCGCGATGCCGCCGCGCTCGAGCCACGCGTGGCAGCTGCCGAGCGTCGGATGACCGGCGAACGGCAGCTCGCCGCCCGGCGTGAAGATGCGCACCCGGTAGTCGGCGGCCGGATCGGTCGGGGCGAGCAGGAAGGTCGTCTCGCTCAGGTTCGTCCAGCGCGCGAAGGCCTGCATGCGCGCGTCGTCGAGCGCATCGGCGCCGTGGACGACGGCGAGCGGATTGCCGAGCAGCGCCGTGCCGGTGAAGACGTCAACCTGGGTGAAGGCGAAGCGCGTCATGGCGCGACGCGCTCGTAGCGGGACCGCGCGGCGACGCCTGCGACCGGGGCGCGCGCCCCAGACTCCGCCTGCAGATCGCGCAAGGCCGCCGCGAGCGAGGCGATGCCGCGCTCGATCGCCTCCGCAGCGACGGTGACGAACGAGAGCCGGAGCGTGTTCGAGCGCGGCGCGACGGCGAAGAACGAGGTGCCCGGCACGAAGGCCACGCCGCGCTCGACCGCCTTGGCCAGCAGCGCGTCGCTGTCGACTCCCGTCGGCAGCTCGACCCAGAAGAACATGCCGCCGCCCGGCGTGCGCCAGCGGCAGGCGAGCGGACCGCTCGTCGGCAGATGGGCGGCGAGCGCGGCCTGCATCGCGTCGCGCTGCTGGCGGTAACGGGCGCGGATGGTCGGCACGTGAGTGTCGAGAAAGCCGGTCTTGACGATCTCGTGGACGATGCGCTGGTTGAAGCCCGGCGTATGCAGGTCGGCGGCTTGCTTGGCCTCGACCAGTTTGTCGAGGAGCGCCGGCGGCGCGACGACGTAGCCCAGCCGCAGCCCCGGCACGAGGACCTTCGAGAAGCTGCCGAGGTAGACCGTGCCTTCGGGCCAGAGCGAGGCGATCGGCGCCGGCGGCGGTGCGTCGTACCAGAGGTCGCCGTACGGGTTGTCCTCGACGATCGGCACGCCGGCCGCTTCGGCGGCGCGCGCGAGCTCGACACGACGCGAGACGCCGATCTGCCGGCCGCTCGGATTCTGGAAGTTCGGCAGCGCGTAGAAGAAGCGCGCGCTGCGTGCCGCAGCGAGCGACTCGGGACGCGGACCGTCGTCGTCGCTCTCGACGGTCGTGAACTCGGGCTCGTAGGCGACGAAGGCCTGGAGCGCTCCGAGGTAGGTCGGCGATTCGACGGCGACACAGCTTCCGGCATCGATCAGCACCTTGCCGACGAGATCGAGCCCTTGCTGCGAGCCGGTGGTGATCAGCACCTGGTCGGCGCTCGCGAGCACGCCCTGGCGCTGCATCTCGCCGGCGACCCACTCGCGCAGCGGTCCGAATCCCTCGCTGCCGGCGTACTGCAGTGCTTCGCGCGGCGTGTCGCGCAGCACGCGCTCGGTCGCCTCGCGCATCGCCTCGACCGGGAACAGGTCGGCCGATGGCAGGCCGCCGGCGAGCGAGATGATCCCGGGCCGCTCGGTCAGCTTCAGGATCTCGCGGATCGCCGACGGGTTCATGCGCTCGGTGCGCGAGGCCAGGCGCCAAGGGCCGGACGAAGGTTGGCGGGTCATGACGGTGTCCTCCAGGACGGTGAGATCACCGCGCGCGCTGGGGGTGCTTGCGGCGGGAACGACGACGTGCGCTGCCGGACGGCGCCGACCGACATCCTGCGCCCGAGGACGACGACCGCGACGACGGCGGCCGCGAACAGCAGCATCGCCGGATCGAGACGCTCGCCGAGGATCGGCACGGCGAAGAACATCGCCAGGAACGGTTGCACGGCCTGCACTTGGCTCACGCGCATCGTGCCGCCGAGCGCGAGGCCGCGGTACCAGGCGAAAAAACCGAGCCACATCGAGAACACGGTGACGTAGGCGAAGCCGCCCCAGGCGGCCGTGCTCGCGCCGTGCTGGGGCCAGACGAGGAGCGTCGCCGGGATCGTCAGCGGCAGGCTCGTCACGAGGACCCAGCAGATCGCGCTCTCGGGTGGCATCTCCTCGGCGAGACGCGCGCCGGCGACATAGCCGATCGCGGCACTGAAGACCGACGCGAGCAACAGGCCGTCGGCGATCACGAGATGACCGCCGCCGCTCCACGCGGCGAAGGCGACGACGAGCGTGGTGGCGACGACGGCGCAGGCCCAGAAGCCGCGCGACGGTCGTTGCCGCAGCCAGAGCGCGGCGACGAGCGCCGTGGCGAGCGGCAGCACGCCCGCGACGACGGCGGCATGCATCGCGTCGACGCGGCGCAGCGCGAGCGCGAGGAACAGCGGAAAGCCGACGACGGTGCCGAGCGCCGAGACGAGCAACGCCGGCAGGAGGTGGCGGCCGGGCCGGCGTGCGTGCATGGACCAGAGCCACGCGCAACTGAGAAGGCCTGCACACGCGGCGCGGCCGGCGGTGACGAAGAGCGGCGGCAGCTGCGGATCGGCGGCGGTGCCGACCGCCAGACGCGTCATGGGCAGCGTCAGCGAGAAGATCGCGACGCCGAGCAGGCCGAAGGCAAGACCGCGCGTCTCGGCGGACGCCGTTCGCGGGGAGGTGATCGCGGAGTCGCTCATGGAGACGGTGCCGTGGACAGGACTGTCAGTGTAGAGCCGCCACCAGCACAGTACCGGTACACTTCGGTTCATGACGCGCGTTGCTGTATCGGTCGCCGCGCCGGCACGACCGGCACGACCGGCACGACCGGCGCGCGAGGTGACGCGACCGGCGAGCTCGCTGTCGCGCCGCTCCGACATGACGCTCGTCGAGCAGCTGACACGGCGCTTCGCCGAGCACATCGGCCAGCGCCTGCTGGCGCCGGGCGCGCGCCTGCCGTCGGTGCGCGAGTGCGCGCACCACCACGCGGTCAGCCCGCACACCGTCGTCGCCGCCTACGACCAGCTACAGGCGCAAGGCCTCGTCGAGGCGCGCTCGCAGCGCGGCTTCTTCGTGCGCGAGCGCGATCCGCGCGCAGTCGGCGGCGCGCGGGCGGGCGTTGCGGCCGCGTCGCCGGTCCGGCCGCTGCCGAACAGCGCGACGGCGCTGATCCGCGGCATGTTCCAGGCACCCGGCGGACGGTCGATGCCCGGCCTCGGCACGCTGCCGGCGGAATGGCTCGACGCCGCGATGCTGACCGCTGCGATGCGGCGCGCCAACGCGGGCGGGCAGGCGGCGGCGTTCGCGCTCCACTACGGCGATCCCGCCGGCGAGCTGCGTCTGCGCGAGGCGCTGGCGACGAAGATCGCCGACTTCGGCGTGGTCGCGTCGTCGGAACAGATCGCAACCACGATCGGCGCGACCCAGGCGCTCGACATCGTCACGCGCACGTTGCTGCGCGCCGGCGACAGCGTTCTCGTCGACGAGCCCGGCTGGTCGGTCGAGTACGCGCGCCTCGCGGCGCTCGGCATGCGCGTGCTGCCCGTGCCGCGCGGCGAAAGCGGTCCCGACGTCGCCGCGATGCGCCGGCTGATCGAGGCGCAGAAGCCGGCAGCGCGGCCGCGCCTCTACATCACCGTCTCGGTCCTGCACAACCCGACCGGCGCGTCGCTCAGCCTGCAGTCGGCGCACCGCGTGCTGCAGCTCGCGACCGAATTCGACCTGCACATCGTCGAGGACGACACCTACGCCCATCTCGCGCCGGCGCATGCGCCCCGACTCGCGGCGCTCGACGCGCTCGAGCGAACGATCTACGTCTCCGGCTTCTCGAAGATCCTGACGCCGAACTGGCGTGTCGGCTTTCTCGCCGCGCCGGCCGCGCTGATCGATCGCTTCGTCGACACCAAGCTGCTGACGACGCTGACGACGCCGAGCGGCGGCGAGCTGGCGATGGCGCACTGCCTCGAGCAAGGCTGGCTGCGCCGACATGCCGAGCGTGTGCGTGTGCGCCTCGCGGCGGCGCGCGAGCGGACGACGAAGCTGGCGGAGTCGCACGGCTGCAGCTTCGCGGCGCCGCCGCACGGCCTCTTCGGCTGGGTCGACACCGGCGTCGACACCGAACGACTCGCCCACACGCTGATCGACGACTGGCTGATCGCGCCTGGCTCGATCTTCCATGCCGAGCCGCGGCCGACGACGCTGATGCGGATCAACTTCGCGACCTCGCAGGACCCGCGCTTCTGGAAGGCGCTGGTCGCGGCGCGGACGCGCCTCTGACGCGACCCTAGCGAGGCGGCAGCGCCTCGAACGCGGCCGACTGCAGGGCCGACGGATCGACGAACTGCGCTTGCGCCGCCCAGCCGCCGCTCGTCTCCTCGACGACGGAGGCGACGTCGTTGCCGAGAAATCCCGCGTCGCGCGAGAACTGCTGGTTGTCGCCCTCCAACAGCAGCGCGCCGTTGACGTAGACACCCGGGCGACGGCGCTGTAGCCGACCTTGAGCAGCCTCGTCGCCGTCCCGGTGGATGGGACCTCGAAGCGCGCGACGACGACCTGCGCGCCCGCCTTCTTGGCGCCGACGCGGCCGAGGTCGGCGATGCCGTGCGCTTCGACGGCGAGGCTGGCCCGGCGCACGCCCGACCAGTCGCGTGCGGCCTTGCGGCGGGCGCGACGCGGTAGCGAAAGTTCGCGCAGTAGACCTGGCCGCTTGCCGTTTTCTTGCGCCGCGGTCGCGTCGATCTGGATCGCGCCGTGCCGCGTCGTCGCCTTCAGGTGCGGGATGCGCAGCGAGCGCCGTCCGTTGACGAAGATGTCGGCCGCGTCGTCGTCGACCTCGACCCGGATGTGATTCCAGCCGCCGATCGCGTAGGTCTCCCCGCTGCCGAAGTCAATTCCGCTCGGCTTGGAAGGCGACGCCGTGTTCGATCGAGCCGGTCTCCAGGTCGACGCCGGGCAGCGTCGCGCCTCCCGCGTGCATGCGCAGCGCCGGCAGGCCGAGGTAGGTCGCGGGCGCGGTGCCTTCGCTCTGGAGGTCCCAGCGCGCGGCGTCGAGCGGCACGGCGACCCAGTCGGCGTCGGCGGCACGTGCGACCGGCACGGCGAGCGTGCACGAGGCGATGGCGGCGAGAAGGAAACGCAGCGGCTGGCTCATGGCATCTCGCAAAGAGTGGCGAGTAGATGCAGATGCAGATGCATCTACCTGCGAGCGCAGCCTGTCGCGCGGGTGGCGAAAAGCGTCGCTAGGTCGCGCCGAGCGCCTCCCAGCGCTCGAGCGCGACGAGAAGCTCGTCGTCGATCTGGGCGTAGCGCATCTGCGCCGATTCGGCACGCACCGGATCCTCGGCGTAGAGATCGGCGCTGGCGAGGATCGCGCCGAGATCCTTCTGCTCGGCCTCGAGCGTCTCGATCCGCGCCGGCAGTTCGGCGAGCTCGCGCTGTTCCTTGTAGCTGAGCTTTCTCGGCTTGCCGGCGGCGGCGACCTTCGACGCGATCATGGCCGGGGCGATCGTCGCGCCCGGCGCCGTCGCGCGCCGCCCTTTCACGGCCGCGGCTTCCTTCTTCTCTGCCTCCTCGCGCAAGGCCGTCGCCCGGCCGCGCTGGAGCTTCCAGTCCTCGTAGCCGCCTTCGTACTCGCGCCAGAGGCCCGGCTCGGTCTCGCCTTCCCAGGCGATCGTGCTGGTGACGACGTTGTCGAGGAAACGCCGGTCGTGGCTGACGAGGAACACGGTGCCGGCGTACGCCTGCAGCAGCTCTTCCAGCAGCTCGAGCGTGTCGATGTCGAGGTCGTTGGTGGGCTCGTCGAGGACGAGCACGTTGGCCGGCAACGCGAGCAGGCGCGCGAGCAGGACGCGGTTGCGCTCGCCGCCCGAGAGCGTGCGCAACGGGGAGTTGGCACGCGCCGGCGAGAACAGGAAGTCGGTGAGATAGCTCATCACGTGCTTCCTGCCGCTCGCCGTCTCGACCCATTCGCTGCCGGGACTGACGGCATCGGCCAGGGTCGCGTCGAGATCGAGCGCGCTGCGCATCTGGTCGAAGTACGCGACCTCGATGCGCGTGCCCTGGCGCACCGTGCCCGAGGTCGGCTGGAGCTGGCCGAGGATCAGCTTGAGCAGCGTCGTCTTGCCGGCGCCGTTCGGGCCGATCAGGCCGACCTTGTCGCCGCGCAGGATCGTCGCGGAGAAGTCGTCGACGATGACCCGTGCCTCACTCGCCGGTCGCCCCGCCGCCGGCGGGAAAGTCATCGACACATGCTTCAGCTCGGCGACAATCTTGCCGCTCGGCGTGCCCGAGTCGGCCTCGAGACGGACACGGCCGAGCGATTCGCGCCGCGCCTGTCGCTGCGAGCGCAGGACTTGCAGCCGCTGGATCCGACTGACGCTGCGCGTGCGGCGCGCCTCGACGCCCTTTCGGATCCAGACCTCTTCCTGCGCCAGCAGCTTGTCGGCGCGCGCGCTCGCCAGCGCCTCGGACGAGAGCTCCTCCGCCTTCCTCGCTTCGTACGCAGTGAACGCGCCGGGATAGCTGCGCAGGACGCCGCGGTCGAGCTCGACGATGCGCGTCGAGATCGCGTCGAGGAAGGCACGGTCGTGGGTGACGACCATCACGCTGCCCTTGAAGCCGACGAGCAGCTCCTCGAGCCAGGTGATCGAGTCGAGGTCGAGATGGTTGGTCGGTTCGTCGAGCAACAGCACGTCGGGCACGGCGACGAGCGCGCGCGCGAGTGCGACGCGCTTCTTCGTGCCGCCCGAGAGCTCGGCGATCGTGCGCGCGCCATCGAGATGGAGCTGGGCCAGCGTCGTCTCGACGCGCTGCTCCCAGTTCCAGGCATCGAGCGCCTCGATGCGCGACTGCAGCGCGTCGAGGTCGGCGCCTTCGGCGTGGGCCTCGTACGCGTCGCGCACGACGCGCGCCTCGGCGACGCCTTCGCCGACGGCGTCGAACACCGTGCCGCCGACCTCGAACACCGGCTCCTGCGGCACGTAGCGGATGCGCACGCCCTGCGTCTGCTGCAGGAGGCCGTCGTCGAGCTTCTCGAGCCCGGCGATGACCTTCATCAGCGACGACTTGCCGGTGCCGTTGCGGCCGATCAGGCCGATGCGCTCGCCGGTCTCGAGCGACAGCGACGCGCCGTCGAGGAGCGCGACGTGGCCGTAGGCGAGATGCGCGTTGGAGAGGGAGAGGACGGCCATGGGTCGCAAGCGGCGCGAAAGCGCCTCGAAAGAAATTGAATCAGGCGAGCAAGCGCTCGAGCGCGTCGACGAACATCGCGGCGACGTCGAAGCCGGTCTGCTGCGTGATTTCCTGGAAGCCCGTCGGGCTGGTGACGTTGATTTCGGTCAGGCAGTCGCCGATGACGTCGAGGCCGACGAGCAGCAGACCGCGACGCGCGAGCACCGGGCCGACCGCTTCGGCGATCGCGCGGTCGTGCGCCGAGATCGGCTGCGCCACGCCCTTGCCGCCGACCGCCAGGTTGCCGCGGATCTCGCTGCCCTGCGGGATGCGCGCCAGCACGTGCGGCGCGGGCACGCCGTCGATCACGAGGATGCGCTTGTCGCCCGCGGTGATCTCGGTGAGATAGCGCTGGGCCATCACGGTCGTCGTGCCGTTGCGGTTGAGCGTCTCGATGATGCTGCCGAGGTTGAGGCCGTCGGGGCCGACGCGGAAGATCCCCATGCCGCCCATGCCATCGAGCGGCTTCAGGACGATGTCGCGGTGCTCGCCGTGGAAGCGCTTGATCGCCGCCTCGTCGCGCGTGACGATGGTCGGCGTGATGAACTCGGGGAACTCGAGGATCGCGAGCTTTTCCGGATGGTCGCGAAGCGCACGCGGGCTGTTGAAGACGCGCGCGCCTTCGCGCTCGGCCTGGCCGAGCAGGTGCGTCGCGTAGAAGAATTCGGTGTCGAAGGGCGGGTCCTTGCGCATGACCACCGCCGACACGTCGGCCAGCGCGATCGGCGCGGCCTCGGCGGCTTCGACGAACCAGGCGTCGCCGCCCGGCGCGGCGAGCGTGATCGCGCGCGAGCGCGCTTCGACCCGGCCGCCGCGCTGCCAGACGAGATCCTTCGGCTCGCACGCGAGCAGCGCGTGACCACGCGCCGCGGCCGCGTGCATCATCGCGAAGGTCGTGTCCTTGTAGGTCTTGAAGGTCTCGAGCGGATCGGCGACGAAGAGCAAATTCATGGGCGGGTCGTCAGGAACTAGGGGCCGACGCGCGTGCAGTCGGCGCCGGGCCGCCACTGTTGCACAACCAGCGCCAGCGTGCCGGCGACGATGCCCCAGAACGCAGAGCCGATGCCGAAGAGCTTCAGCCCCGAGAGCGTGACCAAAAAGGTGATGAGCGCGGCCTCGCGCAGCCGCTCGTCGCGCACCGCCGCCGCGAGACCGGTGCCGATGGTGCCGAGCAGCGCCAACCCGGCGATCACCGCCACCAGCTCACGGGGGAACGCGGACAGGAGGCCGGCGACCGCCGCACCGAAGGTGCCGACGATGCAGTAGATCAATCCGCACGAGGCCGCCGCGACCCAGCGCCGCGCCGGATCGGCGTGCGCCTCGCGGCCCATGCAGATGGCAGCGGTGATCGCCGCGAAATTGAGCGCGAACGCACCGAAGGGCGCCAGCAGCAAGGTCGCGATGCCTGTGATGACGATGATCTTCGAGACCGGCATCGCGTAGCCGGCGGCGCGGATCACGGCGACGCCGGGCAGGTTCTGCGACGCCATCGTCACGACGAAGAGCGGCAGCGCCAGGCTCACTGCCCCGCGCCAGGTGAAGACCGGCGCGGTGAAGACGGGCGTCGTCGGCACCCAGGGCACGACCGCGGCGCGCAGTGTCCCGCTCATGGCGGCGACGGCGATGCCGACCACGAGCACACCGACGACGGCGTAGCGCGGCCACCAGCGCCGCCCGCAGAGATAGGCGACGAGCATCGCGAGAACCAGCTCGAGCGACGAGCCCGCGGCCGCGAACGCATCGAGGCCGAAGCGTGCGAGCACGCCAGCGAGCAAGGCGCCGGCGAGCGGCAGCGGAATCCTGTCCATCACGCGCTCGAACCAGCCGGTTGCGCCGACCGCGATCACGAGCAGCGCGAAGACGATGAACGCGCCGGTTGCCTCGGCCATGTTGAACGCGCCGCTCGCGCCGGCGACCGCGAGCACTGCGGCGCCCGGCGTGCTCCACGCGATCATCACCGGCTGGCGCCACCAGAGCGACGGCAGCAGCGTCGCCAGGCCGACGCCCCAGCCGAGCGCCCACATCCACGACGCCGTCTGCGCGGGCGTCGCGCCGAACGATTGCGCAGCCTGGAAGACGATCGCGACAGAGCTCGTGAAGCCGACGAGGACGGCGACGAAGCCGGCCGTCGCCGCCGAGAGCGAGACGTCGGACCAGCGGCTGGTCAAGCGACGGCCGGACGGGCGCCGGGCCGCTCCAGGCCCGGCCGCGCCCCCTCGAGGGTCAGCGACCGATGCAAGCGTGGGAGCACCATCAGATCTCGACCTTCGATCCCAGCTCGACGACGCGGTTCGTCGGCAGGCGCAGGAAGTCGGCGGCTGCCGAAGCGTTGTGATGCATGCCCGCGAACAGCTTCTCGCGCCAGTCGGACATGCCGCCGCCGAGCGTCGGGATGACGATGTCGCGCGACAGGAAGTACGAGGTGTCCATGTCGTCGATCATGCAGCCGCCGGCGCGCAGCTGGAGCAGCGCGGCCGGCACGTCGGGCTCGTTCTTGAAGCCGAAGTTGAGCGTGACCTGCCAGCAGTCGTGGCCGAGCGCCGTCATCTCGCTGCACGCGTCGCCCTCGATCCACGGTACCTCGTGGTGCCTGACCGTGACGAAGAGATTGGTCTCGTGCAGCACCTTGTTGTGCTTCAGGTTGTGCAGCAGCGCATTCGGCGTCAGGCCCTGGTCGCTGACCAAAAAGACGGCCGTCCCCGGGACGCGCTGGGGCGGATTGATGAAGACCGATTCGAGGAAGCTCGCGAGGTCGATGGCGTCGTTGCGCAGGCTCTGCGACATCAGCTTTCGACCCTGCTTCCACGTCATCATCAGCGTGAACATGAACGCGCCGATGAGCAACGGGAACCAGCCGCCGTCGATGACCTTGACGACGTTGGCGATGAAGTAGACGAAGTCGACGACGAAGAAGAAGCCGGTCGCGGCGACGGCCAGCGGCCACGGATACTTCCAGGCGTAGCGGATGACGAAGAAGGTCATCGTCGTCGTGATCAACATGTCGATCGTCACGGTGATGCCGTAGGCCGCGCCGAGCCGGTCGCTCGAGCCGAAGAAAAGAACGGCGACGACGATGCCGCAGAACAGGCTCCAGTTCACGAACGGCACGTAGACCTGGCCGGTCTCGAGCACCGACGTGTGGGCGATGCGCAGGCGCGGCAGGTAGCCGAGCTGGATCGCCTGCTTGGTGACCGAGAACGCGGCCGTGATCAGCGCTTGCGAGGCGATCACCGCAGCACAGGTGGCGAGCGCGATCAGGGGATAGAGCGCCCAGGTCGGCGCCATCTCGAAGAACGGGTTCTCAACCTTCTTCGGATCGGCGAGCAACATCGCGCCCTGGCCGAAGTAGTTGAGGACGAGCGCCGGCATCGCGACGCCGAACCAGGCGTAGCGGATCGGGCGCTTGCCGAAGTGGCCCATGTCGGCGTAGAGCGCTTCGGCGCCGGTGACGCACAGCACGACGGCGCCGAGGGCGATGAAGGCCACCGACGGCTGGCTGAACAGGAACAGGATCGCGTAGTGCGGCGAGAGCGCCTGGAGGATCGACGGGTTGTCGCCGATGTGCATCAGGCCGAGCACGGCGAGCACCACGAACCAGACCATCATCACGGGCCCGAACAGCTTGCCGACCTTGGCCGTGCCGTGGCGCTGGAACAGGAAGAGCGCGGTGAGCACCACGAGGGTGATCGGCACGACCCACTTGTGCAGTCCCGGCGCCGCGACGGTCAGGCCCTCGACCGCGCCGAGCACCGAGATCGCCGGCGTGATCACACCGTCGCCGAAGAAGATCGCGGTGCCGAAGATGCCGAGGAAGAGCAACCGCCGACGCAGATTCGGCCGGTCACGCACCGCCTGCGAGGCGAGCGCGAGCATCGCGATCAGGCCGCCTTCCCCGTTGTTGTCGGCACGCAGGATCAGGACGACGTACTTGACCGAGACGATCACGGTCAGCGTCCAGAACACGAGCGAGAGGACGCCGTAGATGTTGTGCGGCGTGAGCGGCACGTGGCCGTTCGCGAACACCTGCTTCAGGGCGTAGAGCGGACTCGTGCCGATGTCGCCGTAGACGACGCCGATGGCACCGAGCGTGAGGACGGCCAGGCTCGACGTCGAGCGCGGCGCGGCGCCCTGCGACTGCCCCCCTTCGGTGACGACCGGCGGCGGCGCCGACGCGTGCCTCAAATCTGCACCTTCGTGCCGAGCTCGACGACGCGGTTTGCCGGGAGGTTCAGGAAGTCGGAGGCGGCCGTAGAGTTGCGATGCATGCTGGCGAAGAGCTTTTCCCGCCATGCCGCCATGCCCTTGCCGAAGGTCGGCACGACAGTCGCACGCGACAGGAAGTACGACGTCGTCATCGGATCGATCTCGATGCCCTGGCCGATCGCGGCGAGTGCGGCGGGAACGTCGATGCGATCCTTGAAGCCGAAACGCAGATGGATGGTGAAGCACTGTTCCGCGATCGGCTCGACCGCGGCGCGCTCGCTCGCCGAGACCCACGGCACTTCCAGTGTCTCGACGGTGACGAACAGGTTTGACGCGTGCAGCACGTGGTTGTGCTTGAGGTTGTGCAGCAGCGCGGTGGGCGTGAGCCCAGCGATCGAGTTCATGAACACCGCCGTGCCGGGCGCGCGCATCGGCATGTCGGCCATGACCGACTTGAGGAAGGGCGCGAGCTCGATGGCGTCGGCGCGGAGGTGGTCGTGCAACAGAACGCGCCCGCCCGCCCACGTCGCCATCACGGTGAAGACGATCCCGGCAATGACCAGCGGGAACCAGCCGCCGTCGGCGACCTTGAGCAGATTGGCAGAGAAGAAGGTGAGGTCGATGACGACGAAGAACGTCGTCGCCGCGAGCGCCAGCCAGAAGTTGTAGCGCCACGCGTGGCGCACGACGAAGAAGGTGAGCAGCGTCGTGATCAGCATCGTGCCGGTGACGGCGATGCCGTAGGCCGAGCCGAGCGCCGTCGACGATCGAAAGCCGAGCACGGCAGCGATCACCGCGACCAGCAGCGCGGTGTTGACGGCCGGCACGAAGATCTGGCCTATCTCACGCTCGGACGTGTGCTCGATGCGCATGCGCGGCAGAAAGCCGAGCTGCATCGCCTGGTTGGTCATCGAGTAGGCGCCCGAGATCACGGCCTGCGATGCGATCACGGTCGCGGCGGTGGAGAGCACGACCATCGGCAGCAGCGCCCAATCGGGAAAGAGCTTGAAGAACGGGTTCTCGAGCGCCTCCGGATGGGCCGCGAGCAGCGCGCCCTGACCGAGGTAGTTGAGCGCGAGCGCCGGCAGCACGAGGAAGAACCACGACAGTCGGATTGGACGCGCGCCGAAGTGGCCCATGTCGGCATACAGCGCCTCGGCACCGGTGACGGCCAGCACGACGGAGCCCAGGGCGACGAACGCGACCCAGCCGTGACGCACGAGGAACGCGAGCCCTTCGAGCGGATTGACCGCGGCGAGGATCGCCGGATGCCTTGCGATCGGCGCGATCGCCGACACCGCGAGCACCACGAACCAGAGCACCATCACCGGACCGAACAAGGCGCCTATGCCCGCCGTGCCGCGCTTCTGGAACAGGAAGAGCGCGATCAGCACCGCGACTGTCAGCTCGACGACGTACGGCGCCAGTCGCGGCGACGCGATCTGCAATCCCTCCATCGCCGACAGGACCGAGATCGCGGGCGTGATGACGCCATCGCCGTAGAAGAGTGCTGCGCCGAAGACGCCGAGCAGCATGAGCACGTGACGCAGCTTCGGCCGCTTGGCCACCGACGAGGCGGCGAGCGCCAGCAAGGCCATGATGCCGCCCTCGCCGTGGTTGTGGGCGCGCATGATGAGGAGCACGTACTTGAGCGTCACCACGACCATCAGCGACCACAGGATCAGCGAGATGACGCCAACCAGCTCGGGTTCGCTGAGCGCGAGACCGGCACTCTTGTCGAACACGGTCTTCATGACGTAGAGCGGGCTCGTGCCGATGTCGCCGTAGACGATGCCCAGAGCAGCGAGGGTGAGCTTAGCCCAGCCGCCTTGGCGCGTCGTGCCGGTTTCGTCAGTCTCGACGGCCGCGTTGGTGGACAAGGAAGGTGCAGCGCTCATCGCGACGAAGTACCTGGGGCGGGAGCGATTGTGGACCTGCGGCCCTGCCGCCCACGCCTGTCGACGTGGACGCGCGGGCGGCGCACGCGCCTACTCGTAGATCTCGGCGTCCGGATCGGTGGCTTCGAGCTCGTAGCTCGCCGCGACCATCGCCAAGCGCGCGATCACGCCGTACATGTAGAAGCGGTTCGGCGCGGCCGCGCCCGGCTTGGCGCCGGGCTTGGTGAACTGGTTCGAGCCGGCGAACGCGAGCGGCACGAAGCTCGACCCGGGCGAGTTCAGGTTCTCGTCGGTGCCGCGCTCGGGGTTGACGCGATAGAAGCCGCCGACGACGTAGCGATCGATCATGTAGACGACCGGCTCGGCGACCGAATCGTTGACGCGCTCGTAGGTCGGCACGCCTTCCTGGAGGATGACCTCGCTCACCTCCTGACCGTCCTTGATGACGCTCATCTTGTTGCGCGAGCGCCGGTTCAGGTCGGCGAGATCCTTCGGGTCGCGCACGGTCATGATGCCCATGCCGTAGGTGCCGGCGTCGGCCTTGACGATGATGAACGGCTTCTCCTGGATGCCGTATTCCTTGTACTTGCGCCGGATCTTGGCGAGCAGCATCTCGGCGTTGCTCGTCAGGCACTCGGCGCCCGAGCCGTCGCTGAAGTTCACCTCGCCGCAGCGCGCGAACATCGGGTTGATCAGCCACGGGTCCATGCCCAGCAGCTTGGCGAACTTCTTGGCCACTTCCTCGTAGGCCGCGAAGTGGTTGGTCTTCCTGCGGATCGCCCAGCCGGCGTGCAGCGGCGGCAACAGGTACTGCTCGTGCAGGCCTTCGAGGATCTTCGGGATGCCAGCCGACAAGTCGTTGTTGAGCAGGATCGTGCAGGGATCGAAGTCTTTGAGGCCGAGCCGGTTCCTCGTGCGCACGAGCGGCTCGACCGTCAGCGAGCTGCCGTCGGGCAGCGGCACCTGCGTCGGCGACGTGATCGCGTCGTCGAGGGTGCCCAGGCGCACGTTGAGTCCGGCCTGGTGGAAGATCTCCATCAGCCGCTGCACGTTCATCAGATAGAACGAGTTGCGGGTGTGCTTCTCGGGGATGAGGAGCAGGTTCTTCGCCTCGGGGCAGATCTTCTCGATCGCCGCCATCGCCGCCTGCACCGCCAGCGGCAGCATCTCGTTGGTCAGGTTGTTGAAGCCGCCCGGAAAGAGGTTGGTGTCGACCGGCGCCAGCTTGAAGCCGGCATTCCTCAGGTCGACGGACGTGTAGAACGGCGGCGTGTGCTCCATCCACTCGAGCCGGAACCAGCGCTCGATGGCCGGGAGCGACTCCAGCATGCGCTGCTCGAGCTCGTTGATCGGCCCGGTGAGGGCGGTGATGAGATGGGGAACCATGGAGGCCTAGCGCTTTCTACAGCCCCGGGGTCGGGAGGCGGAGCCGGGATTCTAGGCATATGGGATACCCGTCGCGGACGCAAGCGACCGGCGGCACCAAGAAAAAGGGCCACCGCACGCGGTGGCCCTGGGAGTCGCCCGGAGGCGACGATCCCGATCAGCTGTTGTAGGCGGTCTCGCCGTGGGAGGCGATGTCCAGGCCTTCGCGTTCCTCTTCATCGCTGACGCGCAGTCCGATCGTCATGTCGACGATCTTGTAGGCGATCAGCGAAACGACGCCGGACCAGACGATGGTCAGCAGGATGGTCTTGAGCTGGATCCAGACCTGGTCGAGGATCGGCACCGAGCCGACCGTTGCCGTGACCCAGTCCGTGACCTGGCCCGGACCGCCGAGGGCCTGGGTGTTGAATACGCCGGTCAGCAACGCACCGACGATGCCGCCGACGCCGTGGACGCCGAACACATCGAGCGAGTCGTCCGCGCCGAGCATCCGCTTCAGGCCGCTCACGCCCCAGAGGCAGGCGAAGCCGGCGACAAGGCCGATCACCAGCGCGCCCATCAGGCCGACGTTGCCGCAGGCCGGGGTGATCGCCACCAGACCGGCGACCGCACCCGAGGCGGCACCGACCATCGACGGCTTGCCCTTGAACATCGCTTCGCCGAGGGTCCACGCCAGCACGGCCGCGGCGGCCGCCGAGAACGTGTTGACGAAGGCCAGCACCGCGGTGTTGTTGGCTTCGAGCGCCGAGCCGGCGTTGAAGCCGAACCAGCCCACCCACAGCAGTGCGGCACCGACCATCGTCAGCGTCACCGAATGCGGCGTGAAGGCCTCGCGGCCGTAGCCCAGGCGCTTGCCGACCATGAACGCGCCGACCAGGCCGGCGACGGCCGAGTTGATGTGCACGACCGTGCCGCCGGCGAAGTCGAGCGCGCCCCATTGGTACGCCAGACCCGCCTTGGCAGCCACCGCGTCGGCGACGGCCTTGCTGGTGTACGCGTCCGGGCCGGCCCAGAACCACACCATGTGCGCGATCGGGCAGTAGCTGAACGTGAACCAGAGGACCATGAACGCGAGCACTGCGGAGAACTTCATGCGCTCGGCGAAGGCGCCGACGATCAGGCAGCAGGTGATCGCCGCAAACGTCGCCTGGAAGGCAAGGTACAGCAGCTCGGGGATCACGACGCCCTTGCTGAACGTCGCGGCCATGGCGAAGTCGCCCTTGCTCGCGTCGAACAGGCCCTTCATGAAGACCCGGTCGAAGCCGCCGACGAAGGCGTTGCCTTCCGTGAAGGCGAGGCTGTAGCCGTACAGGCACCAGAGCACGACGATCATCGAGAAGGTGACTGTCACCTGCATCAGCACCGACAGCATGTTCTTGCTGCGGACCAGGCCGCCGTAGAACAGCGCCAGCGCGGGCACCGACATCATGATGACCAGCGCCGTGGCGACGATCATCCAGGCGACGTCGCCCTTGTTGGGCACGGGAGCGGACGCGGCCGGGGTCGGGGCCGCGGCCGACGCCGCATCGGCGGCGGAGCCGGCAGCGGCCGGAGCCGATGCCATCGCCGCGGTCGGAGCCGCCATCGCGCCGGAAGCGGCTTGGGCGAACGCATTTCCGCTCGTCACCAGGGCGAGCAGGCTGAACAGGAAGGCGAGAAGAAGTTTGTTCATGGTGTTGGTCTTGTCGGGGCTCACAGTGCCTCCTTGCCGGTCTCGCCGGTGCGGATGCGCACGACCTGCTCGAGCGTTGAGACGAAGACTTTGCCGTCGCCGATCTTGCCGGTGCGCGCAGCGGCCTCGACCGCCTCGATGACACGATCGACGATCGCATCGTCGACGGCCGCCTCGATCTTCACCTTCGGCAGGAAGTCGACGACGTACTCGGCGCCCCGGTAGAGCTCCGTGTGTCCCTTCTGCCGACCGAACCCCTTGACTTCCGTCACCGTGACGCCCTGGACGCCGATGGCGCTCAGGGCTTCACGCACTTCGTCGAGCTTGAACGGCTTGACGATCGCGGTCACCATCTTCATGGTCGCTCCCTCCTGTTTGGATGAATGAATCGGGCTCGCCTCCGGCGCAGCGTCGGCGCCGGGCCGGCTCTCACATGACCTTGCTGATCGTGAAGATGACGCGCGCCTTGTTGATGTCGCCGTAGTAGTCCTTCTTGGTCGCGCCGACGAGCGCGCCGCCCGCCGAGAAGCCCGAGCCCAGGTCGTAGGTGACGCCGATCTTGTAGTCGGTGAAGTTCGGCACGCCGATGCCCTTGCCGGTGCCGTCCTTGACGTTGCGCAGGTCGCTCGCGTAGCGCGTGTAGCCGACGTGTGCGTTAAGCGTGAGCTTGTCGACCAGCGGATAGTTGCCGCTCAGATCGAAGTAGAGGGTGTTGCGACCCTTCGGCATGCCGGTGAGCGGCACGCCCTTCTGGAAGCTCTCCCCGATGCCGAAATAGTCCTTCGAGACCGTCCACGAAGTCTTGAACGACAGCCAGTCGTAGCTCAGCGCGCCGTAGAGCTCGGTGACGTTGAAGTCGAGGACCTTGTTCTTCTGCGGGTAGTAGTACTGCAGGATGCCGACGTCGTAGCCGACGTCCTTGACGATCTCGCCCTTGTAGCCGCCGTAGAAGTCCATCTCGATCGCGGCGTTGCTGAAGCTGACGTTCGAGTTCCAGTTGCCGAGGTAGAAGCCGTTCTGCGACCAGTCGAAGCCGCCCTGCAGGGCCGGCGAGAACCAGTTGGTGTTGCCCTGGTCCTGGCCGCGGAACTTGTACTTCGTGGTCAGGTTGATGTTGGCGGTGAACGGGGACGCTGCCGGCTCGGGCGCCGACGCTGCGGCGGC
>Ga0123338_10002155_pt1 | contig 18513 bp, 16 predicted proteins | sample grotaG_FD_89793 | JGI IMG/M metagenome (GOLD analysis project Ga0123338, IMG submission 89793) | Glacier valley bacterial and archeal communities from Borup Fiord, Nunavut, Canada, to study Microbial Dark Matter (Phase II) -... | ecosystem: Environmental > Aquatic > Freshwater > Ice > Glacier ...
GTAGCCCCCTGGCACTGTGCGAATCACGCTCGAGTCCAGTTTTCCCCGCAAATAATGCACGTAAACCTTGACTACCCCCACACTGCTGGCTTCATCGCCCCACACCGAATCGGTGAGTTCTTCCGGGGTAAAAACCCGCTGGGGGGTACGCACAAAACGCTCGAGCAAGGCGTATTCTCGAGCGCTTAAATCCACGGTTTTGTTGTGCCAAAGCACGGTGCGCCCCGCCCAATCCAGCTCGAGGGCCGCGTAACGAATACGGTTGGTTTTGGCCTCGCTGACCCGCCGCAGCAAGGCCCGCACTCGAGCCATCAACTCGGGCAGGTCGAAGGGCTTGACCACGTAGTCGTCGCCGCCATCGTCCAGGCCCAAAACGCGGTCACTCGAGGTATCACGGGCGGTCAAAAACAGAATCAAGCCCTTAAACCCAGAGGCTCGAGCTTCGCGGGCCAGAATAAAGCCGCCGTCCTCGCTCCCCGGCAGGCGCACATCCAGCAGCATCAAATCGGGTTCGGCCTCGCTGAGCCTTACTCGAGCGCGCTCGAGGTCGGCGGCGTGGCGCACCTCGTGGCCCGCTGCACGCAGGGCCAGCAAAATGGGGCGGGCAATATTGATTTCGTTCTCGACCAGCAGCAAACGCATGAGCAACTGTACCGCGAATCGGTTATGGCTGGGTTATGGCTGGGGTTTAGCTCGAGCGGGCTGACCCCCCCTTGCGTAGTCACGCAAGACCCGCGCTGTCTTGGTCTAAGCGGCACCTATCGGGCCAGACCGCTCCGCAACACTTCGTGAACCTGTTTTACAGGTGGGTACTTTAAAAGCTCGAGTGGGACAGTCTTTTGGTTCCCCCCTACCTTGCAGGGGGGATATTTTTTTGAGCGCAGCGCAAAAAAGCAGGGGGGTCTTTTAGGCGGTAATGGCTCGCTCTAACCCGTCCATAACCGCCCGCTCCAATACTTCGAGCTATCAAAGTTAGGTTGAGCAATCTTCCCCTCGAGTTCAAAAAGGTCTTTCAGAAGTTCGCTAGGAGTCGCATGAAAAAGGTGTTCTCGTTTGCCGCTGCCGCCATGTGCGTCCTGAGTTTGGTCGGTTGTGTGGGATATGCCCAACCCACTTCAGTTGTTGCAACTCCCTCGAGTCCAACAACACCCATAACTCCCACCCCCTCGAGCTTCAATCTCACCAGCAAATCCTTTGTGGACGGCGGTTTGATGGGTTCAGAATTCACCTGCGATGGTGCGGGGGTTTCGCCTGCCCTCGAGTGGAAAAATGCGCCCGCTGGAACCCAGGGTTTTGCCGTCACCATGCACCATTTCCCGCCTGCGAACGAGGCCAAACACGTTTATATGGTGGTGTTTGATTTGCCCTCGAGCCTGAATCACCTCGAGCGTGGCAGCACCACTTTGGGAAGCTGGGGAATCAATACCGTGAACCGTAAAACCGCTTACACCCCGCCGTGTTCCAAAGGCCCAGGCCGCAAAGATTACATCCTGACCGTTTATGCACTTTCGGCGGCCCGCGTGTTCTCGAGCGGCTCGAGCGCGGTGGCGATGGACGATTTGCTGACCGCGATTAAAACCACCACCCTAGCGACGGCAACCCTGACCGTGGGCTATGCCAGACCCTGATTCGCTCGAGTTCTCGAGACATTGTTCAAGGAGAAACCCATGAAAAGGATTTATATGTTCGCTGCGGTCCTCGTTCCGATGTGTGCGGTAGGTTTGGTTTCGTGTCTGGGGGCCTCGGCATTGACCACGACGACGACCACCACCACTCCAACGAATCCGACAACCCCAACCACTCCGACCACTCCAACTACCCCAACCACCGACACCCCAAGCGCGTATAACGCGTTGTGGATACCCCCACTGCTCGAGGGAACCACCACCGCCGCAGGAACCACATACAACCTGACTTTGGCAAAATCCACCAAGAAAATGCTGACCGGAACCGCCACCCCCACTTACGGCTACAACGGCAGCGATTTCTGGGGGCCAACCGTGGTTCTCAAAAAAGGTCAGAACGTGACCCTGAACGTGACCAACAAGCTTTCCGAAGACACCACCACCCACTGGCACGGGCTGCATCTGCCCGCCGAGATGGACGGCGGCCCGATGCAAGTGATTACACCCAATGCCACCTAGTCGCCCAAATTTACGGTGATGAACTCCACCTCGACCTATTGGTATCACCCGCACATGCACACCAAAACCATGGAGCAAATGGCACTGGGCGCGGGCGGCCTGATTATTGTGCAAGACGATGCCGAATCCGCGCTGGCCTTGCCCCGAACCTACGGCGTGGACGATATTCCCTTGGTGCTGACCAGCCGCACCTTCAAGGCCGACAACCAAATCAGCACCACCACCATCTACGGCGATAACCTGCTGACCAACGGCATCCTGAGCGCCCAAACCACTTTGCCCGCCCAAGTGGTGCGCCTGCGGCTACTCAACACCGAGACCGAACGGGCCTATAACCTGGGCTTTGCCGATGGGCGCACTTTTCAGGTGATTGGTTCCGACGGTGGCCTAATCAACGCGCCCGCACCCGTCACTCGAGTGGTGATGTTGCCTGGAGAGCGCTACGAAATTTTGGTCAACCTCTCGAGCGACGCGGTGGGTTCTTCCCTCGAGCTGAAGTCGTACAACGGGGGCCAGGAATTTGGTTTCCCAGGGGGCGAACCCGCCGACAGTGGAGCCTTTGGCAGCAAACTCAACGACAAAACCTTTCAGGTGCTGCATATCAACGTAGGCAAGGCCACCGCCAATGCCATCACCACCATTCCAACCAAACTGCTGAACAACACCTACCTCACCGAAGCAGAGGCCACCCACAGCCGCACCATTGCCATCACCGACAAGGGGCCGGGAACCCCGTTCACCTTCAACAATGTGGGCTACGGCATGGACACCATCAACCAGACCGTCATGCTGGGAACGGTTGAAAAATGGAGCATCGTCAACGGCCCGACCTTCGGGCATTCTTTTCACATCCACGACGTGCAATTCAAGATTACTTCTCGCAGCAGTGGCCCCATTTCGGCGGCAGAATCGGGCTGGAAAGACACCTTTTACATCCACCGCAACGAAACCGTGCGCTTCGTGGCAAAGTTTACCGATTTCGCCAGCAGTACCAACGCCTTTATGTATCACTGCCACATGGCAAACCACGAGGACGAGGGTTTGATGGGTCAATTCTTGGTCGTCGCCAAATAAATCCAACCAAATCCAGCAGGGTGCAACTCAAGAATACGAGGTTATCTCGAGCGAGCTGGAAAGACCCCCCCTTGCGTAGTCACGCAAGACCCGTGCTGTCTGTCTTGGCCCAACTACAGCACCTCACGGGCTGGGCCGCTTGGTCTAAGCGGCACCTATCGGGCCAGACCGCTCCGCAACACTTCGTGAACCTATTTCATAGGTGGGTACTTTAAAACCTCGAGCCACACCATCTTTAGTTCACCCATGTGAAACAGGGGTGAATCTTTGAAGAGCGACCAAGCCCGTCAGGTGCTGCTTTGAGGTCAAGACAGCAAAGCGCTTTCAAAGCCGGGGGGTCAACCATGCGGGAAGTACCATCCCTCGAGCTACAAACGAAAGAGGTCTCCATGAAAAGAACCTTGAAAACCGCAACCACCCTGACCTTGCTCACCCTCATCGCAGCCTGTTCCGTCACCACCTCCACCGCGTCCACCACCCCAACAACGCCATCTACCCCAACCACCCCCACCCCCTCGAGCGTCACCCTCAGAGCCGAAGTCTGGGCCGACAACTGGTTTGCGCTGTATAGCGGCGAGACCTTCATCAAAGAGGACTCCGTGCCCATCACCACCGAGCGTTCCTTCAACTCCGAAAGCTTTACCTTTGTGGCCACCCTCCCGCTGCACCTGAATTTTGTAGTCAAGGATTACAAAGCCAATGACACCGGCCTGGAGTACATCGGGACGGCCAAGCAGCAGATGGGCGACGGTGGTTTTGTGGCCCAGTTTACCGATGTTGCTACAGGAAAAATCATCGCTGTGACCAACCAGAACGCTCGAGTCTTGGTGATTCACAAAGCGCCGCTCAATGTTGCTTGCACCAAAGAAGCCAATCCTGTGGCGGGTCGTGGCACTTGCACCTTTGTGTCCATGCTCGAGCCAAGCAATTGGAAAAAAGCCGACTTCGACGACAGCGGCTGGAGTAAAGCCACGGTGTTTAATGCCGCCGCAGTGGGGCCAAAAGAGGGATATTTGGATATTACCTGGAACTCGAGCGCCCAGTTTATCTGGGGTTCGGATTTGTTCGCAGACAACACGGTGTTGGTTCGTTTGCCTGTGGTTGGTCAGTAAGGCTCGAGGGTTGGAGGGTTGGAGGGTTGGAGGGTTGGAGGCGGACAGGCGGCGAGGCCCGGTAGGTGCCGTTCTCGCCAAGACGCCCGATAGGCGGCCCAGCCCGATAGGTGCTGAAGTTGGGCCAAGACGTGCCGCTTTGTCCAAGACGGTTGGAGGATGTGACTCGAGCGGTCATTTGAAGCAAAAGAGAGGAGATTACATGAAAAAGTTCTATTCGTTCGCAGCATTTCTAATTCCAGTCGGCATCTTAGGTTTGGTTTCGTGTCTGGGAACTTCGGCCCAAAGCGCCACCACGACTACAACCCCCACCACACCTACTACACCGATTTCCAGCGATGCACTTTGCCTCGAGCATACCTCCAAGTTTGTGGCGGCTGGAAATTTAGCCTCGAGCCATTGTGAGGGGGGTTTTCTGGTGGTGGAATCCAGCGGCCTCTCGAGCGAGCAAATGATGGTGGGCATTACCGCTTGGCAACAGCAGGTTCCGCTGCCCCAGCCCTACAGCGGCAGCAACGCTTGGAAAATCCCGTTGACTCCTGTGGCGGCGCTGACCCCCAGCAAAACCAGCGGGGTTGGGGCGGTGGCGATTGCACTCAACGGGGTTCCCATTTTCAATCCCAGCAAGCCCAGCCAAGGCGGAAACCAAGAGGTTTACGACCCTAAAAACGACCCCAAGCTGATTGGCGAACTGGATTCCTGCGGCGGACACTCCGGGCGTGGCGACGATTATCACTATCATTCTGGGCCTGTTTGTTTTCTGGATGCCTTGGGCGCAAAAACGGGTGGACTGATTGGCTACGCGCTGGACGGCTACAAAATCCTCGAGTTTCACGATGCGGGCGAAAAGTTGCCCACCACCCTCGATTCCTGCAACGGTCACGACCACGATGGCTTGGGCTATCACTATCACCTCACCGAAAAAGCCCCGTATGTGGTGGGTTGCTTCCACGGCAAGGTGGACAACGCCTTTCAGCCGCAAACCCTGCACCTGCGGCCCCCTGGTGGCCCACTACAAGCCAAAATTACCGCGCTGACCACCGGGGCCGATGGCTGGACGAGTGTGAAGTACACCTACAACGCCCTTGAGCAGAGTGTTTCCTATCAAAAAGTGGACGGCTGTTACCAATTTCGCTATCCCACACCCGCATTGCCCGCTTCGCCAGGGTCGGGAACGGTGAGTTACTGCGAGAAAAAATAGCTCGAGCGTGGGTTTGACAGCGGATATGGTCCAACGCTCGAGGCATCCCGGTTACAATTGCAACACCCCATGCCAATACAACCCGCTGCTCGAGCGATGATAGGGCCATGAAACCCTGGATGTCGTATCTGGTGGGCGGAATTGTGCTGGCGTTCGGCCTGGTGGTCGCCCGCAGTTTGGCCCAGGTCGGCGTGGGCAAAGTGGAACTCAAAGCAGGTGAGACCGTGCGTTTTCCCAGTGTGCAAGGCTCCAACCTCGAGGGGCGAAAATTCAATTTGCCCCAGGATTTCGAGGCCAAATACAACCTGATTGCGGTGGCGTTTTACCAGAATCATCAGGACCTGGTGAACACCTGGCTTCCTGCCGTAAGTCGGCTCCTGGACAGTCGCAAAGATTTGAAGTTCTACGAGCTGCCCACACTTTCTGAGCTAAACAGACTGGCACGCGGCTTTATTGACGGGGGAATGAAAGCAGGAATTCCCAACAAGGCCACTCGAGAAGTCACCATTACCCTGTACCTGAACCGGGTTGGCTTTCTGAAATCCATAGGCGAGACTAGCGACAGAACCATTTACAGCCTACTGGTGAACCAAAAAGGGGAAATCTTGTGGCGGGGCAAAGGGGCGCATACCCAGGAACAGGAAGTTTCGCTCGAGCGGGTGCTTGAAACGCTTCCCTGAAGGCGCTTGTTGTGGACACATTGTTGGCTAGATTCTGGAAAGGAATGTATCCACAAAGAGTCAACCCCACACATCCAGGCCACCAGACGCCCGAGGTTTGAACCTTGCCCCCTACCTCTCCCGCTCCCTCGTGGCAAGCTCTCAGTGAGGGCTGCGTGCTGCTGAGCTGGCCCGAATCCGCAGCAGCCTCGACCCGGCGGGTGGCCCAACTCGCCCGCGCGCTCGAGGCACTTCAGCCTCCCGAGCTGCTCGAGTGGGTTCCCGGTTTAGACAGCCTCGCCCTGCTCTACGACCCTTCCCGCATCGGCCTTTCCGACCTCGAACCGCTGATTCATGGCGCGCTGCTTCTCGAGCTGCCCCGGTCTGGTGCGGGTGAAAGCCACCGCGTCCCCACCTGCTATCACCCCTCGCTGGCCCCAGATTTGCTCGAGGTGGCAGAGTGTCTGGGCCTCTCGCTTGAAGAATTCGTTGTACAGCACACCACCTGCGAGTTCGAGGTGGTTTTGTTGGGGTTCGCGCCCGGTTTTGCCTATCTCGAGGGATTACCCGAAAACCTGCATGTGCCGCGCAAAGCCTCGCCCAGGGTGCGGGTTCCTGGCGGTTCGGTGGCTCTGGGCGGGGCGCAGTGCGCCGTCTATCCGCTCGAGAGTGCAGGAGGATGGCAACTCGTGGGGCGCACGCCCCTGCGCCTGTTTGACCCCACTCTCGAGCGTCCCAGCCGCTTTCAACTCGGAGACCGGGTGTATTTTGAGGCGGTGTCGCTCGAGGTGTACCGGGAACTCGAGGCCGCTGCTGGCCTGACCTCGAGCAGGTCGGCTTTGTGACTGGTTTGTCTGAATCTGGTTTATCTGAATCTGGCCTTCCCGAACCTGGCCCTCCTGAACCTGGGCTGTGGGTGCAGGCGGCGGGTCTGCTCACCACGGTTCAGGATTTGGGACGCTTTGGAGGTCTGCGCTACGGCATCAGCGTGTGTGGGGCGCTCGAGGGGGACCACCTGAGACTGGTGGGCGCGGCGGTGGGCAACGCGGTGGATGCGGCGGCACTCGAGCTGAGTGGTGGGCCAGTTCGGCTCGAGCTGTGGCAACCTACCTGGGCCTGCTGGCTGGGCCAGGGACCGTCCAGCCTCGAGTCAGGCCGACCCGAGCGCGTCACCCACTTTGAAACCACTGGGCGCGGAATCCTGGCGCTGGCTGGGGGCATCGCCGTGCCCAAAGTGCAGGGCAGCCGCGCCACCGACCTGCGGGCGGGCTTCGGCGGCCTTGAGGGCCGGGCGCTACGCCGGGGCGATTTTTTGCGACTGGGACCCCCTCCACCCGACCCAGTTTCCACTTCACCGCGTTGGCGGCTTTCGCCTTTGAGGCTCGAGGGCGCGGTGAGGGTGGTCCGTGGCCCCGAGTGGAACCTGCTCAGCCTCGAGACCCAGCGCAACTTAGAGCAAATTATCTTCCGGGTTTCGGCCCAATCCAACCGCATGGGGTTGCGCCTGGAGAGCCAGCTTCTCGAGACGCACTTTCCCGGTGAAATGCGCTCGAGTGCGGTGCTTCCCGGCACGGTGCAACTGCCGCCCGGAGGTCGCCTTATCGTGCTGCTTCAGGACGCGGGAACCGTGGGCGGCTATCCACGAATTCTGAGTGTAGCCGCCGTAGACCTGCCCCGGCTGGCGGTGATGGCTGTGGGTTCTGAGTTCCGTGTGCAACTCATCTCGAGCGAAGCGGCAGTTTTAGCCCTGCTCGAGCGGGAAAAAGAGCTGCGAACTCTGCTGTGGAGTATTGCTCTGCGGCGCAGCCAGGGCACCGGGTAACGGAGTATTTGGGGGTCCGTTCCGCCTGGAAGGACCCCCTGTTCTTTTGCGCTGTCTTGGCGAAAGCGGCACCTATCGGGCCTCGCCGCTTCGCTTAAAAGAGTTTCCCCCCTACTATCGCAGGGGGGAACTAAAAGCCTTTCCTACTCGAGCTTTTAAAGTACCCCCATGTTTACAGGGGGGTCTTGCGTTTACACGCAAGGGAGGGTCTTCCCCCTCGAGCGCAAACTTCCAAAAGCCCTATTTCACATCCAACCGCTCGTAGCCAATGTAGTGAATCGGGTCAATAATGTCGGTAGATGCGCCAATCAAACGCTCGGAGCGCATGGTGTAGCGCACCTCGTTGAACATCGGCACCCACGGGGCCTGAGCCATCACGCTCGAAAATATTTTTCGGTACTCTCCCAGGCGTTTTTCGCGCTGGGCGCTGCTCACCATCTGGTCGGCGCTCGAGGCCAGGGCGTCGAGTTTTTTGTCGCACAAAAAGGCCCAGTTCCAGCCGCCGGGAACGGCGCTGCGGCACGATAAGATGGGCCAGTAAAAGTCCGAGGGGTCCGGGTAATCCTGAGTCCAGGCCATGCCTCCCGACCAGGTGAGCGCCGCCGTTTTGGGGGTGCTGGCCGCCTCGATGACCGTGCTGGCCGCCTGAGACTTCAACTCGAGCGAAATACCCACCGCGCTCAAATCTTGCTGGATGCTCTGGGCAATTCTGGGGTTGGGGTCGGTGGAGTTGGTGTACATCGTGGTGGAGAACCCCTTCTCGAGACCCGCCGCCTTGAGCAGCGCCTTGGCCTTGCTCACGTCGTAGCCGTAGCCCTTGAACGCGGCGTCAAATCCCGGCATGTTGGGCGGCAACACCTGACCCGCCACCAGTCCGCGCCCGTTGATGAGGCGCAAAATCTTTTTCTTGTCGATAGCGTAATTGAGCGCCTGACGCACGCGCACATCGGTAAAGGGCTTAATTTGGGTGTTGATGGTGATGTAGGTGGTGTTGACCTGCGGGGTGCTGACAATCTGGGCCTTGAGCTTGGGGTCGGCCTGCGCCTGAAGAAACTGCGCCGGAGGAACGCCGTCTCCCAGCAAATCCACCTCGCCCTTAGTGAGCGCAAGGTAAGCCACACTGGGGTCCTGCCCCACCCGAACAGTCACGCGCTCGAGCTTGGGCAGCGCTTTGTTGTAGTAGTTCGGGTTTTTCTCGAACACCAGCTCCTGCCCGATGGTCCAGGACTTGAGCACGAAAGGGCCGCTGCCCACCGGCTTGCGGCCCCAGTTTTCACCCGCTTTGAGCACTTCCTCTTTGGGAACGATAAAAGCAAAGTTGGTGGCCAGCACGTTTAAAAAAGCCGCGTTGGGTTGCTTGAGGGTGATTTTGACGCTCGAGGGAGAAAGCACCGTCACCTTGCTGATGTCGGCAAAAAAGCCCGCACCGGGACTCTTGGTTTTAGGGTCCAGAATGCGCTCGAGGGTGTATTTCACGTCCGCTGCCACCAGGGTGCGCCCGTTCGAGAACTTCACGTCGGTACGCAGTTTGAAGGTGTAAGACTTTCCCCCGTCGGATAAGGTGGGCATCGCTGCTGCAAGGCGTGGCTCGAGGGTGGTGGTTCCGGGTTTGTAGTCCAGCAGCGCGTCGAACAGCATTTTGATGGCGGGCCAGTTCTGCCAGTCGTAACCTACCTGCGGGTCCAGGGTAGCGAGGTCGTCCTTGTAGCTCACCACCATGCTTTTTACGGACTGAGCCAGGGCGCTCGAGGTGAGGGTGCTCGAGGTGAGGGCAGCGGTCAGAACGGCGAGTAGAACGGTGGATTTACGCATTTTGGTTCTCCTTACAGCGTTTCCCATAAAGGTGGAGCGGTTTTCTGCACCTTTATGGTGAGCGGTCTGGCCCGGTAGGTGCCGTTCAGACCAAGACGCAGAGCGAATGGAAAAAAGCAGTGGTTCTCGCGGGAATGGAAGCTTTGGAGCGGAGCGGAAAGCTGTAATGTTAGCGGGAACCACTGTAAAAATTGGGAAGGTCCCTCGAGCAAAGTTTAGAAATTTGTCCTCGAGCAAAGTCTACGCATGGGATAGGAAATTAGCTTGTAAGCCGCGATACGCAATGCTTTTCCGACCCTCTGTTGTCTGTGACTCTCCGTTCGACTTTAACGGGCGAGCTACTGTCTTGGGCAAAGCGGCACCTACCGGGCCTGCCCGCCACTCGCCCCTACCCGCACTCCTACCCTCGAGCGCCCCCAACCCACCCTTCCCTGTAACCCATAACCTGTAACCTGCCCCCATCAGTCGTACCGCACTCGAGGGTCAACAAACGGCAAGGCCAAATCGGCCAGCAAGTTGCCCAGTACAATCATCACCGCGCTCACCAGAACCACCCCCAGAATAATCGGAATATCCACCACCCGTACCGCGTCCCAGGTGAGTTTACCCATCCCTGGCCAGCCAAAAACCGACTCCACCACCACCGAGCCGCTCAGGAAATAGCCGAAGTCGGAACCCACCATCGCCACCACCGGAATCAGCGCGTTTTTCAGGGCGTGCTTGCTCAGGATGCGAGGGCGCGAAACCCCTTTGGCCAGCGCAGTCCGCACGTAATCCTGGCCCATCACCTCGAGCAGATTGCTCCTGACCACGCGCGCGTACCAGCTTGCTCCGCCAATTCCCAGGGTCAGCGCGGGCAACACCAGATGCTGTAGGCCGCCGTAGCCGCCCAGTGGAAAGATGGGGAACTTGTAGGCCAGCAGGTACAGCAAGGACAGCCCCAGCACGAACTGCGGCGCACTGACCCCGATGTAGGACAGGCCCATCAGGCTGCGGTCCAGCCAACCACCGGGGCGCACAGCGGCTAAGATTCCGCTCGAGAGTCCCAGCAGCAGCTCGAAGAAGATGCCGCCCAACATCAGCAATAAGGTGGCCGGTAGCCTCGAGACGATGAGTTCGGTCACGCTCGAGGACTGCTTGTAAGAACGGCCCAAATCGCCGCCCAGTAGGTGGCCGAGGTAGGTTCCGTACTGGGTCCAGAACGGTTTATCCAGGCCCAGTTCGCGGCGGATGCTCTGCACCGTTTCCACACTGGCGCTCGGTCCCGCTACCATTCGGGCTGGGTCGGCGGGCAGCATGAAGCCCAGCGCAAAGGTCAGCAGCGATACCGCCAGCAAAACGAGAACACCTTGCAACACGCGCTCGAGGATTAGGCGCATGGGTTTGGCCCTCGAGTGTGCTGCTTGTGGTTTGAGCGCAGAGGTGAGGGGCAGGGGGGCGGGGGGGCGGAGGGGCGGGGGGGAAAAAGATGTGCTCGAGCGGTTTCTAGCTCAAGCCCTCTCTCCCTCCCACTCTCTCCCCCTCTCCCCCTCTCCTTCTCTCCCCTGCTCTCTATCTCCCAAAACACACCCCCCAACCCAAAACCCCCCAAACGCACCATCACGCACCCCTCGAGAGCACGCTCTTGCGGGTCGGGTCCAGGGTGTCGCGCAAGCCCTCGCCCAGCAGGTTAAAAGCCAGCGCAATGAGCACGATGGCCACGCCCGGAAAGGCCACCAGCCACGGGGCCAGTGTGAAGTAACTCTGAGATTCGTTGATGATGCCGCCCCAGGACGGGGTGGGCGGCTGCACCCCTACCCCCAGAAAACTCAGCGTGGCCTCGAGCAGCACCGAAGTAGAAATGCCCAGCGTGCCCCACACCAGCGCAATGCTGACCAGTTGAGGCGCGATGTGTTTCCACAGAATTCGTCCGCTCGAGCTGCCCAGTCCCTTGGCCGCCGTGACGTACTCGAGTTCGCGCAGGCTGAGCACCTGTGCGTAAGTCACTCGAGCGAGGCCCACCCAGTTCAGTAGGGCAATCACTAAAGCCACAATCCACAGCGAGGGCTTGAGAATGGCGGTGAGCGCGATGGCCAGCAGCAGCACCGGAAAAGCGGTCATCAGGTCGGTAAAACGCATCAGCAGCGTGCCGAGCAGGCCACCGAAAAATCCGGCCACCAGACCCACACTCAAGCCAATCAACACCGCCAGACCGTTGGCCACCACGCCGATGAGCAGCGAAACTCGAGCGCCCCACACCACCCTCGAGAGCAGGTCGCGGCCCAGCAGGTCGGTTCCCATCGGGTGCGCGGCGTTGGGACCCAGCGGAGAACCTGCGTCGGTCAGGCCGTCTGAAGCCGAGAAATTGGGGTCTGGGAGGGGTAAAAACGGGGTGAACAACGAGAGCAGCACGGTGAGTAGCAAAACCAGTAGGGACACCATAAGGATGGGGTCTCGAAAAAACCTGCGCCAGCGTGGATTGAGGTTTGAAGAGTTCCGCATGAACTGCATAAAGTAGTGTAGCCGCACCGTGCTCGAGAATTCCAGCGTTACCCTACGGCATGGGGGCGGAAGATACATAGTTTTTGGTGTGGGTCACGCTCGAGCGGAAATGTAGGTAGTAGGTCCACTCCGAATGCTCGAGCAGAAATTTAGAACTCCTACACGACGAAAAGCCTTGAGTTGACATTCGACTCTAACCCAATGCCAGATTTTGTGTTTGGGCAATACTACTGTCTCGGGTCTTCTTGGACCCCTCGAGCGAAATCATGCCGTTTCCAGCGTACTTATCCGACTCGAGGTAGGTCGTCAGGGCAGTGGTGTTTAGGAATGTTGAGGAGCTTGTCCAGGGTGTTCTGTGGATTGGCGTAGTTAGCCAAAAGGGACAAGGCGAGCACAGCCGACTACTTACCTCCATAGTTCGCCGCCTGCTCGAGCAAGTTGCGGAAAACCTGTGGATAGGTAATTGCCGTTAGGGTCGCATCGCGCGGACACAATCCATCTTTGAGCCGAGACGCCAGCTCGAGCATGGCTGCACTGTCAAAGCCGCGCGACATCTCCTCGAGCTTTTTAGGATTCTGCTGTGCAGCGCGGCGAATGTCGCCCAGGCCCTAAGCTCCGGTGGGCGCTTTGGGCGGAGCGTATCCGGTTATTTCTTTAAACAGCCGCGCTCTCGAGGGAACCTGAGACGGAATATCGGTTATCTCGAGCTGCCGGGGGTGGGTGCGAGGTGCTTGCTGACCTGTCCCCGCCAGCTCAGAGCCGCGTCGTGCAGGGGGCTGCACTCGAGCTATTTTTGCCAGCCTTCACCCGGTGGGACTGGAGACGGCGCAACGTGTTGCGACGCGGTGGAGCGCACCCTCGAGAGCGAGGCGCGTTTAAGGCCGTAAGTGTACAAAATACCCGTGCTGCGCGTGTTAAGCGGGCTTATGCTGGGTAGCGGAGCTTCCAGAACGGGTGTAGAAGCAACAGTTATCTCTTCCTTGGTTCCCTCAACCCTGGCTGCCTCAACCCTGGCCCCCTCGAGCAGGTTGCGTTCAAAAGGCCGCAGTTTCTGTTGCACCCTCGAGAGCACCTTGCTGCGCTCAATAGCGGTTCCCGCAGTCACTTAGACGAAAATTTCGTTCATAAATTCCCCACACTTCAATTTTAGTGTGTCCTGCTCGAGGTGGGTTTCTCATCTCCCTAAAAAGGCTCGTCTACCTAACTCTGGGAAACGCCATAAGTCCGGCAGCGCCTCTAACCGCCCGAGCAGGCGGGTTTCTCTTCCTGTTTGCGAATCCGTGTGACACAGTATATTCTGACTGGACTCCAGCCGAATATCAGCACAGCCTAGGGCAAACCCCGCATCAGTGCCCTAAAATCGTTGACATTGGTTCCCGTGGGGCCAACCACCACCAAATCTCCCAAAGCTGCAAAAAACGAGTAGGCATCGTTGTTCTCGAGCATTCCCCTTGCGTCCAAACCCAACTTTGCCGCCCGCTCGAGGGTATCGGGAAACACAAGAGCGCCCGCTGCTTCGGTCACACCATCGATGCCGTCGGTGTCGCAGGCGATGGCGTATAGGTCAGACCTTCCGTTCAGCTCGAGGGCCAAGGCCAGCAAAAATTCGCAGTTGCGCCCCCCTCTGCCGTTTCCACGCACCGTGACGGTGGTTTCACCCCCCGAGAGGAAAGCGGCTCCGCGCTCGAGGGTTTTGGCGTGTTCTGCATGGGTTTTGGCGGCTTCTCTGGCCTCGCCCGTCACACAATCCGACCAGACTCGAGCCTGAGTTCCAAACCCCTCGAGCGTCTCCCTGGCGGCCTCGAGCGCGGTGGCATTGGTGACGATGAGATGGTTTTCCACTCGAGCGAAGGCGGGGTGGCCCGCTTTGGGGGTTTCCACTGGGCTGTTACGGAAATGTTTGAAGGCTGCGCTCGAGTCTATATCATATTTAATCAGCACCTCGAGCGCGTCTTGGACGGTGCTGGGGTCAGGAACGGTAGGGCCGCTGGCGATGGTGGAGAGGTCGTCGCCCACCACGTCCGAAACGATTAGGGAAACTACTCTCGAGGGGGCCGCCACAAGCGCCAAGTATCCGCCTTTGAGCTTTGAAAGGTGCTTGCGAACGGTGTTGATTTCACCAATGTCCGCACCCGAATTTAAGAGTTGCCCGTTGATGCGGAGTTTTTCCTCGAGCGTGACCCCGTTGGGAGCCACCATCAGGGCAGAGCCACCGCCCGAAATCAGCACAATCACCAAATCATCGGGGGTTAAACCCGTTACCGCTTCGAGGATTCGTGTTGCGGCATATTGGCCCGCTGCGTCTGATACGGGATGGCTGGCCTCGAGCAGTTCAATACGCTGGGGTTGAACCACTGCGTGACCGTAACGCGTGACCACCACGCCCGAAAGTTCGCACGCCCAAACCTCGGCCCAAGCGTCCTCGAGCGCCTTTGCCATGCTTGCGGCAGCTTTGCCCCCGCCCACCACTATGGTTCGGCCCTGGGAAGATAGGGGGGGTGAAATCAGGCGCACCGCATCCTTTACCGCTTGGTCGGGGCGTGCGGCTTTTACGGCGGCCTCGAATGCGGCAAGAAGTTGCGCTCGAGGGGAAGTCATGGTGTTTCCTGTTTTGACTCAAGAATTGGCTCGAGAACGTGTTCCAGATACCGTTTTTTCATCCGCTCGAGTACCGTATCTCCGGGTTCATCCCAAATGGCCCCATTGAAAATTTCCACCTCAATGGGGCCAGTGTAGCCCGCCGCGTCCACCGCACGGCGCAGGCGGCGCAGCTCGATCACCCCGTCCCCCATCATGCCGCGCCCCAGCAGCGGGTCGGGCAGTGGAACCAGCCAATCGTCCACATGAAAACCCAGAATTCGTGGCCCCGCTCGAGCGATTTGCCCTTCCACTTTGGGGTCCCACCAGACATGAAAAGCGTCGATGACCACCCCAACCTGCTCGAGCGGGAATTGTTCGGCAAGGTTGACGGCCTGCTCGAGGGTGACAATCGCGCTGCGGTCGGCGGCGGAAATGGGATGCAGCGGTTCGATGCCCAGCTTAACCCCGTGCTGCGCGGCAAAAGGGGCCAGAATCCCAATGGCCTCGGCAATCATGGCTCGAGCGCCGGTAATATCGCGGTCTGGGGCGGCTCCGCACACCAAAACCAGCACGTCGGTTCCCAGTTGGGCGGCTTCTTCGATGGCGCGGCGGTTGTCGCCCAGGTGAGTTTCAAATTCCGCTCGAGTGCGGGCAGGGAAAAACCCACCCCGACACAGGCTCGAGACCTTCAGCTCGAGTTCGTGCAAGCGTTTTACGGTGGCGCTGATTCCGATTTCGGCAACTTTATCGCGCCACAATCCGATATAAGGAATCTGAGCGCGGGCGCACCCCTCGAGCGCCTCTGGCATGGACCAGCGGTTGACGGTTTTTTGATTGAGGCTTAAACGGGAATAAGGTCGGGCATAGGGTTGGGCATCAGGTTGGGAAAATTCGGTCATCGCAACCTCACAGGATTCCTGCCAAGCTGAGTCGGTGGCTCATTCGTGCGCTGGCAAGGTCGGGGTCGCGCAGCAGTCCTGCACGGTCTGCCAGCTTGAACAGTTCGCAAAGATGCAGGCTCGAGCGGGTGTTTTCCATGCCGCCAATCATATGAAAATGCGCCTGAAAGCCGTTCAGATAAGCCAAAAAGACCACGCCCGTTTTGTAGTTGTAGGTGGGGCTTTCAAAAATATGCCTCGAGAGCGCAACCGTGGGGGCCAGCAGCGCATTGTAGGTCTCCCAATCATCGCGCTCGAGGGCGCAAAACGCGCTCGAGGCGGCGGGGGCAATGGCATCGAAAATGCCTAGAAGCCCGTCGCTGTGGCCTTGCTCGTCGCCTTGAATCAGTTCGGCATAGTTGAAGTCGTCGCCGGTGTACATCCGCACCCCTGCGGGCAGGCCACGGCGGAAATCAATTTCGCGCTGTGCGTCCAGCAAAGAGATTTTAATGCCGTCCACCTTGCTCGAGTGGGCTGCAATCAGGCCGTGAACGGTGCGGGCGGCTTCGTCCAGATTGCGGGAACCCCAGTAGCCCGCCAGCTCGGGGTCAAACATTTCGCCCAGCCAGTGCAGAATTAAGGGCTGCCGAATTTGCGACAACACACGGTCATACAGGTGCTCAAAATCGCCTGCATTGCGGGCCACCGCTGCCAAATGCCTCGAGGCCATCAGAATCACCTGTCCGCCCTCTGCCTCGATAAACTCGCACTGCTCGAGATAAGCGGTGGCAATCTGCTCTAGGGTGGGTAATCCCTGGCTGAGTGGGGGCAGTTGGTCGGTTCCTGCACCCGCCGAAAGGCCGCCCCCAACGGCTCGAGCCTCTTTTGCGCTGTGGGTGATTAAAGTTTTGGCGGTGGCCCAATCCAAGCCCATGCCGCGCTGGGCGGTGTCCATCGCCTCGGCAATGGCGAAGCCGTGCGACCACAAATGATGGCGGTACTCGAGCGTGGCTTGCCAATCCAGATGGGGCGGCTTGTGCGGGTCTGGGGTGAAGCGCGGGTCTGCGACCACATGGGCGGCGGCAAAAAGTTTGCGGCGGGTGAAGGCTCGAGTGGGTTTCTCAAAAACGCCTGGTGGCCCAGGGGTGTATAGCTCGAGGGAACCCGACGCATTGGGAAGTTTTAGGGGTTCAGGCATGTTTTATGGCTCCTCGTGGACTATTTTTTGAAGAGTCAGGCTCTGCGTTTGTGGTAATCCAACGGCGCTCGAGGCTGGACTGCAAAGCGTTTTCGGCAAGCTGCATTCCGCGAGCGGCGGCGAAGAAATCCCACGGGAAAGTTTCACCCATGACAACAGCACGTATAAAGTGTTCCCACTGGCTTTTAAAGGGGTCGGGGTTCCCTTGCAGGTCGGGGACTTCTTGCCAACTGGCTTGTGGTGGTGTGCTGCTGAGTGCGGCGCTCGAGCGGGGGGTATTTACGCGGTGCTGCACTTTGCAACTCTGATAACCCGCTACAGCGCTGCCGTGTGTGCCATCAATTTGAATGTTCAGCACGTCATCGCGGTAGACTCGAGCGGCCCAGGATGCACTGATTTGCACCACCATTCCGCCCTCGAGTTCCAGCAGGCTGTAAGAGGTGTCGTCGGCGGTGGCGGTGTAGTTTGGTGCGCTCGCCCAGTGGGTCTGCCTATCTCGAGGCGTTCAAGGGACTGCAAAAAGGGCTGCTCAACAGCCTAGCGATGGCGATTCCCGCCACCTTAATCAGCAGTTTGTTGGGGTCCTTGAACGGTTACGTGCTGACCAAATGGAAGTTTAAATGTGCCGATACGCTGTTCCCAGCCATTTTGTTTGGCATGTTCATTCCGTATCAAGCCATTTTGATTCCGCTCTTTCAATTCATGAGCGACATCAAACTGGCGGGCAGCATCTGGGCGCTGATTCTGGTGCATGTGGTGTACGGAATTCCCATCACCAGCCTGATTTTTCGCAATTTTTACGCCACCATTCCCACCTCGCTGCTCGAGGCGTCCAAGCTCGACGGAGCCAGCTTTTTTGGGATTTACCGCTACATCCTTTTTCCGCTGAGCACCAGTTCGTTTGTGGTGGTTTTAATCTGGCAGTTCACCAACATCTGGAACGATTTTTTGTTCGCGGTCACGCTGACCAGCCCCGCGACCCAACCGGTCACGGTGGTGTTGCAGGGCCTGGGCGCGGGTCAAATCAGCCACTACGAAATTCAGATGGCAGGCGCGATTGTGGCCGCGTTGCCCACGCTGCTGATTTACATCGTGCTGGGCCGCTATTTCGTGCAGGGCGTGCTGGCGGGGTCGGTCAAGGGCTAAGCTCAAGCGCTGGGCTTTGGAGTGCTTTTTGTGGGTGTGGTGTAACGCGAATTCGGCTTGGAGCGGCTCCCCTTCTCTCGAGCGTTACACTGTCTTGGGCAGAACGGCACCTACCGGACTCTGTTGGCAAAGTCAAAATCTCCTGTTTTTGTTCACTTGCGGCGCTTTTCGGACGATTCGGGCGAGGCAGCGCCCCGCCCCTACCTGAGCATTCCATCGAAAATATTCCGTAGGGGTCGGGCGCTGCCTGACCCGCGACGCCAGGACAGTGTGGCTCGAGGACACTAGAAACAGACTTCGCCAACAGAGTCCTATCGGGCCTGCCCGCTCTCGAGAATATCCCCCCTACAACGCAGGAGGGAACCAAAAGCCTTTCCCACTCGAGCTTTTAAAGTACCCACCTGTA
>Ga0123338_10002156_pt1 | contig 18500 bp, 13 predicted proteins | sample grotaG_FD_89793 | JGI IMG/M metagenome (GOLD analysis project Ga0123338, IMG submission 89793) | Glacier valley bacterial and archeal communities from Borup Fiord, Nunavut, Canada, to study Microbial Dark Matter (Phase II) -... | ecosystem: Environmental > Aquatic > Freshwater > Ice > Glacier ...
ATGACAGCCTGAATAAAGGCAAAGAACTTCGTATTAGTCAGCAGTATTTTTTCTGCAGTGCGTCCATCCAGGATATTATCCGAAAGCACGTTGCGAAATACGGCCCTGTTTTCAAGAACTTCCCGTCGCTTTATTCCATACAGCTCAACGACACGCATCCGACGGTAGCTATATGCGAGTTGATCCGCATACTGTGCGACGACTATGCACTGACTTTTGAAGACGCCTTCGCTATTGCCAAAAACACATTCAATTATACAAATCACACGGTTATGGCAGAAGCGCTCGAAAAATGGGAATACCGGCTCTATAGGAATGTGCTTCCCCGCATCTGCGACTATATCAAGATGATTGATAAGCGGATGGTGAAGGAATTTAAAGCCGGAGGGACCAAATTCACTTCGCGGATGGACAGCTGCCGTATCCTTGCGCACAGAAATATCAATATGGCCAACCTGGCGATCTACTCTTCCGGTACGGTGAACGGCGTTGCCGGGATCCACACGGAAATCCTGAAAAAGGATGTCCTTAAGGATTGGTACGCCTTGTACCCGGCTATGTTCCAGAACAAGACCAACGGAATTACACAGCGCCGCTGGCTTGCCTTATGCAACCCGGAACTGTCATCCTGGCTCACCGCCCGTCTTGGAAGCGGCGCCTGGATCAAGGATCTTTCCCTTCTCTCCGGTCTTGAAAAATATGCCGATGATACGGAGGCGCTCGATGAATTTGCAGCCATAAAACTCATCAAGAAACAGCAGCTTTCCGCCTATATCAAAGAAAAAGAAGGCGTTGAAATCCCACCTCACTTCATTTTTGATATTCAGATCAAGAGGCTGCACGAATACAAAAGACAGCTTCTCAGCGCCTTTTCTATTCTTGACATCTACTTTGGAATCAAAGAGGGCAGCATCAAAGATTTCACGCCGACCGCCTTTATCTTTGGAGCCAAGGCTGCTCCCGGTTATTTCCGGGCAAAGGGCATTATTAAGCTGATCAACGAAATTGCAGTCATGGTAAATCAGGATAAATCGGTAAATGACCGGATGCGCGTCGTGTTTGTTTCCAACTACAATGTGTCATATGCAGAAAAAATCGTGTGCGCAGCTGATCTTTCGGAACAGATATCAACGGCCGGTACAGAAGCGTCGGGAACGGGCAACATGAAGCTTATGCTCAACGGCGCGCCTACACTCGGGACGTATGACGGAGCTAACGTTGAAATTGTGGCCGAAGCGGGCCGCGAGAATAATTATATTTTCGGCGCATCCGTGGAAGAAATTGCCGCTTTAAAGGACAGCTATGATCCGAACCTGCTGTATGAGAGCAATTTCCGCATCCGCAGAATTCTTGACGCGCTTGTTGACGGAACGCTTAAGGACGGGGGAACAGGCATGTTCCTTGAACTGTATAACTCAATCCTGAAGGGCGCAAAGTGGCATAAGCCTGATCAATATTATCTCCTTCTTGATTTTGAATCGTACATGAACACGAAGCTTGGCGCTATCGAAGAATATAAGACAAAGCGTGTTTTCACAAGAAAAGCATTCATGAACACAGTGAGATCAGGGTACTTTTCGAGTGACCGGACAATCGCTGAATATGCAGAGCAAATCTGGAATGTTGCAAAAGTAAAAAGCTAGATTTCGAATCATTTCGAAAAGAAAAATAATGCGGTAAATGCGAAAATCAAGCGGGGAAGCATGTTTCATGCTCCCCGCTTGTCATATTGTACAAACATGTTCCTTTAATCGATTACAAATTGTTGACAATGACAGTCTCCGGTGCTAAGATTCAATCAAGCAAGCACAATTTTCGAAAATGTGCCGAACAAGATTGCGAAAACGCGAACAAATGGAGGAGAAAGAAATGAAGTTAACAAATGCGATGGTGAAGAGGGTTACTGCAATCGTCCTGACCGCTGCTATGATCTCCGGGCTTACAGCCTGTGCAGACAAGACAGCAACTACCGATACCACAGCAGCCGCTGCCGCGACGACAGCTGCAGAAGCAACTGAAGCGGTTGTGGAAACCACAGCTGCCGCGGGCGAAGAGGCTGCATCCCTGGTTCTCTGGGGATCTGAAGACGATCAGGCTATGTTAAAAGAAATGGCTGCATCCTTTGTCGGTGAACACCCGACCTATACGGTTGAAGTTGCTGTAACAGGCGCCGACAAGGCGAAAGACGCAGCGCTCACTGACCTTGATGTCGCTGCAGATGTATTCCAGATTCCTCATGACCAGCTCGGAGCGCTTGCTGAAGCCGGCGCCGTATATCCGAACACTCTTTATGCTGAAGAAATTGGAACAAATGACGCGCCTGCTGCCCTTACCGCAGCAACATATGACGGAACGATCTATGGATATCCCAATGCCATAGAGACCTATTTCCTCTACTATGATAAGAGCGTATTCTCCGAGACTGACGTAGCTTCTCTCGACACGATGCTCACTGTTGCTACTGAAGCCGGCAAGACAGTCGGATTCGATATGGGCAACAACTATTTCACAGTCGGATTCTGGTTTGCTAACGGATGCACACTGTTCGGCGCCGACGGCACCGACGTTGCCGGCAGCACATTCAGCAGCCCGGAAGGACTGGCCGTTGCAGAATACATTGCAACACTCAAGGATGCCGGCCTTCAGAATATCAATGACGGCGATGCCACAACCGCTTTTGCCAGCGGACTTGCCGCTCAGGTTACCGGAAGCTGGAAGGCTGCCGATTATAAGACGGCTCTTGGAGATAACTACGGAGTAGCCAAGCTTCCGACCGTCAGCATCGGCGGTGCCGACAAGCAGATGATCTCTTTCTCCGGCGTTAAGCTTTATGTTGTTAAGTCGAATACTGAGTTCCCGGAAGCTGCCATGCAGCTCGCACAGTACCTTTCTTCTGAAGATAACCAGCTTAAGGCTTTCAATGACAGACAGAATCTTCCTGTCAACATTGCAGCTGCCGCTGATCCTGCAGTTACAGCAGATCCTACTGTTGCAGCCCAGATCGCTCAGTCAGCATTCTCTATCCCGATGCCGTCTATTCCTCAGATGACAAATTTCTGGAATTCTTCCAGCATGGCAGTCACCCTTGAGATATATGATGGTAAAGCAACTGATCTACAGGCAACTCTCGATGGATGGCAGACACTGCTTTCGACCGAAGTTGTAGCATAATTACTCGTATAAATTTATGAAGGCAGCCAGGTCCCGGACATTTTCGGGACTTGGTTGCTTATCTATTTGAGAGGGGTGGGGACATGCCTAAAGAGAAGAAGGCGAGAAAAATTAAGAGTAATCTTCCGAACCTCGCCTTTGATAAACCGGAGTCTGTATCAATTTGGATTATGGGATTCGCCAATCTGATACACAGGCAGTTCGTCAAGGGTATTCTATTTCTGGCCGTGCAGGTTGCTTATATTTGGTTTATGGTGACGCGAGGCATCGGTGCCTTAAATGGACTTTATACCCTTGGCACACAGAAACAGGGCTGGGTTACGCCGGAGGGAAGTAAGATCCCCATTCTCGCAGAAGGCGACAACTCCATGCTGCTGATGATTTATGGAGTTGCTGTTATCGTTCTGACCATCATTTTTGCAGGCGCCTATTATGTTAATCTGAACAGCGCGCGCCAGATGCTTGCTCTCCGGCTCTCCGGGAAAAAAGCCCCTGGCTTTATATCTGATCTGAAAAGCCTTTTGGATCAGAAATTTCACGTCACGCTGATGACTCCCTCAATAATCGGCATTCTACTCTTTACTGTTCTGCCGCTGATTTTTATGATTCTTATCGCTTTCACCAATTATGATAAAGACCATCAGCCTCCGGGCAATCTTTTCAGATGGGTTGGGCTTGATAATTTCGCTGCGATTCTCGGTGCCAACCAACTGTTGGCGGATACCTTTTTCCCGGTTCTTGGCTGGACTTTGATCTGGGCCGTTATTGCGACAGGCACCAATTACATTCTCGGAATGCTGCTTGCCATCCTGATTAACAAAAAGGGTATCAGGTTCAAGGCCATGTGGCGTACTGTTTTTGTTATTACCATTGCGCTGCCGCAGTTTATCACGCTTCTTGTTATGCGCAATATGTTTAATGACTACGGCCCGATCAATGAATTCCTGGTATCGGCCGGCATCATAACCAATGCTACCCGTATTCTGTTTCTGAACAATGTGCTTCTGGCGCGTATTACCGTTCTTGTGGTAAACCTCTGGATTGGTATTCCTTATACGATGCTGATTTCGTCAGGTATTCTTATGAGTATTCCGAACGACATGTATGAGGCGGCCAGGATTGACGGGGCGTCGCCGTTTAAGCTTTTTGTTAAAATCACAATGCCGTATATGGTTTTTGTGACAACGCCTTACCTGATCACGCAGTTTATCGGAAATATTAATAATTTCAACGTCATTTTCCTTCTGACGGGCGGCGGACCCAATACCAGCACATACTATCAGGCGGGGAAGACGGATCTTCTTGTCACGTGGCTCTACAAACTCACAGCCAATGTCCGTGACTACAACCTTGCTTCTACGATCGGCATTGTTGTGTTTGTAATCTCGGCTGTGGTTTCTTTGATAACGTACAGAAATACGGTTGCATATAAGAGAGAGGAGGAGTTTTCGTGAGTAACATTAAAAGCATGAAAAGCAGTCAGAGTGCAAAAGCGCAAAGGATCGCTACCAATACATCCATATATGTGATTCTTACTGTTTTGGCAATTATTTGGCTCTTTCCAATTATGTGGGTGGTATTTACTGCTTTCCGCGCGGAGCCGGGATCCTTTTCTCCCAATTTTCTTCCCAAAAGTCTGACATTCCAGAACTTTATAGATCTTTGGAATAATGAGGTCTATCCTTTCAAAACGTGGTTTGCAAATACGTTCCTTGTCGCGGTCTGCACATGCGTGCTGAGTACCACGCTGACGCTTACCATCTCCTATGTACTTTCGCGCATGCGATTCAAGCTTCGTAAGCCGTACATGAATATGGCACTTGTCCTTGGGATGTTCCCGGGCTTCATGTCGATGATAGCTGTCTATTATGTCCTCAAATCAGTTGGGATGACACAAAGCCTGACGGCTTTGGTGCTGGTTTATTCGGCGGGAGCCGGCATCAATTTCTACATCTGCAAAGGATTCTTTGATACAGTTCCGCGCGCCCTTGATGAGGCAGCCAAGCTTGACGGGGCGACGAATGCGCAGATATTCACCAAGGTGATCCTGCCGCTTTCCGGACCGATCATTGTCTACACATCGCTGATGGCATTTATGGCTCCCTGGGGTGACTTCATCTTTGCGCGAATCATAATGGGCGACAATTATCAGAAATATACCGTTGCCATCGGTATGTTCCAAATGGTTGCCAAAGATAATATTTACGCTAATTTCCGGCAGTTTAACGCCGGATGTATCGTCATCGGAATCCCGATCGTTATCTTGTTCATCCTGATGCAGCGGCTTTATGTCGAGGGCGTTACGGGCGGCGCTGTAAAGAGTTGACGATCCGTGCTGTTATGGTTCCGGCCGTAAGATCGGCTATACAGGAAGGCGGCCGTTTGTGCTGAAAATGAAAAAAATATGTGCGGCCGCTGTCGCGTGGACACTTATTGCGGGCTTTTCTGTGTCGTGCGCCAAAAGTCCGGCAGACACCTCCGCTCCGGACTCGGCAGTATCAGTTGGATCATCGGCAGACACACTTTCGACAGACATATCTTCAACAAATGAATCCTCTGCAAACGCAGCAACGCCAGGCGTATTTACGCCGGACGCGGCTGCGTTTGTCTGGGAAAATGCGACCGTATATTTTTTGATGACCGACCGGTTTATGAACGGCAGTGAAGAAAATGACTATTCCTACGGCCGGGGTCTGGATGAGGCCGGGAATGCGATTCCCGGAATAAAGGACAGTGAAGGTGGTTTTCACGGCGGAGATTTTGCCGGAATTACGCAAAAAATCAACGAAGGTTATTTTACAGAGCTCGGAATAAATGCAATATGGATCACCCCGCCTTATGAACAGATTCATGGATTCCGTTCGGCGGATGGCTTTGCGTTCTATGCATACCATGGTTACTGGGGTCTGGATTTCACGCAGCCGGATGCCAATTACGGCACGGAAGAAGAATTTAAGACGATGGTTGACGCCGCGCACGCGGGTGGTATCCGCGTGGTTATGGATGTTGTGCTAAATCACCCCGGGTATGCCACGATGCTGGATTCGTCAGAGTATGGATTCGGGGAGTACGGGGATGCCTGGGAAGATTATTACTACGGAGATGAATCGTCCCTGTCTCTCTCTCAGGAGCAGGCGCTCCTTGATGAAGTCTCTCCTGAGTGGCAGGGCTGGTGGGGTCCCGACTGGATTCGTTCTGCCGACGGATTGGCAGGGTACGACGCCGCGGGTACAACGGACGAGCTTTTGTGCCTCTCTGGACTGCCGGATTTTAAGACGGAAAGCAGCGAAGAGGTTGAACTTCCCGCATTTTTGGTTGAAAAGTGGACTGCGGAAGGACGCCTTGAGGAGGAGGTCTCTGAGCTGGACGCATTTTTCGAGGAAAATGATCTTCCCCGGACGGTTCTGAATTATGAGATTAAGTGGTTGACCGATTGGGTCAGTAAATATGGAATAGATGGTTTTCGATGCGACACGGCCAAACATGTTGACCTTGCCTGTTGGCAGACTCTTAAGGGATACGCCTCGGGAGCGCTCGATGAGTGGAGACTGAATAACCCTGATAAAGTGATTGATGATACGCCGTTCTGGACGGTCGGCGAGGTGTGGGATCATGGCGTGGTCAAAGATGATTACTACACCGCGGGTTCTTTTGATGCGCTCCTCAATTTCAGTTTCCGCAAAAACATTACGAATTATTCGATTCTTCCGGATCTGTACATCTTTATGTCGGATACGATGCGCGAAGAGGATTTTAATGTGCTCAGCTACATCTCCTCGCATGACCAGGGTCTCTTTATGCGGAGTAATCTGATCAAGGGGGGCAGCGCGCTTCTGCTGTCGCCCGGTTCCGTTCAGATATTTTATGGTGATGAGACATCCCGTACCAAGGCGTGGGAAGATGCCGTGTATGAAGATTTGAAGTTTCGCTCCGATATGAACTGGGACAGCATTGACCAAGAGGTTCTGCTGCACTTCCGGATTCTTGGTCAGTTCAGGATCCGCCATGCAGCGATCGGCGCCGGGGAGCACATTCAGATTTCGCAGAAGCCCTTTATTTTTGCACGGGTATATGAGAACGACGGGGAGACAGATGAAATAGTTGCTGTTATCACGGATCCTGATCAGGACGTGGTGATCCCGGTATCTGATATATTTGGCGACGGAATGTCCGTCAGGAATGCATATGACGGAACGACAGCGACGGTGGCCGATGGAGAAGTCACCTTTAACAGCGGCGTGAACGGGGTTATTCTTCTTGAAAATGCTGTCTGATTCTATAAATGCGGTCAGATGCGTGCAAAAAAGCGCAAATACGCAGTAATTTTCGCAAAAAAGAAAAACGGACAAAATATATTCGATTAATAGTTTCGAAAACTCTTGAAAACGAATTTTTGTTGATTTCGATGCTGTTGAGGCGCTTTCTCCAGCTTGGAATAGCATGTTGTACAAAAAAGAATAAAAAAGCATGTATTCTATTATTGACACTGTCATAGACGCGTGCTAGAATTTACCCATAGCAAGTCAATAATTTTCGAAAATTTTGAGAATTAAGACGAAAACAAAGAAAAAGTGGAGGAAACTAGTATGAAGATGACTAAATTGCTTAAGAAGATCTCAGCGATCGTTCTGACAGCAGCGATGGTATCCGGCCTTGCGGCCTGCGCTACCACAACAGACACGACAACTACAACCACAAAAGCTGATGCAACTGCAGCAGCAACAACCACAGAAGGTGCCGCCGAGACAACAGCTGCAGCGGCAACAGGCAAAGTATATTTCTTGAACTTTAAGCCTGAGCAGGATGAAGCCTATCAGGCTATCGCCAAGCAGTACACAGAAGAGACCGGCGTTGCCGTTACCGTTGTAACAGCAGCCTCAGGAACATACGAGCAGACACTTATGTCTGAAATTGCCAAGAGCGACGCTCCGACAATTTTCCAGATGAACGGTCCGGTCGGCTATGCCAGCTGGAAAGATTATTGTGCTGATTTGTCCGGTTCTGAGATTTATACCCACCTTACAGACAAATCCCTTGCCATTACTGATGGTGACGGCGTCTATGGTATTCCGTTCGCAATCGAAGGTTACGGAATCATCTACAATAACGCCATCATGACAAAGTACTTTGCAACAACAGATCCTAAAGCCGCTTCCATGGACGAAATCAACAACTTTGCTACTCTTAAAGCAGTTGTTGAGGATATGACAGCCAAGGCTGATGAACTCGGCATTGACGGCGTTTTCGCTTCCACTTCCCTGGCAGCAGGCGAAGACTGGAGATGGCAGACACATCTTTTGAATGTGCCTCTTTACTATGAATTCCAGGCCAACAAGACCGATCTTGGAAGTGCTGATGCAACAAAGACAATCACTTTCCAGAACGGCACTAATTTCCAGAACATTTTTGACCTGTATCTGAACAATTCAGTAACAGAGCCGGCTCTCCTCGGTAATATCGTAGTTGACGATTCAATGGCAGAATTTGCTCTTGGACAGTGCGCTATGGTTCAGAACGGTAACTGGGCATACGGCCAGATCTCCGGCGTAGACGGCAACACAGTCCAGGCAGGCGATGTTAAGTTCATGCCTATCTATACTGGAATGGATGGAGAAGAGTCTCAGGGTCTTTGCATCGGAACAGAGAACTACTTTGCAATCAACAAAAATGCTCCTGCTGAAGATCAGGCTGCTTCCCTCGCTTTCCTTACATGGCTTTACACCAGCGATGCCGGTAAAGATGCTGTTGTAAATCAGCTTGGATTCATTGCTCCTTTTGACACATTCAGCGATACCGAAAAGCCTACAGATCCTCTTGCACAGGACATGCTTGCATGGGCCTCCAAAGATGGAATCACATCTGTAGCATGGAACTTCACAATCTTCCCGAGCCAGGTATTTAAAGACAATGTCGGCGCATCACTCCTTTCTTATGCCCAGGGTCAAATGACATGGGAAGAAGTAACTGCACTGGTTGTTGATCAGTGGGCAGCTGAAAAGGCTAATGTAGCCAGCTGATTAATCAGATAATTAATAATTATTCATTACCTGAATACCTTTAATATGCGGATACGCCTTGCCGATACCGCATGATGTTGGAACTGATAGTGGGTGAGGAATAACGACGAAAGTCGCACTCACCCACTATTTTTCGGGAGGGGAACCATATGCAGAAAACGCTCAAGAAGTATTTCATTATTTTCCTGATACCCACACTTATCGCATTCGCCATAGCATTTGTTGTCCCGTTTATCATGGGCGTGTACCTCTCCTTCGCCAAATTCACAACGGTTACTAACTCAACGTGGGTTGGCCTGGATAATTACATCAAGATCTTTACGATAAACAATGATTTTACCAATGCTCTCTGGTTTACTGTTAAATTTACAGTAGTATCTGTCATCACAGTCAATGTAATAGCTTTTATCCTCGCCAAATTTCTTACACGCGGTATAAGAGGAACGAATATTTTCAGAACTGTATTCTTTATGCCGAATCTAATCGGCGGAATTGTACTCGGTTATATCTGGCAGATCCTGATTAACGGTATCCTGCTGAATTTCGGAGTGACACTAACTTTTGATGCTAAATACGGCTTTTGGGGCCTTATTTTCCTGATGAACTGGCAGATGATCGGCTATATGATGGTTATCTACATTGCCGGACTTCAGAATATTCCTGACGATCTTCTTGAGGCGGCGGCCATAGACGGAGCTACTGCGTGGCAGACACTGCGCAAAGTAACCCTCCCGCTCATTGCCTCATCCATAACGATATGCACTTTCCTGACACTTTCCAACTCCTTTAAGCTTTTCGATCAGAACCTGGCCTTGACCGGAGGCGCGCCGATGCGCGAGACAACCATGCTTGCGCTTGATATCTATGACACCTTCTACGGGCGTACCGGTTACCAGGGCGTTGGACAGGCTAAAGCCGTTATCTTCTTTGTTCTTGTAGGAATTATTGCCTTCATTCAATTGAAGATATCCAGGAGCAGGGAGGTAGAAAGCTAATGAACACGAATTCGATTATCAAAAAAAGAAAAAGCACCGTTGCGAATGTTCTTATCTTTATTCTGCTTTTTTGCCTTTCGCTTGTCTTTCTCGTACCGATTTTCGTAGTAATTCTCAACTCATTTAAGGGCAAGTTCTACATATCAAAGGCACCGTTTGCACTTCCGACTTCGGAGACCTTTGCCGGGCTCGACAACTATATCAACGGTATTGTAAAAAGCGGATTTACCAATGCGATGGGATACAGTTTCTTTATCACGGTTGCTTCTGTAATTGTGATCATCATCCTGACCAGCATGACGGCCTGGTATATTACCCGCCGCAAAAGCAAGCTGACAAGCGGTATATATTACTTGTTTGTATTCTCTATGATCGTCCCTTTCCAGATGGTTATGTTCAGCACGGTTAAGATTGCCAACATGCTGCATATTGATAACCCGATCGGAATTGTCGTTCTCTATCTTGGATTCGGAGCAGGTCTGGCGGTCTTTATATTCAGTGGATTTGTCAAGGGCATCCCGATTGAGATCGAAGAAGCTGCCATGATCGACGGCTGCAACCCGCTTCAGACATTTTTCCGGGTCGTTCTTCCCATTCTGCGCCCGACTGCGATTACCGTCGCAATTCTTCAGGCTATGTGGGTGTGGAACGATTACCTCCTGCCAATGCTTGTCATCGGCAATAAATACAAGACAATTCCGGTCGCTGTACAGGGTGTGCTGACAGGGACATACGGGGCCCGCGACATGGGCTCGCTTATGGCCATGCTTGTTCTTGCAATCATACCTATCATCGTCTTTTACCTGGTGGCCCAGAAGAGCATCATCAAGGGCGTTATTGCCGGAGCTGTTAAAGGCTGACGCGATTGTCCTGCGGGCTTTTCCCTGCCGAAACTGTCAAACGCTGGCGGCAGCGTGTTTCGGGCAGCCGTGATGTTCAATAAAACTTAGTGAATTTGTGGAGAAAAACAATGAGAGCTAGTGGCATTCTACTGCACATAACTTCGCTTCCGTCACCGTATGGCGTTGGAACTATGGGAAAAGAAGCCTATCGGTTCGTCGACTTCCTGAAAGAATCCTCGCAAAGTTACTGGCAGGTCCTGCCGGTGCTTACGACGGGCTACGGGGACTCGCCGTATCAGTCTTTTTCCACCTTTGCGGGCAATCCGTACCTGATTGACCTGGATATGCTCAGCGAGGACGGACTTCTTCAAAAAAGCGAATATGAAGATATCAATTTCGGAGATGACCCGAGCCGTGTCGATTTCGGCAAACTGTTTGCAGAACGTTCGCCCCTTTTGAGAAAAGCCTATGCGCGCGGATTTGAAAAGGATAAAGAAGCATTTGATGTATTCTGTGCCAAAAATTCATACTGGATGGAAGACTATGGTCTTTATATGGCTCTTAAGGAGCATTTTGAACAGAAATCCTATCATTTCTGGCCGCTGGATATCCGGCATCGTGAGGATTCTGCTCTTCAGACATACCGAAGATTGCTTTCTGACGATGTGCGCTTTTACCAATATGTCCAGTTCCTTTTCTTCGGGCAATGGATGAAGCTCAAGTCTTACGCCAATGCCAACGGGATACAGATTATCGGAGATATTCCGATATATGTGGCGGATGACAGCGCAGATACATGGTCTCATAAAGAGCTTTTCTGGCTCGATATCGAGTGCCAGCCTGTGAAAGTAGCCGGGGTACCCCCGGATGGATTCACGTCGGACGGCCAACTCTGGGGGAACCCTCTGTACCTGTGGGACGTGCACAAAGAACAGAATTACGACTGGTGGCATAGACGCATCCTCGCGTCGCTCGAGATGTATGATGTAGTGAGAATAGATCATTTCCGCGGATTTGAATCCTTCTACGCGGTGCCGGCCGGGGAAACTACGGCCCGAAACGGCGTGTGGATGAAGGGCCCGGGACTCGACCTTTTTTCATCCCTGACAGCCAAAATCAAGGGCTTCCGCATTATTGCAGAAGACTTGGGATACATGGACGACAGCGTCAGACAGATGCTGGCGGATTCGGGATTTCCCGGAATGAAGATCATGCTTTTCGGGTTCGACGCTAAAAATGAGACAGACGACGCTCCCTACAAACACATGGGCAACTGCGTAGCTTACATTGGGACGCATGACAATGAGACTTTTATAGGGTGGATCGGGCATGCCTGCGCGGCGGACAAGCGTCTTGCCAAACGGTACATGAGCCTTACGCTGCGTGAAGGTTATAACTGGGGCGCAATCCGGACTCTTATGGGAACCGGAGCGGAGCTGGTCATCATGCAGATGCAGGACATTCTGGGACTTGATAACTCGGCCAGGATGAATACTCCGTCGACGCTTGGCGGCAACTGGCAGTGGCGGCTGATTCCGGACTGGTATACGCCCGTCATTTCCAAAAAACTGCGGACAATGACAAAGACATATGCGCGCCTGCCCGTGCACAAAAAAAGAGCAACCCCGAAATTAAATAAATAAGCGTTTTTGGACGAGTTACATATGACGAGTGATATACATTCAAACTGCCCCTCCTTTTACTCCTTTTCTTATATACAGATGAGCCCGGAGCAATCCGGGCTTATTTGTTTTAGTCCGACCCTTTAAAGTTCGCGGGATTTTATGTATAATACTCTTGCGTTTCCGGCGACTGCCTTATTTTTATGGGGCCGTCTTTCTATTTTTGGTGAAATTTATTTATTTTATTCGTTTACAGATTCCGTAGTCGATGATATACTAAATTGCCCGAACCTGGAAAAGGGTTGTTTTTGTGTGCGAATCTTTTATTAATATGAAAGAGAAGCACGGGAAAGATTTCTTTTGCCGGATGAAGGTACATTAATAATGAAAGGAGGTGTATTGATGCCTACGTTCAACCAATTGGTTAAGACCGGAAGAACATCAAAGTCCTACAAGTCGACAGCTCCTGCTCTTCAGAGCGGACTGAACACACTGCACAAGAGGCAGACGAATATTTCGTCTCCGCAGAAGCGTGGTGTATGTACAGTAGTAAAGACAACAACACCGAAGAAGCCTAACTCGGCTCTTCGTAAAGTTGCCAGAGTACGTCTGACAAATGGCTTTGAAGTAACGGCTTATATCCCGGGAATTGGTCACAATCTGCAGGAGCATTCAGTTGTTCTTATCAGAGGCGGACGTGTTAAGGATCTTCCCGGTGTGCGTTATCACATCGTAAGAGGAACTCTTGATACTGCCGGTGTTGCCAATAGACTACAGAGCCGTTCAAAGTACGGTGCGAAGAAACCGAAGGCCGCTAAGGTCAAGAAGTAAATTTCTTCGTGGTTGGACATTTAGTGATCAGTACACTGTCTATATAAAGAGGGAACATGTTCCAAAAGAACGCGTCCCGTCTGGCGAAGACACTGCATCTGGCGCTGACACGGTCCACAAGAACAACGTGAGTACCTGTGGTTTCAGAAGAAAATTCTGATAATCATGAAAGGAGGGAAGACTAGTGCCAAGAAAAGGCAATGTCCCAGTTAGAGAAGTGCTTCCGGATCCGCTCTACAATGATGTAAAGGTGACAAAACTCATCAACAACATCATGGTCGACGGCAAGAAGGGTGTAGCACAAAAAATCTGCTACGACGCCTTTGATATCATCAAAGAGCGATCAGGTAAAGAGCCTATTGAAGTTTTCATTCAGGCTTTAGAGAATGTAATGCCGGTTCTTGAAGTAAAAGCAAGACGCGTCGGCGGAGCTAATTATCAGGTTCCGATCGAGGTTCGTCCCGCAAGACGCCAGACTTTAGGTCTGCGCTGGATTGTAGCTATTGCCAAGAAACGCAGCGAACGTACCATGAAGGAACGTCTCGCAGGTGAACTTCTTGATGCATCCAACAGTACTGGCGGAGCATTTAAGAAGAAAGAAGACATACATAAAATGGCGGATGCCAACAGAGCGTTCGCTCATTACAGATGGTAACCATCAGAATAAGGAGCAATTGAAACCATGGCCAGAGACTTCGCTTTGGAAAAGACAAGAAACATAGGTATCATGGCTCACATTGACGCCGGCAAGACAACCTGCACGGAGCGTATTTTGTTCTTCACCGGAAAGATTAGAAAAGTCGGTGAAGTGCACGAAGGTGCGGCAACCATGGACTGGATGGAGCAGGAGCAGGAACGTGGAATCACGATTACCTCAGCTGCAACCACCGCAGAATGGAAAGAACACCGTATCAATATTATTGATACGCCCGGCCACGTTGATTTCACAGTTGAAGTTGAGCGCTCTCTGCGCGTTCTGGACGGGGCTGTCACATTGCTTTCTGCTAAAGGCGGCGTTGAGCCTCAGACTGAGACCGTATGGCGTCAGGCTGACCGCTACGGCGTACCCCGTATGGCGTTCATCAACAAGATGGATATCATGGGTGCCGACTTTTTCCGCGCTGTGAACATGATGAAGGATCGTTTGAAGACGAACGCCCTTGCCATTCAGATCCCGATCGGTTCCGAAGATCAGTTCAAAGGAATCATCGATCTGATGACAATGAAGGCTGAAGTCTATACAAGCGATGACGGCTCCATGTTTGAAGAACGTGATATTCCGGCAGAAATGCTGGAGACTGCTGAGAAATACAGAGAGATAATGGTCGAAAACATTGCAGAATCAGATGAAGAGCTTACGCTCAAGTTCCTGGAAGGCGAAGAAATTACGGTTCCGGAACTGATGGCTGCTCTCAGAAGAGCGACCATTGATTGTCTGGTTACCCCTGTTTTGTGTGGGTCCGCCTACAAGAACAAGGGTGTACAGATGCTTTTGGATGCTGTTATTGCTTATATGCCCTCACCTATGGACATTAAGGCAATTATGGGTATTAACCCTGAGACCGAGGAAGAGGAGCCACGCCCCTCTGACGACTCTATTGCATTCTCAGCTCTCGCATTCAAAATCATGACTGACCCTTTCGTCGGTAAGCTTTGCTTCTTCCGTGTATATTCCGGTTGTCTTGATGCCGGTTCGTACGTGTTGAACGCTACGAAGGGCAAGAAAGAACGTATCGGACGTATTCTCCAGATGCATGCCAACCACCGTGCTGAAATCGCCAAGGTTTATTCCGGTGATATCGCTGCGGCCGTCGGACTCAAGGACACAACAACAGGTGACACACTCTGTGATGAAAAGTCTCCGATTATTTTGGAGTCTATGGATTTCCCTGAGCCTGTTATCAGCGTTGCTATCGAACCTAAGTCCAGGGCATCCCAGGAGAAGATGATTGCGGCACTTCAGAAGCTTGCTGAAGAAGATCCCACATTCCGCACCTATACTGATCAGGAGACTGGACAGACGATCATTGCTGGTATGGGTGAGCTTCACCTTGACATCATTGTCGACCGTTTGTTCCGTGAATTTAAGGTTGAGGCCAATGTCGGCGCTCCTCAGGTTGCTTACAAGGAGACAATCCGTAAAGCAGTCAGAGCAGAAGGTCGTTTCGTGCGTCAGTCCGGCGGTCACGGTCAGTATGGTCATTGTATTCTTGAACTTGAGCCTCAGGAACCCGGCACAGGCTACTCTTTCGTCAATGCAACCGTCGGAGGAACAATTCCCAAGGAATTTATTTCTCCTATCGATGCAGGTGTAAAGGAAGCTATGGGCAGCGGTATTCTTGGAGGGTATCCGGTAGTAGACATCAAGGTAACCGTCGTTGATGGTTCTTTCCATGATGTTGACTCATCCGAAATGGCCTTTAAGATTGCTGGTTCCATGGGCTTTAAAGAGGGCATGAAGAAAGCAGATCCCTGCCTTCTTGAGCCGATCATGAGAGTCGATATCGAAGTTCCCGACGATTACATGGGTGACGTCATTGGCGGCATCAATTCACGTCGCGGACTTATCAAGGGTATCGAAGCAAGAAACGGTTCACAGTCAATCGAGTGTGAAGTTCCGCTTTCCAACATGTTCGGATATGCTACGTCCCTGCGTTCAACAACACAGGGCAGAGGTACTTTCGTAATGCAGATCAGCCATTTCGCTGAAATGCCCAAGAGTATCATGGAAGGAATTCTGAAGAAGTAATCAAACCCTCTGTCAAACGCACCGGATACATCTTGCGAATGTCGACTCAGACAAGTAAAATAGATGCATCCGGTCTCTGGATGGAGATGAACATTATGCAGTATTTCAGCATATAATTGCTGACAAAGGAGGAAATAACAAATGGGAAAGGCAAAATTTGAAAGAAACAAGCCGCACGTCAACATCGGAACCATCGGACACGTTGATCACGGCAAGACTTCCCTTACAGCCGGAATCACGAAGGTGCTTGCAATGACTGGTAAGGCAACATACAAAGAGTACGGCAGCATCGATAGTGCTCCGGAAGAAAGAGCTCGTGGTATCACGATCAACACAGCTCATGTTGAGTATGAGACAACAGCCCGTCACTACGCTCACGTTGACTGCCCCGGCCATGCCGACTATATCAAAAACATGATCACCGGCGCAGCACAGATGGACGGAGCTATCCTTGTAGTTTCAGCCGCTGACGGCCCGATGCCTCAGACACGTGAGCACATCCTTCTGGCCCGCCAGGTTGGTGTTCCTTACATCGTTGTTTTCATGAACAAGTGTGACCAGGTTGATGACGAAGAACTCCTTGAACTTGTTGAGATGGACATTCGTGACCTTCTGAACCAGTATGAGTTCCCCGGCGATGACACCCCGATCATCAGAGGCTCTGCCCTTGATGTTCTTGAGTCCACATCCAAGGATCCTACAGATGCAGTCTACGCTCCTATCAATGAATTGATGGCTGCTGTTGACACATTTATCCAGACACCTGCACGTGCCGTTGACAAGCCTTTCCTTATGCCTGTTGAGGATGTTTTCACCATCACAGGCCGTGGAACTGTTGCAACAGGCCGTCTTGAGCGTGGCGTTATCAAAGTTGGCGACGCTGCCGAGATCGTTGGACTTCAGGAAGAGCCTAAGGCTACTGTTGTTACCGGCGTTGAAATGTTCAAGAAGCTTCTTGATCAGGCTCAGGCTGGAGACAACATCGGTATTCTTCTGCGTGGTGTAGACCGCAAGCAGGTAGAGCGCGGACAGGTTGTTGCCAAGCCGGGTTCTATCACACCTCACACAAAGTTCACCGCTCAGGTCTATGTTCTGACACACGACGAAGGCGGACGTCATAAGCCTTTCTTCAATGGCTACCGTCCTCAGTTCTATTTCCGTACAACAGACGTTACCGGCGTTGCTCATCTCCCGGAAGGCACAGAAATGTGTATGCCAGGAGACCACATCACCATCACTGTTGAGCTGATCAACTCCATCGCTATGGAGCCTGGTCTCAAGTTCGCTATCCGCGAGGGTGGTCGTACGGTTGGTGCCGGTACTGTTTCTACAATCATTGAGTAATTTTCAGTCAGCCGAAAGCTGAAGGTGCCAGGCCGCAAGGCTTGACCCGCTGATATCTCATATGTATGACAAAGCCCTGCTGCAGTTCGAAATGCAGCAGGGCTTTTTTGTCGTTCAGATATTTGTTCTTACAGAAGTTTTCTTACAGATTTATTTTTCGCGGGCATAAGGCCTTATCTGAGACCGGGACCTGGGTGATATCTCTATTTGGGAAAACAAGTGTTCTGCAGGGCCTCCTCGGCATGATAGGAACTTCTTACCAGTGGTCCGGATGCCGTGTACAGGAAACCGGCAAGATCGGCCTGCTCTTTGTACCAGGCAAATTGTTCCGGTGTAATGTATTCGATGAGCGGGTGATGCTTCGGAGAGGGGGCCAGGTATTGGCCGATTGTAAGGAAATCACACCCATGCCGGCGCAGGTCGGCGAAAACGGACAATACTTCTACTTTGGTCTCTCCGAGGCCTACCATAATGCCTGACTTCGTATAGCGCGACGGATCAATGTCCTTGACACGGCGCAGAAGGGTCAGGGAGCGCTGATAGTCTGCCTGCGGACGGACTTCCGCATAGAGCCTCGGTACGGTCTCAATATTGTGGTTAATGACATCCGGCTTTGCCGCGATGACTGTGCGCAAGGCATCCTCATCACCCTGGAAATCTGGAATTAAGACTTCAATACGAGGGCATTTGGCAGTCAGCTTTTGCTTGATGGCTTCAATGACGCCGGCAAAATGAGCGGCTCCTCCGTCAGGCAGATCGTCACGGGTGACGGAAGTAATCACGACATACTCCAAGCCCAGACGCTCAACAGCCTCGGCAAGATGGGCAGCTTCCCCCGGGTCAGGCTGAACCGGGATGCCGTTATTAACACAGCAGAAGGTGCAGCTGCGGGTACAGTCACGACCGAGTATCATGAAGGCTGCGGTCCG
>Ga0123338_10002157_pt1 | contig 18500 bp, 20 predicted proteins | sample grotaG_FD_89793 | JGI IMG/M metagenome (GOLD analysis project Ga0123338, IMG submission 89793) | Glacier valley bacterial and archeal communities from Borup Fiord, Nunavut, Canada, to study Microbial Dark Matter (Phase II) -... | ecosystem: Environmental > Aquatic > Freshwater > Ice > Glacier ...
CGCCGAGAACTGAGGGCGGCCGACACCCGTCATCATCCGTGTCGTGCACATCGCACCGGGGCCGACGCCGACCTTGACGACATCAGCACCGGCCTCGATCAGCGCTCTCGTACCGCTCGTCGTCACGACGTTGCCGGCAACGATCGGCGTCGACATCGCATTCGACCGAGCCTCCTGCACCGCCCACAGCATCTTGTCCTGATGGCCGTGCGCAGTGTCGATGACCAGCGCATCGACACCCATGGCGACGAGTGCCTTGGCCTTGGCACCCGGGTCTCCGTTGATTCCGACGGCGACTGCCACCATCAACCGGCCTTCGCTGTCGAGCGCCGGCCGATAGATCGTCGAACGCAGCGCACCCTTCTGGGTGACGCAACCGAGCAGGCGGTCGTCGCTGTCGACGACAGGGGCTGCTTTGATGCGTTCGTGGAACAGGCGGTCGAAGATCGACGTGAGATCGGTTCCATCCGCAACTTTGACCAGATCCCGGCTCATGACATTGTGCAACTGCGTGAAGCGGTCGAAACCGACGGAATCGGCCTCCGTGAAGATGCCGACAGGCCGATCGTCCTCGATGATCACGACGGCGCCGTGAGCGCGTTTGTGGATCAGGCTGAGCGCCTCCCCCACGGTCGCCGTCGGTGCCAACGTGATCGGCGTCTCGTAGATGGGGTGGCGGCTCTTGACGTACTCGACGACCGCCTCGATCACATCGAGCGGGATGTCCTGCGGCAGCACGACCAAACCGCCGCGGCGTGCGAGGGTTTCGGCCATCCGCCGACCGGCTACGGCCGTCATGTTGGCGGCGACGATCGGGATCGTCGTACCGAGCCCATCCGGGGTCGTCAAATCGACGTTGAACCGTGATCCGACAGCCGAATGGCTCGGAGTCATGAAGACGTCGTTGTAGGTCAGGTCGTACGCCGCTGAGGTGTTGTTGAGAAACCGCATGAAATCGTTGCCTCCAGAAAAGAGCCAATGCAATCTAACAACGCAAAGATGGCGATGTCCTGCTCTTGGCCGTGCCAGCGTGCACGGCGGCGCAGGGGTACGGTGTCGGCATGGGGCTTCCGCCGGTCATGCTCGTCCACGGTTGGGGCGGGTCGTTCAAACAGACCTGGGTGTCGACACCGCTGGTGCCATTGCTGGAGGATGCCGGGCGCACGATCATCGGCGTCGACCTGCTCGGCCACGGAACTGCCCCGAAGCCGCACGACCCAGCCGGGTACGGTGACATGACGGCGCGCATCGTCGATTCGCTACCGGACGAGCCGATTGACGCCGTCGGATTCTCCCTCGGAGCGGCGACGTTGTTGCGAACGGCGATCGACTCGCCCGGCTCGTTCAGACGGATCGTGCTCGCCGGTGTCGGTGCCAGTCTGTTCCATCGCGACGACGAGCGCTCGAAACGGATCGTTGCGGCAGTCCGTGGCGAAGGCGGCGATGACGACGTCCTCGCCAATCTCTTCGCGCAGTACGCCGGCAGTGCCGGCAATGACAGCGAGGCGCTGGCGCTGGTGATGGAACGCGTCCAGGAGCCGTTCACCGCAGCGCAGCTCGCGCGAGTTACCTGTCCGGTCCTCGTCGCGCTCGGCGACAAGGACTTCGCAGGGCCTGCCGAGCCACTCATCGAGAAACTGCCGAATGCCACGCTGGTGATGCTGCGCAACGTCGATCATTTCGCCACCCCCGAAAAGTTCAGTTTCATCGACGCCGTGCTCGACTTCCTGGCCATCGACGGGTCGTGAGTGCGACCGTCGGAACCGATGTCGGCTACGCCGTCGAAGTCATCCGCAGCGGCGGTCTCGTCGCCATCCCGACAGAGACGGTGTACGGACTCGGTGCCGACGCCTCCAACGAGTTGGCTGTACGGCGAATATTCGCGGCGAAGGGACGTCCGGTCGATCACCCGCTGATCGTCCACCTCGCCGACGGCGCACAGCTGTCGAGCTGGTCGAAACATCCGTCAGCGGCGGCGGTGCTGCTCGCCGAAACCTGTTGGCCTGGACCGTTGACGATCATCGTGCCGCGTGCCGAAACGGTGCTCGACGTCGTCACCGGGGGACAAGACACCGTTGGGCTGAGGGTTCCGGCGCACCCGCTGACGGCGGAATTGTTGGCGAGGTTCGGAGGCGGGATTGCGGCCCCGTCTGCGAATCGCTTTGGCCGGATCAGCCCAACAAGTGCAGCCCATGTCGCCGACGACCTCGGCGCAGCCGTCGACTACATCCTCGACGGCGGGCAGGCGGCGATCGGCGTCGAATCGACCATCGTCGACTGCACCGGTGACGTTCCGCAGATCCTCCGCCACGGCGGCGTGACCGATGACGAGCTCGCGTCGATGCTCGACGGTCCACTCGAACGTTCTCCGAGCGGTCCCAGTCGTGCGCCCGGGATGCTCGCCTCACACTACGCACCGCGTGCTCCCGTCGAACTGTACGAGTCCGGCGACGAAGCGTTCTGGCGGGCGAAGGAGCTGCAAGACGTCGGAATCGGGGTCGCCGTCATCGACTACGGCAGCAACCTCGGTGCCTACGCACGACAGCTCTACAGCGATCTACGAGCCGCCGATCAGTCGGGTGCCGGAACGATCATCGCCGTGTTGCCGCCAGCCGCCGGTCTTGGCCACGCGATCCGCGACCGCCTGACGAAAGCAGCCGCACCCCGCCCCCCGACCTGAGGCGTCGCCTTTCGCACCCGGGTCCGTGTCACCGAATGTGCACAGATCTGTGCACATTCGGTGACACGGGAGGCGAGCCGTTGCGGCGTGTCGCCGGCACGGCTATCTCGGCTGAGTGAGCCGTCGCCACAGTGGCCCGTCGTCCATCGGGCTGATCTTGCGGAGAATGCGGAGTAATGCCGCTCGGTCGCGTTCTGACAGCTGCGCCAGTTCAGCAGGTGGTCGGGACATCGCCCCGTGGACCTGAGCAGCGACCGTCTCGCCGACGGGGGTCAGCACGACTTCACGGACGCGGCGGTCCCCGACGGACTCCTGGCGTTTCGCCAGCCCGAGTTCTTCGAGCCGGTCGACGACATTGGTGACATAGGAGGCATCGCACGACATCTGTTCGGCAAGATGGCGCATCTTGGAAGATCCTGCGGCCAAGGTCATCAACGCGTGACCATGCGGCGGGGTCAGCCCATGCTCGTTCATCACTCCAAAGAACGTGTCCCGGCTCGACAGGAAAAGCGGGGACATCCTTGCCCAGATTTCATGCTCCTGCTGTTGCGCAGTCGATCCGGCAGCGGCGTCTTCACAACTGTCGACCGCATCGAGACCCTCAACAGATTCGTGCCTCACACGAGCATCCTACACGCATCATCACCGACGCTCAACCATTGACAAGCATCAATAATCAGGTAATATCAATGGCTGTAACGGACACAGCCATCGTGGCCGACGGTCTCCGCAAATCCTTCGGAGATGTCCATGCGGTCAACGGCGTCAGCCTCGAGGTTCCCACCGGCACGGTTTTCGGGCTGCTCGGCGTCAACGATGCCGGGAAGACGACGATCGTACGGATGCTCACGACCGTGCTCAAACCGGACGCCGGACACGGCATCGTCAACGGTCTCGATGTCGTCGAGCATGCCCAGTCCGTCAGGCGCAGCATCGGACTCGCCCGGCAGTATGCGGCTGTCGACGAGAACCTGACAGGACGGGCCCGGCAAGGACCTATTTCCGGCGGTATGCGCCGACGCCCTGATCTCGGCGCGGCGTTGGTCGCCCATCCTCCCGTGCTGTTCCTCGACGAGCCGACGACGGGTCTCGATCCGGCCAGCCGTCTTGCGCTGTGGGACGTCGTCAAAGCCTCGTCTCCGATGGCACGACCGTCCTGCTGACGACGCAGTACCTCGAAGAGGCAGATCGCCTTGCAGACAACATCGTCGTGATCAACGAGGGCGCGATCGCTGCCCCGGGACCCGTTTCGCAGTTGAAGGCGACGCTCGGAGAAACCGTCATCGAGTTGCAGTTGCACAACGAATCGGAAGTCGAAGCTGGTGCGTGCGCTGCACACCGCGACGTTCGCGGGCGTCATCGTCAGGGTGACGATGGCGAGTGGGCCAGCGACACTGCGCGACACGCTGAACGCGCTTGATGCGGCGGGCATCACCCCGATGCACGTCGCGCTGCGCGAGCCGACGCTCGACGATGTCTTTCTCGACCTCACCACCCGGAACCTCGCCAGCGGAGCAGCGCAATGAGTGTAGACGTGCAAATGATCGCCGACGGTTTCGGCCGGGCGGTCAAAGACACGCTGGCGTTGATGAAGCGCAATCTCATCACCATCGTTCGTCTCCCGCAACTGCTGGTGTTCTCCTCGATCCAGCCGATCATCTTCGTGCTGATGTTCCGCTACGTGTTCGGCGGGGCGATCCACATTCCGGGCTGGCGCTACGTCGATTATCTGATGCCGGAATCTTCGCCCAGACCGTCGCCTTCGGTGCCATCAACACCGCTGTCGGCCTGGCAGAAGACAAGAACAAGGGTCTGCTGGAGCGGCTCCGATCGCTTCCGATGTCGCGCTCGCAGTCCTCGGGGGCCGCACGCTGGCCGATGTCGTGCGGAACGTGCTGGTCATCGTGCTCATCACCGTCGTCGGCTTTGCGGTCGGGTTCCGCGCCCACAACGGCGTACTGCCGTTCATCGGAGGATTGGCAATCCTGCTGCTGTTCGGAATCGCGCTGGCCCGGCTGTTCGCCCTGATCGGGCTCTCGGTCTCGAACGGCGAGGCCGCGCAAGCCGCCGCATTCCCCTTCCTGGCACCCTTGGTCTTCGCATCGAACGCCTTCGTCGATCCGTCGAGCATGCCGGGTCCGCTCAAGTGGTGGGCCAAGCACCAACCGGTCAGTGCGACCATCGACGCCATGCGTGTCGGCGTTCACGGCGGTCCGCTGACGCACACCTTCGTCGTGGCGATCCTCTGGTCGGTCGGCATCATCGCCGTGCTCGCGCCGCTGGCCGTCGCCCGCTACCGCAAGAGCTGAACGAGCGTTCCTGCCGATTCGCGGTCACAGACGGTTCAGCTCGCGGATCCACACGTCGCGTACGACCTCCGGGTCGGGTGCCGGAGCGCCGTCGAAACCCGCCACTGTCAGGCTCACCGTCGACGACCCGGCGTCTGGCACGAGGTCGAGTCGGCACCAACACGGTTCCGGGTCGGTGAGGAAGACCTCCAACACGAACGGCGGCTCGTCGATCAGCAACTCGCCGATGTTGGCGGTGACGACGAGCAACGCCTCGAAGGCCTCTGCCGGCAGGGCCTCGATCACGAATGACGGGATGTCACGCTCGACCCTCCATCGGGTTCGTTCCCGAGCGCTTCGCTGCGGAGTGGGCTGCTTCGCTGCAGAGTGTTTCCCGTCTGGCGCTCTCGATGCCGGATCGGCGCCAGCGGCCTGGGGGTCAGCCAAGAGCCGCCGACCGGTCACGTGGGCGACGGCCGCTTCGAACGCTGCGTTGAGCTCGCGCATCCGTTCGGGGTCGCCGCCGCGGTCAGGATGGGCGTCGAAGGCCAGTCGACGGCGGGCCTGACGGACGTCGGCGAGATTTGCCGATCGTGTCAATCCCAGCATCTCGAACGGATCGTCCATCAGCCCAGTATCGCCTACCGGCCGATGTCGGCTACCAACCGACGGTGGCGTCTCGCAGGTCCTCGTACCGATGTCGGTCGAACGCAGAGGCTGCCACGAAGGATGCTGTCGGCCTCACCTGCGAACCGGTGCCGAGTCCCCATTGCAAGGCGATGGTCGACGGATCGGTCTGCGTCAACACGGCTGCAGCCTGGACCGCTGCGCCGGTCGCAACGACTTCGTCGTCGTGCGGGATCGTCACCTGCCGACCGAACACGTGGCCTACGATCTGCTGGTACGCCGAAGACCTTGCACCGCCGCCGACGAGCAACAGCCGACCCTCCTGTGGGCCGCAGGCTGCGGCCAGCGCCTGATAGGCGTCGTACAGGCTGCAGGCGACCGCCTCGAATGCCGCTCTGGCGAACTGCTCACGGGTGCCATTCGACCGCAGGCCGCTGACCACGCCCGCCGCCTGCGGACGGTTCGGTGTGCGTTCACCATCGAGGTACGGCAACATCGTCAAACCTCCGGCCCCCGGGTCGGCGCTGAGCGCCAGACGGTCGAGTTCTGCGTGGTCGACTCCCAACAGCCTGCGGGCCGTCTCGGTCGCCTTCGTCGCGTTCAATGTGCACGCCAACGGCAGGAAACGCCCGCTGGCATCGGCAAACCCGGCGATCGAACCAGTGGCATCGTGGGTCGGATTGTCGGCGACGCAGTAGACGGTGCCGGAGGTCCCCAGAGAAACCACCACATCCCCCGCCCCGAGGCCGAGCCCGAGCGCCGCCGCCATGTTGTCCCCAGTACCCGGCCCGACAATGACGTCACCCCAGGCACCTGCAGACTGCAACGGTCCGAGCACCCGCGGTACGACGGCCGTCCAGTCGCGGCCCCTGTCGATGATGTCCAGCAGGTCCCATCGGTACTCCCCCGTCGACGGTGACCAGTAGCCCGTACCGGACGCGTCGCCCCGATCCGTCGTGAGATTGCCGGTCAAGCGCATGGTGAGCCAGTCGTGGGGCAATAGCACGTGGGCCATGCGAGACCATGCATCGGGTTCGCTGCGGTGCAGCCAGGACAGTTTCGTCACCGTGAACGCCGCCACCGGAACACTGCCGACAGCCTCGGCCCAGCCGCCGGCACCCGCCGGCAGCTGCTTCACGAGCCACCCTGCATCAGCTGCAGATTCGGTGTCGTTCCACAACTTCGCCGACCGGACGAGGCGACGATCACGGTCGAGGACCACCATGCCGTGCTGCTGGCCGGCGATGCTGATCGCCGCAACCGTCGGCGAGCCGAGTTGCTCCCAGGAGTGCTCGAATGCAGCCCACCACGACGACGGGTCCTGCTCCGACCGGGGCGGGGAAACAGGCGGATGCGGGGAGGAAGCCCTGGCGATCAACTCCCCGCTCTCGGCGTCACGGAGTTCGATCTTGGTGGACTGCGTCGACGAGTCGACGCCGGCAACGAGGGGCATATGCCAAGAGTAAGCCCGTCGCGCTGTCGACCTGGTGCGCTCATACTGATGCTGAGCTGGGAGTCAACAGAATCGACTCACGAGATACCTTGCCACGGACACGGTTGACGCCTAACCTGATGCTCCCTGTACAACCCGGGCAGGCAGCTGCCCGATCCAGAGGGGGAGAGAGAAAGAACCTATGCACAAGACCCGAGCACGTCGCGTCAGCGTGGTGGTCGTCGGTTTGTCGATGTTCGCCGCAGCCTGCGGCTCATCGAAAACGACGAGCAGCACCGCCACGACAGCCACAACAGCAGGAACCGCCACCACAGCTGCATCGACTGGAACCACGGCCGGATCAGCTGCCGGAACGACCACGGCCGGAACAGCCGCTGGTTCGACGGCAGCTGGCAAGCCAGGACAGAAGGGTGCCCTCGAAGGGATGAAGGGCACAACGCCGCTCGTCAAGTTGTCGGACGACTTCAAGAAGCGTGTCCTCGACAACTGGACCAAAGAAGGCAACGCCACATTTGCCGACTTCAACTACACCGCTGAGACCTACGACGCGGTCACGATCATCGCCCTGGCTGTCGAACAGGCCAAGGACGATGGCATTGCCTACACCAAGCTGATCAACGGCATCACCGGCGGCAACGGCGGCAAGGGCACAGCCTGCGCCGACTTCAAGTCATGTGACGCACTCATCAAGGCAGGAACGCAGCCTCATTATCAGGGCGCTGGTGGCGACTACCAGTTCTCCGGTAACGGCGAGCCCACCAAGGCGAGCTACGGCGTCCTGCAGTTCGGTGCCGACGACAAGATCGACGACTCCAAGACGACGTTCGTCACAGCGACAGCTCCGGCAGATCCGGCGCTCGCAGCTCAGACGCCCGTCGACGGCACCCGCAAGGGCGACGGCGAGCTGAAGATTGCGACCCTGTTGCCCCAGACCGGTTCGCTGGCGTTCCTCGGGCCGCCCGAATTCGCCGGTTTCGACCTCGCCATCGCCGACATCAACGCCAATGGCGGAGTGCTCGGCAAGCCGGTTGCAACGGTCAAGGGTGACTCTGGCGATGCGACCACCGATACGGCATCGAAGACGGTTGACAGCGAGCTGTCACAGAACGTCGACGCCATCATCGGTGCAGCCTCCTCAGGTGTCAGCCTGTCGGTCATCGACAAGATCAGCGCCGCCGGCGTCGTGATGTTCTCGCCGGCCAACACTTCCAAGAAGCTGTCGTCGTACGCAGATCATGGCCTGTACTTCCGTACGGCGCCGTCCGACATCCTCCAGGGTGCCGTGCTCGCACAGGTCATCCAGGGTGACGGCAACGCAACCGTCGGCATCATTGCCCGCAACGACGCCTATGGCGCCGGGTTGTCGGACGACCTCCAGAAGGACCTCGTTGCCGCCGGTGTCAAGGTTGTCGTGCTGAAGCTGTACGACGAGAAGGCGACCTCCTTCGATGCTGAAGTCGACGCCCTCAAGGCTGCGAACCCGGATGCCATTGCCGTCATCGGCTTCGACGAATCGTCGAAGATCCTGGCCTCGATGGTTGAAAAGGGAATCGGCCCGAAGGTCAAGAAGGCTTACGGCTGCGATGGCAACATCGGAACCGCCCTTGGCGCAGCCTTCGACGCAGGCAAGTGAACTGAGCATCTCGCTCACGTAGTAGTAACACCGCAGCTACACGGCTGACGAAGTAGTGGATAGGCCCGGGCTTTCGAGCCCGGGCCTATCGCGTTACAAGCCGAGGCCGACGCGCCGCGGAGTGTTCGACGTCGGGACGGGTACGCCGAAACACTCCGCGCTCGGAGGCCCGACGCGCCGTGGAGTGTTCAGTGACCGCCGGTGGACTTGGCCAACGTGCCGAGGTACAGGGCGATGACGTTCGGGTCTGCGAGCAGCCCGCGGCCGGTGCCGGTGTAGGCGTTGGTGCCGTGATCGAGGACATAACCCCTGTGGACGACCTGCAGGCAGCGCCTGGCGTTCTGTTCGACCATCAGAATCGCCACGCCGCTCTGGTTCACCTTGCGGCACTGCACGAAGCACTGGTCCTGCAGTGCTGGAGACAGACCGGCCGAAGGTTCGTCGAGTAGCAGCACGCTCGGGTCGAGCATCAACGCCCTGCCCATCGCCACCATCTGACGCTCCCCACCCGACAACGCGCCCGCCCTGAAATCGATGCGCTCGCCGAGGCGCGGAAACAGGTCGACGACGTAGCTGAGACGGTCTTTGAACCGCGAGGGCTTGAGGTAGCAACCCATCTCGAGGTTCTCCTGCACGGTCAGGCTCGGAAAAACGTTCTTCGTCTGCGGGACGAACCCGACTCCGCGCTCGACGAGTTCGTGCGCCTTCTTGCCGGTGATGACCTCGTTCTCGAGCTTGACCTCGCCGGAACGGATCGACACCATCCCGAGTACTGCTTTCAGCAGTGTCGACTTGCCCGCGCCGTTCGGGCCGATGATGCCGACGAACTCGCCGGGGGCAACGGTGAGATTGCAACCGTTGAGAATATTGACACCGGAGACATAACCGGCATGGACATCGGTGACATCGATGACGTTCTTGACCGTGCCGGCCTCGCTGGCCGTGCCGGCGTCTTTGATCCTGCTGTCGCCACTCATGATGCTGCCCTCATTCCTCTTCGCCGAGGTCGGCACCCTGATGGGTACCGAGATAGGCATCGATGACCTGCTGGTTCTGACCCAACGTCTCGGGCGGGCCCTCAGCGATGATGCGACCCTCTGCCATCACGACCACCCAGTCGCTGATCTCCATGACCATATCCATATCGTGTTCGACGAACAGCACCGTCCTACCCTCGTTACGCAGCAGTTTAATGTGCTCCAACAGGCTCTGTTTCAGAGCTGGGTTGACGCCGGCCATCGGCTCGTCGAGCATCACCATGCGCGGCTCGACCATCAATGACCTGGCCATCTCCAGCAGTTTTCGCTGACCTCCGGACAGCGAACCGGCGAATTCGTCGCGAACATGGTCGAGCTTGAACCGCTGCAGCAGTTCGTCGGCTCGGATCGTGTTCTCGTGCTCCTGTTTGCGCCACGGAAACTGCAACAGTCCCTGCACCAGTTTCTCACCCTTTTGATGGTTGGCGCCGAGACGCATGTTCTCGATGACCGTCATGCGCGAGAGCGCTTTGGTCAACTGGAATGTGCGCACCATGCCCATCTGCGCGACCTTGTGCGGGGCGATGCCGAGCAGCGGCGTGCCGTCGAACGTCCAACTGCCCTCGTTGGGCTGGTCAAAACCTGTGAGCAGGTTGAAGAACGTCGTCTTGCCGGCGCCGTTCGGGCCGATCAGCGCAGTGATCGCGTTCCGCTGGATCTCGAGCCGATCGACGTCGACGGCGACGAGACCGCCGAATTGTCTCCGAATTCTCTCGGCGACAACGATCGGATCAGGCTTCGACGACCCGGGTTCAGCGACGACATCGTTGAACACACCCTCTGACGACGCCGTCGTCGCCCGCGGGATCGACACGGTCGACTGCACGTTGTGCATCGACTCTTCGACCTCGATCGCTTCCTCGGCTGCCGGACCGGCGACGACCGATTCGAGATCGGCCTGTTCCGGTTCGATCGCTTCGAGGCTTGCCAACTCGGCCTCTGCAGCGTCGATGCTCGCCTGCTCCGCCGCATGGGTTTGCTCGCTCAGCGGAGCGGCTGCGTCGATCGGTTGGACCTCCGGTATGTGCGCCGACGGCTCGGCTCCGTAATTGCTCACGGCGTCATCGGACATCGAAGGCCTGCTCTTTCTTGTCGCCGAAAATGCCTTGCGGTCGGAAAGCGACCAGGACGGCGAGGACGACACCGGCGAAGATGTACTTGACCTGCGCGTAGTTGTTGTCGGTGATCAGCCATTTCGGCAGCACCGGCTCCTTTCCCGCTGACGTCTTCGTCGCTTCTCGGAGAAATGAGTCGACCCACGTGAACAGGAAGAGGAACATCATCGCCCCGATGATCGGACCCTTGACCTTGGCCACACCGCCGAGAATGATCATCGTGTAGGCGAAGAACGTCAGCGTGGTGGCGAAGTCGCCAGGCTGCGCCGATTGCTTGTCGAGGACCAGCCACATCCCGCCGATCGCCCCGACGACTCCGCCGAGGACCAGGCTCTGCATCTTGAAGGCAAAGACGTTTTTGCCAAGACTGCGTACTGCATCCTCGTCCTCGCGGATGCCCTTGAGAACACGGCCCCACGGGCTGCGGATCAGCAGATACAACGCCGTGGCGATGATCGCCAGCAGGATCCAGCCTGACACGAGCAGCCATAGTCGGTAGCCGTCGATCTTCTGTGCCCAGATCTTCACGCCGTTGGTGGAGAACGGTGACGCATTTTCCATCCACCGCGTGAACCCCTGCAGGCCGTCGTTTCCACCGGTCAGCCATTTGAAATGGTCACCGTTGACGAAGATGCGGATGATCTCGGCAATGGCGATGGTCACGATCGCCAGATAGTCCGAACGCAACCGCAACGTCAACAGACCGACGCCGACGGCGAGGAGGACCGCACCGACGAGGATCACCAACATCGCCGCGAACGGATTCCAGTGGTATTGACTGACGGGAATGGCGATCCCGTAGGCCCCGACGGCGGCAAAGCCGGCCTGGCCGAAGTTGAGGAGACCGGTGTTGCCGAAATGCACGTTCAGCCCGGAGGCGATCAGCATGTAGGCCACAGCGTTGGCGCTGACTGCGGCATACAGTCCGTTCGAGAAAATGAGTGCCCAGTTCATCCGAGGCGTTCCTTTCGTCCGAGAATGCCCTGTGGGCGAATGATCAAGGTGATGATCAGCGCACCGAGTGCGGCGGCGTTCTTGTATTCGAGGAACGATGGGAACACCCAGGTCCACAGTTCCGTTGCCATGCCGACGATGACCGCCCCGACGAGTGCCCCGAACGGATTGCCGAGTCCTCCGACCGTGATCGCTGCGAAGAGCAGCAGCAACAGGTTGAATCCGGTGTCCCACTGCAGTCCGTGGGCTGCGCCGAACATGACACCGCCGAGACCTGCGAGGCCGCCACCGAGCGCCCACACCATCAAGATGATCTTGTTGGTGTTGATGCCGGTCGCCGACGCCAGGTCAGGGTTGTCGCTGACCGCTCTGATCGCTTTGCCCTGACGGGTACGCAGCAGGAAGTAGCTGACTGCAAGGATCACGGCGACGGACATGACGATGACGATGACGTCACGTTCGTTGATCCCGATCGGGCCGATCGACCACTCCGGTTGGGCATGATACTGGCGGTAGTACACAGCCCGGTTGAACTTGCTGTTCGACATGAAGACGTACACATATCGAACGGCGATAGCAATTCCGATCGACATGATCATCATCGACGTCAGGCTGATCCCGCGTTTTCGCAGAGGTCGCCAGACCCCGCGTTCGAGCCCCATCCCTGCTAACGCCGACGCAACAATACCGAACGGTGCCGCCAGCAGCAGATGCAACTTCGGCCCCTCCTGGTTCAGCAACCAGGTGACGATTGCTCCGAGCGTGACGATCTCACCATGGGCGAAGTTCGACAGGCCCGTCGTGCCGTAGATCAGCGAGAGCCCGATACAGCAGATCGCCAGCACGGCGCTGGACTTGACGCCGTTGACGAGGGTTTGCAGCAGCAGCTTGAAGCGCCCTGTGGTGAGTCGGTCGTCCTTGCCGAGGAAGTAGTTGTACGACTTGTTGCCACCGATGCCGGCCCCGACGGTGAAGTCGACGACGGCCTTCTCGGTCTGGCCGCTTGCCAGCACCACACCCTTCGGCAACGTGGCAACGTCAAGATCGAGGTTGAACTTCGTCTGCGTCGGAACCTTGAGGACCACCTTGCCGGCAGCGTCTGTCGCGCCGGAGGTGACTGCGGCGCCGGTGTCATCCGACACCTTGATCGTCACTCCTGGCACAGCGACCTTGGTGGCGACTCCCTTGGCGTCCTTCGTCTGGTTGAAGACGTTGACCGTGATCGTGCCACCGGTGTCCTGCGCGTTTGCAGCACTGGAAGCAGACAGCGCGACCCCCACGATTGCCATCAAGCCCAGCCAGATGCGAACGATCAAGCGAATGTGAGTTCGGTTCACCAATCACTCCCCTTCGTGGCTCACCGGTGCGAGCCATGAGAATCGGGTGAGTATAGAACGCCCTCGACGCGCGGTTTGCAAATCGCAGATGAACGCACGATGTCCAGCGGGAGCGGCGCCGAAGCGGCGCGACACCGCAACACAACCGCCATTGATTGATTCCCCGCTATCAGCTATCGTCGATGTTCAAGCGGCGGAGTTCCGTTGGGCTGTCTCGCGCTCTTGGAGGCCCGCATGAAGAATCTGTCCATCGGTAAAATCATCCTGTACCTGATCATCGCCTTCGTCGTCGTTTCGATCTGGAAGGACCCGCAAGGTTCGGCGAGCGCCGCCGGAACGTTCCTGAGTTCACTCGGGCGTTTCGCCCACACCGTTGGACACAAGTCGCAGATGTTCATGAAGAACATCTAGGCGCCAGATGCCGAGCCAGCATCATTCCGCTTCCAAGATCTTCGCCAAGCCGGAAGACATCCTCGCCTCCTACCTGCTCGAAGACGAGTTGGTGCTCTACGACGACGCGCCGTCGCTCTACGCCTTCCTCATCAACCAACTGCCACTCCTAGTTTTCATCGGCATCGGTGCGATCGCCTCGGTGGTGTGGGCGGTCGAGGACAACCACCCTGTCGTCACCGGGCTCATTCTCATCGCTCTCGGCATGCTGTTGACCTACCTGCTCCTGCAGCGGGCCACGCAGCTGTATACACGGTACGTGCTGACCAACTTTCGCGTGATGCGCATGAGCGGCGTACTCCGGCGCTCGAACGCCTGGATCCCGTGGGTCAAAGTCACCGACGTTCGATACGAAGCGTCGTTCATGGGTCGCTTGCTCGGTTTCGCCACCCTCTCGATCGACTCGGCGAACGAGTTGTCGGGCCTCAAGGAGTTGAAGAACCTGCGGGATCCTGCCCGCTGCGAACTGGCGATGGTCGAGGCAGTACGTGCGAAGCAGAGTGGCAAGCAGATCGGTCCCGCAGCCCCTGCTCTCGCAGCGTCGAATCCAACGTCACCACTGGTCGAGCCGCTGCCTCGGGGCACGATCACCGAGTTGTCGGATCGCCTCGCCGAGCTGCTCTCGGCAGGTCCGGTGACCGTGACGATCAGCTATCCAGCGGCGGAGCACACATCGCCGACAGATCGTCACGCCGTCATCGTGCTCGACGAAACGGGCGATGTCGACGATGACGGTGACGATTTCGACGCCACGAGGTTCGACTGACGGGTCGTCAGTGCCAGGTTGATTGCTGCCAGCCACAGACCCGTTGCCAGGGTCACATGGACCGCAACGAGGAAGACGGGAATCCCGCTGAAGTACTGCGTGTACCCGATCAGGCCCTGCAGCAGGGCGAGACCGATCCACGCACCGAGCGCCTGCTCGATGATTGCGCGCGTTGCGGTGTTGCGGACGCGCCACAGCAGCGCCAACGCGACGGCGATGGTGATCAGCACGACACCGCTGTGCAGCCTGGCGACGTCGCTGATGTGCAGCCCGAAACGGCGAACGGGCTTGCCGTCGACACTGCCACTATGCGGACCGGTCCCCGTCACGATCGTTCCGGTGATGATCGCCAGCGCACTGCCGGTCGTCACGAGCCACGTCAACTGCCACGTCCTCACGTCGACGACCGCCGCGCTGGGTGCGTCGTCCGGCTCTCCGGCACGGTGATACAGCACCATCGCCGCTGCCACGATCACCATCGACAGTAGGAAGTGCTGTTGGACAGCGACAGGGTTGAGTTTCGTCTTGACGACGACTCCACCGACGACGGCCTGGCCGAAAACCCCGACAACGAGCGAGACGGAAAGCCACGTCAGGTCACGCCGTCGTGGAACCCGTACGAGTGCGCCGAGCACAGCGATCGCGACAGCGACGACGACGAGCCCGGTAAACAGGCGGTTGATCTGCTCGATCGCCGAATGAGCCGTGCCGACATCGACGAAGTGCTGCTCGTTGCACGTCGGCCAGTCGCTACAGCCGAGTCCCGATCCGGTCAGGCGCACCAGTGCACCGGTGACGACGATGATACAGAGCAGCACCAGCGCAACGAGGGTGACCCTTCGGTAGGCAACGGGCGTGAGCGAGCGTTTCATGGAACGAGACAATGCTATTTCGCCCGCTTGTCGAAGGAGCGTCGATGCGCCGACAATCACAGAGAACCCGTTCGGCATGGCGACGGCGAGTAAGGTTTGGCGCTGCTGTCGACCAACGAACGCATACGAGTCAGCACCCTGTTAAGGAATCTCATGACCAACGTTCCCTCTCCCACCGTTGCGCCTGCGGACGGACGCCTCGGCGTGCTCATCGTCGGCCTCGGTGCCGTGTCAACGACGCTGATCGCCGGGGTAGAACTGGCAAAGCGCGGCATCGCCGAGCCGATCGGCTCGCTCACGCAGATGGGCACGATCCGCCTGGGCAAGCGCACCGACGGTCGCTCTCCGCTGATCAGGGAGTTCGCACCGCTTGCGAAGCTCGAAGACATCGTATTCGGCGCGTGGGATCCATTCCCGGACGATGCCTACGTCGCCGCCCAGCGCGCCGGTGTGCTCGAATCGGGCCGGCACCTCGAGGCGATTTCAGAAGCACTTCGCGAGGTTCGTCCCATGGCTGCGGCGTTCGACAACGAATACGTCAAACGGATCGACGCCGACAACACGCTGCACACCATCGACAAACGGTCGATGCTCAACGCCATTCGCGAAGACATCAACCGATTTCGTGAGGACAAGCAGGTCGATCGCCTCGTCATGCTGTGGGCGGCATCCACGGAGATATTCCTCGAACCGGGACCGACGCATGCCTCGATCGAAGCGTTCGAGGCGGCGATCGATGCCAACGACCACACCATCGCCCCCTCGATGCTCTATGCCTATGCGGCACTTCAGGAAGGTGTGCCGTTCTGCAACGGTGCCCCGAACCTGACGGTCGACATCCCCGTGCTGCGTACCTACGCAACCCTGCACAACGTCCCGATCTCCGGCAAGGATTTCAAAACCGGCCAGACGTTGATCAAGACGGTCCTCGGGCCGATGCTCAAAGCGCGCATGCTCGGGCTCAAGGGCTGGTATTCGACGAACATCCTCGGCAACCGTGACGGCGAGGTGCTCGACGATCCCGATAACTTCAAGACGAAAGAAGAATCGAAGCTCGGCGTGCTCGAGCACATTTTGGACGCCGAGAAATTCCCGGCGCTTTACGGCGACGTCTACCACAAGGTGCGGATCAACTACTACCCGCCGCGTGGTGACAACAAGGAGGGCTGGGACAACATCGACCTGTTCGGCTGGCTCGGCTACCCCATGCAGTTGAAGGTCGACTTCCTCTGCCGCGACAGCATCCTCGCCGCCCCGTTGGCGCTCGACCTGGTGCTGTTCAGCGACCTTGCAGCACGTGCAGGTATGGGCGGGATCCAGGAATGGTTGAGCTTCTACTACAAGGCACCGATGGTCGCTCCGGGGCTCTATCCGGAGCACGACCTGTTCATCCAGTTGACGAAGCTGAAGAACACACTGCGCTGGATCATGGGCGAGGCCCCGATCACCCACCTCGGCATCGAGTACTACCTCGAGGACGAGGGCGAATAGGGAGCGGCGAATAGGGACCGGCGAAGGGAATCATCCTCCCGACCGGGCGGTTGGACCGACGATGAGCATGCTCGATTTGTCACCGACCACATCGAAGGAAGTCCCCGTTCGCACGGAGCCGTTGAACCGGCGACTGCGCGTGCTGTTCAACGGCCAGTTCGTTGCCGACACGACATCTGCCATCTATGTCTTCGAGCAGGGCCACCTGCCGATCTACTACATCCCAATGGCAGATGTCCGTGCGGATGTTCTGCGGACGAGCCTGACATCGACGCACTGCCCGCGCAAGGGCGACGCCGTCTATTGGTCTGTCGAGGTCGGCAATCGTTGCGCCGAAGATGCCGTCTGGGGATACCCGACTCCGTTTCCGCAGGTGAGCGAGTTGGCGAACTACGTGGCGTTCTACTGGGACAAGATGGACGGCTGGTTCGAGGAGGACGAGGAGGTCTTCGTCCATGCGCGTGATCCGTACCATCGCGTCGACGTCCTGCAGTCGTCACGCCATGTAGAGGTGTCGCTCGACGGAGTCGTCCTCGCCGACACGCACCGCCCGCACCTGCTGTTCGAAACGAGCCTGCCGACGCGGTACTACATCCCGAAAGTCGACGTGCGACTCGAGCGGTTACGTTCGTCGTCGACGGCAACGAGCTGCCCGTACAAGGGAACCGCTGCCTACTTCGACGTAGCAACCAGTGAAGATCCCTCGTCGAACGAGGTCGCGCGCGACATCGTCTGGTACTACCCGGCACCGCTGCCGGAGATCCCGAAAATCGAGAACCTACTGTGCTTCTACAACGAAAAGGTCGACATCACCGTCGACGGCGTGTTGCAGCCGCGCCCGCAGACTCACTGGTCCTAGCGCCGGCCGGCGACTCGCCGCCGCGGCCGACGATTGCATCAGACCGTCCGGCGCAGTACCAGTGGAATTCGATAACGTGAGCCGTCCGTGAACATGCGCCGTCAGACCGTTGAAGAACGTCGCGCCGAGATCCTCGAGGCGACCTGCGATGTCGTGATCGAACGCGGTTTCGCCGGGACACGCGTCGCCGATGTGGCCAACAAACTCAACGTCTCGACCGGGCTGATCCACTATCACTTCGAGTCAAAGGAACAGCTGCTCGCCGAAGCCTTCGCCTACGCGGCGCGCAAGGAAATGGAGTCGTTGGAGGAAGACCTGGCGTCAGTGCCCAACGTTGTCGCCAAGTTCGATCGGGTCCTGCAGAACTACATCCCTGACCATGACGAGGTCGACTGGCTGATGTGGATCGACTCGTGGGGCGAGGCGTTACGCAACCCGCAGATGCGCACGATCAGCCAGGAACTCGACATCCAGTCCACCGATCTGATCGAAAGGGTGATCGACGAAGGAATCGCCGCCGGTGAGTTCACATGCGACGATCCGCACGGAACCGCCCTGTGTATCGCCGGTCTGGTCGATGGGCTGAGTGTGCAATTGACGATCCACGACAAGGTCATCAGCCGCAACGAACTACTGGCCCACGCCCGGCGCATCGCCGCCGCCGAGCTCGGGATCTCCGCCACCGACTTCCACTGATCTGATTTGAGTTCCTCGCACGGGATCTCCGGCGCCAGCGCGCCTTTGATCCCGGCTCGGGAGTGCACCGTTCGGTCGGGCAAGCCCTCGCTCACTCCCTGCTCTGACGGGTCCGGCGGGCCTGCCAACGGAGGGTCGTTCACGCAGATTCGGCGATGGCGGAACGCAGGTGACGGCGACGGTCGGGATGGAGCGGTCGGTCACGCAGATTCGGCGATGGCGGAACGCAGGTGACGGCGACG
>Ga0123338_10002161_pt1 | contig 18461 bp, 21 predicted proteins | sample grotaG_FD_89793 | JGI IMG/M metagenome (GOLD analysis project Ga0123338, IMG submission 89793) | Glacier valley bacterial and archeal communities from Borup Fiord, Nunavut, Canada, to study Microbial Dark Matter (Phase II) -... | ecosystem: Environmental > Aquatic > Freshwater > Ice > Glacier ...
GAGCAATCCCAAGCCTTGTACGCATTCTTCACTGTCGAAGCCTTCGCCCAAGTGGGGCAGCAGAACGAAGGCCATACCGGTATCGAGCGGCAGGTTGTGAAGGAGATCGATGCAGGCTTCAATGCCCCCGGCTGAGGCACCGATGCCCACTACCGGGTAAGTAAGAGTCTCCGAATCGGGAGCTTCGTTCTGAACAACTTCGTGTTCGCCAACCGTTTCTATCAAAAAGATATGATCCTGCTATCTTCTTGAACTATCCCACGCTTTCTTTTGTGGTTTTGGCCGTTGGAGCGCCTGTCAGCGCAGAGCATCCAGGAAAGTTTTGCGAAATAGCACGGGGTCGGCGGAGAGGGCAACGCGGAGGGGGCGGCCGGTGGGAACCTCAGAGGTGCGGCCTTCTTCCGGAGCATCGCGCAGGACGGCGAGCGAAACGGAACTGATTTTGAGGACAGCGGGATTGACCAGGGCGACGGCAGCGAGAGGGTCCCAGGCGTAGAAAATGCGCTGCTCGATGAGTGTGCGATTGGAGGCAAGCACCTGGGCGGCGAACAGGCCGAGCTTCGACTTCGCAGTCTTCTTAATGGCCGCGAGAAACGCGGTGTCGAGGGGCACGGTGTTCGAGGCATCGAGCGGGACGAGACGGCATTTTGCGACCGTATCGAAGACCTTGCGCGCGGCTGTGGGGTCAAGAAAGATATTCCACTCCGCGGTGCGATTGTCAGAGTACGCGGGGCCGCCAGCGGACAGGTTACCGGGAACGCGCACGGCACCGCCCATGACGACCAGATCTTCGATGGCAAGCACACTGTTGGGAGCCGTGCTGAGCACCTCGGCGATGTTGGTGAGCGGACCGAGAGCCAGAATGGAAACGGGTTTGCGCGCGTTGCCGAGGCGCTCCCGCAGAAAGGCAAGTGCACTGAGGGATTCGGGAGTTTTTTCGGTTGACGGCATTTCGACATGGGGCAGTTCATCAGCCATCAGCCGCCAGAGTTCGGGAAATTCATTCGAGCCATTGAGGGGAGTCTCGCGGCCCAGGTAAACAGGAATGGAGGTGCGTCCGGCAAGTTCCAGCAGGCGCAAAATGTTTTTCGCTCCAGTGGGCACGTGGGCCAAGCCGTTGACCACGGTGATGGCTTCGATGTTGACGTCTGTGCGGGCCAGCAGGAATGCGATGGCCATCAGATCGTCCGAACCGGCATCGGTATCGATGATTAGATTCCGTGGGATTGCGGCGGCCAGTGGGACCGCAAGGAGCAATAGAAGTGAGCGTGCAAGCTTCATAAGCGTTCGATGGAGTGGAAACCTTCGTTGCATTCCGGCGGTTCAAGGCGCGCTGCCATGAGCGCCATAACGGTGGGGGGTACCTGGCGCAAACGGGCCAGATTGCGGCGAAGCGCGGTAGCGAACGGAACATCGAAGTACACGGCGTCGACATCGGCGCCATGCCAGCGTGCGAGGGAGAAGTAGGGCCGGCGTTCGGCGCGTGTAAGGTGAGTGGCATCCACGCAATTGACGGTGCATCCGACACGGAGCCGCTGCCTTAGAAGATAGCGAACGGAGGCGAAGACACGGCCGTGAATCTGCTGGTTCCCGATGTCATCGGAAAGCAGCAGCCGCAGCGAATCGGACGAGATGGCATTCCAGCCTTGCGCGGCTGCCCACGTGGATTTACCGGAGCCGGGAAGTCCGATCAACAGCACAATTCGTTGGCCCGTCATGAGAGCGCCGCTTCCAGGGCAAAGGGCCCCAAGGCCCAGCCGTAACCCCATTGCATGGCGCGATCGATATCTTCAGGCGAGTTCGCGATTTCCGGCGCCACCTGGTGGCAATATTTGAAGAGTTCCGTCAGAAGCGGGCGAAGGAAGGAAGACGCGCGGCCGTTTGCGGAAAGAACCTGGCGCAGGCCTGCCGGGAATTCCGGGAGAGCCGAAGGCGTTAGAGAAGCGCTGGACGAAGGCTTGTATTCGAACGTGTGAAGGTCAATAACTTCGAAGGATTTCTGACCTGACGTAGTTACTTTGCGGTAAAAGCCGGCGCCCGATTTGTCGCCTAGCATGCGGCGATGGAGCATCTGTGTGAAGAAAGTTTGCTGGTGGAAGCGCGCATCGGTCTGCTCCCCGGTTCGCAGCACTTGCGCCCAGATATCGAGTCCGATCACGTCCATCAATCGGTATGTGGCACTGCGGGGCAAGCCGATCAAGGGACCCGTTAGAGAATCGACTTCTTCGACGGTATAGCTGCCTGACGCAGTGAGTTGTTGCGCGGTAGCACTGAAGAATGCACCGATGCGGTTGGCGATGAAGTTTGGTGTGTCCTTGGCTTCGACGACGCTCTTGCCGAGGCGTTCCGTGACGAATTGTGCCGCGGTTGCAGCTACTTCCGGCAGCGTATCGCGGCCGCGAATGAGTTCCACAAGGCGCAGCTTGGCGGGAGGATTGAAGAAATGGATGCCCAGGAAGCGTTGCTTCAGCACAAGAGGCAGAGCTTCGCTAATTGCGGCGAGCGAAAGGCCGCTGGTATTGGTGGAGGCGATCGCGTGCGGGCTCACGTGCGGTGCCGCACGCTGCCACAATGTGCGTTTGACGGCCAGGTCCTCTGCCACTGCTTCCAGCACCCACTCGCACTCGCTCAGGTTCGCCAGGCCACCGTCGAAGCTGGCCGGCGTTACTAAGGGTCCGGCCGCCGCTCTAATGTGACCTTCGGCGGCAAGTTGTTCGGTGAGGTCGAGCAAGAGAACGCGTATTCCGGCTGCGCCGAAAAGAGCGGCGATGCGCGAGCCCATGGTGCCCGCACCCAAGACGGCGACGCGAGCGTCAGGCGACATGGATGATCGGGCGGCGAGCGGGATCTTTCACGGCGCGCCGCAGCACCTCATGCGCAACGGGCGCGACATCGCCCTCGCCCAGGAAGAGAAACTGAAACAGATTGCCCATGGGGTTCCCTTCTGTCCATTTGAAATAAGCGTGCGGAACTTTGCCGGTTGTTTCCTCCAGGTGAATGAGCATCGCGGCAACGGCATTTGCAACTACGGGACTAGCGGCTTTGAGCACGACGTGTTTTCCCACCCATTCCGCCGTGACCTTCAGGCATTCCGTGAAGTCTGAGGCGTCGCTACGAATGATCTGGAAAACGTAGATGCGCTCATCGGGGCTGAGATTGTGGAATCGCCTGACTTCGAGATCCATCAGGTCAAGACCTTCGGCGGATTCGGAACGAGGGCGCCGCGCCACCAGATGAATGATCTGATCTTCATCCAGGGCGAGCAGCTCTTTGGCGTTGTCATCAAGGTCCACCTCTGTGATGCGCAGTTCCGTGGAGCGGCTGGCGCGCGAAATGATGGAGACGGCAACAATGGTGACGATGAAGATGCAAGAGATTTTGAGGCCTTCAGGCCGTTCGTAAATATTCAGCAACGTGGTGTAAACAAAGACGGCGGTGATGAGGACGAACAGCGAGCGAAGCCATTTCTGATCCCACACCTGGATGGTGACGGCGACGGCGGCGGATGTAATCAATACCAGGACGCCGGTGGCGTATGCCCCGCCCTGCGCATCCACATTGGCCTTAAATAGTACTGTCACGATGACCGACATGCCCATGAAAACCAGAACCAGAGGGCGGGCGCCTTTTGCCCATTCGGGTGCCATGCCGAAGCGGGGCAGATAGCGGGGAATCAGGTTCAGCAAACCGGCCATGGCGGAAGCGCCCGCAAACGCGAGGATGAGAATGGTGCTGATGTCGTAAACGGTTCCGAAGCCGTTCCCTAAAAATTTGTGGGCCAGATAGGCGAGCGCGCGCCCATTGGCCTCGCCCTGGTCTTTGAACTTCTCAGGCTCAATGAGCAGTGTGGTCGCAAGGCTGGTGGCCATCAGGAAGACGCTCATAATGACGGCGGCCGTGGTAAGCAGCTTGCGGGTATTGTGAATGCGGTCTTCTTTATCGGCCCCTTCGATCAGAGGCATAACGGCCACCCCGGTTTCAAATCCGGAAAGCCCCAAGGCAAGCTTCGGGAAGAGCACCAGCGAAATACCGATCATCGCGAACGGGTTGCCGTGTTGGGCGAATAGGGCCTCTTTCCAGTGAGGGATGGACTCGGCGTGAATTGCGACCTGGTAGAGGGCCACCGCAGTGACCACGACATTCAATGCGAGATACGCTCCCACCAAAACCACCGCTACCCCGATTGCTTCTTTAAAGCCCTTCAGGAAGATGGCACCGAGGATCGCAAGCAGCACCAGGGTTACGGTCATCTGGCTCTTCATCCAATCCGGGGTGAATGGATTTTGCGTGAAATGGGCCGCGGCGTCGGCTGCGGAAAGCGTCATGGTGATGATGAAATCCGTTGTGGCAAAACCCAGCAGGCAAAGCACGAAGAACTTGCCGGTCCATTGGGGGAAGAGCTTTTCAAGCATGGCGATACTGCCTTGGCCGTTCGGGCTTGCGGCGGCTACGCGCTTGTAGACGGGAAGCGCGGCGAAAAGCGTTACCAGCACCAGGATGAGAGTTGCGATGGGCGAGAGAATTCCAGCGGCCAGAAAAGCAATGCCGGGCTGATAACCCAGTGTTGAAAAATAATCGACACCGGTGAGGCACATGACGCGCCACCACGAATGCACAGGTTCAGCCTTGGAATGAACGCCTTTCGGGAGGCGGAGATCGGCGAGCAGCCAGTCCGAAAACGGCATCTAGTAAAGCGTACTGCCGGCACCGAGTGGGCGCTGACGGATCTCCATGCAACCTTTACCGGTAGGCAGGACCTTGCCGGGGTTGAGTAAGTGCGCGGGGTCAAAGAGGTCTTTAAAATCCTGGATAGCGCCAAGCGTATCCCGGGAGAAGAGCGAATCCATCATGTCGTTCTTTTCCATGCCGACACCATGCTCGCCTGTGATAGAACCGCCGACGTCGATGCAGTGTTTCAGAATCAGTTCGCCGGCTTCGCGGGCGCGTTCCAGCTCGCCGGGCTTTCGAGCGTCGAACAGGATGATGGGATGCATGTTGCCATCGCCCGCATGAAAAATATTGCCGATGATGAGGCCGGTGTGCTCCGCGATTTCGCCAATGCGCCTCAGCGTACCGGCAATTTCCGAACGGGGCACGACGCCGTCCTGCACGTAGTAGGTAGGGCTCACCCGGCCGACCGCGCCGAAAGCGTTCTTGCGGCCTTTCCAAAGCAGATCCCGTTCTTCGGGCGTTTTGGCGACACGGAACTCCCGCGCACCGCTCGCCAGGCAGACTTGACGAATCTCTTCAGCCTGCTGCTCCACCGCTTCGCGAAGACCTTCCACTTCCACCAGCAGAACCGCCGCGGCATCGCGCGGATAACCGGCGTGCGTCGCGTCTTCCACCATGTTCATCATGCGGCTATCGAGCATTTCAAGGGCGGCGGGGGTAATGGCACGCGCGGTGATCTCGGCGACAGTGTTGGCCGCATCATCCACGGAATTGTAGATGGCGAGCGCGGTTTTCACCATTTCCATCTGGCGCATCAGGCGGACGGTGATTCTGGTGACCAGGGCCATGGTGCCTTCTGAGCCGGTGAGCAAACCGGTAAGGTCGTAACCGGGCATATCGGGCGAATTGCCGCCGGTCTCCATGATGGTGCCATCCGGCAGGACATATTGCAGCCCCAGAACGTGATTGGTGGTGACGCCATAAGCAAGCGTATGTGGGCCGCCTGCATTTTCCGCCACATTGCCACCGATGGTGCAGGCGCGCTGGCTGGAAGGGTCGGGGGCGAAGAAGTACTTCTTTCCTTGAACGGCGAGCGTGATATCGAGGTTTACGACGCCGGGCTGCACCACGGCGCGTTCGTTTTCAAGATCGATCTCAAGGATGCGGTTCATGCGTGCAAACGCGACCATGATGCCGCCGTTGCGGGGGATCGCGCCGCCGCTTAGGCCGGTGCCCGCGCCGCGCCCTACCATGGGAATTCCGAACTCATGCGAAATACGTGCTATTTCCGCGACCTCTTCGGTGGTGCGCGGAAACACAACCAGGTCCGGCAGCACTTTATCGACACCGCCATCGTATTCGTAAAGCTTCAGATCTTGCGGATTTTCCAGATAACCGCGGCTGCCAAGCAGTGTTGCCAGCCGCTTGCGCGCAGCAGAAGGCAATTCACGGCGTTCGCTCTGAAGCGTTTCGGGTTCACAGGAGAGATTGGACATAGTTCACCATTTTATCGTCTGTCCAGTTTGCTTCTCCGATGATCTTGTTTACCACTTTGCCCTGCGGATTGATGATGTACGTTTCCGGAAACTGTACGCTGCCGTAATCGCCATTGATTTTCTGTTCCGGATCGCGGGCAGTGAGGAACGAAAGGCGGAAGCGGCTGACGAACTGTTTATAAGCGGCTTCGTCCTTATCGACGCTGATTCCGAGAACCACAAGCCCCTTATCGCGGAAGCGCGTTTGCAATAAGTTGAGGGAGGGAATTTCCTGCACACAGGGCGCGCACCAGGTAGCCCAAAAGTTGACCAGCAGCACCTTTCCGCCGAAGTTAGCCGGGGAAATGGTTTGGCCCGAATCGGCAGTAATGGAAAACGAAGGAGCGGAATCACCGACGTTTACCGAGTGTTCGTGAATTGTATTGTAGAGAAGTGCGCTGAACCCAACAAAAAGAATGGCGAGCAGAGCCTGGAGAATGCGATCGGGTTTCAAGTGGCTCATGTGGAGCGGGTACTTTGAGTGTATCTTGCGCTGCAGGTGGCGCATCCAATTTCTAGCATGCTGATTACACGGAAAGTAGAGTTTTCGGCATCGCACTGCTTGAGCAGCGCGGAATTAAGCGACGCGGAAAATTTGGCTTTTTATGGCCCGGCGTCGAACCCGAACGGCCATGGGCACAACTACATTGTGGAAGTTACCGTTTCCGGCACGCCTGACCGGGTTACGGGAATGGTGATGGACCTGAAGGAACTGAAGGACATTTTGAATCGCGAAGTTCTGGAGCCGTTCGATCACCGTTTTCTGAATCATGAGGTGTCGCCGTTTCAACGGGTGATTCCGACAGCGGAGAACATCGCGGTTGAGATTTGGCGGCGGCTGGCGCCCGAAGTAAACCGGGCGAGTGCCAAGCTGCACGCGATACGGCTTTGGGAGACAGCGGACCTGTATGTGGATTATTACGGCGAGAGTGCCAGTTGATCGACGTCACGCGAAAGTACGAGTTTTCGGCTTCGCATCGTCTGCATTCCGACGCGTTTTCCGAAGCCGAAAACAATGCGTTGTTCGGCAAGTGCAACAACCCTTTCGGCCACGGTCATAACTACGAACTGTTCGTGACCGCGCAAGGGCCCGTGGATTTCCGCTCCGGGCGCGCTGTGGACACGGCGGCGATGGACAAACTGATTGCCGAGCATGTGCTGGCCGCCTACCGGTACAAAAACATGAATACTGACCTACCGGAGTTCGCGGCAACCGTGCCGACCACAGAGAACGTTGCAACTGCAATTGCACAGCGCCTGAAAGACCACTGGAGTGAAGCGTTCCCTTCCGGTTTTCCGAAACTGCATAAAATTCGCATCCGTGAAACGGACCGCAATATCTTCGAGCTAATCCTATGAACAAGAACAAAGCCCAGATTAAGGTGATGAAGCCCCGCGAAGTGGAGGGCCAGATTGCTCCCCATGTGCGAGAAATGTTGGGGCTCTTGGGTGAGGACCCGACGCGCAACGGCCTGGAACGGACGCCGGCTCGTGTTGAAAAAGCGATGAAATTTCTGACAAGCGGCTACCGGGCAGATATCTCGTCCATGGTGAACGATGCCATTTTCGAGGTAAAGTACGACGAAATGGTGATCGTCCGCGACATTGAATTCTTCAGTATGTGCGAGCACCATATGCTGCCGTTCTTCGGCAAAATGCATGTGGCGTATTTGGCGAACAACAAGGTGATTGGCCTCAGCAAGATTCCACGCCTGGTGAATGTTTTTGCGCGGCGATTGCAGATTCAAGAGCGTTTGACGCAACAGGTGGCCGAATGCCTGCAGGATCTGCTGGACCCGCAAGGGGTGGGCGTAATCTGCGAAGCACAGCATTTCTGCATGATGATGCGCGGGGTGGAAAAACAGAGTTCCAGCACGGTGACCAGCACGATGCTGGGCGCATTCCGCAATCAGAAAGAAACGCGCGATGAGCTGCTGTCTTTGGTCAGGAAATAGCTAGCGTTTTGCGTGCGAGTGCATGGGAGCGGACTGCGCTTCGCCCTGCATCTTTTCATCATTTCGGATTAGATCGCGCACATATTCGGTTACGCTGCTGTAACGGCCCAGGCCCACCTGAGTATTGACGAATTCTTTGAGATCGTCGGGAAGGGAAATGCTGATTGAATTCAGAGCACCCTCTTCCGCGGTGATCTCTTGTTGTTTTACATAAACGAAGAATCGCGTATCGCAATTCATGCAGCGGTAGGGCAACTGGCTCTTCAGCCGACTTCTCATCCAGGAACGAAAACTTTCGTGCCGGGACCGTCTTAGCAAAAGTGACTGGCACTTAGGACACGCGGCTGATAATTTTTCGTGTTCCATATTGGCGCACGTTAGCTTAACAGAAACCTGGACTATTTCATCGGGGTATTCGGCTGACCGGGAGCGTGCGTTTCCGTGGTCTTCGCACCGGGGCCGCCAGCTTCTTTCTTCGAATCGTGTTCGGTGAGGCCCTTCTTCCCTTCCCGCCTCATGGATTCCAACGCCGGCGACCCTGGGTCGGCCGCTCCATGGCCGGGATAGCCGGATTCAGAGACACCGGTCCGCGTATTGCTTCGCGATTGTGGGGAACTCCAGCCGCAGCCGATCGAGAAGGCGAGGAGGGTGCCCGTGGCGAGGAAGCACAGCGATCGGGCAAAAGCTAAATTCTTCATCTTTACAGTTATTATACGTGTTCGAAAAACTCCCATGTCTCTGTTGCGCAGCGCTCCCAGGTGAAATGTTGCGCGCGAGCCGAAGCCAGCGCCTGCAGCTTTTCCCGAAGGCTTGGAGAGGTAAGAAGCCGTTGTAATCCGGCCGCAATTTCCGCGGTACTCAAGGGATCAACCAGTTCCGCCCAGCCGGCTGTGATTTCCGGTAACGATGAAACGTTTGAGGTGAGAACGACAGTGCCCGCGGCCATGGCCTGAGCCACCGGAAAACCAAAACCTTCATATAACGAGGGATATGCGAAAACAGTAGCCCCGGCTGTTAACCCGGGCAGAAGATGTTCCGGAACGTAACCCAGAGTGCGGATGCCCGCAGGTTGAGATTCCAGGCGCGCCATGGTCTGTTCACTGCGCCAACCACGGGGGCCGGAGATGATGAGATCGAACTCCTCACGCAGGTCCGGGGGCAATTGTTCGTACGCATCCAGCAGCCGGTCAAGGTTTTTGCGCGGTTCAATTGTGCTCACAAACAGTATGTAGGGCTTCTTCAGATGGTACGTGTTTCGCGCCGCTGCAATCTCATTCTCTGGAGGCTTGAAGTAAGCCTCCGCGACCCCGTGATGAATTGCCCTGACCCGTTCCGGCGGTAACTTAAGCCAGCGGATTGCGTCGGCACGCGTGGCCTCGCTGGGAGTGATGATGCCGTCGGCGTGCGCGATGGTGCGCTGCGCCCAACGCTTGTCATTCGCCACCGTGCCTTCGGTGTGAAGTTCCGGGTGCGACCACGCTGTCATATCGTGAACGGTGGTGGTGAGCTTGCAGTTTCGCGGAGGGTTGCGAACCTGATTCGAAGCGTGGAACACATCGAAACGGCGCCCGAGCAAATCCAGCACCGGGTTACGTCCGGTATTTGCAAAAAGTACAAGAGCAAAGCGCCATGCCGTGTCGGCCTGTCCCAGGATGGAGCCTTCATGGTGAAGAGTCCGCGCGCCGTCAAGGAACGGAAAAGCGCTGATCCGGTTGGTACCCGCGGTGCGGGCCAAGTGACGGTGCAATTCAAACAAATACGCTTTCACACCTGCGCTGCGCACCAGGAAGGGAAAACAATCCAGGCAGACGCGCATTAGCTTCGCGCAGCCTCTTGCAAAACGGCAAGCGTCGCACGCGCGGCGGCGCCCCAAGTGAATTGTCCGGCACGAAGAGGTCCGGCAATGCGAAGGCGCTCCCGCTCGAAATCGTTGCAGGCCAGAGTTTCCAGGCAGCGTGTAAGCGAGGCCACATCGTCCGGATCGAACACCAGAGCGGCACCGGCCGCAATTCCTGCCATCGGTTCCACGTTGGCACATGCAGAAGGAAGACCGGCGGCGAGAGCTTCCAGAATAGGCATGCCGAAACCTTCGAAACGCGAGGGATACACGAATGCACGCGCTCCGGCGAAAAGACCGTACAGGTCTTCACGAGGAATCCAACCGGTGAACTTGACAGAATCGGCCAGACCGAGCGACGCGCGAAGTTCTTCAAGCGCTGCCGTATGAAAGCCCTTTAGCCCGGCAACGATCAGCCGGTAATCCGGATGCCCGCTCAAGAACCGCACGAATGCATGAAGCAGTGTATCCAGGTTCTTGTGCGGATGCAGTGTGGAAACGGCCAGCAAGTAAGGTGGGCTTTCTTCTTCGGAGTGGAGCGCGAAGAACCGCGCGTCTACACCGTGCGGCACAACGCGAACCTTCGCAGCCGGTAATGTGTAGAAGCGGTGTAAATCGGCGCGCGTTGCCTCCGATACAGCGATCAACAGTTTGGACCGGTGAGCGGCACTGAGCAGCAGGGCACGCCAAAATGGCAGGTCGAACCAGCGGAAGTATTCGGGATGGCGCTTGTGCTGCAGATCGTGAAAAACAGTAACTTGCGCGCAAGGGCAAAACACCGGGGCCGTGAAGCCGGGGTTGAACAACACGTCAACTTTATGAGTAGCCGCGGAAAGTGGCAGCATGGTTTGTTCCCAAAGGATGCGGGCGGGCCGGTTATTTGCGCTGACGCTCTGCGGGAGTTGCGTGAAATTCACCGCGCCCGCAGGCAGTAAAGAATCATCGGTTTCGCGATTGGTCCAGATCAGATACTCGTTTTCCCGATCGATCCCGCCCAGGGCATCAAGCAGGCTACGAAGGTAAATTTCGGTACCTCCCACACCGCCGGGAATCAGATACAGCGCATTGATTCCGATCCGCAATCAGTGTGCTTGCCCTTGCAATTGCCGCAACAGCAACTGTGCGGATTCGTCTGTGGGTTGGTTTTCCACAATCACCTTTACATTCTGAATCGCCTCTGGAATCCGGTTCATGGCTTGTAAAATACGGGCACGATACAGATACGTGACTAAGTAAGTGGGATCCATCACCTGGCCTTTCATAAGCGCCTCCATGGCCTGATCCACATTGCCTTGGCGCGCGTAGAGAACTCCCATGGAAGCCCATGCTTGTGCCGTAGGCTTATCCCGGAGGGATTCCTGCATTTTCGTGATGGCCTGTGCGGACTGATGATCGCACTCCAGAGCAAGAGACCAGTTCATCAGCAAGGTGTAATCAGGCTTCTCGATTGCAGCGGCACGGCGGTAAGCGTCCACAGCCTCGTGGCACCGGCCCTCGCGAAATTCCGCGACTGCCAGCCCGAACTGCACGCGCTGTTTACCGGGCGCTTTTTCCGCTGCATCTTCCCAGATGTTGAGTGACGAACTCCAGGCATTGTTGCGAGCCCAAGTGGAACCGGCCAGTACCGGAATCAGCACCAGAGAGAGGACGGCACTATACCGGACGCGCCGTAAACATTCCGCAACGATCAGCAGCAGCCCGGTCATGGGCAGATACAACCTGCGGTCCGCTACCACGTCTTTGATGGGAATCACAGAACTGGTGGGCAACAGAATCAGCACGAAGAGCAGAAAGCCGAACGAGGCAAGCGGATAGCGCTTTCGGAAGACGATGGCGAGCGCAACCAGAGCCAGAATTCCCAGTAGCGCGAAAGCGGTCCCGTGATCGAAAAAAGAGCGTGAGACCGCGAAATCGTGATCCACGGTTTGCCAAAGAGGCAGCAGGAACTGAGCCAGATAAAGAAAAAAAACGCGGCACTCGGTAAAAAAGTATTGGTACCAGGTGAACTCTTTCAGGCTGAAACCAATGCTAACTGCATCGCGGCTGATGTATCGCACCACAAAAATGCTTCCGAGCGCACCCAGGATGGCGATGGGAAGATAGAGCCGCCAGTTCCGGCGAATGCCCGCAAGCCCGGGTATTTTCGGGTGAAAGAAAAAATCGGTCAGCAGCAACACCGCCGGAAGGGTGATGGTGTGTTCCTTGGTGGCCACCGCGGCACCGTAAAGCACTAAGACGGCGGCGGTGACCCGCCATGAGATTGCTGCTTGCTTGCGATACAGAAATACGGCCCAAGCTGACAGGAAGAACAGCGCCCCCATACTCTCGCCCCGTTGCGCGACGTAAGAAACGGCTTCGGTCTGCATGGGGTGGAGCAGGAAGATAAAAGCACAAACCGCCGCCGTGGAAATTCTACGCGACTCAGGAAAAGCGGCCAACTGCAGAATCTTGCGCACCACGGTAAAGAGCAACACCGAAGCGGCAAAGTGAAAACACAAGTTCACCAGATGGTACGGAAACGGCTCGACGCCACCCGAATGCAGGTTCAGCCAGTACGTAAACATCAGCAAAGGGCGAACGCCGAGCCACTGCTGGAGCGGAATTGAGATTGCGCCGGGCTGCAGAAACGGCAAATGCAAATCGTCAAAAACAAACTCACCGTGCAGGGCAGGCGCGTAAGCCAGGATGGCGGAGACGGCCGCAAGAGCGGCAAGCGCAAACAGCCGCCAGGAACCCGCTGATACTGGCTTCGGCAGTAACGGTGCATCTGCAACGGCGGATCTGGTCTGCTTCCGATCCTTTACCGCCGCCCGCTTCATTGGCCAGGACCTTTGCCGTTTTGAACATAAAATTCCAGGATCGCGAGCCTCTGAGCGAGCGCGATGTTATCGTCCTTCAGCTTGGAAATGATGACGGAAATGCGGAAGAACACCAGCAGGAAACCGGCACCCGCGATCAGCACCAGCGCGACCGGCGCATAGGTTAGCCCAAGTATGCCCGCCGCAAACTCCAGGCCCGCCGGGCTTAACGATACCGCCAGCAAAGCAACCGAAGCCACCAGCCACGCGACGGAATATTCCACACGAATGTGGGCGCGCCTGACTGAGCCGAGCACCAATAAGATCAGCAGGACGCTTAATCCCGTAGTCCAATGTAAGAGTCGATCCAAGCTGCGCTAATCCTTAGTTTGCGGCCGTAGCGCCCGTCTACGGCCACCTTCGTATTTCAACACATTGATCAGGACTCCCAACAAGACGTGAATAATGTAATAAACCGATTTGAGCGCAGTGATGGAACTGCGCCCGGTCAGACGCGGCAACATGCGGCAAGGCACCTCCATGAAGCGGAATGCGCGCCTTTGAAGCACCACCAGTGTTTCAATCTCAGGATATTCCAGGGGAAAACTTTTGCTGAAAACGGCCAGCGCGCGCCGGTTTACTCCCACGAATCCAGATGTGGGGTCATGCACCGGTTTACCGAGAATAGGCCGGAGCACGGCACGGAAGAAGATGATACCGAGCGACCGGACGGGGCTGGTATGTTCACTCGATTTTTCAACAAAGCGGGAGCCGATCACCATCTCGCAGCCTGAACTTTGCAACGCGTCCAAAATGGCCGGAATGTACTTTGCATCGTGCTGCCCATCGCCATCCACGCGGATGACGAATTCATAGCCAAGCTCATAGGCCAGCTTGTAGCCGGTCTGCACGCAGCCGCCCAACCCCAGGTGATGCGGCAGACTCAGAACAAGGCCGCCGGCCTGCCTGGCGCGCGCAACGGTGGAATCGACGGAACAATCGTCTATGACCACAACCGGTGCGCCGGGAAGTTCCCGGTGAATCGATTCCACAACACCCGCTATGGCCCCCTCTTCGTTGAAGGCGGGCACAATCACCATAGTGTTCGTTTTGGATTCAGCGGCAGTCAGAAGATTCGGCATCAGTACCGGGCAACGTCCCGCGGAGAGATGGAGTGGTGCCGCAACATTTGACGGAATGCGCCGTCCGCGATGCGTGCGCCTGCCCGAATTTCGCGGCGCTGCCGTAACAAGCGGGGCAATTCCCGAAGCGTGGCAACATGCGCCTGCAACACCAGAAACGGCAAACGCCATCCAGCACCGCTCTCCGAAGTAAATTGGGCTGCCGCACCTTTGCCTTGCATAAGGAAAATGATATGCCAGCAATAGCGAACCGCCGCGACAAACGGCGCGATGAGCAGGGAACAGAGGGGAAAATTCTTGACTACCAGAAAGAGCCGGTTACGCTCCACGTAATAAGCCTTCAATGCGGAAACACGCCCCGCTGAATGCGAGTACCGGTGGCTCACTTTCGCTTCTGGAACATAAACGCATCCCCAGCCGGCCCGCCGGGCGCGCAATCCTAAATCGGTATCTTCACAGTAGAGGAAGAAATCACCGTCGAATGCACCAATCTGTTTCAGCATTTCGCTGCGATAGAGAGCGGCTGAGGCGCTCGGCAACAGCACCTCTTCCTCCGCGGCAAAGCGCGCCGGTGCTTCCCCATGCCCGCGCTGCTTGCTGCTGCCATCGGCGCACAATAGCATGCCCGCGCTATCTAGCGCGTTCTGCCCGGCAAGCAACACGCATGAGGCGAACATGCCCGCCGCAGGATTGCGCTCAGCGGTAGCTACCAGAGCTTCCAACCATTCGGGCGAAGCCACAGTGTCGTCGTTCAGGGTGGCAAGGTAACGTGCGCCTGAAGTCTCCCAAGCCGCATTAATCGCGGCTCCGAACCCGACGTTTCGTGGCATTTCCAGTACGCGCGCGCCGCGTAGTTCAAGAGTTTCGGATTGCCGCACCAAACCGCGGCCGCTGTTATCTACAACAACAATTTCAAAGCTGGAAAATCTCTGGTGGTGAAGAGCGTGCAGGCATTCCGATAGCGCATCATCGGCCGCCAGAGTGGGGATCGCAACGATCACTGCGAGACCGTAATCCTGAATGCTACACTCCCGCCGGCAACACGGATGCCTCGTACATGGCCGTCACTTCGCTGATACTGCCATCGGCCATCACCTTTCCCTGGTTGAGCCATAGGGCGCGATCGCACAGCATCTTCAACATCGCGCCTGAGTGCGAGACGAACAGCAAGGTCTTACCCGAATGCCGGAATTCCATGATCTTGTCCAGGCATTTCGAATAAAAAGCGGCATCGCCCACGGCGAGCACCTCATCCACAATCAGAATATCAGGATCGACATGGACGGCCACCGCAAACGCAAGGCGCATGACCATGCCGGTCGAATAGGTGCGTAAAGGCTGAAAAATAAAATCGCCGATACCGGAAAAATCGATGATGGAATCGAATATTTGCGCGGTCTTCTTCCGCGTGAGGCCCAGCAGCGCGGCGTTCAACCAAAGGTTTTCGACGCCCGTAAGATCTCCGTGGAACCCCGACCCAAGTTCCAGCAGCGCGGCCACTTTGCCGCCGATTTCCACGCGGCCTTGATTCGGCCGTGACAATCCGGCCACCAAACTTAAGAGAGTGCTCTTCCCCGCCCCGTTCCGTCCAATGATAGCCAGGCTCTCGCCATGGTCTAGCGAGAAGGAAACGTCTCGCAAAGCATAGAACAGGTTGCGCTCCCGCCGCGTCACCTTTTCCTGCATGTGGCGGAACAGGATCTTGGCGCCGGTACCCTGCTTGAATGTTTTCGATACGTTCTCGAATTCGATCAGCGCCATATTTAGAGATAGTCGTAGAAACGTTTCCGCAAAGCACGGAAAACGAGAAAGCCAATGATCAGGGTGCCAAAAGAAACTGAGGTCAGCTTGATCCACAGTGACATGGGCGGCGCACCATGTTCCATCAGAATGCGGCGGAGCGCGAAGATGATGGAAGCGACCGGATTCAAAAGCATCAGGTTGCGATACTGAACCGGGATACTATCCGTGCTGTAAAAAACCGGCACCAGCCAGAAGAGCACCGCGTTGAACGATTCCACCAGGTAACGGACATCGCGCACAAACACGTTCAGGGCGGCCGTGATGAGTGTCAATCCGCAAACAAAGACAATTTCCAGACCCCAGATAAGCGGCAGCAATGCCCAATAGCGGTTCACCTTCAACCCGAACAACAGCACCATGAACAACACCAGGCCAATCTGAATAATCAGATGCAGGCAATTGCTGAGCACGCTTGCGATGGGAATGATCTCGCGCGGAACAGCTACACGCTTTACGAATGCCGTTCCATCCACGATGGAATTGGTTCCCACGCTCCAGGCAAAACTAAAAAAATTGAAGGGAACGTAGCCGCAAAGGAAAAATACGGGGTAATTCGGCATCGGATTCTTGAAGATGCGCGTAAAAACAAAGGTCAAAACACCCATGGTGACCAGTGGATTCAACAACGACCAGAACACGCCTAGCGACATATTGCGGTAGCGGATCTTGAAATCCTTCTGCATCAGACTGGTGAGCAAAAAGAGGTAATCGCCTCCCCAGGCACGGTTCGTCATAGCAAGGAAAAGATCAGCACAGGCGCGATTTACAAGGTTATCCGATTCAGCGGCATAAGCGCAAACCGATTGCTGTTCAACGTGCTTATACTGAAAAGTTGATTTCAAACCTGGAACATGCGGAGGAATTTCTCTTACAGGGGTGGGCTTTTCAGCCCAGGAAGCCCGGCGTAACCGTTTCCCTCGATATCCACGTCAATGGCCGCTTCATCGCGCGCGTGCAGTCTGGAACGTTTCGCAGCGATCTGAAAGCCGCTGGTTACGGGGACGGTTATCACGCTTTTTTCTTCAATCCGCTGGATTATCTGACTTCGCTTCAAAACCTGATCGAGGTGCGGGAATCAGCCAGTAGCAAACTGCTGGCTGCTGGTGCACGCATCGTGAATACCGAACTCTCCGCAAACAGGGATGCTTACCGGCGCGCGCGCGTCCGCTCTCAACTGCGTTGGACCGATCCAGCTTCCGAGCAGCCGCTTCCGAACAGCGAATTGCCTTTTCTGGAGCGTCTGGAAACGGCGGTTCATTTTCACCCTGGCTTGCGCATTCTTGAAGTAGGCTCCGGCAGCGGGCAACTGCTGGAGTACCTGCGGCACCACGGAAGGATGTTTAGTTCTTATTGGGGTCTGGACCTCTCCCGCCCCAAGGTGGATTCTCTTCATTCACTTCTTGCCGGACCCAAATTCCACTTCCTCACCGGCGATGCGGCCACCTATCCGTTCCCCTGTCAGTTCGATGTAGTGGTGGCCTCATCGGTGTTCGAGACAATATTTCCCTCCTTTCTGCCGATGCTAAAGAATGTCTGCCGCGTATTGGTGCCCGGCGGATTGCTCGCTTTTGACGTGGTGATTCAGGACGACCGAGCCTCTATCTCCCGCGCGGAGTGGAATGGCGACAAGTGGCTTCGCCTGTACTCGCAGCTGGAAATCCGCCGTCTGCTTTATGAAGCTGGAATGGAGCTGTTGGATTGCTCCCAATATGCCAAATCCGCCTCCGAACATCGAATGATGGTGACCGCGCTAAAGTTACATCCCCGTCCCCAAAACACCTTCGAAAATTCGTAACGTTTGCTTTCAGCGCTGCACTACCTGTCATGAGAAGTTCACGGGCTTTGTTGGCGTTGAGCGCCCTCTGCGTTGTAGCTTGTGTGGGCCTGCTGCTCACCGATTTGTTAGTGCTGGTTCGTTAACTCCATACCCGCATGTCGTCGGATACCACGGCGAATCTTCGCGGTCCGCCATCCCGCGCCAGTCCGCTTCCCAATGCGGAAGTGTTCAGACGGGAACCCCAAGTGCACCCGCCAAATGGGCCACCATCGTATCGGTCATAATTGCCAGATCGAGACTGCGGATGGTACGCGCGGTCCCGGCAACCGATGTATTCCGCAGAACGCGGTCACCCTCCTGCCCGGCAAGCTCGAACTCGCCCGCCATCATAAATGCGAGCCACCGTTCTAGTGCCAACGGTTCCGGATCGTCGCCCGCCAAAGTGCCTGACCGGAACTCATGCGCCGCTTCCCGAATCTACCGTTCACGGAAAAATGCAACCACAATTTCTGCGTGAGTCCCGCTTGGGTCCCTGCGTGGGCCCCGCGAGGTCAATATCCCATTATCCAATCGTCAAGGGTTCAGCATATCCTGAACTATATGACCGGCCCGCTCTCCACTGAACAGCTAAGCCACATGGATGCGTATTGGCGCGCCGCGAATTACTTGTCTGTTGGGCAGATTTACCTGCTGGCGAATCCGCTGCTACGCGAACCGCTCATGCTGGAACACATCAAGCCGCGCTTGCTGGGCCACTGGGGAACCACGCCAGGGCTGAATTTCATTTACGTGCATATGAACCGCCTGATTGTGCGGGAAAACCTGAATGCGATTTATATCGCGGGCCCTGGTCATGGCGGCCCCGGTCTGGTTGCCAATACCTACCTGGAAGGCACTTACAGCGAATACTACCCGCACATCGGGCAGAACGCGCAAGGCATGC
>Ga0123338_10002164_pt1 | contig 18455 bp, 15 predicted proteins | sample grotaG_FD_89793 | JGI IMG/M metagenome (GOLD analysis project Ga0123338, IMG submission 89793) | Glacier valley bacterial and archeal communities from Borup Fiord, Nunavut, Canada, to study Microbial Dark Matter (Phase II) -... | ecosystem: Environmental > Aquatic > Freshwater > Ice > Glacier ...
TCTCGATCGTCGCGCCCGCTTACAACGAGGAGCGCAACATCCACGCGTTCCTCGCGGCGATGATTCCGGTGCTCGAGGGCATCGGCGAGACGTTCGAGATCATCTTCATCAACGACGGTAGCCGCGACAATACGCTCGCGATGCTCGCTGCCGCCGCCTCGCAAGATCCGCGCATCAAGGTCATCGGCCTCGCGCGCAACTTCGGCAAGGACATCGCGCTCTCGGCCGGGCTCGCGCATGCGACTGGCAAGGCGATCATCCCGATCGATTGCGATCTGCAGCACCCGCCCGAGCTCATCCCCGTGTTTGTCGCGAAGTGGCGCGAGGGCTTCGACATGGTGATCGGCGTGCGCAGCAAGCGCGACGAAGAAGGCTGGGCGCGCCGGACCCTCTCGCAGCTGTACTACAAGATCATGCGCTCGATGACGAGCGTGGAGATTCCGCCGAACGCCGGCGATTTCCGGCTGCTCGATCGCAAGATCCTCGACGTGATCAACAAGATGCCGGAGCGTCACCGCTTCATGAAGGGCATCTTCGCGTGGCCGGGCTTCAAGGTCGCCTCGGTCGAGTTTCAGGCGCGCCAGCGCGCGAACGAGACCGTCACGTCGTGGAGCTTCTTCAAGTTATGGAGCTTCGCACTCGATGGCCTGTTCTCGTTCTCGACCGCGCCGCTCAAGCTCTGGACGTACATCGGCGCGCTGTCGGCTGGCGGCGCGTTCCTGTACCTCCTGATCACGATCATCCAGAAGCTGTTCTGGGGCATCACGGTCCCGGGCTACGCGTCGCTCCTGATCGTGCTGTTGTTTTTCAATGGCCTGCTGCTGATCTCGAACGGCATCCAGGGCGAGTACATCGCTCGGATCTTCGAAGAGGTGAAGGCACGCCCGCTCTACGTCGTGGGCCAGACCTTCGGGTTTGGTGAAGAGCCGGTCGTCGCCACTCGGGCACTGCCGACCGCGCAACGTCCGAGCGGAGCGCCGATGACGATGGCGCCAACCATGCCCCTGGAGCCCGTGTCGCCGGTCGCCCATGCCGAGGATGCGGTCACCGAGCCGACCCCTGCGGAGCCTGGCGAGGCCAAGTCGCGTCACGAGCTGCCAAAGCCGACGCGCTCGCACGTCTAGACGTTGCGGTGGCTTAGATCCCCGTGATATCGCCGCCGTAGATGCCCGCGTGGTCCAGGATCCTACGCGCGCTGTTCGTCGCGTACGTCGTACTGACGGCGATCCATATCGGCTGGGTGATCCATCACGAGCCGTTCTCGTACGACGCCTGGAACATGGCCGTGGACACCCACGCCGAGCCGATCACCCCGCATCGATTTTTTGAATATTGGAAGTTCGAGTTTGCGCACTCGAATCCGCGCCTCGGCCAGCCGCTGACGTACCTCGCGTACAAGCTCGAATGGTTCGCGGTGATCCTCACCCCGCTCGCGTATCTGTTATTGGCGGCTGCGGCCACGGTGCTCGGTACCGCGCGCAAGCCGAGCTGGTCACGCGGTCGTGACCTCGCGCTCTACGCGATCGCGCTCGGCTTCATGTGGTTCGCATTGCCGCAGCTCGGCAAGATCATGTTCTGCCGCGCGTACGGCGCGAACTACATCTACGGCGCCGCGATCCAGCTGTGTTTCCTCGTGCCGCTGAGGCTCGTGCCAAATGCGCGGGTCTCGCTGGTCAAGGCGCTTGCGTACCTCGTCGCCGGAGTACTCGCGGGCGCGTGCAACGAGCACACGGGCCCGACTCTGTGCTTGTTCATGCTCGGTTACGCGTGGTGGAAGCAGCGCGACGAGCGCGCAACTCCGACGCTCGCATGGGCCGGCGCGATCGGCAGTATCATCGGGTTCGGCCTGATCTTCTTTGCACCTGGGCAGGGCCAGCGCTACGACAATCTCGCGCAGAAGGTCACGTTGCTCGGCCGGCTGCTCTCGCGCGGCGTCTCCGGCAACCTCGATATCTATCGCGAGCTCGTGCTCGCGGCCGCGCCGCTGTTCGGCTTGATCTCGCTCGTCGCCGCGATCGGGCTCGTCCGCGAAGTCGGCTACAACGAGCAGCGCGAGCGTCGGCGCTCGGCGCTGCGCCTGATCGTGCTCGCGATCGTCGCGGGGTCGCTGATCACCGCGACCCTGTTCGTGTCGCCGAAGCTCGGCCCCCGCTTCTATCTGGTCTCGATGATGCTACTGCTCGTCGGATTCATCGCGCTCGCCGATGTCGTGCTGACCGAGGCCGCGGAGATCGCGCCGTTTGCCGCGCTCGCGATCCTCGCTTCGATCTATGCCGCGGCGCATACCGTGCCGCTGTACGGCCGGCTCGCGCACGAGAGCGCCGCGCGGCTTGCCGTGCTCGAAACTGCCAAGCCCGGTGAGGTCCTCACGCTCGAGGCATTCGATCAGCTCGAGGACGATTGGTGGTTCCTCGGCGACGATGCACGCGCGCCGAACAAGCGCGAGCTGATCAGGACGTACTTCGGGCTCGACGCGGTGATCCTGCGCGCGCACGATCCGACCGCACCGCTCGGCGTGAGTGACGTGCGGTTGGTGCCGAGCGAGCGCGGCCTCGAGCTCGACACCTTCCGCGGGCTCGACCTACCTTCGATCCACAAGGCGTTCCAGCAAGCGATCGCGATTCGCCATCCCGATCATCCGATCGATCTGGCTGTCGAGTTCGTCGGCGCGCGCCCGGTCCTGCCGCGCCCGGTCGTACTCGCCGCGCGCTGGACGCCGACCGCGTTCGAGGGCTGGACTGCGAAGATCGAGCGCAAGGGCCGGGCGACCACGCGCACCGTCACGCCGATCGAGCTGCCGCCTGGTGTCGAGCTGTTCATCTACCTCGTTGGCGGCGAAGCGAAGCCGCTCGGCAAGGAGCTCGTTTACACGCCGTGGCACACCGGCACGTACTGGGTGCTCGCGTGCCGGCCCGCCGAGTGTTTCGTGGTCGCGGCGGCCAAGCAGGGCGGATGAAGCGGTCCTACGCGCTGTGGGCGGCGATCGTCGCGCCGATCTGGATCGTGATGATCTTGTGCACGTATTGGGAACCGGTGATACGCGACGGCTGGGGCCACTTCCTCATGCACTCGCACGCGCCGACCTCGATCGGTTCGGTGATCGAGTTCGCGAAGGGCGCGTACATCCACAACAACCCGCGGCTCGGCCAGGTCGTGACATATCTGCAATTCACGCCAGGGCCGTGGCACGCACTGCTCACGCCGATCGGGGAGCTCGCGACGTTCTACCTCTTGTCCGCCCTCGTCCTGGGGCGCTGGCCATCATCGAAGCGCTCCGACGACGCGCTGCTGTTTCTCCTGTTGTTCGCGATGACCGCGATCACCGCGCCGGAGTTCGGTCTGATGCTGTTCTACCGGCCGTTCACCGGCAACTACATGTTCGGGTTGCTGGTCAATCTGGCCTTTTTGGTGCCGTATCGGTTCGCGGTCACCGAGCCACACCATCGGGGATGGTGGTGGATCCCGGTGATGATCGTCCTCGGCTTCGCGTCGGGCATGTGCAACGAGCACACCGGGCCGGCCGTCGTCGCGGCAGCGATGGCTGCAACCTACGCGTGCTGGCGACGCGACCGGAAGCTCAGGTGGTGGCAGGTGATCGGCGTCCTCGCGATGATCGCGGGGGGCATCGCTCTGTACAAAGCGCCGGGCCAAGCGATCCGTTACAGCGGGCTCGCGAACCATGGCTCGATGCTGGGTCGCATCGTCGCGCGCGGGCTGCGACGCGACCTCGAAGTGGTCGGCGCCTTACTCCTGTACCTCGCGCTCACGTTGCCATGGTGCATCGTCGCGGCGATCGCACGCTGGCGAGGTCCGGCTCCCGAGCCGGTCGTGGCATCGCGAAAATGGAGTGAGGTCGCGATCGGAGTCCTGTCGCTGTTGATCATCCTCACGTTGCTCGCATCGCCGAAGGTCGGAAGCCGGCTCTACCTCGGCTCGGTCGCGCTCGGCTGCGCGGCCATCGCGAGCGTCGTCGTGCGCCAGCTCGTTGCCCGCTGGGCCCAGGTGGCTGCCGGCCTGCTCGCCGCTTGCGCGCTCGTGTTCGTCGGCGCGAAGTGCCTCGGTGCGTATCACCAGCTCGGCCCCGAATTCGATGCCCGGCTCGCGAAGCTTCGCGCGGCGCCCGCCAACTCGGTGCTAGACCTGCCGAGCTACACGGTCAAGCGCTCCCGCTGGAGCTTGGATGACGACCTCCATATCGCTCAAATTCGCAACATGGTCGCGTTCTCGTTCTCGCTAGCGCTGATCCAGATCGATGGTGTCGGCGTCGGTGATATCTCGATTAAGGACGACCAATAGTCGCCTATAATCCCGCGATGTCCGAGGTGACCCAGGAGCTGCTCGCGAAGCTCCCGAAGACCGATTTGCACTGTCACCTCGATGGCTCGCTCCGCCTCGATACGGTGATCGATCTCGCGAAAAAGCAGCGCGTGAAGCTGCCCACGTTCGATCGCGGCGAGCTGTTCAAGCTGCTCTACGCCGGCGAGCACGTCGAATCGCTCGACGACTATCTGCGCGCGTTCGAGATCACGCTGTCCGTGATGCAGCAGGAAGAAGGCCTCGAGCGCGCCGCGTACGAGCTCGCCGCCGATGCGCACGCGGAGAACGTCCGCTACATCGAGGTGCGCTACTCGCCGCTGCTCCACGTGCGTGAAGGGTTGCGCCCGTCGCAAGTCGTCGAGGCGGTGTTGCGCGGCCTCCGCACCGCGAAGCGCGAGCTCGGCATTCGCTACGGCGTGATCCTGTGCGCGATTCGCTCGCAACCACCGGAGCAATCGCTGCGGATCGCCGAGCTGTGCGTCGCGTTCAAGAATCGCGGCGTCGTCGGGTTCGATCTCGCGGGCTCGGAGATCAACTTTCCCGCGAAGGTCCACAAGGGTGCCTTCCAGCTCGTGATCGATAACAACATCAACTGCACCGCGCACGCGGGCGAATCCTTCGGACCGGACTCGGTCCATCAAGCGATCCACAAGTGCGGCGCCCACCGGATCGGTCACGGCACGCGGCTCGGCGAGAATGGCGACCTGCTGAACTTCGTCAACGATCACCGGATTCCGCTCGAGGTCTGTCCGTCGTCGAACGTGCAGACGCGGGCCGCAGCGTCGTGGGAGGCGCACCCGGTCGACTTCTACGTCGACTACGGTTTACGCGTGACGATCAACACCGACAACCGCTTGATGTCGGACACGACAATGACCAAGGAGCTATATCTCTGCCACAAGCACTACGGCTGGTCGCTCGCGACGCTCAAGGAGATCATCATCAGCGGCTTCAAGAGCGCGTTCATGCCGTATCGCGAGAAAGCCGACCTCGTCGCCGAGGTGATCAAGGAGCTCGCGGCCTACAGTGAAGACGCGGCACGAAGCGGCAAGCTCACGGCGTCGTGAACGAGAACGCCGTCGCCACGAGATGATTGCCGGCGCTATCGACGATGCCGGTACCGAGTGCGACGTTGATCGTCGATGCGGCCGGTAGCGGACTTGCCGCAGTGAACGTCCAGGTCTTGGAATCGCTGGACGCGGTCGGCGTGCCTGCGATCGCACCGCCACTCGAGACCGTCATGCTGCCGCCGACGCCGAGCACCGGCTTGCTAAACACGACGACGATCGGCTGATTCACCGACGTGGCGGTACCCAGGTTGAGAGGAACCGAAGACACCAGCATCGGTGGGTCGTCGTCGTGGGTCGTGAACGAGAACGAGAACGCGGGCAGGGGCACACCTAGATCGTTCTTGATCTCGGACGTGAGGTTCACCGCGATCAAATGACCGCCGGGTAGCGTGCCCATGAAGGTCCATTGATTGCTCGCCGCGTTCTCCGCGTAGGCGCCCGCGAGTTGCGCCGTGCCGTCCATCACGAGGAAGTTACTCATCCCCACACCGGAGACGTGCCCGGAGAAGTTGATCGTGATGCCGGCCACGCGATCGACCTCGGTCGCGCCATTGCTCGGCGTCGTCGAGGTGACGGTTGTCGGCGTGAGGTTCGCGTCGATGCCCGGCGTGTCCGGGCGCGCATCGCTCTGGCAGGACGTTGCTGTCGGCGCGCGGTTCAGCCGGCAGGTCTGGTCGACCTTCGCACACGTGTAATCGGTCGGGCACGCGTAGCCATTCGACGCATTGCACTGGAACCCGCACAGCGGCGTGGGCGGCGAGTAACACGACCACAGGTTGGCGGAGCCGAGTGCGACGAGGCACAGCATGCCCACGCACAGCAACGCACCTACGATCCGCCGCATCGTCGCGACCCTAACACGGCAGGCCTGCTACCATTGCGCCATGGCGCTCGATCGCGCGCGGGCGGCGGCTCTCGTCGAGCCGAACGTGCAGCAGCTCTACAACTTCGTGTTCCGGCTCACGCTCGATCGCGACCGTGCCGAGCGCTATGTCGGCGATATCTTCGCGGTCGCGGCCACCAAGCTCGACGAAGCGCCCGCCGATCCGGCGCTGTGGCTGCTGACCCTCGCGAACCAGCTCCTCGATGACCGGTTGCCCCGCAACCCCGAGGTCAACTTCGACATCCTCGACGATACGCTGCGCAACGAGGCAACTCGCACCGATGTCGTGCGGTCGCTCAGCGATCCGCAGCGCGATTTTTTGTTGTGGGAGCTCAAGCAGGGCTGCATGACCGCCGTCGTCAACTGCTTGCCACCCGGAGAGCGCGCCGCGTTCGTCACGTGTCACGTGATGAAGCTTACCGACGCTCAAGCCGCGAAGGTGCTCGCGATCACCGAGAGCGCGTACAAGGTGCGGCTGTCCCGCGCGCGCAAGAAGATCGGCGATTACCTCGCTCCGCGCTGCGAGCATATCAATCCGATGAACCCGTGCCGCTGCCCGGCGCGCGTCGGCACGGCGCTGCACAAGGGGTTCATTCGCTCGGTCGGTCCCGTCGGGGGCGAGGTCTCGCTCCGCAAGGCCGAACCATACGGTCGCTACGGCACCGGCCTCGGCCAAGAAGACGTGCCGATGCGCGACATCGCCGCGATCTACGGCGGTCTGCCGGATCCGGATGTGCCGGCGGCGCTCGGCGAACAGCTGATCCGGAAGTTGTCGTCCTAGTGCCGGTGCTCCGGCCCTTCTTCGATTACGACTGGCGCCGGATCGCGCGCTGGGCCTTGTTCGCGACGTTCGTGATGACGACCTGGCTGCTCGTGCCGGTCGGCAAATGCAGCTACCACGCGTTTCGCGACATCCCGATCTCCGACGAGGCGCATCCCGTCGACATCACGGCTGCCGACAAGAACCGCGTCGATTCGGGCAAGAGCTTCTTTGGCGACTGGATGCACGCGATCAAGTTCTGCTACCAGCGCACGCCGCTGCTCGGCCAGGAGCCGTGGAAGCGCGACCTCGTCGTCGGCTTCGCGTGCGTCGCGTTCCTCGGCTTTGGCCTCGACAACTGGGACCGCCGCCGCCAAAAGATCGTGCTTGCAGACCGCCGCTGACGCGTCACCACCGAGCCGATGAGGGTGCTCGTGATGCTCGAGCCTCGAGCCCGGGCAGTGGTTCTGGACCGGCACCACGCTGATGCTGAAGCGCTGCGTGATGCCGAGGCGGGGCACGCTCGAGATCGCAGACTACTCGAACCGGAAGCCCTTGGGGTCCTTCTCCATGATCCGCTCCATCGCAGCTTCTTCGAGAAGATCGACCATCCGCTGGCCACCGTACTTCTGCATCAGCTTGTCGTCGTACTCGTCGGCGATCAGCGCGACATCACGCAGCGTTGCCATCAGCTCTTCGGGATCGAGCGTGGTGCCACCGAGGATCGTGTGGCTGAACAACACGGTGTGCTCGCCGGGGTCGTACGCGAACGCGCCGAATCGGAGATGGCCGTTGAGCTCGAGGAGCTGCTTCGCGAGGGGGCCGTCGACATCGACGCCCTTCACGAGCTGCGACACGCAGCGCACCATCGCCCTGTTGTCGCCCCACGGCACGACGCTGATCATCACGTACGCCGAGCCCTGCTTGAGGACGTAGAGCGTGTCATCGATCTTGCGGTACGCGGTGGAGTCCTGCAGCGTCTTCTCGATGAGGAGGGCCGTGGCCACTTCGGCGGGGTTCATGTGCCGTTGTTAACACGCCCGGGACCTGGCCGCGTGTGATACTCGGCCGGTGAGGCGCACGTTGTTCGTGCTCGGGACGCTCGCGCTCGTCGTGGGGCATGCCGCTGCAGACACGATCCGGGAGATCGTCGTCGAGGATAACGAGAAGACCACGTCCGATGCGGTCGAGCTGATCGCCAAGGTCGAGGTCGGCGACGAGTGGACTCCGGACACGGTCGACCTGATCAAGACCCGCCTGGTCTCGAGCGGGTTGTTCAAGGACGTCGAGGTGTTCTACGAGCCGGTCGGCGAGGGTGGCGTGCGGGTCCACATGCTCGTCCGCGACAAGCACTCGTGGGTGATAGCTCCTGCGTTCTACACCCAACCCACGAACGTCGGCGGCGGCGTCGGGTTCGGCGAGAACAACCTGTTCGGCCTCAACCAGAAGCTGCTGATCTACGCGCAGATCGCCACGGGCGATACGTACTTCGTCGGTGCGTGGGTGATTCCGTCGATCCTCGGCACGCGGTTCTACGCGCAGGTCGACACCTACAACATTCACTCGCGCATCATCGAGTACGCCGCGCCGACGCGCTACCTGTCGAATCCGGTCGCCGTGCGACGCTCGTACGTCGACTACGACAACACCGGCTTTCGCCTCGGCTACGACATCTATCACGGGCTCAAGCTCGACAGCCGGCTGCGCGCGGCACACGTCAGCTACTCGCACGTCGAGCTCGACACCCAGGACAACCCGATGGTCACACCGCGAGATGCCGGCGCGACCGAGCCGATGAGCATCAAGGCACCCGGCATCAGCGGCTGGGACATCTCGAACGAGATCACGCTGACGATGGACCACCGCGCAAACTGGTACGGCATCGCGAGCGGCCAGAAGCTCTCGCTGACGTTCGAGCACACGATCCTCAACAGCGACTTCCACTACTACGAATTAAACGCCAGCTTCTACAAGGCGTGGCCCGTGCTCGAGAGCCACAACTTCGTCGCGAAGGCGCGGGTGGATATCGGCCACCACATGCCGTTCCAGCAGGAGTACCTGACCGGTGGGACCTCGATGCGAGGCTGGCTGAACAACCAGTTTCGTGGTGATACGCGCGCGCTCGTCAACCTCGAGTACTCGGTGCCGTTGTTCGAGCTCAAGGGCCTGCAGTTCCGCGGCATCGGCTTTCTCGACTCGGCGTTCACGACGTTCCTCACCGATGATAATCCCGAGCGCAACTACCTCCCGAACGCGAAGGCGCGCGGGTTAGCGCCGTTCAAGAACAGTGTCGGCATCGGCACGCGCTTGTTCCTGCGCCAGATCGTGTTGCCGCTGCTCGGCCTCGATTTCGGCTACGGCCTCGAAGCGCACGACCTCCAGATCTATCTCGCCATCGGCCTGACCGACTGATTCAAACCGGGTAAGGTCGCGCGGCAGTGAAGCTCGTACGGCTGATCGTCCTCGCAGGTGCCTGTGCGCATCCGTCGCCAGCGCACGACGTGACGGCGGCACCGACCGGCGAGACCGTGCTGATCCACGGTGAAATTCGCACGCTCGATCCGGCGCATCCCCGCGTGACCGCGGTCGCGTGGAAGGGTGGGGCGATCACGGCGCTCGGCGGCGACGAGCTAGCCCGGCGCCCCGGCGCGACGGTGATCGATCTCCACGGTCACAGCGTCACGCCCGGGTTGATCGACGCGCACTGCCACCTCTACGAGCTCGGCACTTCCAACGAAGCAGTGTCGCTGCGCGATCAGCCCGACGAGCAACATGCCGCGCAACTCGCAGCGACTGGCAAGCAAGCCGATCACTGGATCTTCGGTGGCGGCTGGGATCAGAACAAGTGGCCGGACCGAGCATTCCCGACGAAGGCCACGCTGGATGCGCTGATCTCCGACAAGCCCGTCGCGCTCGATCGCGTTGACGGTCATGCCTTGTGGGTCAATTCCAAGGCGCTCGAGCTCGCCAAGATCACCGCGGCGACGCCAGATCCTGCTGGCGGCAAGATCGTGCGCGATCGCAAGGGTGCGCCGACCGGCGTACTGATCGATAACGCACAGAATCTGATCCTCGCAGTCGAGCCCACGGCGAGCCCCGAGGTTCGCGAGCACCGGATCCTCGCGGCCGCGCAGCAAGCGATCGCGGTGGGCATCACAGGCATCCACGAGATGGGCATCGACGACGAGACCGCGGCGATCTACAAGCAGCTCGCCGCGTCGCGTCGCCTGCCGCTCCACGTCTACGCGTTTCTCCACGGCGATCCGCAACATCCGGCTACCCTCGCGACCCGCCATCCCGAGCCCGCGACCGGCCGGTTCGTGATGCGTGGCGTGAAGTTCTTCGCCGATGGTGCGCTCGGCTCGCGCGGCGCGAGGTTGAAGGCGCCCTATGACGACGATCCGAATAACACGGGCTTGTGGGTCACCGAGCCTGCACCGCTCGCGGCAGCGATCGCGGCCGCGGTGACCGGAGGGTGGGACATCGCCGTGCACGCGATCGGCGATGCCGCGGTCGATGCGGTGCTCGATGCCTTTCTCGCCGTCCGCGCGACGCCCGGCGGTATCAAGGTCCACTTGCGCGTCGAGCACGCGCAGATCATCGCGCCCGACGACGTCGAGGCGATGGTCGAGAGCGGCGCGATCGCGTCGATGCAACCGACGCACGCGACGAGCGACATGCCATGGGCGGAGCAGCGGATCGGCAAGCAGCGAATCCTCGGCGCGTACGCGTGGCGCACGATGCTCGACCATCGCGTGCCGCTGATCGGCGGCTCGGATTTCCCCGTCGAGAAGGTCGGCCCGCTCCTGGGCATCTACGCCGCGGTCACGCGACAGGACGAAGCGGGCAACCCCGCTGGAGGTTGGTACCCTGCGCAGCGGATGACACTCGACGAAGCGATCGCCGCGTTCACTCGCGACGCGGCCGCGGCCGAAGGAGCGACCGATCGCGGCGTGCTCGCGGTCGGCAACAGCGCGGATCTCACGGTCTACGCCGGCGTCCTCGCTCCGGACCGCTCGCTGCTCTCGTTGGCGATCGCGATGACGGTAGTCGGCGGCGATGTGGTGTACCAAGGAACCTCGAAATGAGGTTCTGCCCGTTCTGCAGCGCCGAGAATGCCGATGACCTTGCGGTCTGTCAGGCATGCGGTCGTCGCTTGCCGCCGTTGCCGCCGCGTCGAGGGGCCACGCGCAATGCGCCCCCGACTGGCATCCAGTTGCCGAATCGCCCGGCGGGCAGCGCGCTGCCGCCGCGCAAGCCGGGCACCACGATTGCTTCCACGGTCACGACGCAGCCGTATCCCGCGCTTCCGGACACGGCACCGACCGCACACACCTCCGAGACCCCGGCGACCCTGGTCCAAGCCGGGACGACATGGGACGGTGAAGCGGGCGCGCCGCCGATCGCTCCGCCACCGGTCGTACCGACACCGGTCCCGCGTATGGCGCCACCCGCAGGCCCCACGACGGGCACGCCCGCGTACGCCCCGTCGGGCACGAGTGGACCCGTCATGGGCTCGCCGAGCATCGAGCCGAACGCATCGCGCGATTCGACGCCTGCCGTCCGCGATGACAGCGCGCGCCGCGAGCTCGTGAACGCGCTCAATCCGGGCCCTGCAGCGCAGCGCCGCGAAGCCTCGCCCGATGATCGCATTCCCGCCGATCGGCGCAGCCGCGCCGATTCCAAGCAGCCGTTGTCGCCTCAGTCGCTGATGCGACCGAACAGCCCCTCGCAACCGCCGCCGCTCAGCGTGCCGGCGATGCGTTCGCCTTCGCCGACGCAGCCCCCGCCGCTCGCGATTCCTACCCGGACGACGGGTCAGCTACCTGCGATCCCTCGGCCGACCGGCACCACGCAACCGCCGCCGATCACGCGTCCCGCATCGCCGTCGCAGCCGCCGGCTTTCGGTGCGCCAGCGCCGCGACCACAAACCATTCCGCCGCCGATTCCAAGACCGGGAGCGTTTCCTACCGCGCCCCCGCCGGTGCCTGCGCAGTCGCCGTTCGCGAGCGATACGTTCGTCACCGATAACGATTACACCAAGCCGCCGGTGATCGAGGCTGCGGTCCCGCGCGGCCCAGACGAGCCACCACCGACGCGCATCCGCAGCGATGCGATGGTCGATCGCCCGTTCGCGCCGCCGCAGGTCCTCGCCGTGCCGCTCATCCCCGAGCCCGGGCTCGTCAAAGCGGCGAAGTACGCGTACATGTTTGCGCGCGCGCGCTGGCAGCGCCGCGGTGCGATTCGCCAGCTCGGCCAGGAGATCAAGCAGGACACCGAAGCGCTCGATCAAGTGCTCGGCGCTCTCGGGCTCGCAGCGCGCACCGCTGGCGTCGAAGGCCGCGTATTCTCCGCCGAGAACTCCGCGATCTCCGATGCGCAGGAGCGAATCAACCAGCTCGAGAAACAAGGCGCCGAGGTCGAAGGTCGAAGGGCCGAGGAACTCTCGAAGTTCGTCGACATCGAGCGCGAGCGCAACGCGAAGCTGACCGAGGCCGAGCGCATGGTCGGCGAAGCGCAGAGCGAGTTGTCGAACCTCGAGGGCCAGCGCCGCTCGTTACGCGACAAGCGCAAAGAGCTCGAGCGTCGTTTGAAGGCGTATTTCAAGGCCGCCGACGACCACGATCGCCACGCCGGCACCGCGCCGCTCGGCGATCAGCGCCAGGAGCTGCGCCGCGTCGCCGAAGGCCACCGCAAGGAAGCCGCCGCTCTGGAGCCCGACAAGCGCGAGGTCGAACGCCGGCTCGGCGAGATCGAGCGCCCGATCAATGAAGTCACCGCGCGCCTCGATGCCGGCAAGGCCGAGCTCGATGCCGCAAGGCGCAGCCTCAACGACGCGCGTGAAGGCCATACGCATCGCCTCGCCGAGCTCGATGCCGAGCAGAAGCGCAAGACCCGCGAGATCGGGCTCGCCCAGGGCGAGATCACGCGAAGGCTCGTCACCCTCGGCACCCTGGTCAACCTCAACCGAATCGAGGATCCGCAGTTCGCCGAGCTCTACGCGCGGATCGATCGTCTGCGCAGCGCGATCACCTCGCGAACGACCGAGCAAGAGAAGCTCACCGCGGAGCGCGAGGCCTACGACCGCGGCACACTCGTACGTGGCGTCGCGACCATCGCCGGCGCGATCCTCATCCTGATCGCGCTGATCGTCATCGTCGCGGCCATCCTGTAGTATCCTCGGGCTTCGGTGCCTAAGGTCCTCGTCTCGAACAACAACGAGCTCCTGCGCCATTTCACGGCGCCACCGTTCCAGCGGCTCGGGTTGCAAATCGTTGTCGCGAAGACCGCGGATGAAGCGCGCAGCCTGTTCTTGAAGGAAGAACCGCAGCTCGTCTTGCTCGATGCCGACGCCGGCGACTCGCTCGATGTCGCGCGCACGATCAAGCACCAGAACCCCGCGGTCCGCGTGATCCTGGTCGCGAGTGCTCGGCTCTCCGGCGATCAGATGCGCGACATCTCCGCGTGCGGGTGCGACGAGCTCCTGATCGCGCCGATGACCGCCGACGAGCTCCACGATGTCGTCGCGATCCAGCTCGGCGAGACGCGCCCCGGCAGCGAGGGCTTCCGGATCTCGATCACCCTGGGTACTAAACAGGCGGTCGTGATCGACGCGACCGTCTCGAATCTGTCGATCGATGGCGTCCGGCTCCTCGTCACCGCGCCGGTGACGGAAGGCCAGCTCGTCGAGGTCACCGTGACTCCCGATGGTGTTGACGAGGGTGGCCCCGTCGTGATCAAGGGCACCGCCGTCTGGGCCCAGCCTCGCGATGGCAAGACTGTCGTTGGCATCGCGTTCGCCTCGCTCGATGAACGTGCGAGGAGCATGCTCGCGAAGCTCACCCAGTGGCAGGTCAAGAAAGATGGCGACCGCACGCGCGTCGTTCTGCGCGGCGATTTCACCGAGGCGACCCGGTTCGACGAGCTCTTGCCGGCGATGGTCGGCCGGGTCGTGTTCGACACCGCGCAAGTCACGTACATGAACTCGCTCGGCGTGCGGGCCTGGTGCGAGTTTCTGCGCCAGGCGCGGATCCAGGGCTACGAGTTCCACGCCTGCTCGGTGCCATTCATCCTCCAGGCCTCGATGGTCCGCGATGTCGTTGGTCGCGGCACGGTGACCTCGTTCTTCGCGCCGTTCCACTGCATCAGCTGCGACCATCAAGAGGAGCGCCTGCTGCAATCGGCGGTGATCCTGGCCGCGAACCTCGAGCCGCCCGTCTTCAAGTGCCCGAGCTGCGGTGGGGCGCTCGAGTTCGACGACCTGCCGGAGCGCTACTTCGCGTTCCTGCAGGACGACAACGACTAGCCGGTTAGGCGTAACATCGTGCGATGCGCAGGCTGTTCCTGCGATCGTTTGCGATCGCCTTCATAGCGTTCGCGGTGTTGTTCGGGGCGGAGTTCTTCCTCGAGTGGCAGCGCGCGGGATACCCGGGCGTCTCCGCCACGAGCTGGGCAGAGGTCGGCAACACCGCGAAGCTCGTCGACATCCTGTCGCCGATGGCGCGCGCTTACAACAATGTCCTCGCGATGTTGCTCGCGACGATCGGCCTCGCGATCCCACTGACGGCGACGATGCACACGCCGAAGCTGATCGAGATGTTCCTTCGCGATCGGATCAATCGCTGGGTGCTCTCGTTCATGGCCTTCGGCGCCGCGCACACCCTGTGGGTCGATTACATGATCGGCCCGAAGTTCGCGCCGACCTGGTCGATCTCGATCAGCGTGTTCTGCGCGCTCGTTGGCTGGGCGCTCCTACTGCCGTACTTCTTCTACGTCGTGCGGTTCGTCGATCCGTCGCGGTTGCTGATCCGGCTGCGCGAAGATGCGCAAGAGATCCTCGAGAAGGTCCATTCGCACCGCGGCGATCCGATGCATTCCCAGCCGGACATCTCGCGCCGGCTCCAGCAGATCGGAACGATCATCATCAAGTCCCTCGATCGCAACGATCGAGATGTCGCCGCCGAAGGGGTGTGGGCGATCAAGCTGTTGCTCGAGCATTACGACAAGCTCAAGCCAAAGCTTCCCAAGGCGTGGTTCGTCGTCGATCGTGGGGATTTCGTCGGGCTCTCCGACGAGGCGCTCGAGATGATGAACGAGACCCACACGTGGTTCGAGATGAAGTGTCTGCAGCAAGTCGAATCGGGTTTCTTGCGCGCGCTCCACAATGCGAACGATACGGTCTCGACGTTCTCAGATGTCACGCGCGTGATCGCGACGCGCGCGATCGCAAACCACGAGGAGCACGAGATCCGGCTGTGCATCCGGTTCTTCAACAACTTCCTGCGCGAGGCGATCAAGGCGCGCAATCTGCGCGCGACCTACGACGTCTTTCATCAGTACCGTCGGCTCGGTCGCGAGCTCGTCGATCGCCCGGAGCTGCTGCGCGATCTCGCGAAGCACTTCGCCTACTACGGCAACATGACCCGTACGTTCGGCATGGTGTTCGCGCCGCAGCTGGTGCTGTTCGATCTCGGCTATGTCACGCGCCGCGCGTACGAGCGCGCGTCGCCGGCCGCACCGGACCTCTTGCGCACGATGCTCGGCATGCCGCATCGCACCGGCAACGACCTCCACACGATGGCGGTCAAGGCCAAGCTCATTCTCGGTGGCTTCTTCGTCGCGCGCAAGCTCGACGACGAGGCCGAGGCCGTGCGCAAGAACCTCCGCGATGTCGATCACGTCCAGGTCGAGCGCGCCGAGGGCGAGCTCCTCGGCGCCGAGCGCTCGTTCTTCGAGGTCACCGATCGCCAGCTCAACCTCGAGTTCGTGCCGCCCGAGCGCCGCGCCGCGCTCGCGCAGTTTTGCCGGTCGCTCAGCGAGTAGTCGACGGAATCGGCTCGGTCGTCGGCGCGCGGCTCGGGTTGGGCTTCAACGAGCCGGTCTGCGAGGCCCACAAGAGGTAAGCGATCATGCAGAGCCCGAGTACGGCGACGATCATCAGGGCGCCGAAGGGCACCCGATCACCTAGCGTGCGGCGCCCGAAGAACCGGCCGGCCGATCGCTTGTGGATCGTCGCCGTGACATCCTGCGCGAACGTCGCGGGCGCGCGCGCCTTCTGCATGCCCGACATGGCCTTCTTGGTCTCGAGCATCTCCTCGTAGATGCGCTTGTAGTCCGGATCGCTCGTGACCTTCGCCGCGATCGCTTCCTTGTCCGGGCCTTGCAACGTGCCATCGAGAAAGTCGGAGACCTCGACGATGATCAAGTCCTCTCCGCTGCGCTCGTCACTCATTGCTCTCTCCTACGTGGCGCTGGAGCTTCTTGCGCAGCACCAGCCGCGCGCGATGCAGGCGCGACTTCACGGTGCCGTCCGGAAGATCGGTGATCTTGCAAATCTCTTCGATCGAGAGGTCTTCGACATCGCGGAGCACGACCACGATGCGCTGCTCTTCGTCGAGCTCGGCGATCGCCTCCTGGATCAGCGTCTCCATCTGCTGGGCCTCGAGCGCGTGATCCGGAGCGCGTGGACCGGGGCCGCCGATCGCACCGACCGCACCGTGCTGAACGTTCGTGGTCTCGTCGAGCTCGTCGCGATCGCGATCGTGACGACGCGCGAGGTACTTGATCCGGTTTTTGCAGTGGTTCACGGCGACGCGATAAAGCCAGGTCGAGAACTTCGAATCGCCGCGGAACGTCTCGATCGTCTTGAACACCGCGATGAAGACTTCTTGCGCGACGTCTTCGGCTTCGGCGCGGCTGCCTAGCATCCGGAAGCTGATGTTGTAGACGCGGTCCCGATGCGCCTCGATCAACTCCCTAAACGCCCGTTCATCCCGGTCCTTCAACCGGCGAAGTAACGAGGGTTCCAGGTCAGACATGAGACGTCCAAAGCATACTCAACCCCTCGATCAGACACTTGATCTGCCCTTCGGGTTTCGGCTCTCCGATCGAAGGAGCGGTCTGGAACGCTCCGATGACTTTGGATATGGCTTTTCGCAAAAACGCGCTGTACCTTTTGATTCGCCACAGTTCGTCGGTTGCCGGTCCGGTTTGCGTTGCTGCTACGGCCACTTCTCGATTGCTCGGTGGGCTAAAAGTTCCAAAACCCGCTTTCGAGCATCGAGGCCCCTCGTGGGGCGGGTCGTTTCATGTCACCGGGCCAGTTTGAGCAAGCGATGAACACTCGTCTGTACGTTGGAAACCTCTCCTTCAACACGACCGCCGATGGCGTTCGCACTGCCTTTCAGCAGTTCGGCACCGTCAGCGACGTCCACCTCGTCTCGGATCGTGAAACGGGCCGCTCGCGCGGCTTCGCGTTCGTGACCATGGGCACCACCGAAGAGGCCGCCAAGGCCATCGAAGGTATGGATGGCAAGACCCTCGATAGTCGCCCTCTGCGCGTCAACGAGGCCGAAGAGCGCCAGCAGCGCGGCGGCGGCGGTGGCGGTGGCGGTGGTGGCTTCCGCGGCGGCGGTGGCGGTGGCTACGGCGGCGGTGGTGATCGCGGGGGCGGCGGCGGCGGTGGTGGCGATTGGGGCGGCGGTGGTGGCGACGGCGGCCGTGGCGGCCGTGGCGGTCGCGGCGGCGGCGGCGGCGGCGGCGATCGCTGGTAGCCAACGTTCGACGTCGCGGCTTACATAAGCCGCGGTAGCTCCGAGCAAGTGCACGTGAATCGGATCGCCGCTACTCGGCTGCGCTTTGTCCTGCGCCGAGGCGCGGACCGTAGAAGCGCAAGCTCGCGATGATCATCTTGTCGGTGCCTCCGTCGATGGCAAACCTGCCGCCGACGTCGAGGCTGTACTTCATGCCGGCGAGTCCGAGGCCTCCCGAGAGGTAAGTCTGGCCGAGCCCCGAGTCGTGGAGGATTCCGGCGCGGAGCGGGATGCCGACCTGACCATCATCGTTGCGGAAGAAGATCTCGGCGCCGCCACCGTAACGCGCCGAATGATCGCCGTCGATCAACTTCCAGCGTGCGTCGAAGCTGAGCGCGAGCATCGAGGCCGGCCGCGCATAAACGCCACCGCCGGCTGCGCGCGGAAACTCGTGGGACGTCGTGCCGACCAGGTTGTAGCCAGCGGCGCCGAACGAGATCGTACTCGCGATGCGATAGTTCATGCCGGCGTCGAACGTGAAGCCGCTCTGATCGGACTCGCCCATCACGTTCGTCGAATGATCGAAGTACTTCGCCGACGTACCGAACGAGAAGCCCTGCGAGATCGGATACGCGACCGACGTGCCGAACACGTGCGTGCTGCGCTTCAAGCTGATGTTTGCGAGATCGGGATTGCTCCCGGCGTAGTCGTAGTAGAAGCAGCCGGGCAGGACGTTCGTCGAATCGCACGCCGAGACTCCGACGAGGTTCGCCTGGTCCGTGGCGCGGTAGCCGTAGCCGCCTTCGAACACGAGTTCTTGGTTGAGGGGCAGGCCGGCGGGGTTGAGGCCGATCGACGTCGCGCCCGTCGCGCCACCGCGCATCGCCTCGCCA
>Ga0123338_10002165_pt1 | contig 18454 bp, 16 predicted proteins | sample grotaG_FD_89793 | JGI IMG/M metagenome (GOLD analysis project Ga0123338, IMG submission 89793) | Glacier valley bacterial and archeal communities from Borup Fiord, Nunavut, Canada, to study Microbial Dark Matter (Phase II) -... | ecosystem: Environmental > Aquatic > Freshwater > Ice > Glacier ...
GAAGCGCTCTCACGGTTTGTAATCGATTTTGTAATCTTTAATTGTCTCATATACCCTTCAAAAAAATAGCGTGCAAATATATACTTTTGAGGTCAATAATTCAAATGGAATTTTCATAAAGGGTTATTGTTGTTAATTATATAACCAGTGCCTGTATATTATTTTGATTTGCTTGCCAAAACATAGTAAGCGCCCTCTCCATTTGGATAAATTCCTTCGACCAATATTCCGCCTTGTGAGTTTTTAATAATCTGTGTTAAATCGTTCACTTCAGATATGGGAACCTTGTTCACTTGTGTAATAATATATCCATCTTTAATTCCCGCATCCTTAAATTTACCATCTCCGACTTTAGCGATTTTAATTCCATTACTGATTTCTAATTCTCCCTTTTCGCGGTCAGAGATAGCAGCAAATTTCGCACCAAAAATATCTTCTGAACTATCACCTTTGACAATTTCCATATTTCCATTCATGTTACGAAGCGTTACGTTAAATGGTTTCACTTTATTGTCTCTTTTTACAACCACGACCACTTTATCTCCTGGCCGGTGTCTGCTAATTTGTTCCTGAAGCTGCCCCGAGGAATTCACTGCCACTCCATCGACACTGATAATCACATCATTGTCTTTGATCCCAGCCAATGCAGCAGCACCACCCGGATTAACAGTACCTATAAAAACGCCTTCGATTTTATCCAGATTATATTTTTTTGCAACCTCTGCATTGACATCTCCAATGTTTACATTGAGTAAAGCTCGTTGCACATCACCATATTCATTTAAATCTCCGACCACTTTTTGTACAATATTCGATGGAACAGCAAAAGAGTACCCGCTATATGAACCCGTTTGTGAGGCTATCGCCGTATTGATGCCAATCAGTTCACCACGAACATTGACCAATGCACCTCCACTATTTCCCGGATTAACAGCCGCATCAGTTTGAATAAAGGATTCAATTTTCATCTGGTCTGAATTGATTCCGATATTTCGGCTTTTTGCACTTACAATTCCCGCAGTAACGGTGGAAGTTAGATTAAATGGATTACCAACAGCCAATACCCATTCTCCTAGTTTAAGGTCATCAGAGTTGCCAAATTTACAAAAAGGCAAATCGGTAGCACTGATTTTTATCAATGCAATGTCGGTAGATGGATCGGCACCAATCATTTTGGCCTTGAATTCCCTTTTGTCATTCAATACCACACTAATTTCATCAGCATCATCCACCACGTGATTATTGGTGACTATTAAACCATCAGGTGAAATAACAACGCCAGAACCCACACCCTGTCTCGGGGGCATTTGCTGAGGATGATTCGATCCATCGCCAAAGAACCATTCATAAACATTATTCGAACTGTCAAACTGTCCCTTCTGGGTCACTGTAATATGCACCACTGCATGTACAGAGCTTGCGGCAGCAAGCGTTAAATCGGGCAATTGACCCGGATCCGTTGTTGGTAAATTAGCATATTTCATTTGCTGATCCTGCTGGATGGTCACCATTTTTGGATCATCAAAATAATGCGTGTATACCCATAGAGAAATAAAACTGCCCATCAAGGCCACCAACAACGTAAATAATACTTTTTTTAAATTGTTCATCTTTATGTTTTTTTGTTGTTAGAAATCTTTGACTTTTTTAATAGATTTACACTTTTAGATAACGCATCACAATCATTAGTGTTTCAACTTTTGATATTAGTTTTACATGTTTAACAGTTTTTAACAACACCTTAAAACTCAGACAATTTTGTCAATTGAAAGGCTCCATTGAAAAGCAGTGCAGAAGTAGTATTTGAATGAAAAAAGAAATTCAAGGTGAGTTCAATCTGGTAGAATGCGGGCCTTGGAATTTAATTAGCCTGTTTTGTTCCTTTGGTTACACCAAAGGTAAGGATTTTAAGGTTATTATCCTAAACAATTGTGTTTTATAAGACATGTTTTTAAGTCAATAAAATAAAATTACCGCAAAGTCATCAAAATACTAAGGTGCATCCCGAGGCCTCCGGGAAATATCTTTAATGTACTTTTTAGTGAAACTTAGTGCCTTCGTGTTAGTTCTTATTTAGTGACTTTTCGGTGTAGTCTCAATGTTATATTTTTCTAAATATACACGCTGGTGTCATTGAATCATTTAACACTCCCGTTTCGGAACTTCAAACCATTTATTGATGGCTTCCCCGGGTTGGTAATTCTGTAGATAATTCATTGCTTCCAAAGCATTTTCAGCAATAAAGTATAATTTGCGGTAGTTTTCCTTTGCAAACTTTTCTTCATAAGATTTTTCAAATTGACGGAACAGGTCATCATAGAAACCATTGGTATTGATAAAAACAATTGCTTTGTGATGATAGCCCAGTTGTTTCAAAGTAATTACTTCTAAAACTTCTTCCAGTGTTCCAAAACCTCCTGCCAGTGCGATAAATGAATCCGACAGTTCTCTCATTCTCGCCTTTCGTTCCATCATATCACCAGAAATAATAATTTCATGGGCATGGATAGATGCCAGATTAAAGTCACGTAACTTGGCAGGAATGATACCGATGGTCCTTGCACCGCAAATACCTGCCTCGCGTGTAATAACATCCATCAATCCCACGTTTGAACCTCCGTTGATTAAACAAAATCGGGCTTTTCCGATCAACCTTGCCAAATTGATGGCTTCGTTCACATACGCATCAGCGATTGCATTGCTGGAAGAAGAAAATACACAAATATTCATCTTGTTACAATTATTAAACACATAGATATATAATTCACATAGAAAAATTTAAAGCTATGTGCTCTATGTATCTATGTGTTTATTTTTTCATGTAAAGATAAAAACAAACTGTTAAAAAAGAATCCCGGCTTCAACCGGGATTCTTTTTTATTATTATACGTCTATTTTTGCATACACTGCATGATCTTCAATAAATTGGCGTCGCGGCGGAACCTCATCGCCCATCAGCATGCTGAATATATGATCAGCTTCTGCAGCGTTTTCAATGGTTACTTGTCGTAAAGTCCTCATCTCAGGATTCATGGTGGTAGTCCACAATTGTTCGGCGTTCATTTCACCCAGACCTTTGTAGCGCTGTACATGTATTCCCGATTCCTTTCCTTCACCCCACTCTTCGATCAGTCGAAGGCGTTGGGGCTCAGTCCAGCAATACTCTTCACGTTTGCCTTTTTTGATCAGGTAAAGTGGAGGGGTGGCAATATATACATGACCGCGCTGAATGAGTTCCTGCATAAAACGGAAGAAGAAAGTCATAATTAATGTCGCGATATGGCTACCGTCGACGTCGGCATCGGTCATGATCACCACTTTGTGATATCTCAGTTTGTCGAGGTTCAAAGCTTTCGAATCATCGTCTGTTCCTATGGTAATTCCAAGGGCGGTATAAATATTCCTGATTTCTTCATTGTCGTAGACTCTGTGAACCATGGCTTTTTCTACATTCAGAATCTTACCACGAAGAGGCAAAATTGCCTGAAAACGTCGGTCACGGCCTTGTTTGGCTGTTCCACCGGCCGAATCTCCCTCGACAAGGAATATTTCACATTGTGCGGCATCTTTTTCAGAGCAATCGGATAGTTTTCCCGGAAGTCCGGCTCCGGAGAGCACATTCTTCCGCTGAACAAGCTCTCTTGCCTTACGGGCTGCATGACGGGCCTGTGCGGCCAGAATTACCTTGTTCACGATCGCACGTGCTGAACGTGGATTTTCTTCCAGGTAATTGGCCAACATCTCGCTCACAGCCTGGTCAACGGGTAAGCTGATATCAGAATTTCCCAGTTTCGTTTTCGTCTGTCCTTCAAACTGAGGTTCTGCCACTTTAACAGATACCACAGCGGTCAGGCCTTCGCGAAAGTCATCACCACTGATCTCAAATTTCATTTTTTGAAGCATGCCACTGCTTTCAGCATAACCTTTCAAGGTACGGGTCAAACCCCGGCGGAATCCGGTAAGATGGGTACCTCCTTCGATGGTATTGATATTGTTGACGTAGGAATGTATATTTTCAGTAAATGATGTGTTGTAGTGAAGGGCAATTTCTACCGGTACGCCCGCTTTTTCTGAAGTAATATGAATGGTTTCGTCAGTCAAAGGTTCACGTGCACTGTCCAGATATTCCACAAATTCTTTTAACCCTTCTTTAGAAAAGAATCCTTCTCTTTTTGGCTCCCCATTTTCAAGCTTTACCCTTTTATCCGTAATATTCAATTGCAATCCGGCATTCAGGAAAGCAAGTTCGCGTAGACGTGCAGCAATAATTTCGAACTTGTATTCAGTCACCAAAAAGATCGAATCGTCGGGTTTAAAGGTTACGGTAGTTCCCGTACGGTCGGTTACTCCAACTTCTTTTACCGTGTACAGGGGTTTACCCTTGCTGTATTCCTGCTGCCAGATTTTACCATCGCGATGTACCTGAACCGTCAGGTGAATGGAAAGGGCGTTTACGCACGACACTCCTACCCCATGCAATCCCCCGGATACTTTGTAACTACCCTTGTCGAATTTTCCACCGGCATGTAAAACGGTCATTACAACTTCAAGGGCCGAACGGTTCTCCTTGGTATGAAGTTCAGTTGGTATACCACGGCCATCATCAATAACAGTGACCGAATTGTCTTCGTTAATGATGACATCAATATTTTTGCAATATCCAACCATTGCTTCATCTATGGAGTTGTCAACCACCTCATAGACCAAATGATGCAATCCTTTTTCATTCACATCACCAATGTACATTGCAGGACGTTTACGAACTGCTTCCAAACCTTCAAGTACCTGGATACTGTCGGCATCATAACCTCCGTTATCATTCTGTATTCCCCAATTCTGGGTTTCTTCAATTTCTATCATCGATAAAATATTTAATTATCCATAACCTTGGTTACTTCAACCCGCAAAAGATGGGTTAAAATCAGTTACAGAATTCGATTACTAATTCTGACATTTCAAAAATTTCATGAGTGGATGAAAATACCAGAACTGCTATTTTCAATATATTCTTCACACTATAAAATCTTTCTGTAAACAGGTGACAAATATAGTAAAAATGTAGTTACAGCCGACACAAGGAACAACCAATAAAACGTTAAACTTTTTAACATTTTATCAACTTAATATACCCTGATTTGCAGTCTATTATAATCCGCCGCGCTTCAAATTAAAAATATCTGAAAAAGCGGGACGAGGAAGGCTTTTTGTCAAAATAAATAGCTGATACCAGCAAGCCAGTTGAACCCTTTATCGGTATATCCCAGCCATTGTTCGTACTTCTGAAAACCCAAATTATTAACTTTACCGAAGATACTCAGTTTATCAGAGAACCGATACTCGGCTCCAACATTGAGGTCGATGATTGGATCCATATTCACTTCTCTGGATGGAACTGATGACACATCACCTTCACTTATAAGTGCAGTCCGACCCCCAATAAAAAAAAGGTCAGCATTCAATTTTAATTGGTCGGTTGCCTTATAAATTCCTGAAAAGGAAACATCGAAATTGGGCATCTGCCATGCTTTTTGAATGGTTGCCAGTTCATAAGAATAGGAGTTCCCGGATAAATGAAGTGAAAAATTGTCGGAAACGGTATGTAGTATTTCAGCCGATAGTTTTACAACCTTTACATCATCATACAATACACTGAATGTATTGTTTAAACTCTGGACACCGGACAAAGGATTATTGCCCCTGTTAAAGTAAAAATGCTGATCTTTAATGGATGAATACGTTACCCCTGTAACATAATTGGTCTTTGAACTAAGTTTTCCTTTTAACCCTCCAGATAAAATATACGCGAATTTAGCATTTCGAATATCGTGATCCGGATCAACATAAGGATTTTCAGCAGCGATGGCTGAATAGGTATTGTGCTGCAAATATCCATCGACTCCTGCAAATAGGGTCAGTATATTTGGAACAGGAGACCATTCGGCTTTTATTTTTGGATAAATAAATAATTGACCATCCGTATCGTCATCAAAAATCATGGTTGTATTCAACCCGGCTTGCAATTCTGCGTCATCGGTTTTCCACATTACAGAAGGGTTTATTTTCAAAAGTATTTGTTGTTTTGGCCCAATTGCTGATGTAAAACGATTCCTGATACCAAAAGCCCGATAATAAGTAAGAGAACTGTTTAGCAGGCCAATTGTCTGATCGAATTTCTTGCCCAGATCGGCTGAAAATACAGTTTGATGTTCTCTTTGTTCTGTTTTACTTACGAAATAATGGTAGTTAAACCCTAAATCGTAATTAATATTCGAAGCGTAGGTTTTTCCGCTTTTCAAACGTACATCGGCAGTGCCTTTTAAGAAATGCTGTTTTTCTTGATAAAAAGGAATGATTTGATCTTTTTCCGCATCAGTCAGTAACCGGCCCGTGTAACCATAATAATTAAATGCTTGGCGATTAAAGCCCACAGTACCTGACAATGTTGACCTTTTGAAGAACTTCTTGCCAAATATTTCAGCAACATTTTCCGATTGCGGAGCTTTCACCTTATCGTCATTAAGTAGTTTGACTTTTTCGGAGGAAGAAAGATGCTTGAAGTGCATTCCAAAATTAGAATTCTTATCAGGTTGAACATTGTAAAACAGCTCGCCGTAATAAGTCAGATAATTGCCGGTTCCAAGTTTTAATAATCCATTTTTCAATTCAGGTTTTGGTTCTCCCACCATTTTAGCTGCTGCCACTGGAGTCAGATCAAAAATTGAATACACCGGTTTACTGAAAATTGAATAATTAAATGTGGGTGGCTCAGTTTGTTCTGCCTTGATTTTAGGAATATCGTTTAACTTTTCAACATCCAGAATACTTGGCTGGTAGTTTTTCGATACCTCCACTTCCTGTTTCAGTTTTACCGTATCTTTTTGGGCCATAACATTCAATGATCCAATAATCAATGCCGCAATCAAGATGGTTATTCTGTATATTTTTTTTATCTTCATGAGATGAATCATTTTATTTCAGGATATTTAATACTCTTATTTAGCGCCTTCTATATTAATTTCCAGCGGCTTACTTTGGTTTTTTGTCTGAATGGCTTCATTGTCCTCAATCACCTGGAGCTTTTGCCGGGTTGTTTGCAGGATACCATCATTTTGCTCCGGGTAATTTTCCACGATACTTTTAAGGGTATTTTTTGCCTGAAATTCATCGCCATTTTTCAAATAAATATCCGACAATAACAGGAAGCTTTTAGCCAGCCAGAACTGATGCGGTGAATTTTTATCAATAAAATCCATAATTTCAGCTTCCGCATCTTTCAGCCGCTGCCTTTCGAATAAAATATCAGCCACCAGAAATTTAGATTCTGCGCCTTCAGCTGTATTGGTATCGGTTGAAAGTTTGGTCAGAATAGGGAAAGCCTTGTCTTTGTTCCCCGTTTTGTAATAGGAGGTTGCCAGCAGATAATTTGCTTCCCGTTTTATGATATCTGAAACCTTTTCCGAAGCAAGTACCAGGCTGGCTGCTTCAATACATGCCTGATAATTGGCCAGCTGGTATTGGCTGCGCATAATTCCGGTGCGGGCAATCAGCGCATTGTTTCCCAAACCAGAAATTTTTAAAGATCGTTCAAAACTGTTAAGTGCCTGCTGGTAATTCTTTGCGTTGTAATATAAGCCTCCTGCTTTTGACAATGCCCCTTCAGTAAAAAAGTTATCAGGTTGGGCGATGACATATTCATAATTTGTCAGTGCTGCAGCAACCTCTCCTTCATTGTATTGTATTTCAGCCAGATATAAATGCGAATTAAGTGCAAAACTTCCGTTAGGGAACTGAGTCAGGTAGCGTTCGAGTTGCTGACGGGCTTTTGGATCACGGGCCATGTACAATTTTTCGGCAGCACTATAAATAAGAGAATCCTGCTCATTCACTGAAATCTGAACCTTGGAACCCAACTTGCCGGTATAGGCAAAGAATGCATCCACATCATTCAATTCGACGTAGTTATTTTTGATGCCCATAAGGGCTGCCTGTGTTTCAGGACTGTTGGGCGAGCGGTCGATCACCTGTTTATAATACACGATTGAAGTTTTATAATCATTGATGTTGTAATACGCCAAGCCAAGTTGAACCAGTGTCTTGTTAAGGTAACTACTTTGAGGGTATTTACTGATCATATCTTTATAATAACCGATGGAAACCTGCGGCTCATTGGTCCGCTCATAAGTCCGGCCCAGTTCATACAAAGCATCATCCTGGTAGGACGATTGCGGATAAGTTTGGACCAACGATTTAAGAGCAGTGATTTTATGCTGATTGTCGCGCTGCAAACCAAAACAAAAGGCTTTTTGAAACAGTGCATAGTCTGCATCATATAAATTCATCCGAAACGATCGGTCGTAATTTGCAATAGCCGCGTTATAATCACGATTCATAAAATTACAGTCCCCTAAACGGTTGTAGGCATCTGCCACTTTCTCGCTTCTGGAATCGGCATCCAGGTTCACATATTTCCTGAAATAATCAGATGCAATCGAATAATCCTTCAGCTGAAAATAGGCATAGGCAAGATTGTAATTTGCCAATTTATATTCAGGCAGTGAAAAAGATGCCGGTATTTTCATAAACGCGTTGAATCCTGAAACTGCTTTGTTAAAATCATGGAGGCGATAATTGGCTTCGGCTTTCCAATAAAGGGACAATGGCCGGTAAGTCTTGTCAGAATCACCTGCCTCCAGGGATTTATCAAAGTTCTGGATGGCCCCCACATAATCAAGGTTCGTAAAGCATTCCAATGCACGGTAATAGGCAACGCGCTGGTAGGCCTTCATAACGGAAGGATTTTTAACTTTGATGTTTTCAATAGAAGTCATGGCATCGCGGTAATTACTGGTGCTCATGTAAACTTTCACCAGATAATCGTACGCCACATCATTTCGCTCCGCATTTGGGTACAATGCAATGTATTTGTCGAAAGCCTTAATGGTTTCGTTAAAAGGGGAATATGATAATTCGTAGGTGATTTTGGCATAATTAAACAAAGCATCTTCCTTTATTTTTGCATCAAAATCGAATTCAGAAGCCGCTTGAAAAGCTTGCCTTGCTTTGTTTTTATCCTTGCTAACCACATAACAATCTGCCAGGTGGTAATAGGCATTCTGAGCCAGCTCATCTTTTCCCTTCGATGCAATTTCAAGATATTTGATGGCCTTGGCCTCTTCGTTGTTCAGGTAATAACAATAGCCCAGCATGTAATTCTCACCTCGCCCCCGGTTGTTTTTATCCGAGAGATAGAACTCCAGAAACTGGATGGCTTCTTTGAATTGGCCAAGATGAAAATACGAATCTCCTAAAATCCGCGACAGTTCAGATTGTTGGTCAGAGGCCACTTTATTGATCAGCGGAGAGGTATAGGCTACCACCTCTTTAAATTTACCCTGTTTGTAATAAATCTGACTAATATAAAAGGGAATCACTTTTTCGAAAACAGGATTGGCCTTTAGTTTGGTAAACTCTTCCAAGGCTGTTTCATAATCGCCTTTCAGGTAATGAATATGGCCATAGTAGTATTGTGCCGGGGCAGCATACATGGAATTTCCGCCTTTCAGGTCTTTGAAATCAGATTCCGCCACATCCATTTTTCCCAGTTCAAAATTCGAATATCCCCTAAGGTATAAGAAATGGGGCGATTCGTCATTGCTAAGCTTTGTTTTGTCGAATCCTTCGAGTGTCTTCAGCGCGAGCGCAAACTTTTTCTTATCAAACTGCCAAACAGCCAATTCAAACAGTGCTTTGTTTCTGAAAGCACTCTCAGGAAACTCGTTCATAAACTCATTAATCTGCACTTCTGCGTTTCCATTGTCAAGTTTCAACCCGCACAATGCCTTGAAATACATGGCCTCAGCTCTAACCTCCGAATTTGCGCCTGCCTGTGTGGCAATCTGATCGAACTCATGGATGGCCGAGATATAATTATGGGCCAGATAAAGCTCTTTGGCTTTCTGTATATCCTGGCTTACAGATTGATAATAAACCGTTTGCTGGGCTTTCAGAAGGGTTGGCAGCAGTGCAACCCAAATCAGGATAATAATAAACCGGTTAGACTTCATCGTATATTCGAATATTTAAAAATCAAATTAACTCAAAATTAATAATCAATGCTGATGTGATAGCACAAATTGCACAATTTATAAAACAAAACTACCATTTTGGATTATTTAGTATTTAAATGAGAAAATACATGCCAAATATTTTAATGCAGAAGCATTCCGTGAAATCCTTTTAAATCCGTATAATCTTTTTTTATTATAATTTTTAAAGTTCGCTAATTAATTTAATATTTCCTATTATCGACAGTTCTTTCAATACTTTTATTCTTGCATTAAAAATATTCACCTTCTTTGAAAAGGAAAGAAAATAAATTAGCTTTGCATAGTTACCAAATTCGAATTTTCAATGTCAGAAGAAAACATCATAGAACTCATTAATGTCGATATCGTTCAACGCGAGCATGTCGTACTGTCAGACATTAGCCTGGAAATAAAAAAAGGCGAATTTGTATACATGATCGGCAAAGTGGGAAGCGGAAAGACAAGCCTGATAAAAACCATGAATGCTGAATTACTTCTGACAAAAGGAGATGGAAAGGTGGCAGGATTCAATCTTTCAGACCTTAAAACCCGCGACATACCTTTCCTGAGGCGTAAGTTAGGGGTGGTTTTTCAGGATTTCAGATTGCTAAACGACCGCAATGTGTTCGACAATCTTTCATTTGTGTTGAAAGCTACTGATTGGAAGGACGATAAAGAAATTGAAGAGCGGGTAATAGCAGTGCTCACTAAAGTGTCAATGACCGATAAAATAAAGTCAATGCCTCATCAACTATCTGGAGGTGAGCAGCAAAGAGTGGTTATTGCAAGGGCTTTACTCAACGATCCGGAGATAATTCTGGCCGATGAGCCAACAGGAAACTTAGACCCGCAAACCTCTATTGAATTGCTCCAGATTTTAAAAGATCTCAACGAGCAGGGCAAAACCGTGGTGATTGCTACCCATGATTATCCGATGATACGTCGTTTCCCAGCCCGCATCATTACTGTTGACGAGCATAAATTATTCGAAACGGTCATCACCAAGAAGGCAAATTAAGTATGAAGAAGTGTCTAAAGTATTTAAAGTGAAATAAAGTGCCTAAAGTTATATATAAGGGACGGTTTCTAAAATTAATAATTATTACATCTGAACAAAAGCGTTAATTACCAACAATATACAAATAAGGATTCATATTATTTGCATACCATGTTATTGTATTTCAAAGTTTATTTTAAATGTTATATTGTCAATAATCCTCTTCTTATCACCTATTGTAAAGTGGAAATCTAAATTAAAAAATGTTTCATATTTTCCTTTAGCTAAATAATCTTTACTTTCACCCATACATAGGGGGTAATCTGGAGCAATATCTTTTATTAATATCCAAGGACAATATAATTGTTTAAGATTGGATGGAGCTAAATTTATTTCATGTGGTGCTAAACTTAAATTACACCATACCCCCGTCCAAGGCTTTCCCATATCAGGTTTATCCAAGGATCTATAAACTCTGAAAAAATTAGAATTAATAAATTCTGTTGTAACAATTATTGTGTCCTGAATTTTATTCTTAAAAGAAAAATTGAAACCAAAATTCTCTCCTTCATTAAATACATTAGCAGGCTCTCCCTTTTCATTTAAGAGACACAATTTGAATTCAATGCCATCCACTTCTTTTTGGATTATCGCACTTTTACTATCGGAAGAGATTTCCAGAAGCAATTCATCTTCTTCTTTTTCACACCCCGCCCCCATCAAGCTCAGAAACAAGAAAATAAAACTGATTTTTAGTATTGTTGTATTCGTTGTTTTTGTATTTAAATAAACATATTCTATGGATGTCAACATCCATAGAATAGTTGCGTCAAGTAATTTAGATTCGACAATATAAATAACATTTTATACATTCTGAAAAATTGATCAGTTATAACTACCTTTAATTGTATACTTTACACCTTACTTTCTGCTATTCAAAGTAAGCAATCTACACTGGATTTAGCCCATGTCCCTATGTCTGCACCCTACATGCTGTCTGTATCATCTGATACCCATCTGATACTCATCTGATACCTTTCTGTAATGTAGGGTTACAGAAAGGTATCAGATGAGTATCTAATGGGTATCAGATGATACAGACAAAATACAGGTAGAAGTCTTAGGAAAATCAGATGAAGGGAATTGTTAAATTTCTTGCATATAATAATACCTGATTTCAAGAAATTAAATGCTAAAATAATTGAAATACAAATAATTACAACCTAATTCAATCCTTAAAGAAAGGGGGTATAAATTTCACGTAGGATGGATTCTTCTTTCTCCCAGCAGAGTTCTTTGGCTGCCAGTTTAAGATTCTCTTTCCAAAGTGCATTTTTATCAGCATCAAAGAGGATCGATAGCATCTTTTGAGCCAACTCTTTAGGTTGATGTGATTGTGCAATGGCTCCAATCTGGTAGTGCTCAACAATGTGCCTCATCTCGGGAAGGTCTGAAACCAGCACCGGAACACCCGCCTGAATGTAATCGAACAATTTGTTGGGAAGGGCAAATCGGTAATTAAGACCAAGGTCTTCTTCGAGCGATAACCCCAAATCGGCCTGACTGGTAATTTCGATTAACCGGTCGATTGGCAATCTGCCTAAGAACTTTACTTTCTGAACAAGCTGAAGCTCACCTACCAAATGCTTTAACTGAACAGTAAGATCCCCGTCACCGGCCAGCCAAAGTTCTGCTCCTTCAACAAATTGCATGGCTCGGATAGCAGATTCAATACCCCGCCCCATATTAAGGGCGCCCTGGTAAAGAATAATCTTAGGTGTGCCGTCGGGTTTATATATTTCCGAAGAAATGAATTCTAACTCACTGCAAACCGGAAGGTTGCGCACCACCTTGAAATCGACATGGTATAAATCGTGGTAAACATTTGCAATGGAGTCACAAACGGTGTAAGCGGCATCAACTTTGGGAACCAATTGCTTTTCGAGCCATGTCCAGATACTTCTTACCATTGGACGACCAATCAACTCCGGGACTTCCGTAAAATATTCATGACTGTCGTACACCAAAGGTTTGCCTTTGATCCGGCTTGCCAGGTAGTTAGCAGGCAGAGTATCCAGATCGTTGGCTACCAATACATCGACCTCTGTCTGCAACAGAAATAACAAAAGGTGAAAGTTGTATTCAATATAAAATAGAGGGCCTTTGCTGAAAATAAGTTTCATCCTGTGGGTGGGATAAATTCGTTCAATAGGCTGGCTATCTGGCAATATTCTTCCAATCAGAATTGGTTGAAAACCCATACTTCGCAAACTGATACACACTTTATGCAAACGGTTATCGGTCACCAAATCATTGATCACACTGAGCGAAACTTTTTTCAATCCAATTATTCTATTAATTCATGCTGGCAAGTTAATTGAAATAGAATAATCTTCTACTACATTTGTAAAAAAATAAATTCAATGATCCGTTATTTTACTGATTTCTCTTTAAAAAAGCACCATACATTTGGTAATGAAGTGACTGCCAAATACTTTTTCGAATTTACCGAAGCCGAAGATCTTCCTACATTTCTGGCAACCAACAAAGAATGGACTGATTCTCAGATCCTTATTTTAGGAGGAGGGAGCAATCTTTTGTTTGTAGATGACTTTCCCGGGCTGATCATTTATCCCAATATTCCTGGAATTGAAATTATGAACGAAGATAGGAATAATATTTGGCTCAAAGTTGGTGCCGGCGTAGATTGGGATCAATTGGTTGAATATGCTGTATTTAACAATTGGGGAGGTATTGAGAACCTGTCACTTATTCCAGGCAAAGTAGGAGCCTCGGCAGTTCAGAACATTGGGGCTTATGGAATGGAAGTCCAGAACCAGATAGAATCCGTCTATGGGTTCGATCTTGGTACTGAGAGTGCTTACACCATCGAAGGGTTTGAATGTCAGTTTGCCTATCGCGACAGTATCTTCAAGAACCTGTTCAAGAACCATTTTATCATCACCAGCGTTGTTTTTAAACTTGATAAATTTCCAGAGTACATTCTGAATTACGCCAATTTGAAAGTAGAAGTTGAAAAGCTTGGCGCAGTCAATCTGCAAAACATACGTCAAACTGTGATCAGTATCCGGGAGTCAAAATTACCAGATCCTGCGGTGCTTGGAAATGCAGGCAGTTTCTTTAAAAACCCCATTGTAGATGCTTCACTGGCTGAAGATATGCTGGACGACCATCCAGCGATGACCCATTACCCGGCAGGTGACGGGAAAATTAAACTGGCAGCGGGTTGGCTAATCGACCAATGTGGATGGAAAGGTTTTCGTCGCGGTGATGTTGGTGTTTATGACAAGCAGGCCCTTGTGCTGGTAAATTACGGAAATGCCACAGGTCGAGAGATTTATGATCTTTCAGAAGAAATCAAACAATCGGTGGTTGAAAAGTTTGGGGTGGAAATGGAAAAGGAAGTGAATGTGATAGGGTAAGAGTGGTCATTGATGAGTGGTCAGTAATTAGTAATTAGTGATCAGTTGGCAATCGCCTGAATACTGGACACTGATTACTCCATTTGTTCAAAGTCTTTTAATACTGACATTGATTCATTCCTTACCAATTCAGATTCCAGCCTTAGTTTCTGTTCAAAAATTGTATCATTCATTTTTTTCACCCCAATAAAAATCATATCAATGGTCACCCGGCCATCGGGTTCAGGATAATCCTGAAGTTTAAGGTGGCTGATCTCAAAGCCTGATGCCGATAGTGCATCCTGGAGATCTTGCCGGGAGTGATAGTTGAAATAAATTTTAGCCTCTCCAGAGAAACTGGTTGTTTCAAAACCCCCATCCGATTCGTTGCCTTCCATTGTACAGAGATATAATACGCCTCCCGGATTGAGCTTTTCACCGCAGTCGCTTATCAATTTTTTAGCATCCGCTGTCGACAAAAAGGGCAGGCAAAATGAACACATCACAGCATCAAACTTCTCTGGAAGCGATAATATATCACGAACATCCATTATTTTGAAATCAACATCCGGTAGCTGCTGCCGTGCAATTGCTATCATATTTGGAGCAAGGTCAATAGCCATGATCTGTGCTTGAGGAAACCGGATTTTCAATAACTTCGTTACATTTCCCGGACCGCATCCCAGTTCAAGTATTTTAGGCTTGTTGGTTCTGATAAGATTACAAAACATATCAATTGAATCTGAATAGGCTTCAAGGTTAGTATACCTTTTGGCATATTCATCAGCAAATTCATCAAACAGGTTTACCGATAAGTCAAATTTATCCATCACTTAGCTTTTCCATTGGGCATTTTCGAACTCCTTAACTACTTCTTTGGCCCTATTCAAATCAACATTAAAAACGATCACTTTCACCGAGCTGGCACCGTCGGCAGTAACATTCCAGGGTGCAAGTACGCCCATTGTTTCATCTTTTATAAAAACTTCAATTTCTGCATTTGTCAATAAGCTTTTCACCATCGAGGCCTCCCAGCCATTACCTTCAAAAACAATAACAGGAAAAATTTCCTTGTCTGGATTTATATTTTTAAGTATTAGTGAAGCATTCCTAACTTTACTATACAATTATAAAGTAAAGGTATGAAATCATTTCTCAATGGGAACTGATTTTCAAACCAATAATGGAAATAATCAATGTGGTGATAAAAAGCATTCTCCAAAAATCGGCTGGTTCTTTAAAGAATACGATCCCCATGATTACTGTTCCTACAGCCCCGATACCCGTCCACACAGCATAGGCCGTTCCGATTGGGATGGTCAATGATGCTTTGTAAAGTAACACCATGCTAAAGGTAAGGCTTATTCCAAAACCTATCAGCCACCAGGCCGATTCGGTTCCCGAGGTTTCTTTTGCCTTGCCTAAGCAACTGGCAAAGCCCACTTCACACAATCCGGCTATAATTAAAAGTATCCAATTCATGGTGTAAAAATGCAAATTAAATATGGCGCCCACTCAAATTAGTCAATAAAAAAAGAAATGCCACAACGTAACCAAGGCACTAAGGTACACAAAGCATTGAATATATGTAATATATATGAAGTGAAACTTTATGACTTTGTGGTAGAAAAAAACTTTTCAGAATAGCCTCATTTATAATATTCTGTCAAGGTAATAAAAATAAGTTGATTAATATAAGTGAATATTGAAAAAAGCAAGTTGTATTTGAAGGGAATTTTTGGTTTTCAACAATTGAATGGTTTAAAACAACTATTTGAAACATTGATTATGAAAAAGTCTTTTAAGATTTTAGTCAGTGTTATTTTTCTCATTGGGTTATACTTTCTGTTCAGTTTCATTTTCAATGAATCTGACTTGTCCATTGCTGTGATATTAGCAATTGGTTCATTAGGAGGATTATCGACATAATTTTTTGTTGGATATGTACTTCCCTCTAAGCTATTATTCCGCCTTATATTTATGATTTATGGGATTAGTTTTGGAATTATGATTGGACTAATGTTGTTTCTTACCACATCCATAAAGGACCAAACATTTGTAGGTTATCATATGATAAAAATGTTAATAATAAGTATTCCCTTAGGAGTAATAACTATTGGAAGTATTATATCTTTAAGGTATCGAAAACTTAAAAAGAGAACGAATGGCGTTAATGATGCTCAGGATTCAATAAGTGACTTTGCATTGTATATAGATTCTGATAACAATAAGGTTAGTGGCCGATTATTGCTGTCGGATGATAAGTTATCATTTTACGATTTGGAAACAGGGAAATGTTTATTCGAAACCGCATTATCAGATATACACCCAATAATCAAAAAATTGAAATTTCTACCTATTCCAATTGGGTTCAGCTGGATGAATGAGATGAATAAAGTGAATGTTTCTTTCCCTTATTATTGGATTAAACTAATTGATACAGATAGAAATAAGATGATTCTACAACCATAATTCTAAATAACTATGATACTTTCAGTTCAATTACATCGTCCCCTAATTTTCTGCTTCCTGAATGAATGATCAAATAAATTTCACCACTGTCAGCGGATTTACCCACTTCAATAAAGTGATTTCCTACTTCTAATGAACCAATCGACAAATTTACCCTTTGTAAATCAACGAGCTTTTGGCATCTGAGAAATGAAAAGTCGAAATCCTTTTTAGGTTTCTCATGCACATTGAAACCACTGGGCACTTTGACGTTTATAACGCCATCAAGCCTTACAAAATTAATTTATTTTTTGTTTAGTTAACCGAAAGCATTCCATAACCAATATCAATGCCCACCAAACTGGGAGTTATCTTATCCGATATGGTCAAGGTAGTTCCAACGGTACAATCTTTACCAAGGTGAGCATTAGGCATTACCCGTATTTTTGCATCTTGATAAGCTTCAAAATTGCACAACTTTTTTACCTACTCAAACGCTTGGTATTCAAATGTTTTTTTGCAAATATCAATGTTTCGTTTTCTTTATTATTTTTTATCGTTTTCATTTCGTAATTTTGAATCCACTCCGAATAGTCAAGTTTTATTTAAGAGTTTAAAGTTGAAGGTTTAAAGTTGCGTGCCGATCTTTGTTGCGAATGAACACATTACGTTTTGAAGCGGCTCCCTGATCGGCACGCAACTTTAAACCTTAAACTTTGAACTTTAAACTTTTCAAAGTAAAATAGACTTTTCGGAGTGGAGTCAACTTTAAATACATCAAAATTTAAATGTAAATATCACCTATTAACATGAACTATACTCAATGTGGGTTTAAAAGTTATTCAGGCAGTTGAATTAATAAAATGGTTGCTAAGGTAATAGCCCACTAAATATAGTATCAATTGTTGTGCATTATTTAGAAATATGAAGATATGTTTAGAGAACTTGGAGAACAATTAAGAAAACCATCAGGCCCTTTAGGAAAATTAGTTGCCAAAATAATGGATCGCAGGAATAAGGAATTTTATGAAAACATAATCATAGATTTAGAATTAAAAAGCGGTGACAAAATTTATGAGATAGGCTTTGGACCTGGATTAGGCATTGGTTTAATAGCGGGTAAGAGGCTAGATTGCACTATTCACGGGATCGACTTCTCGGAATTGATGGTTCGAAGGGCTACCAAAAGAAATCAGAAATTTATTGACGATGGGACCGTAAATTTGAGACATGATGATTTTTTAACTGCAACTATTGATCTGGGAAAGTATGACAAGGTGTATTGTGTAAATGTGATTTACTTTTGGAGCGATTTGAACAGGGTTTTTAGTAAAATTTATTCAATGCTGAATAAAAAAGGAATGTATTGTATTTTCATGATTCCTGATAAAAAATTGATAAACCGTAAGTTCGCTGAAGAATTTTTCAAATACCCCATAGGACAAGTCGAAATAGCTTTACAAAAAGCTGGATTTAAAAGTATAGAATACAAACTGGAC
>Ga0123338_10002167_pt1 | contig 18437 bp, 14 predicted proteins | sample grotaG_FD_89793 | JGI IMG/M metagenome (GOLD analysis project Ga0123338, IMG submission 89793) | Glacier valley bacterial and archeal communities from Borup Fiord, Nunavut, Canada, to study Microbial Dark Matter (Phase II) -... | ecosystem: Environmental > Aquatic > Freshwater > Ice > Glacier ...
CAGGATATCATTAACTTCGCAAATTCTGAAAGTTTGACGGCTCACGCAAATTCTATTTCAGTTCGATTTGAATAGTGATAGAGAAACCAAAAAAAGTTCTATTAATTATGAAATTTTATGTTGATTAGAGTTTGACATTTATTTCACTTATTGTATAATTAAACGAGATGAATGAACTTTCAAAATATTAAATTAGTTAACAAAACGAAAGGTTGATACCAAATGAGTAGCAGAAGTGCCGTTGTAAGTCGAAAGACAAAGGAAACTGAGATTAATTTGGAAATTTCGCTAGATGGTAGCGGTAAATCCCAGATTGAAACAGGAATTGGGTTTTTTAATCATATGTTGGATAGTTTTACGAGGCATGGTTTTTTTGATATGAAGCTGTCTGTAAAAGGTGACTTATATGTTGATTCCCATCATACCGTAGAGGATACGGGCATTGTACTAGGTCAGGCAATCAAAAGCGCCTTAGCGGATAAACAGGGAATTAAACGTTACGGATCCTTCCTACTCCCCATGGATGAGACTCTAGTTCTTTGTGCGATTGATTTATCGGGGCGTCCATATCTTTCTTATGACCTTAATTATACTGTTGATAAGGTAGGCTATATGGATACGGAATTGGTAAAGGAATTCTTCTATGCTATATCTTACAGTGCAGGGATGAATTTACATATCAAGCTTCTCAGTGGCAATAATAATCATCATATTATTGAGGCCGCTTTTAAAGCTTTTGGCAAGGCGTTGGACGAGGCCTGCAGTTTCGATGAAAGAATACAGGGCGTTTTATCCACCAAAGGAACCATCGACTAAACTCAATGCGATTACGAAAGGTATTGGTGCAAAATGAAATTATTCCCAGCAATTGATATTAAAAATGGACAATGTGTAAGGCTTAGACAAGGAAGTTTTCAGGATGTGTTAGTATATTCTGAAATACCGTTAAAAATAGCAAATCAATGGGAAGCTAGTGGAGCTTCCTTTATCCATATTGTGGACTTGGATGGAGCCTTACTCGGACATTCTGTGAATGATGATGTAATTAAGTCCATCGTATCCGAAGTGAAGATACCGGTTCAAGTTGGTGGTGGAATACGAACCATAAAAGACATTGAAAATAAATTATCACTAGGGGTTGAACGAGTAATTATCGGTACCAAGGCAGTGAAAGATCCTGGATTTATTAAGGATGCAATTGCAACCTTTGGCTCAAATCGAATTGTGATTGGTATAGATGCAAAGGATGGAATGGTGGCGATTGAAGGTTGGGAAAAGATTAGCAACTACAATGCCGTAACACTAGCACTGGAAATGAAACAATGCGGAGTTAAGACAATAGTATATACTGATATTTCAAAGGACGGTATGCTCCAGGGACCGAATATCACTCACACAAAAGAAATGATACAGATAACCGGTCTTAATATTATTGCATCTGGTGGAGTATCTTCCTTGAAGGATTTGGAGATGTTACAGGAAATCAATGTTTACGGTGCAATCATAGGAAAGGCTTTATATGAAAATAAAATTGAGTTAAGGAAAGCGATTAACATGTTTGAAAAGAACAAGTAGTGTTGCTTTTTACGTATGAAAGGTAAATTGACTTGCTCATTTACTACTTTTGGAATGTAGATTTAACTAAACATTTACATATATTGATATAAAATCCCATCAAATGATGAGTTTAAAGTGTATCCTGCAGGAGGTATTATTCAAATGTCTTACAAAAAAATCATTCCCTATATCAATGCGGAAAATGAAATACCCGCTAACGTTATACAATTAGCAAAAAATTATTCTTATGGGGGTGCAGACGAGCTTTTGGTTTATAATTACACCAAGGATGAGAAATCCCGTGAAGAATATTTATCACTTATCAAGGCGATGTCAATAGAAATCGATATTCCATTTACTGTTGGATACTTTTGCAGCCGGTTGGAGGACGTAAAAAAAGCTCTTTATACAGGGGCTGCTTCCATTATAATAAAATATTCATTATTAGATAATAAACAATTATTAAAGGAAGCTACCGAACGCTTCGGAGCAGATAAGATTATGGTGGAAGTGGATATGATTGAATGTATGGATTCAGAAGAAGATTTGTGCCATTCCTTAAAGGACTTCGGAGTCGGAAAAGTATTATTAAAGCATGTTGCCTTATCCCCAAATTCTGTAGAGAAAATCAATTCTTCGCCCCTCCCTGTAGTGATTCGTGATAGCTTGGTTCGTAATGATATCGTTAATTTGATATCCTTATCCAATGTAATTGGTGTAGCTACTAATTTTTTTGAAAATAGGGACATTTTCAAGGCTAAACTAGCACTAAAGGATAATTTGGTGGAAGTGAATACCTTCGAAAGTAAGCTTCCTTTTTCTGAGTTTAAGTTAGATTCTAACGGGCTAATTCCGGTTGTTACTCAGGATTATAAATCAGGTGAGGTCTTAATGCTTGCTTACATGAATGAAGAAGCATATAATAATACTGTTTTCGGCGGGAGAATGACGTACTATTCCAGAAGCCGTAACAAGCTTTGGTTAAAAGGAGAAACTTCAGGTCACTATCAATATGTAAGGGAATTATCCTTAGACTGTGACGGGGATACGATTCTTGCCAAAGTACTTCAAATTGGTCCTGCTTGCCATACCGGCAGTCAAAGCTGTTTCTTCACAGACTTAGTAAAAAAAGAATTTGAGAATTCTAATCCGTCCCATGTGTTTCAAGAAGTTTTTAATATCATCAAAGACCGAAAAACAAATCCGAAAGAAGGTTCCTATACAAATTATCTATTTGATAAGGGAATTGATAAAATTTTGAAAAAGTGCGGAGAAGAATCTGCAGAAATTATCATAGCTGCAAAAAATCCCGGCTCAGAAGAGTTGCGGTATGAAATTGCAGATTATTTATATCATATGATGGTTCTTATGGCGGAATGTGGTCTTGATTGGAATGATATCACCACTGAGTTGGCTCATAGGAAATAGAGAAGAATAAAAAATATAGATTTTGTATAGATAATGGTGTAGAATGATTTTTACAAATCATAAATATGGAATATGATATTTATATATAGGAGGCAACGATGCAAGTATACGGTGTAAATCAACTCAGAAAGATGTTCCTGGAATTCTTTGAAAGCAAGGGACATTTGGTATTAAACAGCTTTCCATTAATACCACATAATGATAATAGTTTACTTTTAATCAATTCCGGAATGGCTCCGTTAAAGCCATATTTTACGGGGCAGGAAATACCACCCAGAAAACGTGTGACTACCTGTCAGAAATGTATTCGTACTGGTGATATTGAGAATGTCGGCAGAACAGCCAGACATGCAACCTTCTTTGAAATGCTTGGTAACTTTTCGTTTGGAGATTATTTTAAGCAGGAAGCAATTGCATGGTCTTGGGAATTCTTAACAGAAGTAGTTGGTTTGGACAAAAATCGTCTTTATCCTTCCGTGTATTTAGAGGATGATGAAGCGTTTGACATTTGGAATAAAGAAATTGGAATAGCAAAAGAGAATATTTTCCGCCTCGGTAAGGAGGATAATTTCTGGGAGCACGGTGCAGGTCCTTGTGGACCTTGCTCTGAGATTTACTATGACCGCGGTGAAAAATATGGTTGTGGGAAAGAAGGTTGCAGCGTAGGCTGTGACTGCGACCGCTTTATAGAAGTATGGAATAATGTATTTACTCAGTTTAACGGAGATGGTAATGGAAAATATACGGAACTTGAGAGTAAGAACATCGATACGGGTATGGGACTTGAGAGACTTGCGGTTGTAGTTCAGGATGCTAGCTCCATCTTTGATATTGATACCTTCAAAGTAATCCGTGACAAGGTATGTCAGCTTTCGAAGGTAACTTATCAAACAGATCCGAAAAAAGACGTTTCTATTCGACTTATAACAGATCATATCCGCTCGGTAACCTTTATGGCTTCTGATGGTATTATTCCCTCCAATGAAGGCAGAGGCTATGTATTTCGCAGATTACTTCGCCGCGCTGCAAGACATGGAAGATTACTTGGCATACAGGGTAGATTTTTAGCTGATCTTTCGAGTACAGTAATTAAAGAGTGTAAGGATGGATATCCGGAACTTGATGAGAAGAAAGAATATATCTTAAAGCTTCTGGCAATAGAAGAAGAAAAGTTTAATAAGACCATAGATCAGGGATTAAACATTCTTGGTGACTTAGAAAAAGAACTGGAAAAGAAGAATTCTAAAATACTTTCCGGTGAGGACGTATTTAAGTTGTATGATACGTATGGCTTTCCAATTGATTTGACAAGGGAAATTCTTGAGGAAAAAGGGCTTCAGGTAGATGAAAAGGGTTTTAAAGAAGCCATGGAAATTCAACGTCGTACAGCTAGAAGTGCCAGAGGTACTTCGAATTACATGGGAGTAGAGGAAACAGTATATCAGCAGCTGGATCCGAGCCTAACTTCAAAATTTGTGGGTTATGACAACCTTATTTTTACCTCCCAAATTACAATGTTAACTTCGGAAACAGAACTTACTAAAGAATTGGTTGCTGGTCAAAAAGGAACAATTTTTGTAAAGGAAACACCGTTCTATGCCACAAGTGGCGGACAAGCCGCAGATGTAGGAAGTATTACAACAGCAAATGCAGAATTTGAAGTAGAGGATACAATCAAACTTCAAGGTGGAAAGATTGGTCATGTTGGTACTGTAACGAAGGGTATATTAAAAATAAATGATCAGGTCAGCCTTCAGGTTAATCAGGAACAAAGATTAGCCACAGGGAAGAATCACAGTGCAACACATCTTTTGCAGAAAGCCTTAAGAACAGTTCTTGGAACTCATGTAGAGCAAGCAGGTTCCTACGTTACAGAGGATCGCCTTCGTTTTGATTTTACGCATTTTTCGGCATTATCATTAGAAGAAGTTAACCGTGTGGAAGACTTGGTTAACGAGCAGATTACTAATAATCTTCCGGTAAATACGAAGGTTATGAATATAGAAAATGCAAAAAAAGAAGGTGCCATGGCTTTATTTGGTGAAAAATATTCTGAAAATGTTCGTGTTGTATCCATGGGTGATTACAGCAAGGAGCTTTGTGGCGGTACTCATGTGAGCAATACCGGAGTAATTACTGTCTTTAAAATATTATCGGAGGCGGGTATTGCAGCTGGTGTCAGAAGAATTGAAGCCTTAACCGGCAGCGGTGTATTTGCTTATTATAAAGAGCTCGAAAATGAATTATCTACTGCGGCGAAAGCAGCAAAAGCAGAGCCGTCCTTATTAACTAGTAAAATTGAAAGTTATTTAGAGGAAATCAAAACACTGAAATCAGAAAATGATAAATTAAAGAGTAAGCTTGCTAACAACTCTCTTGGAGATGTTATGAATCAGGTAGTGATTGTAAATGGCGTGAAATTACTGTCCGTTAAGGTTTTGGATGTAGACATGAATGAACTCCGTAATCTTGGTGACCAGTTAAAGGATAAGCTGGGGGAAGGGGTAATCATTCTTGCGTCTTCAACTGCACCTGATAAAGTTAATTTACTTGCAATGGCAACCGACAGTGCTATGAAAAGAGGAGCCCATGCAGGCAATTTAATAAAGGAATTAGCAGTTCTCGTTGGAGGTGGTGGCGGTGGAAGACCGAACATGGCTCAGGCAGGTGGGAAATCTGCAGCCGGTATTGATTCGGTTATTGAGAAGGCCAAAGATGAATTAGCAACTCAGTTATCCAAGATGAATCTATAAACAAATTCACTTGTCAGGAATATGTAAACGATAAGTTAGTACCGATGATATTGTTTCAAAATCAGCTATTATCATTTCTTCAGAAAAATTAGTTGACGAATAAGAAATATATGCTATAATCTATGTAGTGCTATTCAAAAAATACCCAAACAGTTGTTTACGCACAATACTCAACTGGAGGGAGGTTAGGTGTGAGACTATGTCAAATGTTATCGTAAAAGACAATGAAACGTTAGATAGTGCACTCCGCAGATTCAAAAGAAACTGCGCGAAAGCCGGTATCCAACAGGAGATCCGCAAGAGGGAGCATTATGAGAAGCCGAGCGTAAAACGCAAGAAGAAATCTGAAGCGGCTAGAAAACGTAAATTTTAATTTAATTTAAAGAGACTTCCAATGATTATCATTGGAAGTTTTTTATTTATGACAAGATGAATTAGTAAGCCTTTTCGTGACGAATAGGCTTGCTAATTCATCTTATATGTAAAAAATGAAAGAATCCACCGCGGGTAGTCTACATATGCAGAAAAATTCATATATTATTAACAGTATCTGCAAAGGATTTAAGGGGGCTATCATGAAGGGTAACCTAAAATCATCTCATAAAAAGTTTAAAAAGAATGCAAAAAAGACATTATATCAAGGCTTAGAATACGAAAATAAATCAAAACCATATCAAAGACCATCCTTTATGGAGGAAGTATCGAATCATCTCCACCTACCGGCAGACATCATAGCAGGAGCTCCAATCATTACCGCAACGGGAAGAAATGAGATATGCTTGGAAAATTATAAGGGGATTATTGAATATAACGGAAATATTGTTAAAGTTCAGACGAAGGCATGCAGAATCTGTATTGAAGGAAAGCAATTAAATATCTTATATTTTAACGAAGATGAAATGTGTATTACCGGGTATATTCAGGCAATTCATTACCAATGATGGAGAAACTGAATGCTTTGGAGGCAATAAGATGTTGATTAATCTGGTAAACTGGCTTCGCGGGTATCTTTTTGTTCGAATCCGTGGAACCGCACCCGAACGGTTTATTAATTTATGCTGTAATAAAAAGATTTATATCTGGAAATTAATGCGGGTGGATGAAGATTACCAGTTTGCTATTTCCATTAAAAACTATAGAAAATTAAAACCAATTGCCAAAAAAACACGAATGATTCCCCACATTACGAGGAAAATAGGCTTCCCATTCTTTTTGCACCGTTATAGGAAAAGAAAAGGTTTTTTTGCTGGTATCCTAATTTGTATCCTATTAGTCTATGTTATGTCATTATTCATCTGGGATATTAGTATATTAGGTGGGTCAAAATATACTCCAGAGGCAATGATAAAATTTTTAGACGAAAACAATGTTTATACCGGAATTCAAAAGAAAAAAGTAGACTGCCAGGAAATTGAAGAAACTATCCGGCTGGCTTATAATGATATCGGATGGGTTTCGGCAGAAATAAAAGGTACCCGGCTTATTATCAAAATTACGGAAACGAATATGCCTGCCCCAGCAAAAATCGCTATAGCACCCAGTCATATGGTTGCGACCAAAGATGGGATTGTGAAAGAAATTATTATCCGCTCCGGTACACCGATGGTTAAGGTTGGGGATGTTGTAAAAAAGGGAGACATTCTTGTATCAGGTATTCTGATTGTTAAGGGCGACTTTGATGAAATCATCAGATTACAGCCAATCGTTGCTGATGCAGATATTTTATGCAAATCCTACTATGATTATAATAATGAATTATCCATGAAGTATATGCAGAAAATATATACGGGTGAAAGTAGAAAAGGGTACTACCTAAACTTGGCAGGTAAAAAAATATATTTATATAATCCTAGGAATTCTTATACTAAATATGATATAATTGTTAACGAAAATACACTTCATATCACGAACAGCTTTTACCTTCCTTTTCGCAGTGGTATGGTTAAGGTAAGGGAGTACCTGGAAAAGAACAATACTTATACGGAGGATGAAGCAATATCGATAGCAAAAGAAAGAATAAAACGATATTTTGACCGTTTAATAGAAAATGGTGTTTTAATTCTCGAAAATAATGTTAAAATAACGATTGAGAATAATGTTTGTATTGCTAAGGGGAGAATTATTGTAGAAGAACCCGCTTGGGAATATAAAACAATACAAGATAGTGAGTGGAGGATTGAACAGACTGATGAGCATAATGGAGACAATAATTGATATTCCTATTGAGCATGAAAAGAATGTGTTTGGAGGCTTTGATGCTTATGTAAAAATAATTGAGCGTGCTCTAAATGTTACTGTCATAGCAAGAAATGGTGAGATAAAAGTTATTGGCTCAGCAGAGGATGTAGTTAAAGCGAAAAGCATCTTCATACAATTGCTTGAGCTTTCTAAAAGAGGTAACAACATTACCGAACAGAATGTTAATTATGCATTATCGTTGTGCTACGAGGAAAAGGAAAGCGCTATCGTGGACATCGATAAGGACTTAATATGCCATACAATTAACGGAAAGTCAATTAAACCGAAAACCATAGGTCAGAAGGCTTATGTTGATTTAATACGTAAAAAAATGATAGTATTCGGAGTTGGACCGGCCGGTACAGGTAAAACTTATCTTGCCATGGCAATGGGTATTACCTCCTTCAAAAATGATGAAGTTGGCAAAATAATCTTAACACGTCCTGCTCTTGAAGCAGGTGAAAAGCTAGGTTTTTTACCCGGTGACCTTCAAAGTAAGGTAGATCCTTATTTAAGACCTCTGTATGATGCCCTTTATCAGATAATGGGACCGGAGGCTTATATAAAAAACTCGGAGAAAGGCTTAATTGAGGTTGCGCCTCTTGCTTACATGCGAGGAAGAACTTTAGATAATGCGTTTATCATATTAGATGAAGCACAGAATACTACACCTGCGCAGATGAAGATGTTTTTAACTAGAATTGGATACGGATCAAAGGTAGTCATAACCGGCGATTTAACACAAAAAGATTTGCCCGTTGGAGCCAAATCTGGTTTAAATGTAGCAATAAAGGTACTTAGTAAAATAGAGGATATCGGATTTTCCTATTTGACCAGTCAGGATGTAGTAAGGCATCCGCTGGTTCAAAAGATCGTGAAAGCTTATGAAACTTTTGAAGAAAAACAGAAAAGGTATGAGAGTAAGCCGGAACAATCGAGGCAAAAGAAACTCCAGAATTACAAATCCGAAAAGATAAGGGGTAATCGTTATGAAAACAAGTAAAAAGAATCTAAAACTAGTGTTACCGGTGGAGGAAGATTTTACAAGCGTTGTACGGGTGAACAATATTTCTGGCCATGCTGTATTAATTAATTTTTTGCCGATTTTGTCTATGTTATTCGCTATGCTACCAAGTATCTTAAGGAGAAGCTCAGGTACTGAGACGATTAAGATAGGGCTTCTTACTTTGATATTAACAACGACCGCAACATTTTTTGTTCGAATGAATGCAGAAACTATTTTAAATAAGAAATTTGCAAAAAGTATAATTTCAATCAGTTATTTAGGTTCAATCTGTCTTTTAATGTTGGTTCATAACGCTGAAATAATTAGCTTTTGGATGATAGGTGGCCTTCTGGTTTCCATGTTGATTGACAGTAAATTAGGTTTACTCCTTCATTTTAATTTGTCCTTCATTCTGGTTATTTCCTTCTCTCTACGTCCTGAAACGGTGATTTATCTTTTGATTATTGGTGTAATGATGAGTTTGCTTTCTACTTCCTTAAGACAGAAATCAACTGTTATTTATGCTGCAATTATTTTGCTATCTACAAATATTACGCTAGCCTTTGTAATTAATAATTTTGTTTTTGATTCTAGTACGAATTATAATTATCTAAGCTCATTTTTTAGTATTTTTGCGGTGCTAGTTGCCGCCTTTTTATTATGCCTCATATATGATCGTTTCACATTAAATATGATCTCGAAAGGGCAAGTAGAAACAACAGAGGAAGGGAAAACAATAGAGGAAGGAAAAACAACAGCGGAAGGGAAGACTACAGAGGATGTGAAATTCAACAGTGAAGATAGCACTCTGAATAATAACTGCCGTTTGGAGGAAATAGAACCTCTTAAAGAAGCAAATCCCATAAGTGAGGAGAAACCTTCAGAGGATAATTCTTTAAACGATTGGAAGCCATCCTCACAAAATCATATTGGAACAAGGACAAGTTATGAAGTACTGAATGAAGAAGGAAATACTCTTTTAGTGAAGTTGAAGGATATTTCGGAGAAGCTCTATGAACATGCAATCCATATTGGCGCTATTTCCTATCGTGCGGCCAAAGTAATTGGTGCAGATGAAAATCTGGCTAGAGCAGGTGGACTTTATCATGAGATAGGAAAAATAAATGGTAAAAATTATATAGAGGAAGGAATTAGAATAGCAGAAGAATATGCGTTCCCCAAGGAGCTTACGTTGATACTAAAGCAGCATAATATTAATTATGAAAAACCTACTTCAGTGGAAGCGACTATCGTAATGCTTTCGGATAATGTGGTATCTACGATTGAATACATAGATCAAACCGGGGACGTAAGATTTACAACAGATAAAATTATTGATAATATCTTTAAAATGAGAATGGATAAAGGTACCTTTGATAATTCCGGGTTGTCGGTGAAAGATTTTAAACAGTTAAAAATATTTTACCAAGAAGAATTTGATCAAAATAATAGGTACATAAAGATAAAATAGGGGGGTTCTATGACAATTAATATCGATTATGAAGCATCGGAGCAATTGGAATTTGATTATGAGGAATTACAAAAGAAAGTAGTCGAAGCCTGTCTTGAATATGAAGACTTCCCTTACGAAATAGAGATTAGCATACTGCTTACCGATGATGTCCAGATACAACAGATTAATAATGAATTTCGTGGAGTGGATGCACCAACCGATGTCTTATCTTTTCCAACAATCGAATATGAAGCTTCGGGAGGCTATTTAAATCTGGAAAATACCAGCAAGGATTGTTTTCATCCTGAAACTGGTGAATTGATATTAGGAGATATTGTAATTTCAGTAGAAAGGGCGAAGCGACAAGCGCTAGAATATGGTCATTCCATAGAACGTGAAATTGCTTTTTTAACTGCCCATAGTATGTTTCATCTGTTTGGCTATGACCATTCCAATGAGGAAGAACTTAACAAAATGGAAGAAAAACAAAGTAGTGTATTGGACAAGCTGCAAATTTTTCGATAAAAGATATTGATAAGCTGATAAACTATAACTTAGGGCTAAGTTGACTCGTTAGCCATGAAAGGTACGAACAGATATGAAAAAAATTATGTGTTTTATACTACTTTCTTTTTCAGTAGTTTTTTTATTCGGTTGTAAAAAAGAAAAATTAAATGTAAATGATGGAGTAATTATAGATTATGAAGATTACAAGGTTACCTCATCGCCTGCTCCAACGATAGAACCCATAACAGAGGAAATACCGGAAGTAATTGAGGATACAAATCATGATGGTGAGATGAGAAGCTATTTCACAGGTCAATGGGTGCCGGAAACAATCGGATTGAAGCGTCCCTATGCAATCGTTTTTAATAATTATAAAGTAGTTTCAAACCAGAGTGGAATTGAAGAGACAGATATCTTATATGAAGCTTTGGTTGAGGGTGGCATTACAAGACTCCTTGGTATCGGGCAAAACTTTACAGGTGACCGTATCGGTTCATCACGAAGTGCAAGACATTATTTTGTTAGCATTGCAGATGAATATGATGCAATCTATATCCATTTCGGAGAAACGAAATATGCTACAGCTAAATTTAAGGAACTAGATGTTGATGATTTGGATGGTGCTAGTGGATCAGGAGATGCGTCTTTTTATCGGGATGATTCCATTCATGCACCTCATAATGCATTTACAAGTGCGAAAGGTATTTTAAAAGGAATTGAAAAAAAAGGCTTTGAAACAGAGTATAGTGAAGACTATGAACCTCATTTCTCTTTTTATCAAGTGGATACTGATTTATTAGATGGTACTCCTGTAAATAAAGTGAAGCTAGAATATTCTAGTTATATCTCTCCCTCATTCGTATATAATACGACGGATAAGTTATATTACCGTTATCAGTTTGGGGCAGTTCATAAGGATTTAGTTACTGGAAATCAACTAGCCTTTAAAAATATCATTGTTCAATTCGTTAAGGAATGGAATATTGACAAGAATGGATATCAGACCATGGATTTTGAAGATGCAAGCGGTTCAGGTTACTATATCACTAACGGTCAAATGGTTCCAATTACTTGGAAGAAGAAGGAAGCTACCAGTTGGATGCGTTATTACAATGAGGTTGGAGAAGAGCTTACCATTAATCCAGGTAAGACATTTATCTCTGTATTCCCAAATAATCGAATCGAGGATGTTGTGATAGAAAATTAGGTTGTTAAATATAATCTGAAATTATAGATATTCTACAGATAAGATACAAGATGAATTTGACAGCCAATTCGCCACAAATAGGCTTAGTAATTCATGACGAGGTATAGAATTTGCAATGTTGAATTTATTACAATTCCATCTTGTCTTTCTTGTTATGAATAAAGGAGAAGAACATGTCTGCAAGAAAAAGTAATCATTTTTTAGTACAAGGAAGCATTTTAGCAGCGGCATCCCTAATTGTACGTATGATTGGATTGGTTTACCGAATTCCGATGACCAATATTATCGGTGATGAGGGAATGGGCTATTATGGTAACGCTTTTGAAATATATAATATTGCACTGATTTTATCTTCCTATAGTTTACCAATTGCAGTATCCAAATTGGTCGCTACACGAAGCAGTAATAAAGAATACAAAAACTCCTATCGGACCTTTTTATGCGCTATGAGCTTTGCTATCGTGGTAGGATTAATTGCAACTTTAGCCTTGTTTTTTGGTGCGGATTTCATCTCAACAGTAATCAACAAGAGCCCGAATGGTGCATTACCAATTAAGGTATTGGCACCAACTATTTTTGTATTCTCAATTATGGGAGTTTTCCGCGGTTTTTATCAGGGAAAAAATACGATGCTTCCCACAGCAATTTCTCAGGTAATTGAGCAAATTTTTAATGCTGTCATCAGTGTGGTAGCTGCATCGCTCCTTATTAAAAATTACAGCGCCTCTGTTAATTCAGCAGCATATGGAGCTGCAGGTGGAACCTTTGGAACCCTGATAGGAGCCTTTGCAGGATTGCTATTCTTACTTTTTGTGTTTGTCTTATACAAACCAATCCTAAATAAGCAGTTGAAAAATGATAAAACATCAATCAGGGCCTCCTACGGAGACATTATTAAACTATTATTAATTACGATTTCACCGATTATTTTAAGCCAGACGGTATATCATATCAGTGGTGTTATCGACAACTCCTTATTTGGCAACATTATGTCTACCAAGGAGGTTACTTCCTTTGATAAAATTGTTTTGAAAAATGTAATTCCTGGGCAGCTTTATACAGAAGAAAACTATATGGCTTTACTCGGTATGTATGGAAACAAATATCGTTTACTATCTAATGTTCCGGTAGCAATTGCTACAGCAATTGGGGCTGCCATTGTTACAAGTATTTCGGTTGATAAGTTAAGAGGTTTTGACAATGCCATCCGGAGAAAAACTAATTCAGCAATCAAGTTTAATATGATTATTGCTATTCCTTCCGCGGTTGGAATGGGTGTTTTGGCATACCCAATTCTACAATTGCTATTTAAAAATACAAACAATATAGCCGCAGCTAATTTCTTGCGTTTGGGTTCAATGTCAATCGTATTTTACTCACTATCTACGGTCTCAACGGCTATTTTACAGGGAATTAACAAATTAAAAATACCAGTAATTAATTCTGCCATATCCTTAGGAGTTCATATCGTCTTAGTATACTGTTTACTTAAATTTACTCCACTCAGTACTTATGCTTTAGTTATCGGCAATGTTAGCTTTGCTCTGGTGGTATGCATTTTAAACTGGATTTCTATCGAAAAGTACTTGAACTACCGACAGGAAATTTTAAAAACGTTTGTTATCCCGGCAGTTAGTGCCGGTCTGATGGGAGTCGCTGCATTCCTTACTTACAAGGGATTGTATTTATGGACAGGAAATAATACATTAGCTACGCTTTTATCTATGTTAAACGCAGTTATTGTTTATCTGGCTTTGCTAATCTTCATGAAGGGTGTAGAGGAAGAGGAATTAGAATTTTTACCAAAGGGTAAATCAATTATAAGGGTATTAAGAAGACTTCATTTGCTATAAATGTATAAAAAAGTAAATATTGGAGAATAATATATGCCAAAGGAGTGGTTTCGTATGAAGCTCAAAAAGGCATATGTTTTTCTTTTAAGTTTTATGTGTCTGTCAGTGATGTTTTGTGCATGTTATTATTTGAGTTACAAGCGTGCATTGAGTCAGTTTAATAAAAATGCAATTGAACGAAGTCAGGAATTTGCTGCCTTGGAAGAAAATGTGGACCCGACACCGCTTCTGACAGCGGAAAATAGTGAGAGTGAAACAGTAGATATCTTAACTTCAGAAGTGGTTCTTCCCACTACAACCTATGTTCTTGAGGTTTACGATATGAAAGAAAATACCTTAGAGTCCAATGAATTCAATGCACCGGGTGATATTGTGGGGCTTACAAGAGAAGGCGTGATTGAATATCTTGCTGAATATATGCGGGACATGACATTATCTGAATATAATAAAGGACTTATTTCTTATGAACTTTTATCGTTTTCTGATGAGCGTGTTGTAATCAGGAAAAGCTATAATGAGGATTTCGTTCCTTACCGTTTTTATATCGTTGTGAAAAATGGCTTTGTGGTCGTATACAACAGTGATTTAAAAAGTGTATACAGATACACCCATATAGAAGCAAAAAATCTTCCGGAAAAAGATCGGATTGCTCTTAGCCTAGGGATTTATGTTGATAGCTTGGAAGAGCTGTATGGATTGTTGGAGAGTTATTCAAGTTAATCTAAATTTATTGGAGAAAACATAGGAATGCTTGATAAAATTAACATTTTACTGTTTTAAATAACCATAGCTTGCTATATTTTCATTCTGGCAAGTTATGGTTATATTTATGGAGATAGAACTCTCCAGTTAAACAACCCCTCCCCTCGTAGTGGGTTTCATTAGAGCTTTGTTAATTTTTGATTAAGAGTTTATAAAGAAACACTTAGATTAGAAAGAAATGCTTGAAATAATACCCTAGGTAAAATATAATGAAACAAACATAAATGTGGTTTGTTCTTAGGAGGTTATTCAAGTGAATATAGATGTTATAATCGTTGGTGCAGGAGCTTCCGGTCTTGTGGCTGCAATCAGTGCCGCCAGAAGAGGTAGTTCGGTATTAGTGATTGAACAGAAGGATAAGGCTGGTAAAAAAATATTAGCGACAGGTAACGGAAAATGTAACTATACAAACATTATCCAGCTGCCGCAATGCTACCGATCCGAAGACAGCGCATTTGCAATGAAGGTACTGTCTTGTTTTGATGTTCATCATACGATTCAATTTTTTAAGGAGCTTGGTATCTATCCGAAGGAACGTAATGGATATCTATATCCAAATTCAGAGCAGGCTGCCAGCGTGGTTTTGGTACTCTTAATGGAATGTGAACGACTCGGAGTCACCTTAATTTATGATGAAAAGGTCGTTAAAATAGAAAAACCAAATTATACGGTAATAACTGAAAAAAATATATCTATAGATGAGAATAGCAAAACCAATAATACAACAGTTACCCGGGTAACGAATACGTATGCTGGACGGAATTTAATCCTTGCTGCAGGGGGATGTGCTTCCCCGAAACTGGGGTCAGATGGAAGTGGCTATGTTATGGCAAAAAGTTTCGGACATACGATTATAAAGCCGTTGCCTGCACTGGTTCAATTAAAGTCTTCCGATAAGTTTTGTAAAACATTGTCCGGTGTCCGTACTACCGCAAGAGTTACTGCTTATAGACAGGGGAAGATCCTTGCCTGTGAAGAGGGAGAGATTATATTTACCGACTATGGAGTTTCAGGTATCCCAATTATGCAGCTCAGCCGTTTTGTGGCTAAAGTTTTGGACCAAAAGGAAAAAGTATATTTGTCGATTGACTATCTTCCGAATATAACAAAGGATGAGGTAAGCCGTCTGATTAGTAGTAGAATCCATAATAATTGTGGAAAAACCATAGAAGAAATGATGGTTGGTTTCTTTAATCAAAAGCTTTCCTATATTATGCTTAAGGAAGCGAACCTAGAGATGGGGAAATCGGCATTAACTATGTCACTGCAGGAGATTCTCAAACTGACGAAGCAAATAAAGGAATTTATGATAACTATTATCGATACAAATTCCTTTGAGAATGCGCAGGTATGTGCCGGCGGGGTAGCCACATGTGAAATTGATGAAAACACCCTGGAATCCAAACTATCTAAGAACTTATTTGTGGTAGGGGAATTAGTGGATGTAGATGGAACGTGCGGTGGATATAACCTTCAATGGGCTTGGAGCTCGGGGTATCTGGCCGGAACAGCCGCAGCAAGCATCAAATAAGGAAAAACCGGCTAGATATAAGTTGGAACTAAAAACATAGCTTAAATAGGGATTAGGTGCGAAATGATTCGAATATCACAATTAAAGCTTTCCATTAAACATTCACAGGAGGATATTATCAGTGCTATTGCTAAGTCACTGAAATTACTGCCGCCTCAAATAGTCAATTATTCTATCATAAAAAAGTCAATTGACGCCAGGAAAAAAGATGAGATTAAATATATCTATACTATCGACGTAACAATCGCCGCAGAACATAAGGAAAAAGAAGCTGCAATTGTTAACCGCTGTCGGAATGAAAATATAATAATCACTCAAAATACGCATTATGAATATATCCCGACGGGTTCTAATAAACTTAAAGCTAGACCTGTAGTAGTCGGTACCGGTCCTGCAGGACTTTTTTGCGCATGGCTTTTGGCAAAGAACGGCTTTCAACCTTTGGTAGTGGAACGGGGAGAAGAAGTAAGAAAACGCGTAATTGCGGTGGAGAATTTCTGGAAAAACAATGAACTAAATCCCGATAATAACGTTCAATTTGGTGAGGGAGGTGCCGGAACCTTTTCTGACGGTAAATTAAATACTATGGTGAAGGATGTATTTGGGAGGTATCATCTAGTTATGGAAACCTTTGTAGCCCATGGTGCTCCATCGGACATCCTATATCTGAATAAGCCTCATATTGGCACGGATCAGCTGCGTTTTGTGGTAGAGAATATGCGAAATGATATCTGTCGGATGGGTGGTGAGGTGAGATTTAATGCAAAGCTTACCGACCTTTTCATAGAAAACGGACAACTCTCAGGAATTGAAATTAATCATAAGGAAAAAATACACTGCAAAGTGTTAATTCCAGCCATCGGCCATAGTGCCAGGGATACCTTTTCCCTGCTATTAAACAGGGGGATAGAGCTGTCACCAAAGGCATTTGCTGTCGGTCTCCGAATTGAACATAAACAGGGTATGATCAGTAGATCTCAGTACGGTGATGCATATATCCATTTACCACCGGCAGATTATAAACTCACTTATCAAACAAAAACAGGGAGAGGTGTTTATTCCTTTTGCATGTGTCCCGGCGGTTTTGTAGTAAATGCTTCTTCGGAGATAGGGCATCTGGCAGTGAATGGTATGAGCAATTACAGTAGAGACGAGGAAAATGCCAATAGCGCCATTGTGGTAACTGTGCAACCGGAGGATTTTGAAGGAAATGATCCCTTAAGGGGCGTTAACTTTCAACGAAAGTGGGAAAAACTTGCCTATACTGCCGGTAAAGGCGACATTCCGGTCCAATTATTTGGTGACTTGTTAAGAAACAAAGAGAGTGTTACAATAGGAAATATTAAACCCAATATTAAGGGTAAATACCGATTAGCAAATTTAACGGATTGTATTCCAAAGGAAATTACAGAATCAATAAAAGAAGGCATCCTGGCATTTGACAGGAAAATTAAAGGCTTTGGGGATGAAGAAGCAGTATTATCCGGGGTAGAATCAAGAACATCATCTCCAGTCAGAATACATCGAAATGAAATATTTGAAAGTAATATCAGTGGTATCTATCCTTGTGGAGAGGGCGCAGGTTATGCTGGTGGAATTACCTCGGCAGCCATCGATGGTATTAAGGTATTTGAAGCAATCGCCGGCAACTTTTATCCGGATTATAGATAAGTAAATAGATGAACTGCAAAGGATAATAGAGAATACGAATAAGAACTTAAGAGAATAGATAATTAGAAACGATCAAAGGGGAGGTTTCCATTATGCTTGGAAGGGATACTTTAAAGGACAAGAAAAGAATAATAGTAAAAATCGGTTCCTCATCATTAACGCATCCGACGACAGGAAGTTTGAATTTAGATAAAATGGAACGTCTGGTCCGTATTTTAACAGACTTAAGAAATCAAGGGAAAGATGTTATTTTAGTAACCTCAGGAGCAATAGCGGTAGGACGGAAGGTCCTGGGTCTTAAAGAACGGCCAAAAGATCGGTCAATTAAACAAGCATGTGCTGCAGTAGGGCAGGCAAGTCTGATGATGGTTTATCAAAAATTATTTGCAGAATATCATCAAATAACAGCACAAATATTGTTGACGAAATATACGATGATAAATGAGATCAGCAGAAAAAATGCGCAAAATA
>Ga0123338_10002168_pt1 | contig 18430 bp, 17 predicted proteins | sample grotaG_FD_89793 | JGI IMG/M metagenome (GOLD analysis project Ga0123338, IMG submission 89793) | Glacier valley bacterial and archeal communities from Borup Fiord, Nunavut, Canada, to study Microbial Dark Matter (Phase II) -... | ecosystem: Environmental > Aquatic > Freshwater > Ice > Glacier ...
AAGGTATTTCTCGCGCATCGAGTATCCGAATCGCCGAATTCGCAATAATTCTTTCAACCGCTTCGCAATGAGATCGAAACAAGTTTTATGCAGACTCGAAAAACGCTAAACTACAGATCTTGTACATAGCGTCTGTAAATATTCAACTTCCCGAATGCAGGAGGGCGCAGCAAGCAGCGCCCCTACGAATGCCCGGGAATTTATTCTCTTACGGTCCCATTTTTACAGTCCCATAGCGTCGCACAATAGGCTCAAGTGTCAGAAGATCGGCTTTCTCCGCAGGCGACTATGCACGAATGTGCGGGTTGCTGCGCTTTTCGGCGCCGATCGTCGTCTCCTGACCGTGACCGGTGAGGACTCGTGTCTCGTCGGGCAGTGTGAGAAGCTGCGTATGGATCGAGTGAAGCAGGGTTTCCAGTGAGCCGCCCGGCAGATCGGTGCGCCCGATGCTGTTGCGGAACAAAACATCACCGACAAGCGCCGTGTCACCGACGACGAAAGTGACGTGACCCGCCGCGTGACCCGGCGTGAATCGCACCGCAATCGGCGTTTCGCCAAGCATCAGCGTCTGTCCGTCCTCCAGCCAGATCGTCGGTTCCGGCGAGGGCGTCGCTTCGATCTGGAAGCGCAGTGCACTCTCCGGCAGCGCGTGCAGCAACGCGCGGTCCGCACGGTGCAGTGCGATCGGCGCGCCCGTCTGCTCGGCAAAATAGGCATTGCCAAGTACATGGTCGAAATGGGCGTGCGTGTTCAGAATGTAGCGCAGTGTCCAGCCGTTCTTTTTGATGTCGTCGAGTATGCTCTCGCTGTCGAATGACGGATCGACGAGCGCCGCTTCTTTCGTCGCCTCATCGACGATCACATACGTATTATTGTCCATCGGACCGAGCTGGTAACTGTAAATCGCCATCGTTATCCTTCTTCCTCAGTTTATGTGACACAACGAACGCAAAAGCTGACGGTTCGTGTATTCTCTCCCCTCCTGTACATTTCAATATATAGAGGGGGTTGGGGGGTGGTTAGCCTCCTGATAAAGCTTTCGTCCACGCCTGTTCCGCAAGTTGCTTCATGATCAAGCTCTGTGTCCAGCGGTCGCTGAACTCGGAGCCATCCGGTAGTGTGATCGCATAGCGCGGCGGTCCCAGCTCCGAAGCGAATGGAAACACATCGCCAGGAACTGCGCCCTTCAGCCACCCGTGCATTGCCCGCGCCCAGAGCCGTACGAAGAATTGCGCCGTCTCGCCGCTGCCATCTCCCACATCGACCTGTACTGCTTCGCCGTTCGAGATACGCCCGTGCAGATGCGAAGTCCGCTCCAGTATCGGAAGCATATGCTCCAGCGCGCCCTCTTCCTTCCAGCCATAGAACTCGCCGCCGACAACAAAGTGCGACAGATCACCGGTGAACCGCACGTCTGGAACCGCTTCGATCAACTGCAGAGTCTGCGGCAGATTCTCAGTGAAATTGTTCCGATGCGTTTCGACGAAGAACGCGAGACCGGCGCTGTTCGCGAGTTTTCTGCCTTCCCGTACCAGTTCTGCAACCTTACCGAGCGGCGTGAAGGCGTCGGCTGGCTGTGCGAAAACGTAATCCGCTTTAAGGCGCAGGGCGCGTTCTACCGTCTGCTTCACATCATTGAGCGTGAACGGTCGATGTCCGAGCACCAGCCGAAGCCCTGCCGCGTAGAGCGCATCTTTGTGTTCACGTTCGTTCTCGTCGCTCAGCCAGCATTCGATCGCCTCGAAACCCGCCGCTTTGACTTGCGCGCATTTCTCCGCCAGCGTCCATTCCGTCGCCGCATTCATTGGAAGTTTGCCAAGCGACCAGAGCGAATGCTGTACTCGCAAACGCGGTGAGGCATCCGAGCCATCGTTATAACGGTCGAAAGACTTATTGTCTGCTCGGTCATCGGAAGCTTGTGTCACGGACATTCGTATTCCTTTTCAGTGTGGGCGAGGCATGAAAGACTGTCTCGAATGATTACGGCTCACTGACGAGCCACTGTCCGACGACAAGCTCCATTCCATACGGCCGCTCTACGAACCCAATCCTTTTGTAGAAATCAGCGCTGTCGTCTGTGAACAGGTAGACATGCTGACCCTGCAGACCTTCGAGCAGTGAGGCGATCATCGTTCGCGCAACACCCTGCCGCCGATGAGCCGACAGCGTCCAGACATCGACGATATACGCGTTGCAAACGCCGTCGGACAACACACGGGCGGTCCCGATAATTCTGCCATCCACGTAGGCGATACAGGCGGAATGACTGTTCTCGAAGGACTTTTGCAGCTGCGCATCGGTGCGTCCGTTGTCGAAATCGTCTTCCCGCAGAGTCGTGTTCATCTCCTGCCAGTCGGCTCCTTCGATATTTTTAGTATAGGTGATTGGCATTGCCCATCCTAACGAGTTGTGCTAGTTTTTAATGCAGCCAAATGTCGGGTATGAAGCACTGCCTGGGTCGCAGTAAAGTAACGATTTGTCTGCTTATTGTTGCGCGATAATCCATTCTAACAGGTTGAATTGCTCGCACTTAGCCAAAACACCCTGCTTTGCGAGCGTTAATGTCACTCAATTTAGCGTTCGATGACCACTCTGGGCGAAAACTAGCACAACTCGTATCCTAGCTTTGCGTCAATGGATTATCGAGCCAGAATACGACGGGTTTGGGCGACATCGAGAGCCATCTGCACGACCAGCGCATCCAGTGAGTCGAACTTTTCTTCGCCGCGCAGCCGCTGTACAAACTGCACTTCGATTCCCCGTCCGTAGATATCCTCGTCGAAATCGAGCAGATAGGTTTCGATCGAACGACCCGCACCCTCGACTGTCGGACGATTGCCAATGCTGCACGCGCCGCCGAATATGCGCCCGTCGTCGAGCAGCACCCGCACCGCATAAATACCGTCTGCCGGAACGACCTGCGCGAATGTCGGTTGTAAATTCGCGGTGGGATAGCCGAGTGTGCGACCGAGTCGCTGTCCGCCAACGACCGTCCCCGCCAGAAGATAAGGGTGTCCGAGCACCGCTTCCGCCTCCGCGATATCGCCCGCCAGCAGACGTTCACGTACTCGGGTGCTGCTTGCAGGCGCGCCATCGACAAGGACGGGCGGCAGAGCATGAAGCGCAAAACCGAAAGTAGACTGCACCCGCGTCAAATAGGCGACATCGCCTGCGCGATCCTTACCGAAGCAGAAGTTCATGCCCTCGACGATCGCGTCTGCGCCGAGCAGTCCTTTCAAAATGTCGCGCAAAAAAACATCGGGCGTGAGCGCTGCAAGTGTGAAATCGAATCGGGCTACGACGAGTGCATCGACTCCGAGATCGGAAATCAGGCGGTTACGCTGTTCCGGAGTCGTGAGGAGACCAGGAGTGCGTTCGGGAGCAAAATAAGCGGTGGGATGTCGGTCGAATGTGAAGACGAGCGCAGGACGATTGTGGCGCCGAGCGTCTGCGATCGCAGTGATAATGATCTCCCTGTGACCGCAGTGGACGCCGTCGAAGGTGCCGATGGCGACTGTCGAGTTGCGGAAAGGTACTGCAATCGTCTCGAGTCCCTCATACGCTTTCATGCGGCGAACACCTTGATTGGACGAAGCTGACCTGCCTCGAAGTCAAAGCGAGCTATCGCGGCGATTTCGCCTGCATCATCGAGTATCGCAACACGAGTCGCTTCCTTTACATCTATGTCATTGGCATCTATCGGTGCGTCGATCGAAGCAGAAAAATCAAAGCTGTCGGGAAGGTTGCGCCACGAAGTAATGGGTATGTTCATGAGCGAAAGCGGCTGTCCGTTGCGTAGACGTGCCAACTGCTCCGTGTCGGCAGTCAGCTGTATCCAGCCGCTCAGCGCGGCAGCGGGCGGCAGGACGATCTCCCATATCGTACCGGCGTCGGCACGCCGATGCAGATCATCCAGGGTATGCGCATCTTCCAGCGCAAAATGGTTTTTTGTATCTCCAACCCAGGTGCGGCGCAGGGTCTGCATGATCGCTCCCGTGCCTGCCGCCGCGCCGATGTCGGCAGCCAGTGTGCGGATATAGGTTCCCGTCGAACACGTGACCTCGAGTGTTGCCTTCGGCTGTATTCCGTGACTAAACGCTGTCATCTCCAGTGCATCGATCTCTATGTTTCGTGCTGCTCGCTCGACCGTGACGCCCTGCCGCGCCAGTTCATAGAGACGTTTGCCTTCATAATGGAGGGCAGAAACCATCGGCGGGACCTGCTGGATAGCGCCGCGAAAGCGGGGAAGCAACTCAGAAACCAGATCGGCGGTAAGGTGCGAAGCATCGCATTCGGAAGTGGTCGTGCCGGAGGCGTCCTGCGTGTCGGTCTCGATGCCGAAGCGGACTTCGGTCACATAGTGTTTGCGGGACGCGCTCAGATATTCGGCGAGCCGCGTCGCCTGACCGAGACAGAGCACGAGTACGCCCGTCGCGTCGGGATCGAGTGTGCCGGTATGCCCGACCCGCTTTGTCCAGAACAGGCGGCGGGCAATACTCACCACGTCGTGGGAGGTCATGCCCGCCGGTTTATCGATCACGACGATGCCGTGTTTCAGCTTCGGCTTTGCATTCGAAACGACTTCGGTCTGCGCTGTCATACCGGTCCCGACGCCGCCTGTTCACTGTCTGCTTCGCTAACTGTCAGCGCGACCTGCCGAATCGCCTCCGCAACGACGAGTTTCTCGACCTCAGCCAGTGGAAGCTCGACCGAACAGCCCGCCGCGAGTTTGTGACCGCCCCCGCCGAAAACGTTGGCGATTTTGTTCACGTCCATGCCGTCACGCGCCCGCATACTGATACGCACTTTCGAGCCTGGCACTTCACGGAAGAGTATCCCAACCTGCACGGTCGTCACGGCGCGAATGTGGTTTACGATGCCCTCCGTCTCGGCATCGGTGGCATTCAATTCACTGAAATCCTTCGCCGTGATATGCGACCATCCGATGCGCCCATCCGTGGTCAACTGCATCGCATCGAGTGCGCGACCGAGCATCTTCACGCTTCCATAGGTGCGGTTCTCGAAGACGAGTTCGGTGATCGGCGCGGGGATGGCGCCGAGTTCCTGCAGCTGAGCAGCCAGTTGAAACGTGCGCGGGGTGACGTTGGGGAATCGAAACGAGCCGGTGTCTGTGATCAGTCCGGTCATCAAGCAGATCGCGACGTCCTTTGTGGCGAGCGTTTGCATAGCGTCGGCTTCGAGCGCCGTGATCAGATCCCAGATCAGTTCCGCTGTCGCCGCCGCCGTCGAATCGAGTATCTGTATGTCGCCAAAAGTGCCGTCGGAGATGTGATGATCGATGTCCATCAGACAGGGCGCGGATTCGAGGGTGGGGCGAACTTTCAAACCGGTGCGCTCCATCACGCCCGCATCGCAGACGATCGCAAGTTCGAAGTCGCGGCGTTCAGTCTGTGCCTCGATCCATTCCGCGCCAGGCAGCCAGCGATAGATTTCCGGTACGCCATCCTGCGAGAGCGGCACGACATCTTTGCCGAGCGACCGCAACGCGTGCGTCAGCGCCAGAATACAGCCGAGCGCATCGCCATCGGGATTAACGTGGCTGGCAAGGACGATTCGATGCGCAGTACGGATTGCCGCGACTGCCTGTTCGGTCTGCTTCCTCATTGTTTGCTCGATGCCTCATGCACGTCCACGGTTTGTAATTTCGTATCCGTTTCGGTTTTGAGTTCAGTGACGCTTGTCTCGTCCGGACGCGGCTTCAGATCGCCCTCGACCGAGTAAAGCAGTTCAAAGATACGAGCGCCGCGTGCGATGCTTTCGTCGAACTGGAACACGAGTTCCGGCGCGACTCTCATGTGAGCCCTCCGCGCAAACTCGCCGCGCAGCAGACCCGACGCGCCGTTCAACGCTTTGAGAGACTGTTTCTGCGCCTCAGCATCGCCCATAATGCTGACGAAAACTTTGGCATGGCGCAGATCCTTCGAAATCTCCGAGCCGGTCACCGTTACGAATCCGAGCCTGGGATCGCCCAGATCACGCTGGATCATTTCGCTGATCTCCTGAACGAGCTGCTCCTGTACTTTTTCCTGCCGAACGCTCATAACGTCACTGCTGCTTTCTATGTAGATATGGGATTGGTAGATATGGGATTGGTAGATATGGGACTGAAGTCCCCGTCTGGATATGCAAAGCCCACCTTCGCGGGCTGGCTCCGGTCCACTCATTCCAATAAGACTACTCGTATACCTTCACGGCATATCTTTCGGGGAACATGCGGCCGACCCGAATGGCTTAATCCACTTCCATTACGACTTCGCCGACATCGATCGTCGGATTGCTCTCGAGCGTATCGAGCACCTTATCCAGCACCTTGTTGACGAACTGCTTGTCGTTTGCGACACAGGCGATCCCGACCGTCGCGCGTCCCCACATATCGAGATCATCTACTTCCGCGATCGAGATATTGAACTTCTGCCGGGTCGTTTCGATCAGGCTTTTGATGATTTGCCGCTTGTCTTTCAGCGACTGTGTGTCATGTAGATGTATGACGACAATTAGAGTTCCAAGGTGCATTTCTTTTTATGTGTATGACGAAATTCATTTCGTCGTTGTGGGCGCTTCGTGCCGATCCATCGTTTGATTCCAGTGTTTGATAAGCAGCAGCCAATCGTTCTGTTCCGCATTGATACCATGATGTGACTGGCGTGTCGCTTACCCATCAGCCCTCATCCCAACCCTTCCCCCTCCCAAAGGCGCACGTCCTGCTTCGAGAGGCGACACGTTCCGTTGCGCGTCGAACGTGTTCTGCTTCGCTTTGAACGTGCTTCGCCAGGGAGAAGGGCAAATGCAGCAATATCCTTTCTTCTCCCCTCTCCCTGATGAGGTACGAAATAGAACGGAACACATTCAAAGCGAAGCAGAATGTGTTCCCTCTGGCAGGGGGAGGGGTCGGGGGAGGGGGCTGGACTGCTTTGCATCTCCAGACGGGGACTTCAGTCCTCTGTGGCAAAACGTAACCTAAACCCGTTCGACCACTTTCATTTCGAAGCAGTCGAATATGTCGCCTACCTGCACATCAATCCAGTCCGAGATCACGATACCGCACTCGAAGCCCTGCGCGACTTCGCGAGCGTCATCTTTGATACGGCGGAGCGTGTCGATCTTGCCGGTATGCACGACGTCTTTGCCGCGCAGGACACGTACGTTCGCGCCGCGCACAAGCTTGCCATCGGTCACGTAGCTGCCCGCGATCACGATGCCCTTCGGAGTACGGAACTGCTGTCGAACCTCCGCCTTGCCGAGCGGCGACTCCTCGTAAATCGGAGTGAGAAGCCCCTTCATCGCCCGCTCGATATCGGCGGTCAGGTCGTAAATGATGTTGTAGAGGCGCACATCTACGCCGTCACGGTCGGCGGCTTTTTGCGCGGCGACGTCGGCACGAACGTTGAACCCGATCACGATTGCGTTGGTCGCGACTGCCAGACTGATGTCGGACTCATTGATATTGCCTGCGCCGCTCAGTTTGAGGCTCAGCCGAACTTCGGTTTCGGTTTTGTTTTCTTCCAGTTTATTGAGCTGCCCGAGCACCGCTTCGACGCTGCCCTGAACGTCACCCTTGACGATCAAATTGAGGTCTTTGATGATGCCTTCGCTCGCCTGTCGGGAGAGATCATCGAGCGTGACGCGGCGCATTCCGCCCGCCAGTCGAGTCTGTCGCGCTTTATCGATCTGCTTGTCGGCGATGTGACGCGCTTCCTTTTCGTCCTTAACGACGCGCACTGCGTCACCGGCTGCCGGAGCGTAGTTCAAGCCAATCACCTCGACCGGAGTCGCTGGCAGCGCTTTGAGCATTCGCTCGCCGCGCTCATTGGTCATCGCGCGGACTTTGCCATACGCCGCACCCGCGACCAGATTGTCGCCGACGCGCAGTGTGCCCGACTGTACCAGAACGGTCGCGACGGGACCGCGACCAGGGGCGATTTTGGCTTCGACGATCGCGCCTTCGGCATGACCGTGCGGGTCGGCTTTCAGTTCGCCGACGTCTGCGAGCAGCAATACATACTCGAGAAGGTCGCTGATACCTTCGCCGGTTTTTGCCGAGACGGGAACCGCGATCACCTCGCCGCCATATTCCTCGACAACCAGGCTGTGCTCCGTCAGCTGTTGTTTGATGCGGTCGGGACTCGCGTCGGGCTTGTCCATTTTATTGATCGCGACGATCAGCGGAACTTCCGCCGCGCGCGCATGATTGATCGCTTCGACCGTCTGCGGCATGATGCCGTCATCGGCAGCCACGACCAGTATGACGATGTCGGTGACGCTCGCCCCGCGCGCTCGCATCTCCGTGAACGCCTCGTGACCAGGCGTGTCGAGAAAGGTTATTTTGCGCTTTTCGAGCTCGCCGCTATCGTTTTTATGATCGACTTCGACCTGATACGCCCCGATATGCTGTGTGATGCCGCCGAACTCGCCCCCGACGACGTTCGCCTTACGGATCATGTCGAGCAGCGACGTTTTGCCGTGATCGACGTGTCCCATGATCGTCACAACGGGCGGGCGGGGCTGCATTGCACCCGCCGGTCCCTTATGCCGCGCGGCTGCCGCAGGCACATGCTTCGGTTCGGCTTTCGTGCGCAGCGTAAAACCGTAGGCGGAGGCCAGTCGATCCGCAAGCGGCTTTGCCAGCCGCTGGTGCGGGGCGATCAGTTCGCCCAACTCCATCATTTTCTTGACTGCCGCGTTCGGCAGAATGCCCATCGCCTCGGCGATCTCCTTGAGAGTCGCATCGGCGCTGATCTCGGCGATTTTGCCTGCGGACGATTTCCCGAGCACTTCGCGCACCGTGTTGGCGGTATCACTATCGAGCAGCGTGTTCGCGCCGCTCGTTTTTACGCCGAGGTCGTTCAGGGTCGTGACCAGTTCGGCGGTCGTCATACGCAGTTCTTTCGCCAGCTCCATCAGTCGTATTCCAGCAAACACTGTCATGTAGTCTCTCTTTCCTGCGGCACTCACGCCGCTCTTCTCGCAACCCACTTTTCACAATATCTTCGCAAGTTCATCACCAAAATCTGGCAGCCCGTGCTCCAACGCTGCCAGTCTGACTGGCGCTCTGAGCCCCAGGGGTGAAACCCCGATCCGGCTGGCGCTACATGCGCCCAGGGTTAAAACCCCAGTCTGGCTGGCTAAAGCCAAGCGTCCTTCGGACGCACATGTTAGCGGAGGTGTATTCTCTCCCCCTCCTTACGAAGGAGGGGGCTGGGGGGTGGTTAGCCGGTCCTCAGTCCGCGTAGGCGGACTTCGCATTTCCAGACGGGGACTTCAGTCCCGTGTGCTGCCCTCGTGCTTTCAGTATTGAGCTGTTGGATTACGCTGTCGGATCGCTCACTGGTGTCGCCGCGTTTACGTCAGGCGCCTCTGCTGCACGCTCGGTCAGTGCAGCGAAAAGCTCTTCCGGTATTGCAGCAACTTTGAGCGAGCGTTCCAGCTTCTTCTGCTTTTTTGCAACCGCGATGCACTTCACGGACGCACAGATATACGCGCCGCGACCCGACATTTTGCCTTTCGAGTCGTAGGCAGTCGTGCCGTCTTGCAGCCGCACGATGCGCAGCAAATCGCGCTTTTCGTCGGTCTCGCGGCAGGCAACGCAGGTGCGTATCGGAACGTGGCGTTGTTTCAGCATCGCTTTATAAAGCCGATTGTTTCGACAGGATTCTCGGACAGAGTAAGGGAAGTACGACAGGTGGGGCAGGGGCTTGGCGCTGTAACAGCAAACAAGCCGACGCGGGGATGCGGCGGCTGATGCAGGGCGCGAATTGCGGATTCGATGCGGCGCATTTTTAGTTCAGTGCGCATTCGTACCCGTAGCGGCGTCTACACCATGTCGACACTCCCGTTTGCCATGTATCCGTAGTACGCCATTCCACTTTTTGTGAAACAGAACACACCGATAGACGGCACACCTGTTGTACTCATTGTCGTTTCAACCGTGCATTCCTCACTGTCGGCGAACCGATTTCGCGCCGACGGGATCAAAATCGATGCGATTGTCTGCGGCATCGACCCGCTCACTTCGAGACGGGCTCGGCAGCGTCTTCGTCCGCATGAACGACCATTGCTTTCAGCGTCGCCAGCCGTTTGGCGGCTTTGACAGCTTTGGATTCTTCGGGCGCTTCTTCAGCGACAGGAACTGCCGCGTCATCGATGCTGCCAGTTACGTCGACTGAATCAGTTTCTGCCTCGTCGTTGGTCGCTGCATCATTTACGTCGGTTTCACTGACGACTGCCGCTGTATCTTCGCTCGTTTCATCGTCGGTATCGTCTTCGTCGCTGCTCAAATCCGTCATCGACATCAGCGTGGCGCGTGCGACCTGAGCTTCGCTGCGAATGTCGATCCGCCAGCCAGTCAAACGCGCTGCGAGCCGTACATTCTGACCCGCTTTGCCGATCGCGAGCGACAACTGCGTATCCGGCACGGTGACGAACGCGCTCTTTTCGTCGTCCTTGATCGTCACTTTGACCGATTTTGCAGGCGACAGCGCCTCGCCGATGAACAGCGCCATGCTCTCGTTCCAGCGTACGATGTCGATCTTCTCGTCGTAAAGTTCGTTTACGACCGCCTGGACACGACTGCCGCGATGTCCGACGCACGAACCGACCGGATCGACTTTCTCGTCGCGGCTCGTGACGGCGATTTTAGAGCGCGCGCCCGGTTCGCGAGCAACGCTCTTGATCGTCACGGTTCCGTCAGCGATCTCAGGCACTTCGAGTTCGAACAGACGGCGTATCAGGCTCGGATGGGTGCGTGAAACGACGACCTGCGGACCCTTGTTAGTATCTAATACGTCGAGAACATAGATTTTGATGCGGTCATTGAAACGATAGGGCTCCGATTCGACCTGCTCCTGAGCGGGCAGCATCGCATCGATCTTGCCGAGCGAGATCACGATATTGCGTCCCTCCCGCCGCTGTACGGTTCCGGTCACGACTTCGCCGATGCGCTCACTGTACTCGTCGAATATCTTGCGGCGCTCGGCTTCACGGATGCGCTGCACGACCACCTGTTTGGCGGTCTGCGCGGCAATCCGTCCGAAGTCCTTCATCTCGACATCAAAGGTCACTTCCTCGCCGACTGCGGTCTCGGGATGCGTGCGGAGCGCATCGGCGAGCGCGATTTCCTCATGCTCGTTGGTGACTTCCTCGACGACCATTTTGCGCGTGAAGACACGATACGGCACGGCGGCGGACCGGTTTTCATCGATCGTGACGTAGATTTCGCCATTGACGTCGACGGTTTTTTTGTAAGCGGTCGCAAGCGCCGACTCGACGGTTTCGATCAGCATATCGAGCGGGATGTCTTTTTCTTTTGCGATCTGCTGCAGGGCTTCAAAAAACTCACCACTCATTACCGCGTCTCCATTGCACTTCCCGCAACCAGTCTGATCCATAACAGATACCAGAGGCGCGGGGCGCCAAATTATTTGCCAGCGTTCGGTGAACGCGTCGGCTATTCAGTTATAGGGTCCGAGTTTGCGCCGATCAATACAGTATTGACCAATGACTATAGTGACCAATGCAAAAGAGTGGGCGCTAACCCACTCTCGTCACGCACAGCGTTTCGCTCTTCCTACAGTATAGCATAGCATAGCCGAAATTACAAGGGCAATACCCTTCGATAAGCGTATGTGCATATTCCAAAACAGTCTGAATTATTGGTAATAACTGCGAAAGAACGCGAATGCGAAAGAATTTATAGTATAGCTAGAACTGCATCTACTTTTTAAGGTGGCTGGTTCCTGGTTCCTGAATCGGAACTCCTGCCGCACAGAGCGGGCAGTCTTCCGGCGCATACGTGACTGCTGTTACGGTAAGCAGCGGCTCCTGCCGAACGCCGAGTTGAATTGTACCGCCGCTCCGATCCACGAGCACCGATACGCCGATTACCTTCGCTTCGTGATGCGCCGCGAGTTCAAGGCACTCCCGTGTCGCTCCACCCGACGTCATGATGTCGTCTACAATCAGCGTACGCGTCCCCGATTCCAGATGCAGTCCGCGCCGCAGCATACGCTGTCCGTCCTCTTTTTCGGCGTAGAGTGCGCGAACACCGAGCTGTCTTGCGACTTCGAAGGCAAGCAGGATGCCGCCGGTCGTCGGACCCAGTACGGCCTCGATATTGTCATTCTGGAAGCGTCGCGCAATCTCCGCACAGAGTGTCTGGACGTGATTCGGATGCTGCAATACCCAGAACTTCTCCCAGTATTCGTCACTATGGCGACCCGAGGACAGTCGGAAATGCCCGGTCATCAGCGCGTTTGCCTCAATAAAAATCGCACGTACCGCGTCTTCCGTCAATATCGTTTCCATTTGGTTTCGACCCTTCAGAGCGTTCTCCTGGCGTTCAGTATACCTCTCGAACACCCGATCCATAGACACCATGAAGAAATGCTCGAGTGAGTATTCTGCCATTGTCACACTCATGACGCAAAAGCCAACGCTCCGTGTATTCTCCCCCCCTCCTTACGAAGGAGGGGGTTGGGGGGTGGTGAATTGTTGCGTATTGAGAAGGAAATTATCCGCCGTGCGGTAAAAGGAACTCTCATATAGCTCAGCCGTGTATTGAACGTGTGTTGAATAGGAACTAGCGACTGGTCAGTCATCAGAGAATTTTCAGGAACGAAAGCAGGATAGCAATATAATGGGCAGACGAGCAGGCGGAACTTCGCGTCGGGCACGAAAAATCGGATTCGCAGCGACAATTGGGATGATCGGCGCATTTGGATCGACGGGGCTGATATCGTCTCAGATCCCGACGCTCGCTGCGCCCCCGCCGAAACAGGAACTGAAAAAACTCAAAAGAGACCATTCGGGCTCCAGCACGAAACAAATCGACCCGATGCTGGAAGCCGCCCTCAAAGCCGCCCCCGATGCCAAACGGTGGCCCAACAACAACTATGCCCGCCTGATCGATACCGGCAACCTGACTGTGCTGACCGACGGCACCACGATCGCCGAGTACCGCGAAACCTTCAAGCTCTTCAATCAGAATGCAAGAAATCTCGCAGAGGTGACCTTACCTTACAACAATAGCTATCAGGAACTGCGCGTTCTGAACGCCCGCACGATCAAAAAAGATGGAACGGTCGTGCCCGTGAGCCCCGACGATATGCGCGAGGGCGGCGTCTCCGCCGAGTATCTGATGTACGATGACGCGAAAAGCGTCAACTTCTCGATGCCCGCGATCGAAGATGACTGCATCATCGACTACTCCTACGAAATCGTCACGCGCCCGACCCTTTTTCCAGGTCAGTTCACCGCCTACTGGGGCTTTACGGGTCCCGAACCGGTCGGGCTTTGCCGCTATGCGATCCACGTTCCGGTCGACAAGCCGATGAAGTTCAAGACGTACAATGACGACACCCTCAAGCCCGTCGTTACCACGTCACTCGATGGCAAAACGAAGAACTATGTCTGGGAGCGCCACGATCTGGCGCCGATCGAGCCTGAGCCTTCGATGCCTGCCACGCACGATGTTCGCGTCTGGATGGAGGTCTCGTCGCTGGCGGGCTGGCAGGATATCGCGCACTGGTTCTGGGGTTTGCAGCAGCCGCAGGCGAAGCCGACCGACGCGGTTCGCGCCACAGTCCGCAAAGTCACCGCCGACATGAAAACGGACGAAGACAAAGCGAAAGCGATCTACAACTGGGTCTCGAACAAGACCCGTTATGTCGGGATCGAGTTCGGCATCTCCGCCTTTAAACCGCACAGCGCGGCGGATGTCCATGATAAGCTGTATGGCGACTGCAAGGATAAAGCGAACCTGCTGATTACGATGCTGGGTGTGGCCGGTATCAAAGCGCATCCGGTGCTTCTGCACGCCGCCGAGCGGCGTTCCGTCAGCACGGGTCTGCCGACGCTGAACGCCTTCAATCACTGTATCACGCTCGCCGAGGTCGCTGGCAAAGACGTCTGGCTCGACGCAACCGCCGAAACTTGCGCCTACGGCGACATTCCCGACAGCGATCGGGGAGTCGAAGCGCTGGTCGTTCGTAAAGGCATCGGCAAGTTCGAGACGATACCGGTCTACATGCCCGCCGAAAACGGCGTCGATCTGTCGCAGAAGATCGTGATCAAATCCGACGGCGGCGCTGATAATACTGCCGAGGTCGTGATGCGTGGGCAGGCGGGTCAGGAGATACGCGCCTCGGTTCGGACACTGAAAATGGATCAGCGCAAAGAGATGATGGAGCGTCTGGCGGCGAGTTTTGCGGCGGGTGGAAAAGTCGGGGATTTCACGCTGCCGGACGGCGACAGTAAGGAAGGTCCGTTCGTGATGAAAATGACGCTCGCCGCGCCGCGCTACGCGAAAAAGACGAGCAGTCTGCTTCTCCTGCCGATGCCGAACTGCGTGGTCAGCGGCACGAAGCGCAGTCCCTATACAAAGGATAAGCGGGTCTATCCGATCGTCTCCGAGGACAGTTCGCAGTTGAAGAGCGACACCGTTTTCACGCTGCCTGCAGGTTATACGATCGAGGATGTTCCCGCCGACATCGACCTCGTCAGCCCGCTGCAGGAGTACCATCGCAAATCGACGCGTTCGGCGGACGGCAGGACGCTGACTGTCTCGGACGTCTTCATGGAGAAACCCGGCACTTCACCTGCCAGCGATTACGCTAAAATCAAAACTTTTTATGATGACCTGCTCAAAACTGGCGACGACCAAATCGTGCTGAAGAAGTCGCCATAGCTTCATTAGTTTCACAACAGTTTCAGTGGAGGGGAGAGACGGGGACGCCGTTGTGGCGGACCTCGAAGTGCAGGTGAGGACCGGTCGCGAGACCGGTTGCGCCGACACGGGCGATCGTCTGTCCCTGACTCACGGTGTCGCCTTCCGAGCAGAGCAGTTCGGAACAGTGCCCGTAAAGGGTCGTCACGCCGTCGCCATGATCGATGATCACACAGTTGCCATATCCGCGTGAGTAGGACGCCATGATCACAATGCCGCCTGCCGCCGCGCGGATCGGGGCGCCGCTCGCGGCTCCGAAATCGACGCCGGTGTGCAGTTTGCGACGGTGCAAAATCGGGTGGTAGCGGTAGCCGAAACCGGAGGTGATCGGTCCGCCACTCGGTCGAATGAAGCTGCCATGAAAGACTGGTGGGGCAGGAAGTTCTGGCAGTGTGTCCGATGGTTCATCATCGGTTTTATGCCTGCCCGCCGCTTTGCGCCCCGAAGTTTTATGCGGTGTTCTCCGCGCCGCAAGCGCACGACGGCGCTCCAGTTCCGCCTGCCGCTCCGCCTCCTGCCGCCGTCGCAAGAGCTGTGACAGCGACCGAATGCGGTCGGTCATCGCCTCCGCCTCGCCCTCCAGATCGTCGAGTTCGTCCTGTGCCTCTGCCCGCGCCGCCTGCACTCCCTTCAGCAGCTCCTGCTTCTGGTTGAGGTCCTGTGCGAACTGCGCCTTCTGCGATTCGAATTCGTCGGCGAGCGCGCGCTGACGTTTCGCCTGCGACTCCAGCGCCCGTTTGTCAGTCCCGATCTGCCGAATGTCTTCTTGAACGCCGTCGATCAGGCGGGCATCGCTCTGGACGATCTGCTTCACATAGACCGCTCGCGAAAGCATCTCATGCACCGATCCGGCATTGAGCAGCACCTGCGCATAAGTCACCTGCCCGCGCTGATAGCTGTCTCGAACACGCTGACCGAGTATTATACGCCGTTGCGTCAGTCGCTCCTGCGTCTCGTCGAGCCGCTGTACGATCGCGTCGTGTTCTTCTTCCAGAGATTTCAATTTGTGATTGACGCGGGTCAGGCTGCTGCGCGTCGTATCCAGCCGCGCCTCGACGACGTGCATCTTCTCGCCGATCTGATTCTCTTTGACTCGCGACGCATGAATTTTACCGCGCACCGTGTGCATATGGGCACTGACGGCATGAAGCTTTCGGTTGATCTGCTCTCGGCGCACACGAGCGGCGCGTGCCTCCGATGCGCTCACCGCTTTCCTGCTGCTCGACTTTTTTCCGACTATTTTCTTGCCTGTCTTTTTATGCTGCGTGTGGCTGCCGTCGGCAAAGGAGCTGACTGAGGCAAGTACGAGTGAAACAGTACAGAGCAGGAGAAATAGCAGTTTTACCGTAGTCGACAAAGCCAGGAATGGATTGTGACCTGTGTTCCTCGGATTAAAACACCGATCCGGCTGGCGTTCCGAAAAACGTTCTTCGGACGGAAGAAAGTACTGCTGCTCTCTCTTTCCGAAGGCGAAAGGTTTTGCATCGTGTATTCTCTCCCCCTCCTTACGAAGGAGGGGGTTGTGGGGTGGTGCAGTGCGCGTCTGAAGGACGTTTGCTTTTTCCAGACGGGTACTTTCGGTATCCGGAAGCAGTGAAGCCCTCATATTTGTCTCAAAAAACGGCGCATCGCCAGCATACTGCCGAGCAGTCCGAGCAGCGCGCCGATCGCGATCAGACCGGAGATCATATCGGGAGCGGTGAGGCGGGAGGGAACATCACCCAGCAGCGGCGAGTGAATATCCGCGACGAACTTCGAGACCTCACGCGCCGCGAACAGGATGATACCGCTCGCAATAACTGCGCCGAAAATGCCGTAAAACAGTCCTTCGAGCAGCATGGGAAAGCGAATGAAACCAGGCGTCGCGCCGACCAACTGCATGATGCGTATCTCGCGTCGCCGCGCAAAAACCGTCAGTCGTATCGTGTTCTGGATGATGAACAGTGTTGAAATGAACAGCCCGATCGCCGCGCCGCCGCCGATCACGCGCATCAGACGCGCGAAACCGAGCATCTTCCGCACCTCCTGACCGCCGTCGTTGACCTGCATCGCTTCAGGGAACTGTGCGGTGTCGCGGAGCGAAATTGCCAGTCGATCGACGTGCGAGACCTGCTTTGCTTCGACCTCTATTTTGTCCATCAGCGGATTGTCTGGCAGTGCGGTCGTGAGGGCAGGGTTCGAAGTTTGGAGATAGCTCCAGGCGCTCTCTTTGGTGATCATGTGTACGGTGCTGACGTCGGGCAGCAGGCGAATCCGCTCCATAACCGCAAGCGACTGAGGGCGTTCCGTCTCGACATTCAGAAAAACATCGATCTCGTTGAACCGTTGTGGCTGCTGCTGCGCCACCTCGACGACCCGATACGCCGTCCACAGCGACGCGCCCAGAACCGTCAGCGCGACAGTGACCGTCCCGAGCGCGGCGAGCGACATCAGCCCGTTGCGGCGGATACTCAGGAAGCACTCGCGAACCAGAAAAAGCAGGCTGTTCGGCTTCACAGTCCGGCTCCCGTCAGTATCGCGTCGATCTCGTCTTCCGCCGTGAGTTCGGCTTCGGAAAATTGGAATGCAGAGGATGCAGACTCGGAAGCTACATGCTCGCTGCTGCGGTACGCGCCCCGGTTTTCGTCGCGGACCAGTCTGCCTTGCTCGAAGGCGACGACACGCCGCTGCATTCGGTCCACGATCGCCGAGTCATGTGTTGCGACGATCACAGTCGTGCCGTTTGCGCTGATGTGGCAGAGCAGTTCGACGATTCCCTGTGAGGTGTCGGGATCGAGGTTGCCGGTCGGCTCATCAGCGATCAGGAGTGGCGGATCGTTGACGAGCGCGCGGGCGATCGCAACGCGCTGCTGTTCGCCGCCCGACAACTGATGCGGAAAAGCATCGGGACGGTGCGCCATACTGACCTGTTCAAGGGCGTGTGGCACCTGCTTGCGTATCTCTTTGCGGCTCGCTCCGATCACGCGCAGGGCGAAAACGACATTTTCATAAACTGTTTTGTTCGGCAGCAGCCCGTAGTCCTGAAAGACGATGCCGATCTGCCGCCTGAACTGCGGTATCTGGCGCAGGCGCATCACATTCAGGTTCTGACCGTCGACGAAAACGCTGCCCTGCGTCGGTCGCTCCTCCCGGTACAGCAGCTTCAGCAGAGTCGATTTGCCCGCACCCGTCGGTCCGACGAGAAAGACGAACTCGCCGCGCTGCACCGTTAGACAGACCTCTGCCAACGCAGGAATTCCCTGCGCGTAGGCGACCGAAATATCCTTGAGAACGATCATCGGTTCCGGAGTTGAAGGCGTAGCGCCGCGCGTATCATCTACTTTGCCGTGTTTGCTGTCTGATTGAGGGGATGAGTTGGACGGTGGCATGGTAGGTGAATGGATGGTGGCAGAATGAATAATGGGACACTGGGCTAAAGTCCCGGTCTGGAATTGCGAAGCCCGCCTGCGCGGGCTGAGAGCCCTCACCCCCAGCCCCTCCCCCTGCCAGAGGAAACACATTCTGCTTCGCTTTGAATGTGTTCCGTTCTATTTCGTACCTCATCAGGGAGCGGGGAGCAAGAAGGATATTGCTGCATTTGCCCTTCTCCCGGGCGAAGCACGTTCAAAGCGAAGCAGAACACGTTAGACGCGCAGCGGAACGTGTCGCCTCTCGAAGCAGGACGTGCCGCCTTTGGGAAGGGGAAAGATT
>Ga0123338_10002169_pt1 | contig 18428 bp, 12 predicted proteins | sample grotaG_FD_89793 | JGI IMG/M metagenome (GOLD analysis project Ga0123338, IMG submission 89793) | Glacier valley bacterial and archeal communities from Borup Fiord, Nunavut, Canada, to study Microbial Dark Matter (Phase II) -... | ecosystem: Environmental > Aquatic > Freshwater > Ice > Glacier ...
ATGAAATCGCCGCGCTGATCGCGCGCTTGCGCGCTCGCTTTGGGCTGCGCGAGGATGCCGAAGTTTCGGTGGAAATCAACCCGGATCTCGGTCTCTGCGAGCGGCTCGACGGCTTGCGCGAAGCGGGCGTGAACCGGCTCTCCATCGGCGTGCAGTCCTTCGACGCAGGCGAACTACGCACGCTCGGCCGTCGCCATTCGGCGGCTGAGGTCGGCATCGTCGTCGAGCGCGCCCGCGCAGCGGGCTTCGCCAATATTTCGATCGATCTGATGTTCGGCGTGCCCGGTCAAACGGACGAAACGTGGGCGGCCTCGCTCGATCGCGCGTTTGAGCTGGGCATCACGCACGTCTCGACGTACGGCCTGACGATCGAGGACGGCACGCCGTACGCGCGCTGGTACGAGCGCGAACCGGGCGCGTTTTTCGATGACGAGCGGGAAGCGCGACTCTATCAAATCGCGATCGACCGCGCGGCGGCTGCCGGCTTCGAACACTACGAAATCAGCAATTTCGCGCGCCCCGGGCAGCGTTGCGGCCATAACGAAAACTACTGGCGCAACGGCAGCTATCTTGGACTTGGCGTCGGTGCGGCATCCTATCGTGCGGGCGTCCGGTCCACGCATACGCGCGAGCTCGATGCGTATATTGCCGCGGCAGCCGCGGGCGGTATGATTCCCGGGGAATCCGAGGAACTGACCGGTGATGAACGCACGGGGGAGGCGACGATGCTCGCCTTGCGCACGCTCGAGGGGGTCAACGTGCGCGACTTTAGCGAACGATACAACGTGGATTTCCTCGCCCAATACGCCCCCGTGATCGCGGAATTACGCGAATCCGGCCTGCTCGCCGCCGACGGTGAGCGCGTGTGGCTCACCGCGCGCGGGCGCTTTCTTGCAAACGATGTCTGTGGCGCGTTCCTCGCCTCGTAACGATCGCGGGAGTCTTGCAACCGCGGTCTTGCGCCTCATTTTTGCGGCCGTCTTCGGCACGACCGGATTTCTGCTCGGACGTGAAGCCTACGCCCATCTGATCTCCATTCACCTCACGAGCGAAGTGTGGCAGATCGTGGCGCTCGTCGTCGCGCCCGTCGTCGGCGCGATCGTCGGCGTGTTCGCCGTCCCCTTCGCCCAGTCGCTCTTCGAAGTCGAACTCGTCTCGGTCGAACGGTCGATCGATCGGCTCGCTCCGGGTGAGTTGATCGGCGGCGCGGTCGGGCTCATCGTGGGTCTTGTGATCGCATTTCTGATCAAGGGCGTGCTCTTCGAATTCATCACCTTCGCCGGGCGTGCGGGCGGCTACGTCGCGATTCTTCTCTACATTATCGTTAGCGTGTTTGCAGCGTACCTCGGCGCCCGCGTCGGCGCGAAACAGCGGGTCAGCTTGCGCGGTTTTACCTCGACGGCCGCGATCGCGGCCCCCGGTTCCGTTCCCAAGGTGATCGATACCTCGGTGATCATCGATGGCCGCATCCTCGAAATCGTCTCGACCGGTTTTCTCGAAGGGCCGCTGCTTTTGCCGCGTTTCGTCTTGCGCGAATTGCAGCTGATCGCCGACTCGACCGATGCGATGAAGCGCACGCGCGGTCGGCGCGGACTCGAGGTGCTTACCAAATTGCAGACGCTCATGCCGCTGGAAATCGTCGAACGCGATTACGACGACATCGCAGCCGTCGATGCAAAGCTCGTCAAGCTCGCGCAGGAACGCGAAGGCAAACTCGTGACCAACGACTTCAACCTCAACCGCGTCGCGCACGTCGAAGGCGTGAGCGTGCTCAACATCAACGAACTTGCGAATGCCGTGAAGCCGGTGCTGCTTCCGGGGGAAGAATTACGCGTGGCGATTATTCGTGAAGGTAAAGAACCCAATCAAGGCGTCGGCTACTTAGATGACGGCACGATGATCGTGGTCGAGCATGGTCGCAAACTCATCGGCGAGACGGTCGACGTCGCCGTCACCAGCGCACTCCAAACGATGGCGGGCCGCATGATTTTCGCGCGTCCGAAACGCTCGTGATCTGGGGAGCCGTCATCGTCGCGGCCGGACGCGGCACGCGCTTCGGACGACCCAAGCAACTCGCGCTACTTGGCGATCGGCCGATGATCGCGTATTCGATCGAAACGTTTGCCGCGATGCCGGAAATCTGCGAACTCGTGATCGTAACGGAGCCGGAATATATCGAGGACGTGCAGGCGCTCGCGCTCGCTCGCGTCGGCTCGTTGCCTTGCAACGTGGTGGCAGGCGGCCCGGAACGTCAGGACAGCGTGCGACGCGGACTCGATGCGCTCTCGGAGGAATGTGCCGGCGTGCTCGTCCACGATGGTGCGCGTCCGCTCGTGCGTCCATCGGAGATGCGCGCGGGGATGCGCTTGGTGCGCGAGGGAATCGCGTCGCTCTTGGTCACGCCCGTCGTCGACACGATCAAAGTGCTCGGTGAGGGCAATCGCGTTGCGCGCACGCTCGACCGCGCGACGCTCGTTGCCGCCCAAACGCCGCAATTCGCGATGGCGCGCGACATGCGGCGCGCGCACGCGGATGCCGAGCGCAGCGGTGCCGTGCTCACCGACGATACGGCACTCTTGGAGCGCGCCGGTTGCGAGGTGATCGCGGTCGTCGGATCGCCCGACAATTTCAAGATCACGCATGCCGAGGATGTCTTGCGTGCCGAAGCCATCCTCGCTCGGCGCGACCCCAAGATCCTCGATGAAGAAGAAGTCTTGCTCGTCGAATCGTTCGTCCCGGAACGCGCGATCGACGACGTTGCCGAGGAGATCGGACGGCGCGACGGACGAGTCGATGAAATCAATCGCGATCTCCCGAGTGCGACGGTGATCCGCGCGTACATCGCGGCGTCGCGACTACGCGGATACGGCGCGCAGCTGCAGGTGCTCGGGGGCGCCGATGCGATGTTTACCGCGCACCACGCGCACTTCGCACCGCGCAGTCCGGCCGACCGTTCGACGTCGTGAGGATCGGGCATGGATTCGATGCACACCGGCTCGTCGCCGGGCGCCCCTTCATCGTGGGCGGCGTTCGCGTTCCGGCGGAATTCGGTCCGCTGGGACATAGCGACGCCGACGTCCTCGCGCACGCGATCAGCGACGCGCTCTTGGGGGCAGCGGCGCTCGGCGATCTCGGCGCACACTTTCCCGATAGCGACGAACGCTGGCGCGACGCCGACTCGCTTACGTTGTTGCACGAATGTGTTGCGATGCTCGCCCGTGCCGGCTATCGCATCGGAAACATCGATGCAACGATCGTCGTGCAGCTCCCGAAACTCGCGCCGCATCTGCTCGCGATGCGCGAGCGAATCGCGACGACTACGAGTATCGCGCTCGACGAGGTCAGTATCAAAGCAAAAACGAGCGAAGGTCTCGGCTACACCGGCGATGGCAGCGGCATCGCGGCATATGCCGTCGCGTTGATCGAGCGCGCGAAGGCCTAAATCGCCACCGTCGCATGGTACGACGCCGGGCGACTTCGCCTGCCCCGGAGTGCGGCCGAAGAACCGCTGAGGTTGCCGGTTCTCAGGAAAGGTGGAGGATGGCGCCGTAGGCTCATCTCATATGGAAAGCGAGCCGACCCGCGTTCTCGTCGTCGATGACGAGCGCCCGATCCGCGAATTGCTCGAAATCGGCCTCGGCCAAGCGGGGTTTTCCGTCCGCACCGCCGCCGACGGAACGCTCGGCCTGGCGGCCGTGCGCGAGTGGGAACCCGATGCGATCGTGCTCGATGTGATGATGCCGCGCATCGACGGCATCACGCTCTTACCGATGCTGCGCAAAATAACCGAAGCTCCGATCCTCATGCTCAGTGCGAAGGGCGATGTGGTCGACAAAGTCGAGGGTCTCGCGCACGGCGCGGATGACTATCTTGCAAAACCGTTCGAGATCCCCGAGTTGATCGCGCGCATTCAAAGCGCACTACGGCGACCGACGCTCGCGAAGCGCACGACGCTCGCCTTCAGCGATCTCACGCTCTCGCTCGACGAGCGGATCGTCACACGTGGCGGGCGGCGGATCGAGCTCTCCGCACGCGAGTTCGACTTGCTCGCGGCGCTCTTGCGTTCGCCCAATCGCGTTTTCACGCGCGCGCAATTGCTCGACATGGTGTGGGGCATCGATCGCGACGTGACGCTCGGGACCGTCGAAACGTACATCTGCTACGTACGCGCGAAAATCGATCGCGGTCAAGCGCCGCTCATCCACACGATTCGCGGCGTCGGCTACTCGCTGCGCGAAGGTTAGATGTTTCGCACCCTCTCACGACGCGTATCGCTCTCGTTCATCACCTGGGTCATGGCCCTGTGCGCGCTCTTGAGCGCGATTGCAACGTGGGCCGCATTCTCGATCATCGGCGCGCAATTCAACGTCACGACGCTGAACGCCGCACGCGATTTGCCCGACGTCGTACAACACGCCGTCGCGGCCTCGGGAACGCTCGAACGCGCGCGGCCCGCAATCGAAGCGCATTTCGTCGGGACGGGTGCTTTCGTTCGGCTGGTACTCGTGCCGGGCCACCGTGAGGGCTTTGCGCCTCACGGTCCGCGCCAAGGCCGCGATTTTTTCGAGCCGGGACGCTGGTCGGGTGCGCTCCTCGTGATGTCGGGCGCACGGCGCGTGCGCGTCCCGATCGGCAAAGATTTCGCCTTCGTCGGTCCGGATATCGAGCGCATGAATGCCGCGGCGCTCTCGTTTCTCACGGCAATAGGCGGGCTCGTCGCGGTGATCATCGGCGCTGCGCTCGTCGTCGCACGGCTGATCGCGCGCGCGGCAATGAAACCCTTGATCGACGTGACGCTGGGACTACGTCGCCTCGCGCAAGGAGAGTTCACGCGCCACTGGATCGATACGAACGACCGCAATCCGCTCGGTGAGTTGGCGACGGCGTACAACGGCGCGGTCGATCAAGTGACGGCCGCGATCGAAGAACGGCTTCAGATCGAATCCGAGATGCGCGCGTTCATCGCCGACGCCGGCCACGAGCTGCGTACGCCGCTGACCGTCGTTACCGGCTATATCGATGTGTTGCAAAAGGGCGCGGCGCTCGATCCCGATCTCTCCGCGCGCGTGTACGCATCGATGATCGCGGAGAGTCGGCGCATGCGCACGCTCATCGACAAACTCATCTTGCTCGCGCGCCTCGAACGACTCGATTCGCACGTGCCGACGAGCATCGATATCGCCGCGTTCGTTTCGCGTACCGTCGAGGGCCTCGCACCGCGTGGAACCGGCGTCGACTTCGTGGATCGCTCGCACGAACACAGCTTCGTCACATGCGATGAAACCGAGTTGCACGCCGCGCTTTCCAACCTGATCGAGAACGCGATGAAATATGCACCCGGCGCTCCGGTGATCGTCGAATTACTTCCGGCGGCCGCCGACGTGCAAATCGTCGTCACGGATCACGGTCCCGGGATGAGCGCGTCATCGCTCGTCCACGCGTTCGACCGGTTCTATCGCGGCGAGAATGCGAGCGATCAGGGTTCGGGCCTCGGGCTTGCCATTGCGAAGCGCGCGGTCGAGCGCGCCCACGGAACGTTGCTCTTGAGCAGCGAGCCGGGTAGCGGATTGCGCGCTTCTATTCGTCTTCCGCGTACGCCGGAGTAGCCGCTACTCGGTCGGCTTCGCTCGCGAGATCTCGGTGAGTACCGTAATGTCGGCCGGGCCGATTTGATAGCGCAGTGAGGGCGCGATCGCGCTGTTCGAATCGATCACGAGCTTCGTGATGCGCGTTCCGGGCCAGTGCGTCATGACGTAGCGAAGGCGAAGCGACTCCTTGGGAGCGAGGCGATCAGGCGCTGCGGTCGTTTTGGTGCCAACGTAGGGACCGCGAACCTCGTTCGATTCGACCTTACTTTGGTCTTCGAGAAAGAGCGTCGTTGAAAAGGCCGGCAGAAAGATTTCGGTCGTGCCGGGGTTCTGAACGGAGACGGAAACGATCACGTACCCATTGTCTTCATCGGGGTCCATGTCCGAGACGATCGGGTTTCCATCGATGTGCCGCACGGATTCGATCTTGTCGATCCGAACGTTGGCGTCGACGAGACGCGCGTAGACCTTGAGCTTCGCGTCCCTCGTCGAATCGGCAGAAACGGCGACCGGCAGAAACCCGATCGCCAAGCTAAGAAAAACCAGAAATCGTCGCATGGACCGGTTTTCCGAGTTCCGATGAGGCAGGGCCTGCTCCGTCTCGACGCCTGGAACTTTACCGATTGAACGCTTAAGCGACGAGTAGGAATGCGGTTCGGCGGGAATAAATCGAGCCGATGATGCCAATCGCCGGACGCAGCCGTCTCTTGATCGCGTCCAGCGCCGTCGCGGTCGTGTTCGTACTTCTGGCGGTCGCGTATGCGGCGCGGGCGGCGATCCTCCAGTCTCTGGTTCAGTCGATCGCGAGTAGTTCGAGCGGTTACGACGTGCGCTTCGGGCATTTTGCGCTGAGCGGATCGCACGTCGATATTCAAGCTGCGGTCGTAAAAACGCGCGGCGGCGACCCGGTGCTGACCGCCGAGCACGTTACCGCTGAGGTCAGCATTGCGGAGTTGATGCGCGGAACGCGCCAGTACGGTTTGCGCTCGCTGATCGTCGACGGCCCGCACGTGACGATCGTGCGCCATCGCGATGGAACGTATAACATTCCGTTGCCGCGCGCGGCAGTGACGACGACCACGCCGACGCGTGCGGCGGCACCGTACGACCTGACCATCGCCGTCCGACGCGGTTCGGTCGAACTCATCGACGACGCGGCGATCTACCGTGGCTCGCAACATCAGACGATCGACGACTTCAACGCGAATGCCTACGTACGCTCGAATGCGCGCACGACGTACGACGTTCGATTCGCGCTCGCGGGTTCGGGCGGACGCTTTCCGGTTCACGGCGCGGCGATCGTCGACGATCTGCGCGGCTCGGAATCGCATCACTGGACATCGGCGGTCGTGCCGATCGGCCCGCTGGTCGACTATGCGGTGAACTCGACGGCGATTCACTTGACGGCCGGTCTGCTGCGCGATGTCGACCTGCGGTACTTCGGGTTGCTCAACCGCCGCGGCCAGATCGAACGCCACCTCGGCGCGCGTGCGCGACTCGACGGTGCGCAAGTGTACGTCGCCGCTTTACGCCGACCGCTGCGCGACGTCCACGGTCCCGTTCGCGTCTACGATGATGGGTTGGTCACCCCACGCGCCGATGCAACCCTAGCCGGATTGCCGGTCCGCATCGCGGGCGGGCTGTTCGATTTTTCGCGGCCTTCGTTTCGCCTCGGCATCATCGGCGCGGGTCCGTTGGAAACGCTCGTCACGCTCGGCCCGCCCTCACCGTACGTCCATCGGCTCGCGGGCCCGCTCACATTTTCCGTGCGACTCGAAAGTCTGGTCGAGCATCCCGTCGTCTTCGCTCATTTCAACGGCGCGCATATCAGTTATAACGGCTTCCCGGCGCGCGACGTCCACGGTCTCGTGACGATCGATGGAACGGAACTCGACATCATCAACGCCGGCGGCGACTACGCCGGGATCGGCATCGAAACGCAAGCGCTGATCGCGCTCGAAAAACATTTGGGCATCCGCGCCGTCGTGCGTGCCGACGCGCCCGCACACACGCTTCCGTATGTCGACGCGCTCGTGCCCGGCATGCCGGTCGGTGCGATCGCCGTGATCGCCGGGATCGATACGTCGCTTGGCGCGCATGGAATCGCGGCGGGTGCGAATCGCGGTGATACGCTCGAATCGCCGATCGCCATCGATCAGCACGGAAACGGTCTGATCGGTCCGTTGCTCATCACGCATGCGGATGGTTCGTCGCTGTACGCACGCGCGACGCTCGAACAGAATCCAAACGGCCTCACCGCGATCGTCGACGCGCGGCGCTTCCACCTCGCCGAATCATCGATCACGACGCTTCCAGGGATCGTCTTCCCGCCGATTCCGCGCCTCGATGGGGCGATCGACGGGGTCATCGGCGTCGCCACGAACAAGGGAGCCGTCGCCCTCGGCGGCATCGCGACGCTGAGCGGCGCGCACGTCATGGGCGTCGCGGTCGATCGCGCTGCGGCGCGCTTCGATGGGTCGGCAAGCGACATTCGCGTTGCCGCGCTCGACGCGCGCGGACCGTGGGGATCGTTCTCCGGCACGGGCGGCTCGAACGGCACGCGCACGGCGCTCGACGGGCGTTTTCGCGGATCGCTCGATTCGCTTGCGTCGGTCGGCGTTCGCGTTCCGGCGCATGGAACGATCGATGCGCCGGTTTCGATTCTCGCCGACGGCCCGACGACGGTCGTGCAAACGCGCGACGCGCGATTTGGCGACGCGTCGATCGATGGCATCGCACTCGATCATGTCGATGCAACCGTGGGCGTGCGCGGCTCCCAGGTATCGGTCTACTCGGCGCGCGGCGACGTCGGCGGTGGAAACGTCGTTGCGGCGGGCCGCTTCGGCAACGGCGGAACGCTCGGCGTAACGACCAGTGCCATTCGCAATCCAAACGATCCGCGCGTTCCGGTAACGAGCGGAACGGTGCGACTGCTCGCCTCGATCGGCGGAACGCTCGCTGCCCCCTCGGCCGATGCATCGGCGATCGTCGCCGGTGGTCTGATTGCGGGAGACATTCCCGTCGGCGGGGATTTCGCGCTCGCGTACGCGCGCAGCCGCCTAGGTCTCGATGGCTCGCTCTTGCGCTTCGGCGATGCGTATGCAACGCTCGATGGCTCCATCGGGGGCATTTCGCCGAGCATGTTTGCGCCGCGGTATGATTTGCATTCGCGCGTTCGCGCCGCCGATTTCGGCGATCTTGCATCAACGCTCGATGTGCCATTGCCGTATCTCGTCGGAAGTCTCGATGCGAACCTGAACGTGCGCGGGGCGGGAAACGCGCCGCAGATCGTCGGCGACGTCGCGGTTCCCGAGGGCGCGGTGAACGGACTTGCGTTCAAACACGGCTTCGTCCGTTTGAACGCCGATGCGTTCGCAACCCGTGCGAGTGGCGGCAACGTGACCGTCGGCACGACCCACCTTGCCTTCGGTGGTAGCTACGCGAAAGGCGCAACCCGTGCCACGGTTCGATCGCCGCACGTGGACCTCACGGATTTCAACGACTACTTCGATCTGGCGGACACGCTTGCGGGCACGGGACCGCTTGCAATCGACGTTCTCTCGGTGGGCGATACGCTTGCGACCAGCGGCGATCTGAGGATTTCGGGCGCGCGCTTTCGGCGCTTCGCACTCGGCGATGCTCGCGCGCGCTGGTTCATGCGCGGTCGTTCGATTCAGACGGATCTCGCCGTGAACGGAACGGCCGGGTCGTTCGCCCTGAACGGCGCAATTCTCCCTGCTGCCCACGCGCCGCTGATCGATCCGATAAAGCGGTCGACGCTCGATCTGCACGCGCGTGCGAACGCCGTCGATCTTGCGACGTGGCTGCCCGCCTTCGGATTGCATTCACCGCTCGTCGGTCGGGCAGATATCGAAGCTAGCGTGCGCGGTCGCTATCCGCGACTGTCGCTTGCGACGACGGGCTCGCTAACCGGCGGGCGGTTCGATCGAATCGCGATCCAGCAATTCACGATCGCCGCGACCGCGCAAAACGGACGCGCGACGATCACGGACGCACATTTGGTCGCGCCGTCACTCGACGTGCGTGCCACCGGAAACCTCGGCTTTCTCTCGACGGATCGCGTCGCTCTCACCGCTTCCCTGAGCTCACCCGATGTCGGATTGCTCTACACGGCTGCAACCGGAGCGGCGGCTCCGTTCAGCGGCTCGCTCACGACGGGGTTTCGCATTGGCGGCTCGCTGCGTACGCCTGCCGTCGACGGCACGCTGGATGCAAACGCCGTACGCATCGCCAAGGTCTCAATTCCGCACGCACATGCCGAACTTCGCTACGCGCAGCAACTCGTGACGTTACAATCGAGCGAGATCGACTTCATCGGCGGAAAAATTCTTGCCGATGGCCGCGTCCCCGTGACGCTCGCGCCGATTGGCGTTGCACCGAACGCCCCGATCGACGCCACATTCCGTACGATCGGTCTCAACCTTACCGATTTTGCTCCGTTGCTTCCGACCGGGACGCGGACCGGCGGCATCGTCGATAGCCGTGTCACCGTGACCGGGACGGCGACCCAACCGCAACTCGGCGGCACGATCGCCCTTCATAACGGTTCGTACCGCTCGGATTTCGAGCGCGCCGATCTGACCAATATCGGCGCGCACATCGTGCTCGGCGGAACGCAGGCGACGCTCATCGATTTCCATACCGACGTCGGCGGTGGTGCGATCGATGCGACCGGCAACGCGCGGGTGAGCGATCTGCGCGACCCGTTGCGCACGCTCGCCTATACGACGAACGCGCAGGCGCACGCGGCGGGGCTCGATTTCCCGGCCTATTTTCGCGGCAAGATCGATGGGTCGCTTGCCATCATTCGGGCCGCGAATGCACGTCCGCTCGTGAGCGGCGATCTGGCCTTCAATACCACACGCATTCCGCTGACGGCGATCTACAATCCGAACGCGAGCGCAGCAACAACACCGGCCGTGCTGCCGGACATCGCCTTCGATCTCGGCATTACGGCCGGAAGCGACGATCGCGTACAGAGCGGCGCAGTCGATATCGGCGCAACGGGCGCGGCACGTCTCGGCGGGACGCTCGCGCAGCCGACGCTCGATGGTCGCTTTACCTCGACGGGTGGAACGCTTAGCTTCTATCGTCAGTTCGTGCTCGAGCGCGGCGCCGTTCTCTTCACACCGGATGCGGGAATTATTCCGACGGTCTTCGCCATCGCAACGACCCACGTGCCGGATCCATCGACGGACATCACACTTACGCTTACCGGACCCGCAACGAGCTTGAACCTCGCGTTCGACTCGACGCCCGGCTACGACAAAGCACAGATCCTCGGATTGCTCGTCAACGCGCAGGCGCTCGGTGCAATCGGGGGCATCGCATCGAGCAACACCTCGAATCTCCCTTCGCCGATCGCGAGCGCCGCGTTCGGCTACGTCGAAGGTCAATTCGCGCGCTCGGTGCTCTCGCCGCTCGGCAGTGGGCTCGGTAAAGCGCTCGGGCTTTCGAACTTGAATTTGGGCTACGGTCTCACCGGCGGCTTCACGGCGAGCGCTTCGCGCCGATTGGGCAAGAATCTCGAACTCGTGGTGGGTGAGTCGCTCGGCTATCCGAAACGCGAATCGTTCGGTATCCGCAGTTCGTTCAACAGGGATACCTCGGTTCAGTTGACCTTTTTCTCATCGCAAGGGAACGCAACATTCGGGTCGTTTTCGCAGAGCTACTTGCAATCGCTGAACAGCAATCAGACGCTGCGGGCGATCGAACCGCCGACGAGCGGTTCGGGTTTCGTCTTCACGCTTCAGAAACGGTATAAGTAGGATCGTCCGTCGCTTTAAACGCGTTCGAAGATCGTCGCTATTCCTTGGCCCATACCGATGCACATGCTCGCAAGCCCGTAACGGCCGTCGCGTCGGACGAGTTCGTGCAGTAAGGTCGTCACGATGCGCGCACCGCTGCAGCCGAGCGGATGACCAAGCGCGATCGCACCGCCATTCACGTTGACCACCGCCGGATCGAAGCCGATTTCGCGTACGCACGCAACGGCTTGAGCGGCGAATGCTTCGTTGAGTTCGACGAGGTCGATATCGCTCACGCTCAAGCGTGAGCGGTCGAGCGCTTTGCGCACGGCGCCGATCGGGCCGATCCCCATCACCTCGGGACCGACGCCGAACGTCGCCGAGGTCACGACGCGTGCGAGTGGTTTCCATCCGTGTCGTCGCGCGGCTTCGCGACTGCACATGAGAAGTGCGGCTGCTCCGTCGTTGAGCGGCGAGGAATTGCCCGCGGTTACGGTTCCGCCGGATTTGAACGCCGGCTTGAGTTTCGCGAGACTTTCCATCGTGGTCTCGAAACGCGGCGGTTCGTCGACGGTAACATCGTAGCTTTTCTTCCCGGCCACGACGTGAATCGGAACGAGTTCCGCGTCGAACCGGCCGAATTCGATTGCAGCCTTGGCTTTCATCTGTGAATCGAAGGCAAACCGGTCTTGATCTTCGCGCGTGATCCCATACTGCTGCGCGACATTCTCGGCGGTCTCACCGAGTGGAATCGGCGGATAGAGCGCGGCAAGCTTGGGATTGACCCAGCGCGTGCCGAGCGTGGTGTCGTGAATCTCGGGTGCGCGATCGTACGCTTTCTCGGCTTTCGCAATCGCGAAGGGCGCGCGCGTCATCGATTCGGCGCCGCCGGCGATCACGATGTCGTTGACGCCCGCGGCGATTGCGTGATACGCCGAGTTGATCGCCTGCAGTCCGCTGCCGCACAGCCGGTTGACGGTCGTGCCGGGAACGCTCGTCGGCAGACCGGCGAGCAGCAGCGCCATCCGCGCGGCATTGCGACAATCTTCCCCGGCTTGATTTGCCGCGCCCCAGAAAACATCGTCTACCAGCGCGGGATCGAGTCCGACGCGATCGACGAGCGCGCGCATGGCATGTGCGCCCAGGTCGTCGGGACGAACCGGCGCGAGCACGCCGCCATAACGTCCCATTGGCGTACGCAGGGCGGCAACGATGACGGCTTCTGACACGGAGTTCTCCATTTGAGACGGCGGGACGCCTGGCGAATCACGGTGTTGCGATCGAGTGAATGCAAGCGAACCGTCGACGAGAGCGCCACCAGGTGGTTGACCGAAGATCAATTCCTCGCCTTGCCCGTTGCCGGTATCATTGCAGCGCTTCCGCTCGAGCAGAATGCAGGGAACGTGTCGATGTCGCGCCGTCACTTTGGGGCGGTTCTAGCCAATTTCAATACATGCATCCGCACTCGGTGCTGCATCGCGTGCCGAACCACGGCTCGCCGCAATGGCGTTGCCGATCGGCAATGGATTCCAGTGGGCCGTGCTCGACGGGCGCGCTGGACCCGGTCACACCGTCGTCGTGCAGGGGCCGGGCCAACAGGGCCTGGCCTGTGTCGTTGCGGCAAAAGCGGCGGGCGCGACGACGGTCATCGCAACGGGACGTGCACGCGATCGGCATCGGCTCGCGGTTGCACGACGTGTGGGCGCAGATCATACGGTTATGGTCGATGAAGAATCGGTCGCCGAGATCGTGCACCGCGTGACGAACGGGGCGCTTGCCGATCTCATCATCGACGTTTCCTCGGGCGGCGCTACGCAAGTCGTTAATGGCGCACTCGCATTGATTCGCAAACGCGGTACGCTGATCGTGGCGGCGTCCGAGCGCAAAGCCGTCGACGGTTTCGCGATCGACACGCTCATCGGACAGCAGATAGCGCCGCGCGGCGTACGCGGCCACTCGTTCCAAGCCGTCGAAATGGCGCTGGCTTTGATGGCCTCCCGTCGCGTCGAGCTCGAATTGATGTCGACCCATGAATTCGGCCTTGCCGATGTCGACTATGCCTTACGCTTGGTCGAAGGCGAATTCCAGGACAACGCCGTTCATGTCACGATCGCCCCGTGGAAGCACGCATGATAGCGACCGACTTAGGGCATCCCCTGCGTCTTGGGTAAGAAGCCGAGCGAAATCCACGGGACGAATGCGATGATCAGGAGTGCGACGAGCAGCGCGCCGAGATACGGCAGAATCGGTTTGACGACTTCTTCGGGATTTGCTTTTCCGATCGCACTCGCGCCGAAGAAGCCGACCCCGAGCGGCGGCGAGAAGAGGCCGATTCCCATCGCCAGTACGGCGACGATGGCGTAGTGGACTTCGTTGATGCCCGCGGCTTTTGCAACGGGGAAGAGCAGCGGCCCGAAGAGCACCATCGCGGGAATGCCTTCGAGCACGGAGCCGAGCACGATGAAGAGCGCAATCGAGAGCAACATGATGCCGATTCGTCCGCCGGGTGCGGCGCGTAACATGTCGGCGAGTTGTTGCGCGAAACCCGATTGCGTGAGCGCCCAGCCCATCGCCGTCGCGGTCGCAATGATCAGCAAGATCGCACCGCTCAGCGCAACGGTATCGACGAGGATCGGATAGAGTCGGCGCCAGTTGATCTCGCGATACACCAGCGCGCCGACGAGCAGCGTGTAGAAGATGCCCACGACGCTGACTTCCGTTGCCGTTGCGATGCCCGAGACGACGAAGTAGCGGATCAAGAGCGGCAGCGCGAGGCCCGGGATCGCAAACAGAAATGCACGTGCGATTACCGAGAACGGCGCGCGCTGGGAGAGCGTCGCGTTTTCGCGTTTCGCGCTCCAGAGGGCGACTGCGACCAAGAAGATCGCGGAGACGAGCGCGGGTAGGAGCCCTGCGGTAAAGAGCGCGGCAATAGAAACGCCGGTGACGGAGCCGATGATGATGAGGACCAAACTCGGTGGAATCGTTTCGGCCATTGCCCCGGACGTTGCGAGCAGCGCGATCATGGAGCTGCGTTTCTGACCGCGCTTTTCCATATCGGGGAAGAGCGCCGGAGCGACCGCGGCCATGTCGGCGATCTTCGAGCCCGAAATGCCGGACACGAGATACATCGCGGCCACCAGCACGATCGAGAGTCCGCCGCGCAGATGTCCGACGAGACTCGCGAGCGCCTCAACCAGTCGACGGGCGATCCCCGCCGCCTCCATCAGCAAGCCGAGAAAGATGAAGAGCGGCACGGCCAGGAGCACGATATTGGAGATGCCCTCGTCCATGCGGCTCACGACGGTACTGAGCGGAACGCTCGTCGTCACCGCAAGATAACTGAGCGTGCCGACGCCGAATGCAAACGCAATCGGGATGCCGATTGCGATGCACGCGCCGACGAGCAGCACGAAAAACAGAATCAGATCGACGTTGCCGAGCGCGGCGATCGCGTGACGCCCGAACCAAACGGCAACGCTCAAAACCGCCGCGGCCGCGACGACACCGGCAACGATTTTTGGATCGCCTTCGGAGAGTCGCAAGAGAGCGAGCACCAAAATGAGTGCGAGTCCCACGATCACGGCGAGCACCACGTCGGACTGGGGGACGTTCAGCGCCGGAGTGAGATCGATCTGTTCTTGTTTGAAGAACGTCAGGCTAGCCGGAATGAGTTCGAGCACGAAGAGCGCCGTTACGACCGACGAGATGGCCTCGAGAATCGCGCGAACGTGCGGTGAGGAGCGGCGCAGCAGAACCGAAAGTCGAATGTGTTCGCCGCGACGGTACGCGACGACGGCGCCCAGCATCGCGAGCCACAAGAAGAGGATCGTCGCGAGTTCATCGCTCCACACCAGTGGTTGCCGGAGCACGTAACGTGTAAAGACGCCGGCCGCAAGAATGAAGACCTCGACGATGACCAAGAGTGCGGTGAGCGGCTCGACCACCGCGCCGATCGCGCGGTCGACGGCGGCCGCCCACGGACGTCGGTACGTCGGCCGAACCGACTCGATTGCCGAATTGGCGATCGCCACGCGGCGCTACGCGAGTTTCGAGGCGTATTTTTCGAGCGCGGCCCATGCCGTCGGCCCGAAATCGGCTTTCCAACGCTCGTAGTATTTTGCATCGACGAGCTTTTGTTTGAAACTCTTTTTATCGACGTCGTTGAATTGCATGCCGCGGCGCTGGAGTTTGTTGCGGATCGAGAGATTCAGCGACACGTTGTCGTTGCGTGCCGCAAGCGTTGCCGCACTCATCTCGTGCGAAATGACGTCCTGCAGACCCTTCCCGAATTTATTCCAGACGTCTTGATTGAAGAGCGTCCAGTAGCCCGACCAGATGTGGTCGGAGAGCGAGACGTATTTCTGAACTTCGTAGAACTTTTGCTGATCGATGAGTAGCAGCGGATTCTCTTGAGCGTCGATCACGTGGGTTTGCAGCGAGGTGTAGAGTTCGCTGAGCGCAATCGGCGTGGGTGAGGCCCCAAGTGAGGTAAACGTATCGATGCGAATCTTTCCGGGCGAAACGCGAATCTTCAAGCCGGCAAGATCGGCGACCGTGCGTATCGGCTTTGAGGCCGTTGTGATTTCGCGGAATCCATTCTCCCAAATCTTTTCGAGACAGACGATGCCTTTGGCCGCGATCTCATCGCGAATGACGCGCCCGAGATCTCCGTCCATCGCGTGGAACACCGTCTCGCGCGTCGGAAACGCGTAGGCGAGATTCTCGATCGAGGCGACCGGCACGATCGAATTGAGAAATGCCCCGGGCATCGCGACCATTTCGATCGCACCCGTGCGGAGTTGCGAGATCATCGCAGGATCGCTTCCGAGTTGACTGGTCGGGAAGGCCTTGATGTTCACGCGACCGTTCGTCGCCTTGCGAATGCGACCGAACGCTTCGACCGAGCGTACCGTGACCGGATGCTCTTGTGGGAGATCGAGCCCGTATTTGATCTCGAATTCCGCGGCGCGAGCGGGAGTGATGAGCCCGATCGTAGCGATCGTCGCTGCGCTTCCGGCAATGAATTTCTGGCGGCTGAACGGCACGAAGCCTCCTATCCGAACGCGGACGGCGCCCGCGGAACTTTTTTCCTTATTTGCACGGCAGGCGTATTATCCCGGTGCGATCTCGCGTCGGCGTGCGGCGCTGGCGAGGACGGAACGAGCGCGGTGCACGACCGGATAGTCGATAAAGCGACCCTCGAGCACGAGTGCGGACGAGCCGGCGCGTTCAGCGGCATCGAAAGCCGCGACGATCCTTTCAGCCGACGCGACTTCTGTCGCGCTTGGCGAGAAGGCGGCGTTGATCGCGGTGAGTTGGTTTGGATGGATCGCCATCTTTCCTTGGTAACCCATCGCGCGTGCGGTCGTACACTCGGCCTGCAGACCGCCCTCGTCGTCGAGCGCCGGCCAAACCGTGTCGATCGGCGGGTCGAGACCGGCTGCACGGCTGGCGATGGCGATCTGCGCGCGCACGTGTGCGGTGAGCGGATTATCGAGCGTCCACGCGGTTCCCGTGTCATTCGTGAAGTCACCGCCGCCGAATGCAAGGCGCCGAACGCGCGGCACGGCCCGCGCGATCTCGCTTGCGTTTTCGGCGCCCGCGGCCGTCTCGAGGATCGGCATGAGATCGATCGATCCCGGCGCAAGGCCACGCTCGCGCTCGTAGTTCGCGATGAGGTAATCCGCGATGAAGAGATCGCGCGCCGACTCGACTTTCGGAATGACGATCCCGTCGAGTCCCGCAACACATGCGCTCTCGAGGTCGCCGAACGCCCAGATCGTCGAGAGATCGTTGATACGGATGTAGGCCTTGCGCTCGCCGCGCGCTTCACGCACGTATGCCGCGGCGGCGGAACGCGCGCCGATTTTTTCGCTTGCGGCGACGGCATCTTCGAGGTCGACGATCACGGCGTCGGTTGAAACCGCGCGCGTTTTTTCCAATCGGCGTGCGTGGCTCGCCGGGCTGAAAAGCCAAGAGCGCACGCTCAAGGGGACGGCGTTCACGATTGCTCGCCCGCACGGCCGAGTTCCGCCAAAACCTCGGCGGTATCGGCACCGACCCTCGCTCGCCCGGTAAAGCGAATCGAACCGGGCGTCGCGGTCAAGCGCGGCACGGGTGCTTGCATCCACAGTTCGCCGAGTTCGTCGTCATGCACGGGAACGATCGAACCACGCGCGCGCACGTGTTCGTCATGGAAGAGATCGGCCGATGAGTAGACAGGACCCGCGGTCACGCCGAAGCGATCCAGTACGGCGAGTGCGTCATCGTGCGCGTGATTTTTGAACCAGGTGACGATGAAGGCATCGAGCGATTCGATATTGATGACGCGACTTGCATTATCGCAATAGCGCGGATCGGCCATGAGCTGGGGCATCTCGATTGCATCGAAGAGCCGCTGCGTCGTTGCTTGCGTGCTGCACGACACCGCAATCCACTTGCCGTCTTGCGTTTCGTAGGCGTTCCGCGGCGCGGTAAACGGGATGAGATTGCCGGTACGATTCTGGACGATTCCAAGTTGCTGATAGTCCATGATCAGCGAGCCGAGGACCGTTAAGAGCGGTTCGTACAGCGCGACATCGACATCTTGGCCGACGCCGGTCTTGTCGCGGTGATGGATCGCGGCAAGAACGCCGTACGCTGCGGCCATGCCGGCGATCGAATCCGCAAGCGAGAACGATGGCAGCGTCGGCGGTTTATCCGGCCAGCCGTTGATGTACGCAAATCCGCTCATCGCCTCGGCGAGCGTTCCGAATCCCGGTAGCGGCGACTTGGGTCCCGTCTGGCCGAATCCGGAAATTCGCGCGATGATCAGATCGGGCTTTGCCGCGCGCATCACCTCACCGGTAAGCCCCCATTTGTCGAGCGTGCCGGGCCGAAAGTTTTCGATATACACATCGGCCGTGGCAAGCAATTCGAGAAACGTCGCTTTGCCCGCGGGCGTGCGCAGATCGAGTTCGACGGCGCGTTTGTTGCGTCCGAGCATCTTCCACGTCAGTCCGCTGCCGTTTTTTGCGTGACCCCAGGAACGCAGCGTATCGCCCGCACCGGGCATCTCGACTTTGATCAC